>Ga0172376_10002869_pt1 | contig 20778 bp, 13 predicted proteins | sample Lak35m_FD_121114 | JGI IMG/M metagenome (GOLD analysis project Ga0172376, IMG submission 121114) | Freshwater microbial communities from Kabuno Bay, South-Kivu, Congo - kab_092012_35m | ecosystem: Environmental > Aquatic > Freshwater > Lake | place: Democratic Republic of the Congo: South-Kivu... | reverse complement strand
CGACCAATTTCGAGGAGTTCGTGATAATTCCTCGCTCCGAGTTCATGATCTGCGAAACCGGCTGGTGGTCCCGCGATCGCATGTGGGGCACCGACGGCGGCAGCCTGAGCAAGCCTCCGTTTGATTTCATCCAACTCACGAACGTGCTCTTCACCGGTCGTATCGAACCAACCTTTCAAATAGATCGTCGTCGGCGCTCTGAGGCCGTAGTCATCGAGTGCCTTGCGAATGTCTGCGAGTTGTCCACCACACTGGAGATAGAGGTCGATGTCATCATGCCACAGCTCGATACCTTGGTAACCCGCCTCAGACGCGATGCGAATCTTGTCGAGAATAGGCGTTGGCTTGATCGTGCTAGAGTTCAAGCAGTACTGAAAGCTAGCCATGTGGTGTGGCTCTCGAAGGTTCAAAGGCAGAACAGTTCATACACAAGCTGAATTGGCTCGGGACATCTCGAGTCACCGGCGACACTCGGGACGAGCAAATAAGCGCCGCTTCGAATCGCACAGCCTACATGGGCGCGTTTGAGTTGCCCGGTGCTGCGGGGCCGCCGCCACCTTGCTGTTGTGCGCGTTGTTGCATGCGTTGATAGGACGCTGTGGCTTCTGCTTGAGTCACGAACCCATCTCCATCGGCATCGATACGATCAAAGAAGCTTTGCATCTGCTCGGGGGCTTCGGCTTTGCTCATCTTCCCGTCGCCGTCTTTGTCATAGTCAGAAACCTTCATCGGACCTCGAGGCCGATTGCTTCCGCTACCTGTTCGATCAGGAGCTTCCGCAGTCACTGCCCCAGCTTTGAGATCAACTTTCTTGGCTTCACCGAACTTAGCTTTGGTGTCGACCTCGGCTTTGTCGTCAGACTTGTCTTCGATCCGCGCGTCGGGGACGACCGCGCGAGGATTCATGATGACCAAGTCGCCTTCGACGAGTCCGTCCTTGACCTCTACGAATTTGTCATTGGTCTGACCAAGCACCAGCGGATGCTTTTCAGGAACGCCACCTGAGGTCATGACCCAGCAATAGTGTTTGCCACCAATATCAACGACCGAAGCCACTGGGACCGTCAACACGTCCCTCAAGTCAGCCACCAGAATCTCGACATCTGCTGTCATGCCTGGTCGTAGCGACTGAGTATCACTCTCGATTCTCACGACCGCCGGGTACTCCTTCACTTGAGCCTGAAAGAAGGACTTCGACTCGGGTTGATTGGCAACCATCACCACGCTGCCCTGCAACTCCTTATCAAGTACTTTTAGGAGTGCTCGCATCCCGGAACTCACCACTTCGACTTTGCTTTCATGGATCGGGACTTTGGCTTGCATCCGTTTCAAGTCTGGCAACTGGATGATTGTTTGCGCTTCTCGCACTGATGCGCCTTCGGTAATTGCCGCCTGCGAGTTCCCCCAACGGCTACTGTCCTTGTAATAGACCACCATGCCGCTTTGCGGGGCTTTGATCACGGTCTTCGCCAACTGATTAGTCAGCTTGTCGAGCTTGCCTTTCTCAAGAGCAACGTTGGCATCCTCGGAACGCTCGCGAGCCTTTGCAGCATCACGCTTGCCCTCCAGTTCCTTCAGCATCTTTGCCTTCGAATACTTCTCGAGCACGGTCTTCGCAGTCTTCGCGGCATCGAGATCAAGTTGTGCTCGCTGCACGGCAAACTCATCAGCTTCAACTTGCAGCGGTGTCACGAAGCCTTTGCGCGACATACGACGCGAATGATCAAGAATGTTCTCCGAACTACGTAGGTTCTCGAGGGCGATCTTGATTTGTGCTTCGACGGTCTGCATGTCTTTGACGAAGATGCCATCTAAGTATTCCTCAACGGCGATAGCCGCCGCCGCCGCATCTTCACGGGCCTGTATCTGGGTCGCGACCGCTTTTTCGTAGACACCTTTCTGAGATCGCAACTGCTCTTCAAGCCCAGATTGATCAAGCTTCACGAGTTCATCGCCGGCCTCAACAAGCGTGCCATCGGGAATGATCCACAAAATGATGCTGCCACCGGCGATCTCACACTTGATGTCGATATTCTTCGCGCTCTCGATGGTCCCATCTTCGACAACGGTGACCACGAGCTGCTCTTTGCGGACTCTATGCGTCGACGCATGCGCCGCAGGATTCGCGGCTGCCGACTTCGAATTCCGAGTAAACCAGAAATAGCCGCCCAGCACCACGCACAACACCACCACAAAAGCGATGGCAGCATTGCCGGAACGAGAGCAAGTCGGGCGTGAAGCCGCTCGCAATGAGGTCTGCATGTCAATGTTCCTCGGAGGAGGCGGGCATAAGAGATCACAAGCGAAGACAGGCATCATCAAACTGCATTACGCGCCTGAATGCGAATGTCCAAGCCTCATTGTGCCGTGGATGTCGCAGAGTCGCCGTTCGCGGGAATTGTTTAGCAGTTCAAGACGACTCACCACGCAGTCTACGAATCGCGAGTACGGAGTGCTGTGGCGATCCTTGACTGCAGCACCTGTAACGGACAACGAGGAGTCAGCCGTGTCACCGTCCTGACAATTCCAATCGCAACACTTTGCCGCGCCCATTCGCCACTCCCACGTTACCGGCGACAAGCAACTGATGACGGTCACCCGGTACGATTGCGATATCAGTCAATAGCAGCGCACCACATTGATAGCTGGTGAGAATCCGTCCGTCGGGATCGATCACTTGAATCTGCGACGGATCGCGTTGAGCAACGTAGACGCGACCACGTTGATCGACCGCGATGCCTGTTGCCGAACCATCGTCCTTCTTCTCATCGTGAGGCAACGTGGCCAGGATCTTCTTTGGCGCCGCTTTACCTCCTGAAAGCAATTCGAAGCTCAAGACTTGGTCAGTCTGGCCTTCGACGACATACAATCGTGACCCATCTGGCGAGAGCGCGAGGCCATCCGGATATGCCAGCTTTTGCGCGACCACGCTCACTTTGCCATTCGTGCCAACATAATGAATCTGCCCAATCGGATTCTTGATCCGCGCATAGCCTGGGTCAGAGAAGTAGATCCCACCATTCCCGTCCACAACCACATCTTTGGGAGCACGCAAAAAATAGCCATCACTCTTGATCGCGAGCTTTTCGGTGACAAGTCCTTGCGAATCTAGCTTCAGTAACGCTCGTTGGCTGGAATCACACAAAACAAATCCCGTGCTGAGTGGCGTTAGCCCGCGAGGACTACCTGGGCGGGCAAATGTCTCAACCCGATCATCCGTCGTGATGCGCGAGATGCTCGACCGATGTGAGACCAAGGCGCTGCCATCATTCAATACAACCACGTGATCGGCTGGTTGATCGAACTCGGCAACGTCACTGATGCGCACCGGAGCACGTAGCGGCAGCGATGCATTGGCATCGGAAAAAGCTCCAGGGGTTGGCGTCAGAGAGGAACGAGTCGAGAGAAGTGTCTTCCCCGTTCGCCCCATGACCTGCGGTGCAGTTGGCTGCTCGGCGAGTAACTCATTCGAAATCGGCCGAGTCGTCACCTTGGTCACAGGAACCGCAGCAATCTCCGGAAGGATGTTCTGCTGGTACTTGACGACGGCCGAGACGGAATCGCTCACGGTTGAAGCCGGCTCAACAATCGCTTGGGCTGACGTCTGATCGCGGTCAGCCTGTTGCGGCACGACAGGGATCGGCACATCAGGCAACGATGTCGCAGCTTGCGGTTCATCCACTTTCGGCAGACCGAGTTCGTTGACCGGCGGCGTACGGGGAGCGACCTCACCGCGTGTGGAGCTGGGAGCAGGGATCACTTCTTCGTCATCCAACCTCAATGACGACGCTGTGCGTGGTTTGGAGACGGCTTTAGGTTCAACTCGTTGTAACTCACCCTGCCCTGTGAGGCCCGGCTGAGCGGGTTCTGTCAGCGGCGGATCGGTCTTCAAGGTCTCCAGATTGTCGGCGTCCGGTTTGAACTCAGGCAGTAATGGATCGTCCGACTTTGCATCGACGGCTGGAGCAACGATGAGCCCAGGTTTGCTTTCAATAAGAGTCGGCGACGAATCACTTTGTGTTGAAGACGTGATCGGCCGCTTTGATTCCGGCAGCACGGGAGCATCAGTGCTCACAGACTGCGAGGCGCGCGGTTCAACCGGTACCAAAGATTCTTCACCCTTGGCAACAGGCTGAACGGACTCAGTCGAGCCAGTGGCGGCGGTCGCTTGGGGAGCTGGTGGAAGTGGTTCATCAATAAAGACATCGCGGGCTGCCGGCGTCCTCGTTGTGGTCCGTTCGGTCTCACGAGCCACAGTCATTGGCTCGTCGTTCTGCAGTGACTCAGTCGAAGGCGTCGCTGTTGGCACACCAACAAGCTCTCGTGCTTCAGCCGGCTCACCGAGAGTCGCATCCAGTTTTGTCTGCGTCTTCAACGGCGGTGTGAGGATCGGAGCCGAGTCCTCATAAGGCGGAACCACCTGCGGAGTGAGAGGTACCGCCGGCCCCGGCGAGACTGGTGGAACATCGCTGTATGAAGAACGCGAACCGGCGCTGCGGCAGCCACCGAGTCCGACCAACACAACTAGCCCAAGCAAGCCTGCTCGTGTGCCACGTCCTCGAAGCCATTGCCAAAGTTGCATCATGGTGTGAATTCCTTAGTCGTGACGATGGAGTGACTCCGGTCGCGCGTCAGCTCGCCGATTCGTCCGTCATCAGTTTCGGCACTCGTCAAATCAAGAATCCCACCAATACGCCAATTTGCGGCTCAATCAGAGCGAGAACGGTCGGTCATATGCGGCGCAGCAGTTGTGGCCGAGCTAGCAGAAATGCCAATCGGACCCACTGGCGCAGTCGTGAGTCTGCTTCGGAGGATTCCACATCTTCAGGCTGAGCCCGGTCAGTGCGCTTGCAGGGATTACAGCGCATCATGGGACGAACCGCGTAATCGGCGATCCCGGCTCAGGACGCTTTGCAGTTATGACCGCTGCATCAGGGCTAGATCCTCGAATCGTTCTGGGTCAGGCCGCATTGACCCGGCTTACTTCAGGGTTAGGATTCGCCGCCCATTCAATCCTCAAGAGCCCCGATTAATGTCGTGCATCACTGCCAATCCGATTGCTGCCGCTGCCCGTCGAGGGATCAGCATTCGAATTATTATTGGTAGGTATTGAGGCGACTTGAGGTGGTTCTCGCAGACGTAGTTTGTCACAGCCCTCAGGTCGCCGATCTGAGGGCTGTTTTCATTTTCGGGTCGCCTTACCGACCGCATTCCACTTTCACGATCGCGGCTTCCTATGTCCCAACGCATCCAAATCTACGACACGACTCTGCGCGATGGTTCGCAGGGCGAAGGCGTTAACTTCTCGCTGCAAGACAAGCTGCTGATCGCTCAGAAGCTGGATGAACTCGGCTTCGACTACATCGAGGGTGGTTATCCACTCTCAAACCCCAAGGACTTTGAGTTCTTCCAACGCGCCGCCGAGATGCCTTGGAAGCACGCCAAGATTGCGGCCTTCGGCATGACTCGTCGCCGCGACTGCAAGCCTGAAGACGACATCGGCATGCAGGCGCTGCGTGATTCGAAGGCGCCGGTTTGCACGGTCGTCGGCAAGACGTGGGATCTACATGTCTTCGAAGTCTTGCGTGTCGATGAAGCTGAGAACCTCGCCATGATTCGTGATTCAGTGGGGTACCTTGCTGGTCTGGGCCGCGAGTTGATCTATGACGCCGAGCACTTCTTTGACGGTTGGCGTACCAATCCCGAGTTTGCCTTGAAGACAGTCAAGGCCGCCGAGGAAGCCGGTGCCTCGCTTGTTTGTTTGTGCGACACCAACGGCGGTCGCTTGCCCGAAGAAGTCGCGGCGGCGGTCCACGCTGTGCGGGCCGCGCTCAAGGTTCCGGTTGGCATTCACTGTCACAACGACGGCGACCTCGCTGTGGCGAACTCGCTCGCAGCACTCGACGCTGGAGCCATGCAAGTACAAGGCACGATCAACGGCATCGGCGAACGCTGCGGCAACGTTGATCTCATCAGCGTCGTCGCCAATCTGACCTTCAAGAAACGTGGCTATGAAATGCTTAACTCTGGCTCAGTGCCGCGGCTTTGCGAGCTGTCGCACTATGTCTATGAGTTGGCCAATCTCAATCACCGCAACAATCAAGCGTGGGTTGGTCGCAGTGCGTTCGCTCATAAGGGCGGGATGCACGTGCATGCGGTGAATCGCATCGCTCACAGCTACGAGCACATTGATCCGGCGTTGATTGGCAATGAGCGACGCGTGCTGGTCAGCGAGTTGTCTGGTCGGTCGAACATTGTGGCGAAAGCGACGAAGTACAAACTCGACAACGACGGTGAGTTGATGAAGAAAATCCTCGACCGCGTCCAGGATTTGGAGAACGAGGGTTATCAGTTCGAGGCCGCTGAAGCGTCGTTCGATCTCCTCATTCAGAAGGTCGCTGGCAACTATGCACCGAGCTTCCGGCGCAAGAGCTATGACGTGCATGTGCAAGCCAACGGCGAATCTGCGGCCGTCACAACCGCAGTCCTAAAAGTCGCGGTCAACGAGCGCGATGTACTCGTCGCGGGCGAAGGCGATGGCCCCGTCAATGCCCTCGACAACGCGCTGCGGCAAGCCTTGCTGCAAGTGTTTCCGAACCTCGGCCAGTTGCGACTGGTGGACTACAAAGTTCGCGTCATCAACTCGACCGAAGGCACCGCAGCCAAAGTCCGAGTCGTCATCGAGAGCCGCGACGATGTTGATGGCGAAGTTATTAACACCGTGGGCGTCAGCGAAAACGTGATCGAAGCCAGTTGGCTCGCGCTCGTCGATAGCGTCGAGTACAAACTGCTCAAAGATGCCGGCATCGTGATCGGCAACGGCAAGTAGGCCGAAGTTAAGTTATTCGTGGAGTGCGACGATTTGCTCTCGCACTCCACGCTGCTGCTCACGGTTCACTCCCACGGCGCTCGCTGCCAGCGTCTGACAGCGGCGGCTTGAGCACGCTCACCGGCGGCATGCCATCCAGTAGCAGCAAATGCCGCCGTCCACTGAGTTCCGGGTCAATGATCGTAAGCGGCCGCGCGAGCAACGCCTCGACGACGCGCTGCCAATAGAGCTGCTGTTCGGTCAACGCGGGATGTGCGCGATGTGAGCCCAGCAAACTCTCAAACCGCTGTGCTCCCGACGTAGCTTGCGAGGTGCGTTTCAACTTCTCTTCTTGAGCCGACAGCAATCGCGCGGCGGCTTCACCTGACAGAGTCATCAAGTCGCCGCCGTCTCCCACAATCTTGCGCCACAGCTCGTCGCTCAAGGTCCAATCGACGACCTCGCCGGTTGTGGTCTCACTCCGACGGCCTTTGTGTTCGACCGAGGCACTCAGTTCCCGAATCGCCCGCTCACCCGCCGCGCTCAGCAACTTGCGTGCGTAATAGGCCTGCGCTTCATTGATGAACTGCTCGCGCTGCTCCAGCGCGTCAGCGGCTTCGCGATAAGCCGGCACAACCTGCTTGGGCGGATGCACGTCAAGCAGATTGACTCCGACAACGGTCACACCAAGTGCATAATCCTTCGCGACCGCTTGCAGTTTCGCGAGCGTGCGGCGTTCGATTTCCGGCCGCGCCGTTGTCAGCACATCGTCGAGCGCGATCTTCGCAATGACTTGCCGCAATGCGCTCTCTCCAGCAGATCGCAGCACGGCATCAGGTGCCGCGCTGTGAAAAACGAACTGCTCGATGTTCGCCACGCGGTACTGGATCTCGGCGCTGAGTTCGATGGGCACTTCATCACCCGTCACCGTCAAGGCTTCGGGAGCGACGACTTCGTGTGTCTCTTCGGCATGCTGCGTTGTCCATTCAATCGGTGCGGATTGCGAATCGATCGCTGCGGTCGTTTTTGTGACCGGCGACTTGGTGTCTTTGCTCTCCATCGGAGCCCGGTAGCCGATCGGCACCGATCTCAGTTCCGCCACGCGGACACGACGGACTTGCTCGAACGGACTCGGCCAGCGCCAGTGCCAGCCGGGTTCGATCGTTTGTCGGAACTGCCCAAAACGTGTGACGACCGCTCGCTCATCCTCGCTAAGCATGACGATGCCTGAGCACAACCAAACCAACGCCAAGAGCGCAACAGTCAGTCGGCCAATCAGCGAAGCATGCTCGATGATGCGAAAGACAATCCGCGATGGCGACAGCGCCGATATCGTGACATCGAGCGTGGCTGAAGCGCGGGTGAGCAATTGTCCGAAAGCGGTGCCATCCCAACGTTCAAAGGCAAGCAACCTGAGTGAGTTGAGCATGACCGCAAGCGAGGCGATTTCATGAAAGATCGCCGCCGCACCGGGCGACATTACTCCCGTCGCGCCGAGCACCATGCCGCAGCCATTCACCCCAAACGCAAAAAGATAAACGCTCTGCCGCACGGTGCGCACGAACTGCCGCGAGAGTCGCACGAGTCCCGGCAACGGTCGCAATGGGTCGCCCATCAAGATCAGATCACCGGCTTCGGCAGTGATGTCACAACCTGCGCCACCAAGTGCGATGCCGACGGTGGCGGTCGCCAGAGCAGGAGCGTCGTTGACTCCATCGCCAACCATCGCGACCCGATGCCCGTCGGCTTGCCGGTTCTGAACCCACTGCGCTTTGTCCGCAGGAAGCAACGAGGCCTCAATCGACTCGAACAATCCCAACTCACCGGCCACACGCCGCGCCGGGGCCGGACGATCGCCCGTCAGCAGCGCGAGTGACACGAGTCCGAGTCGTCGCAACGTTGGCAGAACTTCGCTCGCAGACTCGCGCAACGAGTCCTGTACGCCGATGACTCCCAGCACTTGCCCGGCAAACGCCACCACCAGCGATGATTGCCCAAGCGCATCGAGTTCATCGAGCGCCGCTTGCAGTTCGGCAGTGATCTCTAAGCCTTGCTCTTCCAACAACCGACGATTGCCGACGAGCAACGGCAGGCGTTGTAACTCGGTCACGGAAGGTGACGTCAGGTTCGGCTCAGTAAGAGACTTCGCGGTCGCGAGTCGCAGCGAATTTGTGTCAGCAGCGGTCTCGCTCGCATCAAACGCGAGTTCGACGGCCCACTCACCAAGCTGCTCAGGAGCAATCATGACCGTGACGCCGCAACCCGGATGAGAGCGAAACTCATAGACGCCTGGAATGACACACTCGCGGGCTTCGGCTTCGCGACAGATCAACCGCGCGATGGGATGCTCACTGCGTCGCTCAGCAATAGCCGCGGTGCGCAGTAGATCGATCTCATCCAACTCGACGAGCGGTTTCACGCAGCCGAGTTCCAGTTCGCCGCGCGTCAACGTGCCAGTCTTGTCAAAGGCAAAGACGTCGACATCGGCCAGTCGTTCGAGTGCTGCCGAGCCTTTCACCACGATCCCGGCACGTGCGAGCCAAGCAAGTGAGGCCATCACAGCGCACGGCGTCGCCAGAACGAGCGGGCATGGACACGCGACGACAAGCACGCTCAGCGCTGGCAAGAAACCCGGCTGCCATTGCCCCGAGGTGATACGCCAACCCATCAACGTGCAGAATGAAACTCCGAGCACAATCGGCAAGAACAACTTCGCGTAATGGTCCGCCGCTCGTTCGATCGCGGCCTTGCGATCAGTCGCTTCGGCCACAAGCCCAACAACCTTCGCCAGCGTGGTTTCATTGCCGACGCGCGTGGCTCGAACTTCCAACGCTCCGAATTGATTCACGGTGCCAGCGAAGACAGCATCGCCCAGACGCTTCTCAACCGGCAGGCTTTCGCCAGTCAGGCCACGCTCGTCGACCGACGAGTTGCCATTGAGCACCACGCCATCAACCGGCAATCGCTCGCCAGGTCGCACCAGCACCGTCTGTCCGACGAGGACCTGACCGGCTTCGATCGATTGTTCTTTGCCATCAATCAACAGGATGGCCGTCGGTGGGCACAACTGAAACGCACCACGAATCGCACGCTGCGCACAGTCAACCGTGTAGCCCTCAATGCTCTCACCGCAGAGCGCGATGAAGACGACGAGTGCCGCCGTCGAGTTTTCACCCAACAAGATCGCAGCGAAGCAAGCGATCGTCAGCGCCAGGTCCGCTCCGATCTGCCCATCTACGAGACGATCCGTCGTCTGATAGAAGATCCGTGCCCCGCCGACGATGGCCGCGACCAGAGCTAAGCGAAACCCAAGCACGCTGCGATACGCCGACCACTGCGGGAGTCCCCACTCCTGCAACCAGCCGATGCCGATATCCGCCGCGAAAAGCAAACCGACAACGAGCGTCAGCACATAGATCGGCGCCGAGCGGTAATGAAAGCTCCGTCCCGCATCGGCAGCAGAACCGCCCATCGGCTGATCGTCGAGAAACTCGCGGCAGGATTCGGGGCAGTAGTGCATGCGAGCGTCAGTGAGGGAGGAAATTCGGCGAGGACAAACAAACCGTTACGCACGGAGAGTGTGCCACCTGCATCGTCGTCGACTCCATCGCTACGTACCGAGTCGGCGTACTGCGAACGGGACTCATGACACTACGCCCGCGCGACATGACAAATCGTCAGCACACAGGGCCGTGCCGCTCATTGAGACCAGACCACCAACAAGCTTCCGGACGCTGATCAAAACGTCGATCGCTCGCCGAGGTCACGTTGCTCCCACGGAATTGGGAACGATGTCGGTCGGGCCTGATGCCGATGACGCACATCCGCCGGGCGATCGCGGAAGTAATTGACGTACGCGCAAAGCTGCTTCACCGCTTCGTTGTAAGCACGCTCACCTTTCTCCTTCGTGGCCTTCTCGGCGTCTCCGAGCACTCCGGTCTCGGAATAACTGCTCGTCCAAGAGATGACAGTCGCAGGCCCGGCACCAAAGAGATCAACCCAATTGAAGGGATTGTCTTCGTCGTTGCACTTGATCGTGCCGCTGCGGATCTTGTCTTTGCGAACGTTGTCTTCATCTAAGTAGAGATAAAGCGACGTCTCCAACTCGCAAGCATGCGAGCAACCACCAGGGAACTTGCTCTCACGCCAACTCGGCAAGAACGTTTTGTCGACCGTCAGTAGATTCCACCACGCGATGACCACGCATTCGGCATTGGTTTCCAAGTTGGTGCGTCGCGCGGCGAGATCCAGATTGGGCATATTCGAGCCATGACCATTCAGCAGGATGATTTTCTGGAAGCCATGAAACGCGAGTGACTTCGTGACGTCGAGCACTTGTTTGATGAAGGTTTCGTAGTGCGTGTTGATCGTGCCAGGAAAATCCATGACGTGCCCCGTGTAGCCATAGGCCAGCGTCGGCAGGACCAAAATCTTGTCCGCAAGTTGCTGGCCGGCGCCCTTCGCGATGCCACCTGGGCAGACGAGATCCACGTCCAACGGCAGGTGAGGCCCATGCTGTTCAACAGCGCCACACGGCACGATACAGACCTTGCGTAAGTCGACGGCTTCGTTGATCTCGGGCCAAGTGAGTTTTTCGTAGCGGTACTCGGTCGCAGCGCGGCTCGTCATGCAACTTCCTTTGGGCGAATAGGCAATTGAAGAGACTCGATTACAACTCGGTGCGGAACTGTGACGAGTTCGCTCGTGAGGTCTATTCCGTCGCGTGACCACAACGCGTGAAACTGTTTGTCATTATCAGCATGCTGGATTGAGAACTCTATGCGTTGGCGTGTCGTCGTCCTGCCGTTGGCAGCGGCATTGATCTATGGCGTGTGCGAATATCGGCTGTCGCTGCAGACCGTTCGATCACGAACCGACATTAAATGGAATGGCCAGTTTCGATTGGCACCATCCTTCGAGGCGACTGATGCGCAGAAACGCCCCTTCCGGCTGCAACGTTACATCGGACGACAAGCAATTCTACTGGTCTTCTTCGATGGCAAATTGGGTGCGGCGAACGATCCCACCATCAAACGCTTGGTCGAGCAGAATGATCAACTCGCCGCTAAAGGTGTGCTCGTGATCGCCGTTAGCAACGCGCTGCCGCAAACGAATCGACACGTCCAGTTGCCTAGCAACTTCAAGCTCATCACCGACCTCGACCCGCTGTGGGCGGCGCATCGCATCTGGAACAGCTTCGACGAAGAACACGAGCAACCGATCGCGGCGGCCTATGCGATCGACCGCGCGGGCTACACCTTTGCTAATTTTGATGGCATCCCAACGCCGATTGCCGATCTCGACGAATGGCTTCGTCGCTGACGACAGCGCCCCCGCTTCTCGAAAGCAAGACGATCGAACTATGGTTCGCAGGCAGACTTGGCACCCTCGATCTACCTCTCAACAGACTCACTCACATGGCCACTATCACCGTTGATGTTCCTCAAGATCGTTCGCAAGAAGTTGTTGTTCCGGTCGAAGTCCTAAAGAAGCTGATCATCGCGCTGCTGGTGAGAAAGGGCATGTTCGAGGTCGAAGCGACCATCGCTGCAGATCGGCTGATCGAATCCGACTTGCGAGGCATTCACTCGCACGGCAGTCGTTGCTTAAAGAAATACATTGAAGCGATGGACGCCGGTGACATCGACCCGCGAGCCATGATGATCACTGCTTGCGAAACACCAGCCATCGCCGTGCTTGAAGCCAGTGGCGGTCTGGGGCATGTCGGTGCGACTCGGGCCATGGAATTGGCCATCAAAAAAGCTCGCGAAGTCGGCACCGGCACTGTGATCGTTAAGAAGGGGCAACACTTCGGGGCGGCGGCGTGTTATGTGATGATGGCGATCAAAGAGGGCATGGTCGGCTTCTGCACAACCAGCACCGGTACCGCGACCGTCGCGGCCTATGGCAGTCGGCAACCTGGCACGGCCAACCATGCACTCGCCTGGGGGATCCCGACCAAGTCGGGCTTTCCGTATGTGCTCGACATGGCGGTTGCGGAATCGTCTTGGGGCAAGATCGAGACGATGGGCATGTATGGCTTGCCAATTCCACTCGGTTGGGCCTTAGATGACTCGGGCAATGACACTTCCGATGCGAAGGCTGCGAAGACCTTATTGCCCACAGCGGGAGCCAGAGGCTCGGCGCTCGGCTTTGTGTGTGCGGCGTTGGCGGGTGGTTTGATCGGTCGCAAGACGCCCCTTCATAAAGTGAAAAACCCCTTTGGTCCCGGCTCGGACCACTTCTTCTATGTCATCGACCCGACCCACTTTGGAGCGAAGGACCGCTTCCTGGCCGAGATGGACGCCACCATCAATGACCTCCGTGCGCTGAATCCCGCCGATGGCTTTGACAAGGTACGAGTGGCAGGTGAACTCGAATGGGGGCGCACTCAAAAGTGGTTGGCCAACGGCCTGCCGCTGCATCGTGATCATGTCGCGTCACTGACCGAACTCTGTACGACTCAGCGCTGCGAGTTACCCGACGGTTGGCCGGGAGTTTGAGGAGCGTCTGCGCTTCAGGAGTTTGTCTGCCGTGAAGCGGCCCAGGCTTCCGGACTACGGCCACTATCCAACCAGGCCATCTCAAGTCGATAGGCAGGACGCTGCTCCCACTTCCAGGAACGTCGCCACGTCATGCAACGCAGCTTCCTCTTTCAAGCCCTCACGAACTCCGGATGGTTCTGGTTCGTGCTGTTGTGCTGCCTCGCGGCGGCGGGTTTGATCGTCACTCTGCTGCGTTATGAACGCCGCTTGGTGTCGCGGCGCGTCGGCGGCACGTTGCTCGCGTTGCGACTGACAACGATCGCGGTGTTGCTGGTCACGTTCATGGAACCGGTGATCTCGTCGAAACTCGATCAAGCCAAGACTGGTCGAATTGTTGTCGCAGTGGATCTATCCGAGAGCATGACGACGACCGATCGCTTCGCAACCAAAGCCGAATTGCTGCGCTGGGCGCGCGCGATTGAGTTGATCGGGAATGAGCAGATCAACGCGCGACTCGATCGCTATCAGCAGGCGTTCGATGCCGATGAAGAACCGCAATGGGTCGCGGGGGACGAAACCAACAGCGATGCCAAACGCGCAGCACTGACGCAACTGCGGCACGACGAGATCGACAATGTCTTGCAACAAGTTCGCCAACTTCCTCGCACCGAGTTGGTGAAACGCCTGCTAACTAAGGTCTCGCAGCCGTTGTTGTCGGAACTGAACCGCGTCGGAGTGGTCGAACTCAAAGTCTTTGGTGGGCAAGTGGAAGGCATTGATGCGAGCGTCGCAGACGCCACGCTCGACACTCCTCCGCCGAGCCTAGCGATCACGCAAAGCGACCTCGGTGCCGCACTCGAAATCACGTCAGCGGATACCACTTCGCAGGTGACCGGCGTCGTGCTTATGACCGATGGTCGACACAACGGCGAACGTGATCCAATCGCAATCGCTCAACGTCTGGCCGCAAGTGGCTCAGTGGTCATCCCCATAATGATCGGCAGCGAAGAACGACCACGAGACATCGCCATCGTGACGCTCGATGCGCCGCAAGTGGTCTTCAAGAACGATAGTTCCGTCATCAAGGCTCGGCTGACACTGAATGGTTACGAGCCAGACGAGATCGCCGTCACACTCGAAAAACCAGACGGCACGACTGAGACCAAGCACGTCCGGGCGGCGAACAAAAGCAATCCGACTGCCGACGTCGAGTTCAGCTTGAAAGCCGATGAGGTTGGTCGTTTCAACTACACCCTGCGCACGGACGTCAAACCACTCGAACTGCGCGAAGACAACAACCGCCGCGGGTTCGCCATTCAAGTGGTCGACGACAAGTCACGAGTATTGCTGGTGGATGGTGAAGCACGTTGGGAGTTCCGCTTCATCGACCGCGCCCTCGAACGAGACGAGCGGATTGAACTGACGCATGTCGTCTTCAATCAGCCCTACATCGGCGTGTTGCCAGAGACGTTCTTTCCGCGTCGCATCCCCCTGCCCCAACCCGGAGCGCAACCCATCGGTCGAGCGACCACGCCGCTGGGCAACTATGACCTCGTGATCGTCGGCGACGTACCCGAGTCGCAGTTCGGTGACGACGCCTGGAACATTCTCGAAGCCTTCGTGCGCGATGATGGTGGAACGCTGGTGTTACTCGCGGGCAAGAACCACTTTCCCAAGTCGCATAAGGCTGCGTCGCTCGCCCGTATGTTTCCCATGCGAGACCTGAGACTCGTTGATCTCACCGCTGCTGGAAGCGACGCCCCGCCCACCGAACGTGGCATGCGTTTCAAACTCACTCCTGATGGTGAGCGGCAGACGATGTTGCAACTGCACGCCGATCCCATCGAGAACCGCAATGTGTGGAACCAACTGCCCGGTCATCCCTGGGGCATCCTCGGAGAAGCCCGACCCGGTTCGTCGGTGTTGGCCACGGCTCGTAACGCCGATCCCGAAAACTTGAACGAGGAACGCAAGAACGCCATCGCCGTGCATCAGCACTATGGCTTCGGGCAGGTGCTGTGGTTGGGCATCGACAGTACTTGGCGTTGGCGGCATCGAGTCGGTGACCAATATCACCACCGTTTCTGGGGCCAAGTCGCACGCTGGGCAGCCGAGAACAAAGCCTCGGCAGGTAACTCGATCGTGAGGCTCAGCCTGCGCGACAACCCCATCGCGGCTGGTTCCGACGCCATCGTCTCCACACGCTGGGAACCGCGCTTCTTAGAGCAGCATCGGCAACTCAAAGCCTTCATCGAGGTCTACCCCGACAACGACCACCCGGCCCCCAAGCCAGTCGCTCGACAGCCGCTGCACTTCGCGGAGGGGCGTCCGTTCGTGTCGGAAGCCCGCATCAGCGGACTGCGTGCGGGGGCCTACAAACTGCGTTTGGTCACGGACCAAGCGGATCTGGGAGCCGTGCCCGTCGAAACGACGTTGTACGTACAAGAACCAGCGACGGGAGAATTGAGTGAACTCAGCGCCCACCGCGACTTGCTCGCCAGAATCGCCACCGCCGGGCAAGGAAAACTGATCCTACCGCATCAACTCCGCGACATCCCCGACTTGATCCGCCCTCCAGAAAGCCGGTCGCTGCAACAGAGTGAGACCAGCCTCTATGACCATTGGCTCACACTGCTGCTGTTCTTTGCCCTACTGACCACCGAATGGGTTGTGAGAAAGCTCAGCGGTCTCCCCTAGCAGCTTGTCTGCGATTCGTCGCAGGGGTCTCGAGTCTGATGACTCACGCTCACGCAGATGGTGAATTAATTGTGAGCGGCAAAGCGCTCGCTGCGGGTCAGGAACCGGCGGCTAGCGCCTTGCCGCTCACGAAATGCGACACCTGAGAAGGCACCGAATTGAGGCGTCACCACACTAGCCCGTGCAGATCGACCAGGCTCAAACGGCTTCAAACCGATGACCAAAGCTTCGCCACACCAATCGGTGAGCGGCTTCACGAGAGTCGTAATCGTCGCAACCGGAGTAACCTTCGAGAACCTTTCCTGAAGCCGCCCGCACAACGCACCCTAACTTGACGCCCCGCAGCCCCCGGCTAAATTCCCGCTCAATTCGCCGGACGATTAGCTCAGTTGGTTAGAGCGCCACGTTGACATCGTGGAGGTCACTGGTTCGAGTCCAGTATCGTCCACCTCAGACGGTTGCATGCTTTCGCATGCAGCCGTTTTTTTTGGCACTGCCTCTGGCTCTGCGCGTGACGAGAGGGTGTTGCCACACGCAGGCGTGGAGCACATCAGCTCGGCGGGAGCCTCACGCTCGCGGCGATCAGCGCCGCTGATTGCTGTGGGCCGTACCACGCCTGACCAGTGCCGGAAATTGCTCCGTGAGCTTGATGTGGGCTGCTTATTGGCCATGTCGAGCGGGCCACGTCGGTCTTGAACTGGCGACTGGCACGTGACAAGCGTGCGGTTTACGGTTTGATCTCACTTCCACAGGGGAGCATGCTCCCAAGTCTTGGGATTTGGGAAGTCTCCCTGACGACACCTCAGGAGCTTGTCATGCCGAATCTGATATCATTGGAACAGATTGAACTCGCGGAACTCACGCAGGCGGTCGACGACTCGCGTGTGGCTACGGACCCGTTCAAGTTGACCGCCGCAACTCGGACGCTGCTGAACGATCGGCTCGCGAACTTGCAAGCTCTCGATGTGGCCACCCTGACCACCGAGGCCAGTCGGGCGACGGCATCGGCCAACGTGCGAACGGCACTCGATCAACTGCGGACGCTGCTGAAGGATGGCTTTAACTTCATTCAAGGCTTGGGCAGCTTTGCGATCACGGACGCGAATCGTCTGGGAATCTTCACCGCCTATGGCTGGGAGAGCGGGCTGGTCGGTGTCTTCACTGACGCCCGCATTGAGTCGCTGGCCAACCTGGCGTTGACGGTCACTCCGACGATTCCCGATCCGGCGCATCGTTATCCGGCCGCGCTGCTGGCGCTGATCGCCACACAACTGGACATCGTCAATGCGAACCAGTCGGCGGCGACCGGTGGAGCCGCCCAAGCTGCGACCGACGCTCGTGACCTCGCGTTGGCTGATTTGCAACTCATGAACGCGCGCGTGCGATTCTTCTACTGCCAAGCGAGTGACGATTTGGATCAAACTGCCGAGCTGGTGAAAATCGGTCGGCAGCCACGTCGAGCCTCGGGTGACGCCGCTCCGCCACCGCTGCCGTTGGCTCCCGACACGGTGACGTTCGATGCCATCGCGCTCACGCTGAACGCTCCGGCGATGCCCGATCATGCCACGACCTTGCGTGCCTATCGCCGCGCGGCCGGTGGCTCCGCCGAGCTGGCGGGCAGTTCCCCAACAGCCACTGTCTCGGTCGTCGAACTGAGTCCGTTGACATCCGGCGTGACCTATGACTTCTGGCTCGTGGGCCGCAACTCCCAAGGTGAAGGCCCGGAGAGCAACCACATCACGCACGTCGCGACGTGAGGCCATCGGCCAGACTTCCGAAGTCTTCAAGACTTCGGAAGTCTCCCTCCAACCGTCATCCAACCGTCCCTCAACCGTGGAGTCATCCCATGCTCAGACGTCAGGTGTCGTTGATCGCGGGGCAGTACTATCACGTCTTCAATCGAGGCAACAATCGCGGTGACATCTTCTTTGAGCGGGAGAATTATCTGTTCTGGATGAAGCGTTTCCGCGAATACGTCGTCGGGACATATTCAGACTTCTGTTCAGACTTCCGAAGTCTTGAAGACTTCGGAAGTCTCGGTCTCGGCGATCAACGCCCGGCACACGCCAAAGTCATCGCCTACGTCCTGATGCCGAATCACTACCATGTTTTACTTCAAGCTCTCGACGATCAATTGTCCGCCGCCATGCAGAAATTCTCGATTTCCTACACCAAGGCAATCAACGAACGCTTCGACCGAGTCGGCTCGCTGTTCCAAGGAGCATTCGAGGCGAAGCTGGTGGACAATGAGAACTATCTGCGACATCTCAGTCGTTACATCCACCTCAACCCCGTGCATGCTCGGCTGTGCGACCAGCCGGAACAGTGGGAGTTCTCCAGTTATCGAGAGTACGTCATCGACCAGACTTCCGAAGTCTTGAAGACTTCGGAAGTCTCACGAACGGCTCTCTTCCTCCCGGTGGATCTGGAACCGTTGCGGAAGGACTTTGAAGGCAACGGGTATCTTCGCGATCAGTTCGTTCGGCACTATGCCGATTACGTTCGCCGATACCGCCCGGCCGATCGGCAATGGATCGCTCACTTGTTGTTTTCGTGAACGGCCGATGTCAGCCACCAGACTTCCGAAGTCTTAAAGACTTCGGAAGTCTGAATTCCGCACTCCGGACTTTAAGTCCAATCGATTTTCCATTTTGAAAAAGTGCGTGGCCCTGCCAGAACTGTGAGGACCAAGCGGTCAACGAACCGAGTCGGGTCGGCTCCCGCCGATCTTTGAAAGATTGGAGACACATCGGTCGGAAGGCGACAACCCTACTTCTGTCGAAAGCCCTCATGCACCACGACGATGTTGCAGCAGAGATTGCTCAGGGATTGTTGGTGCTCAAGGCACGGAGCAAGGCGGCGATTCATGACATCGCAGAGATTTTGGGGCAGTTCGATCTCATTGGCATCGTCGAACTGCGGGACAATCTGGCCGACTTGGGGCGCCACCAGACTTCCGAAGTCTTCAAGACTTCGGAAGTCTGCTGCTCTCGAAGTCGGCTCGGCTCGGAAGTCGGCTGCCAACGCCAGAACTCTCCTCGTCAGTCCTCGCAGACGCAATTGCCTGAAAACCATGTCACTCTAAGCCGGTCGTCATAAACCTCGCTTCCAAACAAGCGCCCATCCCAGTTGTTGCCATCCGGGAGTCAACAGAACTACAGCCAACGCCGGTTGCTGCCTCTCCCGAGTCACCAGAATTGCTGCCAACTCCAGTTGGCAACGTTCTGGAGTCAGCCGGATTGGCAAACACACAGCTCGGCAGCAATCCCGCTGACTCGGCAGAGGCAAACACCCGGCTTGGCAGCACTCTAGACGACTCGGCAGAGGCAAACGGATAAGTGGTCATCAATCCGTTTGACTCCCCAGAGGCAAACAGCGGGCGTGGCGACTGTCCGACGGACTCCGGAGAGGCGGCAACTCCGGTTGGCAGCACTCCCCCTGACTCCCGAAAGCCGACCACTTGACCGCTTGGATCCTCGGTCGAAACCGCGTTCGCCGCTCCCTGAGCCGGATTCAAGCCCCTTGACCGCAGACCGGCCACCACCCACGTTCGCGCCTCTCGCGACGCCTCACACTGGCCAACTCCCCCTGTTTTCGAGCCTCCCAACCCCCTGTCGGAAGTTTCCCATCACCCGGCCAAGCCGCCCGACAAAACCGCTCAAAACCGGTCGTTGAGAATCACCAACCCAGACGGACCTTCGAGATTCGTCGCGATTTTCATGAACGCGTTCGGCTCACCGGGAAACGCCGTGATCTCCGGCGATCCGTATGACAGCGTGTGATGCGGACGCCGGGGCATTACCGATCACCGCAGAGAGGCGTTGAATGTGGGCAAAACTATTAACGACGGCCCGCAGACGAATTATGACTCTCGACTTTCCGTCCCCGTGGCACACTGGTCCCACCCGTGTGCCAAGGCTTCCATCGCATTCGCCACGCATCCGCAGTTAACGAACATGATCTTGAATCTTCGAAATACCGCTGATCCGTTCCATGTCTTCACACAAAAACTAAGCCGCCAAGCTCGCCGGAAGGCTTTGCGGAGTCGCTCGCGCCGGGACTTTGTTCCGCAGGCGGTGTTGATTGAGCGGTTGGAGGAGCGAGTGGTGCTCGCTTCTTATGACCTGCTGAGCTTTGCGAAGAAGTTTTATTCGGCTTCTTCCGTGCTCGGGCAGGTTTCGGCGGAAGGGGATTCGCAGCCTTGGAAGCAGGCGACGGGCGGGGTTGCTCCGAGTTTGACCAATTACGAAACCGAGCAACCAGTCACGCTTAACCCTCGCAATACGACTGACATCTTCACGCCGGCAAAGACTTACGCGCCGGCAGGGGCGGCGGTCGATGCTCAGCGGAATGAGTTATATGTCGATAACGGGCCGCTTTATCTGCTGCCAAATTACACGGATGTCGCTGCTGATGGGCTTGCTCGCCAATTGGCGGGCCTCACAAAAGTCGGTCGCTTTGACCCGAGTCCGTCGTATTTCAAGAACTACGACGCCTATACCGACATCATTATCAATAAGAATGCCCAGAAACTCACTTCAAATAACAAAGATCGATATTTGTCGTCGAGGCCGACGGGCGCGAATCAGCAGATTATTGATATTGATAAGATCTCATCGCCTCAGTTTAAGCTCAGTTGGAACGGACAGACGACAGAGTCTCTGAAGAAAACATCGAGCGCTGCGGACATCGAAAAGGCTCTTAATAATCTGCCCAATATCGGCGGGGCGGGCGGGGTTGCGACTGTCTCGGATGTCGATTCGGCAGAAGGACCGAATGCGGCGGGGT
>Ga0172376_10002867_pt1 | contig 20784 bp, 21 predicted proteins | sample Lak35m_FD_121114 | JGI IMG/M metagenome (GOLD analysis project Ga0172376, IMG submission 121114) | Freshwater microbial communities from Kabuno Bay, South-Kivu, Congo - kab_092012_35m | ecosystem: Environmental > Aquatic > Freshwater > Lake | place: Democratic Republic of the Congo: South-Kivu... | reverse complement strand
TGAGAAACTTGAGATGCAGCCTGCCTACAATCCAGAAGAGAGGGCTGAGCCCCCAAGATAATGTGGCCTGCAACCCCTTCGCTGGTTTTGAAGCTGATCTGAGGGTAGGAAGGGGTCCATAAACGGGCGAGTAACCATCCGACTACCAGGAAAATTGAGAGCCAGGCCGCGACCAACGCTAAACGGCTCAAAGACTTCTCCTGACTATTTTAAGCAACAGCGACCTAGTCGTTCGATTAGCCTGCAGCATAGATTTTTTGAGGGGTCTTTAGCCGAGTAGATGCATGTCAACAGCATTGAAGTCTAGCATGACGCCTGGGTGAGATAATGCGCTGAAAATTGGGAAACATCCGATAAACCCCGAGAAATGAAGCCCTAGACCCATGAATATTTTAATGGCGCTCTCCCAAAAAGAGATCACTGGTGCCGAGGTCTATGCGGTAACCATCGGTAATGAGTTGAGCCGCAGGGGCCATCAGGTGAGCTATGTCTCAGATACGCTATCGAAGCCGGTTCTCGGTAGCTTTATCAAGCTGCAATTTAATAAACGATCACTGCAGCGGCGAGTTTGGCAAGTTTTGAAGTTAATCTGGATAATTAAACGCGGAAAGATCCAGCTTGTTCATGCGCACTCTCGAGCAGCAGGCTGGGCTAGTCATATCGCCTGTAGTCTCACGAAAACCCCAATGGTGACGACGGTGCATGGTAGGCAGTCGGTTCACCCCTCCAGAAGATTTTTTCACGCCTTTGGCTACACCGCGATTGCGGTGGCAGAAGATATACGTGACCAGATTATTCTCGATCTCGGCGTCGCCCGCGAAAAGGTGACCGTTCTTCGTAACGCAATCGATCCAGAGATATTTAGACCAGCGCCCCTAGTGCCCTTATTGGGGCCGATACCGAGACCGATTGTGTCAATAATCGGTAGGCTCACCGGGCCTAAGGGTGAGCTCTGTTATCAGCTGCTCGAACGAATACTTGGGGATCTGGCAACAAACAGCCAGATAATCATCCGCATCATTACCAGCAGCGCAATCCCAAAACGGTTTGAGAAATTTAATGCCTGGATCTTACCTTCCTACCCCGGTGACGACATCCTGCAATCAATTGTAGAAAGCCATTTAATTATTGGTGCTGGCCGTGTCGCTGTTGAAGCGCTACTTGTTGGTAGGCCTGTGTTTGCTATCGGGGAGGCGAAATCGATTGGCCTAATTACCGCAGACACCGTAGACCATGCGTTAAGAAGCAACTTTGGTGATATCGGGCCGAAGGAGCTTGACATTGATTTTGATGACGTCAAAACAGAGCTCAAGCAGGTAGTAGAACTACTGGGGGCTGCGAATAGCGAAGCAGCCCTTGCGGCAAAAATCAGTATCGATGCGGTTCGGTCGAAAATTGCCCAGGAATATAACCTGAGGGATATCGTCAATCAGCTGGAAAACATCTACCAAACGGCTGTTATCGATACATTAAAACGAGAAATGCCAATCCTGATGTATCACCGATTCATTGCGCACGAATCAGAAAAGGGGACACACGGAACCTGGATCCACGAGGGCCGTTTTGAGCGGCACCTTCAGCTGATTAAGCGGCTAGGCTACGAGACCCTAACTTTTCGTGACTTGGCCCAGAAAGGGTTTATCCACCGGCTTGAGCCAGGGAAAAAATTTCTGATGATTACGGCCGACGATGGCTATCGCGATAACCTGACACGTATGTTGCCTCTACTAGAGAAATACAACATGAGCGCGGTTATTTTTATCGTTAGCAATGAAACCCATAACCGCTGGGATACCGAATACTCGGCGACTCCCGATGTACGGGCAGATCTCCTCTCGGCTGAGGAAATCAGGGCCTTAGATGCCTCAGGCCGTATTGAGATCGGAGGCCATACCCTATCGCACGCCAGACTTGATGAACTTGCACCCCCACAGCAGCGCGAGGAGATTGTCGGGAACAAAAAACATCTAGAAGATCTGTTGGGCCACCCATTGCTGAGCTTTGCCTACCCCTATGGCTATCTTAACGAGAGCGCTAAATCGGAAGCGAAAGCTGCGGGCTATCGCTTCGCTGTTGCGACCGATAGTGGACCCCGCGCCCTGCACCAAGACCCATTTCAAATCCGCAGAATCGCGGTCTTCCCGCGCACCGACACCTTTGGCCTGTGGAGAAAGATCAGAGGGAATTATGTCTGGCGCCGATAAGCTGCGCTGTGTGATCGCGCAGGGCAAAGAAGGTCTCGAGCCACTCTTGAAAAACCTAGACAAGACCTTTGACCAAACGGGTGTCACGCTCTATCAGGCGCGTAATGTGCTTAAGCGACTGATCTGGGGTGAGCAGCAGGTGATTGTCAAGTCTTTTGCGGTTCCAAATACTGTTAATCGCCTGCTTTACCGCTGGATACGAAAATCTAAAGCGCGTCGTGCCTTTGAGCATGCGCTCGAGTTATCCAAGCGCGGTATTACAACTCCACCACCCATCGGGTACATTGAATATGATGTGGGCTTGGGTCTGGCGAGAAGTTTCTATGCCTACGAAGAGTGGGCGGCCGACTCTACCCTGCGGGATTGCCTAACGAACCCAGACGATCCTGATCGCATCGAGATGCTCACTGCCCTAGGTACATTCACATGGCAGATGCATCAGCAAGGCGTCAATTTTCTAGATTTTTCTCCAGGCAATATTCTTGTGCAATGGAGGACCAATAAATCATTCTGTTTGGTGGATATCAACCGAATGCGGTTCCAGTCGCTGACGCTTGAAGAGCGAATGAGGACATTTGCAAGGCTTTGGGCAACCGATGAGGATTTAGAAACGATTGTTGCCGGGTACGCTCTCGCTAGCGGGGATAACACCGCCCCTGCCACGGCGCTTGCCATCCGCTACTCGCAGGCTCACAAGAGGCGGTCATGGCGTAAAGAAAAAATCAAGACTTGGCTTAATCTCAACTGACCCCGGTCAGTTGAGCCCAACTCGCCATTGCTAAGCAGAAAAGCTGGACCCGCACCCACAAGTCGTTGTTGCGTTCGGATTCTTAATTACGAACTGCGATCCCTCGAGATCTTCTTTGTAATCGATCTCTGCGCCAACTAGGTACTGATAACTCATGCTGTCAATTAAAAGTGTGACTCCATTTTTTTCCATGGCAGTGTCGTCTTCATTTACGGCTTCATCAAATGTGAATCCGTACTGAAAACCGCTGCACCCACCGCCTTGAACAAATACCCTGAGTTTCAACTCGGGGTTGCCCTCTTCATCGATCAGCGCCTTTACTTTCGAGGCAGCAGAATCTGTAAACACCAGTGGCAGGGGCATCTCTAGATTAGTCGTTTCAACTGCAGCATTCATGATTCACTCCTTTTGAATTCGGTTTACGGCATCACTGGCACATGGGTGAGGCCAGCAGTCTCTGGTAAGCCAAACATAATATTCATGCACTGCACAGCCTGACCAGAGGCGCCTTTGACCAAATTATCCTCTACCACCAGGATTACGAGAAGATCACTTTCCGGGGGCCGGTGAAGCGCGATACGTACGAAATTCGATGCCCGCACCGAACGGGTCTCGGGGTGAGAGCCCGCCGAGAGCACATCCACAAAGGGTTCTGAGGCAAACCGCTCTTCAAAAAGCCTCTGGAAATCGAACCCTTGGGCATGGCTTAATACCCTTGCATAGAGTGTGGAATGAATCCCCCGAATCATGGGTGTGAGATGCGGCACGAAGGTAATTCTTAGGTCATTGGCACCCTGGGCCTTGCCCGCACTTGCGGCAATCGCTTTTAGCCCCTGGGTGATCTCGGGCCAGTGCCTGTGGCCCGCAACTGAGTAAGCCTTGAAATTATCGCTAGCCTCAGCCATTAAAATCCCCAACTCTGCTTTTCTGCCAGCCCCACTCACGCCAGACTTGCAGTCTGCAATCAGGCTTGTCGTGTCAACCAAACCGCCATGCTCCAAAACCGGCAGCAGACCGAGTTGGACACTTGTCGGATAGCAGCCTGGCATACCGATTAGCCTTGCCGCACGTATTGCCTCGCGGTTGATTTCAGGTAGGCCATAAACCGCCTGCGATAACAGATCTCTGCAGGTGTGTGGTGTGCCGTACCACCTCTCGAACTCTGCAGGGTCTTTGAGCCTGAAGTCTGCCGCCAAGTCAATTACCCTTGCGCCTGCCGCTAAAAGAGCGGGGGCCTGCTTCATTGCAACCCCGTGGGGTGTTGCGAAAAATACAACATCACAACCCGACAGCAGCGCCGTTTTCGGGTCAGAGAATTTTAAGTCGACGCTCCCGCGCAGCGAAGGAAACAGCTGCGCAGCCGGCAACCCCGCCTCTGCGCGACTTGTAATGGCAACAATTTCTGCGTGGGGGTGTTGGGCGAGCAGCCTTAATAGCTCAACACCCGTGTAGCCTGTGCCACCAACAATTCCAACTCTCACCATGGGTGCCCACCTCTGATCGACGTATCCAAAATAGTACAGAAACAAAAAACCCCTCGAAGAAACTCTCGGAGGGGTCTTGTTGCGGGGGGAAAGCCTTTGGGCTTAAACCCCTGACGAGAGCATCGCCTAGCCTTAGCGCTTAGAGAACTGCTTACGTTTACGCGCCTTATGCAGACCCACCTTCTTGCGCTCAACCTCGCGAGCATCACGGGTAACAAGGCCCGCTTTTGAGAGCGCCGGTTTCAGCGTGGCATCGTAATCGATCAAGGCCCTCGTTAACCCGTGGCGTACCGCACCGGCTTGGCCAGACTCACCACCGCCGTTCACGTTCACCATGATATCGAAGGTGCTGTTGTGATTCGTGAGAACCAAGGGCTGCATCACAATCATCCGGCCTGTCTCGCGAGAGAAGTATTTATCTAAGGGCTTGCCGTTGACCACGATGTTGCCCTTGCCACTTTTAATAAACACCCGGGCAACCGAGCTCTTCCGCCGACCCGTTCCGTAGTTGTATTCACCGACCATAATAATTTTTTCCTAATATCTCTGAGGAAGCTAAAGCAGTTTAAGTTAGACAGAGAGCGGCTTGGGCTGCTGCGCGCTGTGGGGGTGGCTATCGCCCGCATAGATCTTGAGTTTTTTGAGCATCGCATAACCGAGAGGGCCCTTCGGAAGCATTCCCTTGACCGCAATTTCCAGGGCACGGCCTGGAAACTTCTCCTGCATCTTGCCAAAGGTTGTCTCGGAGATGCCGCCCGGGTAACCAGAGTGCCGAAAGTACTTTTTGTCTTCAGCTTTATTGCCCGTGACACGGATTTTCTCAGCGTTAACCACCACAATAAAATCACCGGTGTCCACATGGGGCGTAAATTCTGCCTTGTGCTTGCCGCGTAAATGATGAGCAAGGGTTGTCGCAAGCCGGCCCAGCACCGCATTGGTACCGTCGACTAGGAACCACTCCTGCTGAATCGTCTCTGCTTTTGCTGAAAAGGTTTTCATGATTTTCATCTCAAACTGGCCAAGTCTGGGCCGCAAATTTTTTCCGGAAAGCCCTCAAGCATAGCAATTTAGGCGCTTTCCGGCAAGCCATAAAGGTAATTGGGGGCGAAAAAGTCCCGAGCCCTGAAGGCTCGGGATCAAATCCACCTAGAGGGTGGAGGAGACAAGCTCCAGATTACGACAATTTTTGTTGCGGCGCAACTTTTTCTCCTGGGAAGCCTGGGGAGCCCCGCGGACCACAGACGGTGGATCCTGATATTCCTGAGACGAGGCGGACAAATCGCGACGCCACGCTAAACTCCCCTTATGAACCGGATCTCTGCTGCCATGATTGTGAAAAACGGGGCCAGAACCCTTGCAACAGCACTGGAGAGCCTTCAAGAATTCGACGACGTTGTGCTTCTCGATAACGGTTCAACCGATGGCAGTCAGGACATTGCCCGCCGATATCGAAACGTACAACTGCACACAGGCGCGTTTGAGGGGTTCGGACCCACCAAGAATAAGGCAGCAAGCCTAGCCAGGCACGATTGGGTGTTGATCATCGATGCCGACGAGGCCATTGAGCCCTCCCTCTCCCGGGCAATCCGCGAGGCTTCGCTTGAGCCCGCCACTATCTACACCCTGAACTTCAAAGCATTTTATAAAGGCTACCAAGTGAAGCACTGCGGCTGGAATAACCAAAAAATTCGTAGGCTGTATCACCGCAAGTACACTGGATTTTCACCGAATCATGTGCACGAGAACCTAATCGAAACGAACATGAAATTAAAAGAGCTAACCGGTGGAAGCGTGCTGCACGATAGCTACAGTGACTTGACTGACTTTATTATGAAGGTCGACCGCTACTCAACACTCTACGCCGAGAGTAACAAAGGCAAAAAGCAGGCAAGCCCAGCGAAGGCGATTATTAATGGCCTCTACTCGTTTTTTCGAACGTATGTGATTCGGCGAGGGTTTCTCGATGGCTATGTGGGCTTGGTTATTGCCTTTTCACACATGGCAACAAACTTTTACAAATATATGAAACTCTACGAGGCTAATAAAGCCATTAATCGCAGTAGCCCAGGAGCCTAAGCAATTGGTGGCCCCAGAAGGCGCAATCACTCGGTTGCTCATTACCCGGCACGACAAAATTGGCGACTTTGTTCTAGCGTTGCCGCTGTGCAAGGCAATCAAAAACGCATACCCCCAAATGCAGATCTCTGTATTGGTATCAAAGGTAAATTCCGATTTCGCCCAATCCCTTGATTTTATAGATTACGTAATTCTCTACGGCGAAGACTTTCGTGAGACGATTTCCAACATAAAGGAACAGAAATTTGATGCCAGTATCAGCTGCTTTATCGACTCAAGGCTAGGTTACCTGTTATGGCGAGCCGCGATTCCCCGCCGAATTGCACCGGCAACCAAGTTGGCCCAATTCTATTTTAATGAACGTATCGCTCAACGCCGCAGCCGGATCGAAAGAACAGAGTGGCAATACAACTTAGATCTCGGGCGAAACCTATTAAAGTTAAACGACCCTGTCTTCACGCCACCCCTGATCCAGTTTCAGAATGTCGCTCCAAAAAATCGCGTCGTGCTCCACCCGGGCTCTGGTGGTAGCAGCGATGGGAATCTAAGAATTGATGATTATCTAAGCTTAGCGAAACGTGCCAGCAAGGTACCCGAACTAGAGGTTGTGTTTACCTTTGGCCCGGATGATCAAGAAACCTATCACCGGATTAAATCTCTGCTAGATTTTCCCGCGACACTGATTCAAAGCAAGATGCGCCTAATTGAATTCTGTAGATTTCTCGCAGAAAGCAGGTTGTTGATCAGCACCTCTACCGGCCCTATGCATCTCGCAGGTGCCGTCAATACGCCCACCATTGCATTTTTCGGCGATAGCTTATTTGCAAGCAGCAAGCGCTGGGCTCCGGTCAGCTCCCCCGCAAGACAACACAACTTTATGCTGGGCAAAAACTATTCGAGAGGAATTCTTACCGGCATTGAAGCGGCGATGTTAAATACGCTTACTCAAACACTCGGCCCATGAAATCGCCCTTTGAGTGGGACCCGTATTCTGACCAGCCCAGAGTTATCTTCGATAAAGCCTACAAGCGCAGAATGCGCGCTCGGCACTGGCCAGACTACCTACAAATGGCCGCTATCTCAGCGTTGGTGTTGCCTGCTGCCACGATACACATGGCCTTCACTAAACCCAGAAGAAATTCAGAGAACTTACGCGATTTAGTGGGTATGGGCGTAGGCCTGGATAAGGGCCCAGAACAGTTCGATTTAATTGATGAACTTGGTGTGAACCATGTACTTCTGCGTATACCGCTCTGGGATATCGCTAACCTAGACGCCTACTATTCTTTCGCCAAAGAGTTCCATAGGCGGCAGAAAACCGTACTGATCAATATCCTGCAGGATCGGGAACATATTGGAAGCCCCGCACAACTTACAAATGCTGTAAACGCAATCTTTGACACCTTCGGGGGCGTTAGCCAGGAGTATCAGATGGGCAACGCAATTAATCGTATTAAGTGGGGATTTTTTTCCGTTAGCGAATATCTAAAATATTTCGAGACAGTTCAAACACTGCGAGATAAACGCTACCCCAGCCTAAAGTTATTGGGACCTTCGGTAATTGACTTTGAATATCTTTTCACTTGTCGCGCACTGTTTAATAAATTCAATACACAGTTTGATCGTCTTTCCACCCTACTTTATGTCGATCGAATGGGTGCGCCCGAAAATAAGCAGTACGGAGTGTTCGATGCTTCACTAAAAATGCGGCTTCTTGGAAGCCTTGCATGCATGTCACCCAAGGTGCGCAATAAAAGAATCTATATCACCGAAGTAAATTGGCCACTCTCAGGCACTGCGCCTTATGCGCCCACAAGTGAGAAAGAATGTGTAAGCGAGAGAGACTACGCAACCTATATGCAAAGCTACCTTACAATTGCAACCGAATCTGGGTGTATCGAGAGAGTCTATTGGCACCAGCTGATCGCGGCCGGATATGGGCTCGTTGATAATCGCGATAACAATCTGCGAAAGAGACCCGCTTTTAATGCCTTGCGCCAGGTTTTGGGCTGAGCACCGCGGTCTTTGTCTGCTCCTTGGTCCACTTGCCCTGGGGTTTATCTAGATACTGAAAGTACTCGTTAGTGAAGTTACCCTGATTGCAGGTGTATAGGTAGTAACGTCTCGGAACAGATAGGCCACCCAGTACTTTGTTAAATACACCTGGCCCGGTTAAATCGTAGACATTTTCTGTTGAGTCATTCTCAATGTTCTCCAGAATCTGATCGATGATTGCCGAAAGATGGGGATTGTTTGGCTTACTCGCAATAAAGTAGTTACTAATTTCACCGGTCTTTATTTGCAGAAAGAGCTCTTCTTGGTCAGGTTTGAGTATTCTCTCAAGTGGCCAGACGAGATGTGCATCAATATCCATGTAGACACCGCCGTATTTTTGTAGCACCAAAATACGCCAGAAATCAGCCTGGGCCGCGCCGATTTGAATACGCGAATAGGCATCAAAGATTCTGCCAGGGTAATGTTCCAAAACGAATTGTCTCCGCTCATCGGCGACTAAGAAACGGTACTCAAAGCTCTGAGACATCAGACGATTGAAGAGATAATTTAAATAAACCGGTAAAGACACCCGGTCCGTGAAATTAGTCTGCCACAGGATTCTTGGGATAATCGTGTGATTGGCTAATCTCAGATTCTTAGCCCCTGAGTTTTTGAGCAGGAAACGAAGTCTAGGAAAGACGAAATACACGGCGTAACATAAACTCTTCGCCGTATTGCCCAGGAGCTTGACGAGAATCCTAAAAACATAGATCGCGACGTTAATCGGAGAGCTCCTTACAAGTTGAATTCACTGCTAAAATCGTGTGTGTTCTTTGGTTTTATTTCAACAATAACGTATCGTTAGCGGATGATAACCAATCTAAGTCTTTCACGTGAGTCTCGCCAAGTCTTTGTGAGCGGCGCAACCGGCTTTATCGGGCAGCACTTAGTTCCGCTATTGTTAAAAAACGATTATCGAGTAGTTGCGATCGCGCGGGACCAAAATAAGGCCGCCCAGTTTGAGTGGTTTAAGGATGTCCAGTTTATAAAGCTAGACTTCCATAAAAATTCTGCTCAATTCAGAATTGAAAAGGGTGCGAGTTTAATACACCTTGCGTGGCAAGGCCTTCCTAACTACCAATCGCTTTTCCATGTTGAAGAGAACCTACCCTCTAATTACCGGTTCATAAAATCACTATTAGAAGGGGGGGTTGGTCACGTCTTGGTTACGGGCACCTGCCTTGAATACGGCCCGAAAAATGGCCCAATCGCATCTACCGCAAATCCTTCGCCAAAAACCCCATACGCAGCAGCCAAGGACTTTCTCCGCCAACAACTTGGGTTCTTGTCAGAAGAGCACCCCTTTTGTTTGCAGTGGGCACGGCTTTTCTATATGTATGGAAAGGGGCAGAATCCGAAGTCGATACTCGCGCAACTAGATAACGCAATCACTAAGAAGGTTACAGTTTTCGATATGAGCGGCGGGGAGCAACTACGAGACTATCTCCCGGTAGAAGGGGTGGCAGAACAACTTTTTAGCTTATTTGAAAGTAATAAATCTGGTGTATACAACGTTTGTAGCGGAACTCCGATATCAATTCGGCGTTTAGTTGAAGAGCGAATCAAAGAGCGCGGCTCGGCAATTACAATCAATCTCGGGCGCTATCCCTACCTGGAGTATGAACCACTTGCATTCTGGGGCGTACGCGATATCTTCAAAAAGTCAGAGCGATAGATTCCTATTAAACGCGCGGTGTTTTTTATGAGTGAACGAGAAAAGGAGCTTAAAGTGACGGATTTTAGTAAAGAGGTAGAAGATCGAATTAGTAAAAACAAGTCGAACGCTCAACTAATTGATTCGGCAAATGCATTCATGCTCGCCTCTACACAACCACAATACTCCTATAACTTCTCGTTTTTAGGCCGACCAGTCATCCAATACCCACAAGATATGGTTGCGATGCAAGAATTGATTTGGAGGGTCAAGCCCGATTTGCTTATAGAAACTGGTATTGCTCACGGTGGCTCTTTAATTATGAGTGCAGCAATGTTATCGCTACTTGATTTATGTGATGCAATTGAAGCAGGCAAGCCGATGGACCCAAGCCTGTCTCGCCGCAAAGTGCTAGGAATTGACATCGACATTCGTAGTCACAATCGCACGGCGATTGAGGCGCACCCAATGGCCAGCCGAGTCCAGATGATAGAAGGTTCAAGTATCGCGCCTGACGTTGTTGATCAAGTTCGACTTGTAGCAAGCGAATATCAGCGCATCTTGGTATGCTTAGATTCAAATCATACCCATGATCATGTTTTGGCTGAACTTCAAGCCTATGCATCGCTTACAAGCGTCGGAAGTTACTGCGTCGTCTTTGACACTATCGTAGAAGATCTTCCTTCCAGCATGTATCCCAATCGCCCCTGGGGTCCAGGAAACAACCCAAAGACTGCAGTTCGAGAATTTTTAAAGGATCATAGCGAGTTTCAAGTCGATGATGATCTCGAGAAGAAACTACTGATAACCGTAGCGCCTGAAGGATTTCTTAAGCGGATCCGTGAATGAACACCATCTTTAGGTCCGGGGGGAGTGACCCCGGTCTTTACACTGGGGTCACTATTGGGATCCCTGTTTTCAATGAAGAGAAGCTCATTCGGCGCGCCGCCGAGAGTGTCGTTAGTCAATGCGAACGCCTGATCATTGCCGACAACGCATCTTCTGACGGTACACAACAGGTTTGCTTAGATCTGGCTAGAGAGTTTCCTAACATCGAGTACATCCGGCATGCCCAAAACCGAGGCTCTCTGGAAAATTGGCACTTCTTGCTCTCAAAGGCAAATTCAACATACTTTATGACGCTAGGCAGCCACGACTTTGTTGCGCCAAATTTTATTCAGACTCTTAAGAAACTCATCGATTCCGATACAGACACTGTTCTGGCTGTCGCAGCTTTGCACTTTCAACAAAGCACTGCGCGCGACAATAGCTTAACGAAAGATACCCTCTTTAGCTCGTGGGAAAATGGAGCGCTAAACAATGTTGTGCAACGTGTTCGTTCAGCTATATTCGACGATGTGAACCTTAGCTGGGCAATGTATGGACTTTTCAAAACAGACGTGTATAAAAAGTGTTTCACCAGAGATTTGCCTTTGGTAGGGGGGGACAATGTATTTCTGTGTAAAGTTTCCGCCGCTGGAAAAATCTTGATCTCCAATGAAACGGCTTATTACGCACAGCCACGCGAACGGGATACCGGCGCTGATTATGTTATGCGAGTTACGGCAAACAAGGAAGTGTCAGCCTCCCACAACAAAATCCGATCAGAGATGAGGTCGCAGATACACGATATCTTGCTTCGGGTCGAGCAACCTAGAAACTTCTTGCAGAGCATTATGCTTCGTTTCAGAGTAATGGCTCGTTATGGCGTATTCAAGCTACAAACCTTTGATCCGTTATTTTTTATTCTATTCATACCTGCGAAATTCGCTTCCGAAATTCGCAGGCTAATCCGAAGGATAAAAAGGCGAAGATCGGCCTGAAATTGTGCAGGAGAAAAGTGGGGTCGACACTCGTTGCTACTATTTAGGTCGACTAGATAACCTGCAAATTGGGTATCGCAACCATAAACTTCGTGCCACCCTTCTCTAGACTCCGATGCTGAGATTTGACCTCTTTTGCTATATTCCACGGCAGTATCAACACATAATCAGGCTTCGCCTCAGTCATACTTTTCGGCTCTAGTATCGGGATATGGCTGCCCGGCATGAAACGTGATTGTTTTGCTTTGGCCGCATCAGCGACAAACGGCAATAAATCAGGCTTTATCCCCGCATAGTTTAGCAATGTACTACCTTTCGCAGCTGCGCCGTAAGCAGCGACCATCTTCCCTTGACGTTTCTGCTCGAGCAGAAAAGCAAGCAACTCATGCTTTATCCTCTCGGCCCGTGGCTGAAAAGCATGGTAAGTGTCTAACCGATGAAGGCCTCGATCGGTCTCCAGCTGCAATAATTCCCAAACATTCTTTCGTGTTTTGCGAGGGTCATCCTCGTGGCAGCCATAGACACGTAAACTGCCACCGTGGGTAGGGAGCTCGTCGATATTCCACACACGCAATCCCGCTGCTGAAAAAATACGGCTTACTGTGTAGAGCGACAGGTAAGAAAAATGCTCATGGTAGACAGTATCAAACTGGGCGTGTTCAATAAGCCGCATTAAATGCGGAAACTCGAGTGTAATCGTACCCTCGGGCTTCAGTACTGCTTTGAGCCCCTTTGTAAAATCGTTGATGTCGGGTACGTGGGCGTACACGTTATTACCTGCAATAAGATCTGCACGTCTCCCCTCATGGGCAAGCTGTTTTCCCAATCCCTCGCTAAAAAATTTACGCAGCACTGGGACGCCGATTTTTTCTGCGGCGTCAGCTGTGCTAGCGGTCGGCTCTATTCCGAGGCAAGGAATACCAGAAGCAACAAAATTCTTTAGCAGATAGCCGTCATTAGAGGCAACTTCAATTACGTAACTATCGCCACCCAAGCCGAGATCAGCAATTATCTTTTCAGCGTAGTGCCTGGCGTGCTCTAACCAGCCACTTGATGTACTGGAAAAGTAGGCATAGTCCGGCGTAAAGAGCGTGGTTGCTTCAGCATAGTCCTCTGTTTGTACGAGCCAACACCGGTCGCAGACCTTTATCTTCAACGGGTAATAGATTTCAGGCCGACTAAGATCATCCTCAGTTAAGTATGCATTTGACGGCGGCGCAAACCCGAGATCTAAAAAAGTATGGTGAAGCTGAATCCCGCAATGACGGCACCTCATAAACCTTCGATTCCTGTAAATTCGTTAGTAAAAAACGGATAGGAGTTATCGCGCTCCGAACGCTCTGTAATTGGCTTTGGCCAGCATAGTCCTAACCGTGGATCAAGTGCATTACACCCCCCTTCGAAATCAGTATTGTAGTCGGCGGTATGGAAATACAACATTTCGCAATCCTGTGTCAGAGTTTGGAAGCCATGCGCAAAACCCTCGGGTATCAAGTAAAGTTGGGAATTACGTTCGGACAACTCAACCGCGTGATGTCTTAAAAAAGTTGGTGATCCTTTTCGCAAATCAACAGCAACATCCCAGACTGCACCTTTCAGACAAGCGACGATTTTGATTTCGGCAAAGGGCGGGCGCTGATAATGTAAACCCCGCACCGTACCCGCAGTTCGGGTCAAGGTACGGTTAATTTGCCGGATAGACTTTTCTTGAATTAGTGGGGCCAGCGTTTCCTGACAGAAAAGTCGCTCTAGAAATCCCCTCGAGTCACTAATAGGTTGGCGTTCGATTACCTTGAGGCCAGCAATTAGCGTTTCGCGCACGATAAATCGACTCATGCTGATTGATATGCCTCAATTTGCTGGATAGAAAAGTCCGCCATAGCGCTATGTCTTTTCCAAGCCTGGTGCCACTCAATAGTCTTATCTAATGCGGTCTCTAACGTCCATCTCGGAGCCCAACCTAGTCTCGATTTGGCTTTGGAACTATCCAGCCTAAGAAGACCTGCCTCATGGGGTTGAGGACTATCCTCTTCTTCCCAACGGGCATCCGAGATCTTCTGGCACAGATGATTCACAATCCAAGAAACCGACTTTGCATCGGAGTCTTCCGGGCCGAAGTTCCAAGCCTGCGCGAAATCAGACCCATCGACAACGAGCCTTTCTGCAATCGTAAGGTAGCCCGAGAGCGGCTCGAGCACGTGCTGCCACGGGCGTACAGCATTGGGTGAACGAATACGCAATGTCTCACCAGCATCAATCGACCTCAGAAAATCCGGGATTAGGCGATCAATCGCCCAGTCACCGCCGCCGATTACGTTACCCGCACGGACACTTGCAAGAGATATCTCCGCCTGCGCGAGAAACGACCTGCGATAAGCAGCCGCTGCGATTTCCGCACAGGCCTTGCTCGCGGAATAAGGATCGTGCCCCCCTAACCTATCATCCTCGCGGTATGGCCAAAGCCACTCCTGATTCTCGTAGCACTTGTCAGTCGTAATATTAACGATCGCTTTTACGGTTTCTGTGCTTCGAGCAGCTTCAAGTACATTTAGTGTACCCATTACGTTTGTTGAGAATGTTTCAAGGGGCATCTTGTACGACTCGCGCACCAAAGGCTGTGCAGCCATGTGGATCACAATAGAAGGGCTCGCTGATTGCATTGCCCCGGTAAGCTTTTGAAGGTCTCGGATATCGCCGATCGTAGAGTTTTGAAGCCTTTCTTCAAGCTTCGTTTCCGTGAAAAAATTTTGCCGCGTCGGTGCCTCAAGCGCATACCCATATACCTTCGCACCTAAATAACCCAGCCAAAGCCCAATCCATCCGCCTTTGAAGCCCGTATGGCCTGTTAGAAATACCGAGCGCCCGAACCAGAAGTTTCGATTCACTACCAGATCTTCCAGGGGGCCTGCCCATTGGCCCATAACTCGTTGAGCATCGTCTTTTCGCGCAGCGTATCCATAGGGTGCCAGAATCCGCAGTGTTTGAATGCGAAAAGCTGATTATCTTTCGCGAGCCCTGCGAGCGGCTCCCGTTCCCAAGTCGAATGGTCGCCCTCAATGCGATCGATTACATCAGGATGCAGGACAAAAAAACCGCCATTAATCCAACTGCCATCACCGTCTGGCTTTTCCTGAAAATGATTTACCCTATCGTTGGGCCCAAATTTAAGCGCGCCATAGCGCCCCGGGGGGAGCATTGCCGTGAGCGTCGCTTGCTTGCCGTGCCGAGAATGGAAATCGATAAGAGCGGAAATATTGACATTTCCTAGCCCATCGCCGTAAGTAAAGCAGAATGCCTTTTCATTCTCAAGGTGCTTACGAACCCGCTTTAGGCGCCCGCCCGTCATTGTATTTTCACCCGTGTCGACTAACGTAACAGTCCATGACTCCGCGTTACTCTGATGTACTTCAATTTTATTGTCTTTCAAGTGAAAGGTGACATCTGACTGATGTAAGAAGTAGTTGGCAAAATACTCTTTAATTACATAGCCCTTGTAGCCACAACAAATAATAAACTCGTTTACCCCATGAGCAGAATAAATTTTCATAATGTGCCAGAGGACCGGTTTACCACCAATCTCAATCATTGGCTTGGGCTTTAAATCGGTCTCTTCGGCTAAGCGAGTACCGAGCCCACCAGCGAGAATAACAGCCTTCATCTTGGATTTCTTAACTTTAAAAATATTGAATTTGAATGATACAAGAATTAGCGTCCTTGCCCAGCTGTTTCCGCAAGAATTCGCCTCGCTCCAGCTGTAACATGCTCAACAGTCGGAACCTCTCCCTCGGAGAGGAAAACTACCTCGTGCCGACTATTCCCACGTGGCCAGTACCGATGTGGGACCGTTGAAAAAAATATTCCAAGCGTTGGGGTGTCGACCGAAATTGCTAAGTTTCGAACCCCGGTATCGTTTGAAACAAGAAGATGGGAATACGCCAAGAATTGGATAGTAAACTCTAAATTACTTGCTGGCTGTAACTCCACATTCGGATGGGTATTTGCAATATTTGAAAAGCACGTTGGGTCCTCATCCTTTCCAATTCCTGCCAGAATTACGTGGCAATAGTCTGGTATTTCTGCAGCCAAAGTGCCAATCAGTTCAGAAAAAAGTTCTCTCGGCCAGCACTTACTCTGCACGGAAGCGAAAGGGAAATAGACGATTCGTTTCGCCGGCAAACCCTCTGAGGTATTTTGAAGTCGCTTGGGCCAATTAAATTGAAGTGGGTATTTTGGATTTGCGCCGATAATCTTCAATGCATCCAGCATCACCTCTGCCTCAAACACAAAATCTGACCGAAAAACTGCGGCATCAAATAAGAGGTTTCGAAGGTACCAGCGGTAGGGAAAACCAATTTTTACTTTTGCATCGCTCAGCCAAGTCAGATAACGGGAGCGGGTTGTATCGGCCAGATCGAACAAAATATCGGCTGATCCAATCTCCCTTGCCCGAGCCAATCGGGCTTTCAAGCCAACGCCGGGTTGATCGGTGCCGTGGAGCACATGGATGGAGTCCACAAGATCGCTGGGTACACCATAGCTATAGTTTGAAACAATGCTCAGCACGATCTTCGCATTAGGAAAAAACTTTCGTAACTCAACCAGAAAGGGGCGCGTCAAAACCATATCGCCTAACGCAGCATGCCGAATTACAACAATACGCCTAACCGACTCAGGCGATATTTTGGATATAAGCTTCTTACCGCGCGTTGAAACCCAGGCGCCACGCTCAAACCATAACTTCACGCCAACTCCTGCATTTTGTTGTAAAGTACTCGGTATAGGCCCGTTACGCCAATGAGGTCTTGGTGAGTTCCTGACTGAACGATCTTGCCCTGATCCAATACAATAATCCGATCCGCATTCAAGACTGTGGATAAGCGGTGGGCAACCACAACAGTAGTTCTTCCCTCTCTTAGACGCTCAATTGCGTTTTGAACATTTGATTCTGATTGGGTATCTAACGCCGATGTCGCTTCATCGAGAATAAGAATAGGGGCGTCTTTGATTATTGCCCGCGCGATTGCGATGCGCTGACGCTGTCCGCCTGAGACACGAACACCTCGATCTCCAACGACCGTTTGCATCCCTTGAGGCAAGGAGTCAATAAAATAGAGGAGGTCGGCTGCTTTCGCGGCCTCGCTAATTTCAGCGTCACTTAAGTCGCTTCTTCCGTAGGCGATATTTTTTGCGATGGTGTCATTAAACAAAACTACATCTTGCGACACTAATGCAATCTGGGATCGTAAGTTTTCGAGTTTTAGCTCACGAATGTCAATACCATCTAGGGTGATCGACCCGGAGTTCACGTCATACAGTCGCGGCAACAGGTTGACAAACGTACTCTTACCTCCACCCGATGGCCCGACTAAGGCATAGGTTTGACCCGCAGGAATTTCTAAGTTAACCGAGTTCAGTGCAGGTCGGTCTCGATTTGGGTATTGGACGGTTACACTTGAAAATTTGATCTGACCACTTGAACGACCTAGTAATTTTGTGCCGGTATCGGATTCAGAATGCTCATCCAATAGATTGAAAACGCCCTCTGCTGCTGCGAGGCCGCGCTGTAGGTTTGAGTTAATCTCAGCTAAGTGCTTCAACGGACTGAACATCAGCAACATAGCCGTGATATACGACACAAAATCCCCCGTAGTAGCGGCACCCGCGCGGGTCTGTAGCAACGCAATTGAGACTGCTACAGAGACCCCCACCGCCGCTATAAACTGGCTCATCGGAGTTTGTAGTCCAGCAGCAATCGCGTAGCGCATGGCCTGCCCACGGAATTTGCTATTAATTCCCGCGAATCGCTTCTTTTCGTACTCCTCGCCGCCGTAGATCTTTACAACGCGGTTGCCAGAGATCACCTCTTCCACAGAGGTAGTCATATCGCCGATTGCGGCAAGGTGGCTTTTCCCAACCGCCCTTAAGCGTTTGGAAAATTTCCTCACCAGCACGGATAATGTGGGCATTAAAAACAGGACGATCAGGGTCAGCTTCCAGTTGATCCAGAATAGCCATGCGAGTAGCCCAATCAGAATCAGACCATCTCGCACTAAAACTGTGATGACGTTTGTTGCCGCAAAGAGCACTTGCTGTGCCTCTGAGATCATCTTCGAGATTAATTGACCAGCGGATTTTGCATCAAAATTCGTAGAGGGCAGCGTAACAAGTTTGTCGAACATCGCTTGCCGAATGTCGCGAAGCACGTTATTTGACAGCCACTCCATGCTGTAAGTCGCTACAAAAGTTGCAGCGCCACGTACGATGAATATCCCTAAGATAACAATTGGCACCCACCAGACTGGAAATGCCGAGACCCCCTGAAACCCCTTGTCCATAAGTTGCTTCATCAGAGCTGGAAATGCCGATTCTGTAGCCGCAGTGATTGACATACCAAGCACCGCAATAAGGAAGCTTGGCCAGTAATTTAGCGAATAGGCAAAAAGACGACGAAAAAGTGCAGTGGAAGTCAAAACGCGTGGCCCTTCGGTTGTTAGTCTCTCGGGCGGTATTGTCGAGGCAATTTCGAGAAACTTTATCACTGCTGATTGTTTTGTATGTAAGTACATACTTTTTATTAAATAATGTCCTATTTTTACAACAAAGTGCCTCCGTTTGAGAGCAAAAACCAGCCGTTCTATGGAGTCTGAGTGGGGCGGTCAGAGATAATCTGGCTAACAACTGGATCTTGCCAGGTGTTACTGTCGGTCGCAGAGGTGGTCGACCGTGAACTTAAACTCTTAGGAGAACTATCAATGAAGAAGCATCTTATTGCTGTCGCCTTAGCTGCCGCAGTTGCAGTGCCTGCGATGGCGCAGAATGTATCAATTTACGGTACCGCTGACGTATCCGTGACCCGCACAGACACCGCAGGTGGGGTCACAACGAATATTATTGATAATGGACGTTTTGCCTCTAGCGTTTTAGGTCTTCGTGGTTCAGAGGATCTAGGCGGCGGCCTCAAGGCAGAGTTTCAGCTTGAAGGGGCGATGAACTTTAATACCGGCGTTTTGGGAGCTGCGGGGGGTGCGGTATTCGGACGTGAGGCTTGGGTTGGCCTCTCCAGCACCACGATGGGTTCGATTCGTTTCGGTAAGACAGACGTCTCCGCGGCTCAAGGGGTTGATGGAGTTATCTCTGTCGCTGGAAACCTGTCCGACTTTACCGCGGATCTCGCCACCGGATCAGACCAGGATGATGTTGTGCGCTATACCTCCCCCACTATCAACGGCTTCACCTTCGATATTGGGCAGGCCCTCACTTCTACTGCTGCAGCGAAGGGTACTACCGACACCACGGGTTACAGCATCCGATATGCGGCTGGGCCGTTCGACGTGCGCGCCGGACGTATTGACACAGACGTAGTTGGCGCGATCAAAAACTCACAGACCGCCGTTGGAGGTTCTTACAACGCGGGGTTCGCCACCATTGGTCTCGCAAGAAACAAGGTGAAGAGCGCTACTGCAAACACAGCTCACACTGAAACCGGTGTGTCAATTTCCGCTCCCTTGGGTGGTGGCCTCACAGCATTGGCAGCCCTCACAGATATGGATAGAGACACTGCCGCCGCTAACGATCCAAAGCAAACAATAGTGGGCGTGCGGAAGGCGTTGTCCAAGCGCACTTCGGTATACGGGGTTTACATGGACACCAACAACAGCGATGCCACAGCTGACAAAAAAGAGTACCTTTTTGGCTTAACCCATACTTTCTAAGGGTAGCGACAGCTAACATTGTTTGCAAGCTAAAAACCCCCGCTCAAAAGGCGGGGGTTTTTTATTACGCCAAAGATTTGCCTAGTGACATGCTCGATTGACAGATACGGTTATCAGGGCCTAACAGATCAGCATTCAAACAATGCCACATAATGCTCTACCCGCTCTCACCTAGCTGGAAGCCTATTTCAAAGCCTCCCGCCAAAATACCGATAGTTGTGCCAACAGGCCTTCAAATCCAGTAGAGGGCCCGCGCTCTGTCGAGGGCCCCTAACAAACAACGTGTCCGTATCATTTCTAAACCACACCTTGTAGTTGTTTGCGTACATCCAGTCAGCGATTGAACCAAGTTTTGGGTTGATATAGTCTCGGCTCTGAGTCTCCAAATTAATTACAAATGGCCTTGAATTCATTCTAGACAAAATACTATACTCGCCGCCTTCAACATCCACGCTCACGTAATCATAGTCACCTTGATCTAACTCACCAAAGTCTCGGCATAAAACCTTAATTTCACGAGCGTTCGCTGTGCTAAATCTATCGTGGTTTATTGCTGGGGACTCCTTTAATTGCACATTAAATGTAGAGGGCCCAGCCAGATACAAAGTCATTTCACCGCTGTAATCAGCGACGGCAAGATTAAACAATCGCGTATTTTGAAAATACTTGATATCTTTCTCAATCGCCCTAGCGTATGCCGGAATCGCTTCAAACAAATCACAATGCACCGACCGTTCGATCAGAGGCCTAATCGCCGAGCTTTGAAACGAATAGACACCTATTTCTGCAGCTTTATTTATTTGCGCTCCCGCTTTTGAAATTAACTCAAAAATTTTCTCGGCGCTAATCACAGAAGCCATAGTTTTAAATCCCTTTAAATGCGAGACCTGGGGTTCGGGTCTAACCCCATCACTCCACGGCTTTGACCATATCTTCGACGACCTTTTTAGCGTCGCCAAAGACCATCATGGTGCGGTCCATGTAAAAGAGGTCGTTATCAAGGCCCGCGTAGCCTGCGGCCATGGAGC
>Ga0172376_10002865_pt1 | contig 20790 bp, 19 predicted proteins | sample Lak35m_FD_121114 | JGI IMG/M metagenome (GOLD analysis project Ga0172376, IMG submission 121114) | Freshwater microbial communities from Kabuno Bay, South-Kivu, Congo - kab_092012_35m | ecosystem: Environmental > Aquatic > Freshwater > Lake | place: Democratic Republic of the Congo: South-Kivu... | reverse complement strand
CCAGATGAAGCCCGCCATCCAGTTGATGCAGTGGCAATTCCGCTTGCAGCGGGTGAGCCGACACCAATTCGGCCCGCATTCCTCGCAGCAGTCGTAGCAGAAGACGTTGAACTCGGCGAACTGCAGGTTGGAGAGATACGTCGTGCGGATCGAGTCGGCGTCGTTGAAGTTGTTGACGGCCAGCCCGAGCGGCTGCGGCAGCTCGAGGTTCGCCGGCCCGGTCGCCGTGGCCGAGCCAAACATGCCGTAGATGCCGGTGTAGCCGATTTCCCAGCCAAGCCGGTCGGTGAAGAGCTCCCCGTAAAACGCCCGGAAGCCCGTGCCGATCGACGACTGCATGTCTTGCGTGGTGATCACCGGCAGGCCGGTGTCGGCGCTGTAGGCGAGCGGCGCATTGCCCGCCTGGTTGTTCCGCTGCAGAAAGAGCATGTCGAAGATCGCATAGTGCGTCCAATTCGGGCAGCAGCAGCACTGCCTGAGTTCCTGCATGCAGGCGTCGTCCTGGAGCAGTTCCTCCGGACTCGCTTCGGTGGCAACGGGAGCAGGAATGCCGGCGAAGGGGTCAGACCCGCTGGCGATCACCTCCCGGGCAACCGCGTGCGTCTGGCCGATGCAGCCGGCCATCACCAACGCCATTGCCCCAAGTCTGCGTACGATGCTTGCGACCACCATGACCTACCCCTGCGAAAAAACCGTACGATCCCCACAACCGGAGGTGGTATCGGCCGGCGCAGCGGCTAAAAAGAAGCGCCGACGGCCGATGTTCCGGCGATTCGGGGCTCTCGCTGATAGCCTGAAACGCCTGTGCGCTTCCGATTGAGTCTGGGAAAACCTTGCCGGTTACCCCGGTCGGACAAAAGTAGCCGGCTTGCTCCAAAGTAGACCGCTTGCTCCGCAAGCGGGTCTGGATCCGCTTGCGGAGCAAGCGGTCTACTTTGCAAGCGGTCTACGTTACCGGGGCGCCACCGCCTCGACGCGCCGGTAAAGCTCGATGTCGAGCGCATTATGCGCCTCGATCACCCGCCGATCCTCGGCCGTGATCTCCTCGATCGGCACCCGCCCCTTCGTGCGGTTGATGCGGCGATCGTTCCAGCGATTGCTCAGCCCCGCTGCCAGGCGGATCGCCTCCATCGCCGGCCCGAGCCGCTCCAGCACGCCGACCACATCGTACCGTTCCTGCAGCACATCCCAGGCGGCATCGATCGACCCCTCCGGATCGGCCTCAGCCTCGTCCGGCGTCACGTTCAAAAACCGGCAGACCATGTCGTTGCGCAATTCAGGCGAGATGCCCGATGCGGCGTAGTCGCGGAGCGTCATCTCCTCCGCCATGACCTGCTTGTGGAGGTAATGCCCGGGCGTCGCCTTCACGAAGTAGTAGTGCGAGACGATCCGGGCCACGGGCTCCCGGAGGATCGTCACCGCCACCATCCCTGGATCACAGTGGTCGAGCAGGGGGTGCACGCCGTGGCCGAGCACAAACTCGTAGGCATGCCGCTCCGGCTCTGGCAGCGCCAGAAACTCCTCCTGCTCATTCGGCCTGGCCCCGTAGCGGTCGAACGTGGCGCTGACGACGTAATGCCGCCGGAAATAATCGCTCATCGACGTGCCCCCGCACTTGGGCACATGCTCGAAAAGCAGCTTGCGGGCATGCGTCGAACGCTGCAGCAGATTCAGCAACATGGCGGCCTCCAGTGGGGCAAGAAATACTGAAAATATCGACAGCCATGCACTACCACTTTAGAGGGGATTGCTGCAAGCCCATTCGTAGACCGCTTGCTCCAAAGTAGACCGCTTGCTCCGCAAGCGGATCCCAGACCCGCTTGCGGAGCAAGCGGTCTACTTGGGCGGTCTACTTTACGCCCGCGAGCCGCTCGCGGGCCGTGGCCAGATTCGCCCGGATCGCGTCGGTCCGCATCGCCTCGGGGATCTGCTCGAGCATGGCGATCGCCTCTTCGAGCCGGCCGGTCTCGATATAGCAATTCGCGAGATTCGAGAAGCAGTCGACGCGGTCCGGATAGCGGTGGACGGCCAGTTCGAAGCATTCGATGGCGTCGTCGAACCGGCCAGCGTGGGCATAGAGCACGCCGAGATCGTTGATCACATACATCCGGTTGGGGTTGTCGCGGCGGGCCCGCTCGAGGCAGGCCGTGGCCTCCGGCAGGTTGCCGAGCTTGATCTGCCCGACCGACTCGAGATAGGCGATCGGCGTCACGAAGGCGTCGAGCGTCTTCCAGGCGGTGGTCGCGAGCCGGGCGTGATCCACGACGGCCTGCCACTGCTTGTCGCGGATGCCACGCCGTGCGAGCACCATCTCCCGCTCCTGCGAAAGCGCGGCCAGCGCATAGGCGATGCCGAAGCCGAGGGCCACGAGAGCCGGTGGCAGCGCATAGCGCCAGGGCAGGGCCCATTCAGTCCGACGGGCAGCGACCGCCGCCGGTGCGAGGCCCTGCTTCGTCACGAGGATCGCCGCCAGATAGACCGCCAGCCACACCTGGTGATTGATCCGTTCGAGCGGAAAGTCGAAGCACGATCCAAGCGTGTAGGCCACGAGTCCCATCAGCAGAAAGATGGCAAGCCAGGCGTGCTCTCGCGTGCACTGGCTGCGGAGGATCGTGCGCAGCGACGCGAAGGCAAAAAAGAAAATACCGACGAACGTGGCAAAGCCCAGGATTCCCTTCTCAGAAAACACCCAGAGAAAATCGTTGTGCGGCTGGATCCAGTTGTTCGCCACGTTCGAAAAATCGAGATCGTCGCCGCCAAAATATTCGTGCAGCCGCACGGTGAAGTTGCCCGCCCCCACGCCCGTGAGCCAGTGGTCGGCGATCATCTGCCGCGTGATGCCCCAGATCATGAGCCGGCCGCCCTCGCGGGGCCGGCCGGGGTCGATCGTGGCATTGGTCTCGAAGATGCTGCGGATTCTCCCGGCGAGCGGATTGTCGTCGCCCGCCGTCGCGCCGAACCCCACCGCCCCCAAGGCGCCGGCCACGAAGACGCCCGCGATCGCGGCCCGCGCCCGCCGCGAGAGCCCGAGTTTTTCGCCTGCCGCAAACGCCGCCAGCACCGCAGCCGTCGCGCCGCCGGCGAGGCCCACATAGGCCGACCGCGATTGCAACAAGAGCAGCATGCCGCCGGCCACAATCGACGCTGCAAGCCCCGCCCACCGCCAGACCCCGCGGAGCGTTACCGCGCCGAAGAGGCAGAAGGGCAGGGCGAGGTTCAAAAAATGCGCGAAGAGGTTGACGTTGGTCATGAGCCCCATCACGGTCTCCATCGTGTGGCGGCTGTGGATGCCGAGGCCGTGCTGCGAGAGCAACTCCCACCAGCCAATCCCGCCATTGGCGAGCGCCGCCACGATCGCGATCTTCGCGAGCGACTCCTGCCAGCGAGGCACGAGCGGCAGAAGCAGGCAGGAGATGCAGAGCACGAGAAACGTGGCGAGCGTCTTGAAGACGTCGGTGAAGCCGGCCGACACATTGACCGCGAAGCAAAGCGAGATCGCCGTGATCGCCGCATACGCGCCGTAGCAGAGCACGAGCGGGTCGCGAAGCAGCGCCGCATCGGGCAACTGGCCCGAAGCCTTCCGCGCCACCACCTGCACCAACGGCAGCGCCACAAAGAGCATCCCGAGCAGCGGCAATAGCCGCGGGATCAGCGTCTCGTCATACACGCGCACATCGCGCACAAGCCCCAGCCCGACGAGCAGGAACCCGAAAAACGCGTAACAAAAAAGCTTCATGTCTTTAAAGTAGCGTAGGCTTCAGCCTGCGAATCCGCCTTTTACTCCCCCACCAGAAACCCCCGCGGCTCGAATCCCAAATCCCGCCTCGCCGCCGAATGGTCAAACACCAGATCCTCGTTCATCCGGTCGAACATACCCAGGGAAATCCCCCGAAAAGCCGGCAGTAGCCGTAAAACCGGCACGGCGACCCGGAAGAGCCAGCGCGGGAGGGCCACCACACGGGGGTTCGCCCCTACCGCCTCGGCCACTCGCCCCACCAGATCGCGATAGGAGAGCGTCTCCGCCCCGGATAGGTCGTAGGCGGTGCCTGAGCCCCCCCCAGTTAGGGCGGCCGTGCAGGCGGCTGCCACGTCGTCGACATGGACCGGCTGGCGGAGCCCTTGCGCCGGCCCGAGCACGGGGAACCAGCCCCGGCGGCGGATGAAGGAGGCGATCAGGGTGATGTTTTTGTCATGGAGGCCGTCGTAGATCAGGGTGGGCCGGAGGATCACGGTCGAAATGCCACGGGCCGCCCCCCAGCCATGGATCGCCTCTTCGGCGGCCTCCAGCCGCTGGGCAACGTCCCGTTCTCCTGCATCGGCTGATTCGTGCTTCGTAAACCGGCTCGTCGAGGAGAGGGCCACGAGCCGCTTGGCCCCGTGCGACTCGAGCCGTGCGAAGTGCTCGGGCACGGCCCAGATCGGGCAGAGCGCGATCCAAAACGGAATCGGCCCTTCGTCTGCCGCCGCCGGCCCGCCGCTTCGCGAAAACGGCACGACCTGCCAGCCCTGCTGCTCGAGCCGCGGCAGAAGCGCCCGGCCCACAAAGCTCGTCGCCCCAAGCACGCCAACGCTGCGCTCGTTCACGAAACAACCGGCCTCGCCACCGGCCGCACCGCCGTCTTCACGCCCGCCTTTGCCGCCCGGCGCTTCTGCGCGATCGTGGCCGGCAGCTGCACAAGCTCTGCCTTCGCCTTCCGCGCGATGTGCCGCGAAGCAACCGCACTGAATCGCCCCCACACGGCAAACGCCACGAGGCCCATGAGCGCCGGCGGATACTGGTGCCGGAAGTGCTTGTGATAAAACCGCATCATGCCCTTGTGCTTGTGCCATTCCACAAAGAGCGTGCGGTTCCGGCTGCAGACGCCCTTATGATGGAGCACTGGCGCGTCGGGCACGAACCGGATGTCCCACTGCTTCTTGCGAAACCGCATGCAGATGTCGAGATCTTCGCAGTGCAGGAAGTAGCGCTCGTCGAGTAGGCCCACATCGTCGATGGCCTCCCGCTTCATGAGCATGCAGGCACCCGAGATTGCCTCGACGGGAATAGGCTCGGTCGGCTTCGGCTGCAGGTGCAGGTAGAAATCGTTAAAGAGCTTGGGGAACCGCTTCGCGACCTTCGGGTAGCGGGCGGCGAACCGCGAAAACCCGCACACGCGCACCAGCGACCGCCAGGGCGTGGGCACGGCGCGGCGGCCGCCGCCCTGCTCGCTTCCGTCGGTGCAGGTAATGAACCCCCCCACCATTCCGGTGCGCGAATCAGCGTCGAGCACCCGCAGCATCCGCTCCAGCGAGCCGGGAGCGACGATGCAATCGGGGTTGAGCAGCAGGATCGCCGCCTCATCGCATTCGCGAGCGCCGAGGTTGCAGCCGTAGGCGAAGCCCCCATTGATGGGTGAGCGCACGACCTTCAGGCGGGGATGTTGTTCGAAGCCGGCGATCACCGGATCGAAGCCCGCGGGGTCAGATGCATTGTCGACGACGACCACCTGCCGGGCCTGCGAGAGCACGGAGGCCAGGCAATCGGCGAGCACGTCGCCCGCGTTGAAGTTGACGATCACGACGGCCACCGGCTGAAGGCCGGCCGACGCGGCTTCGATGCTGGCGGTCATGCGAAGACTGTTTCGGGAAAGGTCATGATCGCCAGAAGCTCTTGTCGAGCGCTTGCCAGATTTCTTGCCACGAAGCGCGGCGGACGCGTTGGACGGCCTGCCGCTTCTTCCAGAATTGTGGGAGTTTTTTCGTGGCATGCCACTTCGCCTTGGCGAATATTCGGCCCTGACCGCGGGCCAGATAAACAAGACCCGTGAGAATAGACTGGGGAAAATGGGCAAACAATAGTGGAAAAAACAGCGGGCTTGGCATGTTTTTCACGAAGCACCAGACGAGGTTCCGGTGGCCGTGATAGACGGCAAAATCGCTGCGTTTCCCGCCCGACGAGGCCGAGCCCACGTGGTCCACGACGGCGTCGGGCACATAGAGACATTTGTGTCCGGCGAGCCGAAGCCGGAATCCGAGGTCCACGTCTTCGAAGTAGCAGAAGAAGTCTTCGTCGAAGCCGCCGACTTCGAGCAGGGCCGAGCGGCGGTAGAGCGCCGCGGCGGCGCAAGGCGAAAAAATCTCCCGTTCGACGAGATCTTCGTCGCGAAGCGGCCGCCCGTGGCCGGCCCGCCAGGAGAGGCCGCTCAGGTGATATGCATCACCGGTGCCGTCGACGATGCCCGGCTGCCCATCGATCATCTGCCGCGAGCCAAACGCTGCGACCTCCGGATGCCGCTCCGCGGCCGCAAGCAGCTTCTCGAGCCAGTCGGGATGCGGGAATGCATCGGGGTTGAGCAGCGCCACGAACTCGGTGTCGCACATCGCAATCGCGCGATTGTTCGCGGCAGCGAAGCCGAGGTTTTGGGAAAGCACGTGAACCTCGCACCGCCCATCCTTGAAAGATGACTCGACGCTTTCCCGTATCCGCTCCAGCGCACCGTCGCCGCTTTTATTGTCGATTATCAACACCCGTCTAGGAGGTGCAGACTGCGACGCAACGGCTGCCATAGTCCGCCGCAGCACTTCCGCCGCATTGAAGGTTATGACAACAACCGACACATCATCGGCTCGCATCAGCGTTTCCTGCGATTAGCCATACGTCTCAAGGAGCGAGATGGGGCGGACCAGACCCCCGCGGCACGAGTGGAAGAGGTGGGCGATCGAGGTTTTCCTGGAAGTGTGTTTGGCCACCACCAAGCGGTCGAGATACCCTTCCCAGGGCGCAACCAGGCGGCCCTCCTAAAGGTGCCAGTCAATGGCTGCAACTTGGGAGTTCCAGCGGGGGCACTCGCCCCCATGTCAACTCCGGCCCTCCAATGTACACCAGCTTCACTGGCTCAGCGACCATGAACGGTGACAGGTCTGGGGCTTCTCCCACTGCCAAGCGGCGAATGTTGCTCCAGGCTCGCTCCCTCAACTGCGCAGCCAGCTCTTGGCGCATAGGGGACGCATAGCCCGATTCCGGTCTGCGGGTAGCCGCCTGCGGATGCACGCGTCGAAAGTAACAGCGGTCCGGAACGTTTCGCACGGTAGCGACGAATATCGCCCGACGCAGGAACTCACTGTCACCTCCGTAGCGCAAACCCGTGGCGAATCCTCCGAGTCGCACGATCAGGTCCCGCGTTATCACGCTGGATGGAAGAAGCAAGTGGTGGATCGGATTCGCCATCACAGCTGCGTTGACATCCCTGGGATATTCCGCCTCCGGCTCTTCCGGTAGCCCACAGAAAATCGTATTCGGTTGACAGCCGACGAGTTCGGCGCCGGTCTTTTCCGCCTCTGCCAGCAAGACGGCCAGGCGATTGGCCGCGGACCAGTCATCTGCATCCTGAAACATGTAGCCCGGATACTCGGTGGCATCGACGATCGCCTGCAGCAACCGGTACATACCCACATTTTCCGTCGATCGCATCAACGTGACACTCGGAAAGCGGCGTACGATGCCCGACGGAGGATGAGGAGACGCATCGTCCACAACGACGACTCCTGCGAGCGACATCGATTGCCCCACAAGTGACTCGAGGCACTGCTCCAGCCATTCTTCACACCGGTAGTGTGTGACGACCGCAAGAACGGGCGTGCACTTCGTGAGCCGGCGGCTCCCCATGTGACTGCTCATCGTTGACGCTGGAACACTGTTGCCCTGTTCCTTGCGATCACATTTTTCTGATCAGGATGTTGTTCGTGCCGTAGTTGGAAACCGCAAGCAGTCTCAGACTCGGATGGATATCCACTCCGTGCGGAAAGCTGTATCCCTTCCACGTCCAGTTGAATCGCAACCGATTGCCTTGAACCGTAAACGAAGACACTGAGTCTCGCAGTTGGTTACTGCACACGACCTGTCCCGCACGAAACACGCAGGCGTCAACGTGACAGTCCGGGATGTGGGCTTCGTCCAGAATGGATTGCGTTTTTCGACCTGCATCGAATTGCACGAGGCTGATCTTTGATGCATACGGCGTACAGGCGTGCTTTCTTACGCCACCCGCTGCCTTGACGATTATCATGGTTCGCTCGTCGACGAATGCCGCGTCCTTGGGGATCCATCCCTCGTCGCGAAACTTAAAGACAACTTCGCCTGTGCGGTGCGCGACGAAGTAGACGTATGCTCCCGACTTGGGCGAAATGGCACACAGCAGATCGCCGTGCCCCGGGACAAACTTCACTCCGTGCATGAAGTGCGCTTCGTCATCGCACACGGGCACATCCCGCTCGTGTTCGATGTAGCTTCCCCGCAGACGATAGAGCGACAGCGTCGGATCTTCACCATTCGACGCAGCAATCAGGGACTCTCCGTCGAAATCAAGCAGATCCGTGCAAGCCGGGCGACCTGCAAACTGCGTCGGGATGCAGCACTCCACCTCATGCGTACCAAGGCGAAGATCGAAGCGAATGAGATACATCCGCTGGCCGACAAAGTTAGACGTGACCAGCCGGTTTGGTCCAACGAACTGCACGCTCGTGCATGTGGCCAGCCGTTTGCGTTCACCACAATAGTATTCGGCGTGACCGCTGTTATTGAGGTGCTCGAGAGGGATTGTGAGCAGCGTGTCGCCACACTGTCCGGCAGCCTCCTGAAGACTATGGCAAGAAAATGCCGAACGGATGCCCGAGGCATCGACCAGGCACCCCGTTCTCCGCAGAAATCTGCGCGAAAGGTCCAGCGCCTCAATGAGACGGGGAAGCACAGGGATGAACGCCATCTGCTTCGGGTTCCTCGGGAAACGTACGCGGGCGACGATTCTTCAGACTAAAATGGTTTCTCTTTTGGGAAAGTCAACACAAGATGACAGTTGACATGCCGAGAAGATGTTAATTCGTTTACTGGCCAGTGCTGGCGTTTATTCACGCCAGTGCTCGTGAGCGCTTCGGATTCAGCGGCACAAACAGCTCCCGGTCACCATGGCCGACACTTCGCTCACCTTTCCTGTTCCGCCTGCCGTCACAGGCATCGTCGGCCTCGGGTATGTTGGCCTGCCCCTCATGCTCGCGTTCGTCGAGGCAGGCCATCGGGTGATCGGCTTTGACATCGACCCGGCCAAACCCGCTCAACTGCGTGCAGGGAAAAGTTACATCAAGCATGTCCCTCATGCCCGCATAGCCGAGGCCGTTGCCAGCGGCCGCTTCGATGCCACGACCGACTTCTCCCGAGTCTCCGAAACATCCGCCGTGATCATCTGCGTGCCGACGCCTCTTGATGCACATCTTCAACCCAATCTGTCCTATGTGCGCGACACGCTCGACTCGGTCTGCCCGCATCTGAAGCGTGGGCACATCATCTGCCTGGAGAGCACGTCCTATCCGGGCACAACCGACGACTATGTCGTACCGCGGGTGAAGGCTCGGGGACTCGAGCCGGGGAAAGACGTCTTTGTGGTGTACTCGCCGGAACGCGAGGACCCGGGCAATCCGTACTTCACGGCGGCGCGCATTCCAAAGGTTGTCGGCGGGTTGACGCAGGCCTGTCTCAATGCCGGCGTGCAACTCTACGAAATGGCTTTCGACACGGTCGTGCCAGTGAGTTCGTGCACGGTCGCTGAGTGCACCAAACTTCTAGAAAACATCTATCGCGCGGTGAACATCGGCCTGGTGAACGAGCTAAAGACCGTGGCGGACGCCATGGGGATCGATATTTGGGAAGTGATCCGTGCAGCCTCGACAAAGCCGTTTGGATTTACCCCCTTCTATCCAGGTCCCGGTCTCGGTGGACATTGCATTCCTGTCGATCCCTTCTACCTGACGTGGAAGGCGCGCGAATACGGTGTTGACACCCCGCTGATCGAACTCGCCGGGCAGGTCAACCGCCGGATGCCGGAATATGTCGTTCGCCGCACATCCATGGCCCTCAACGACCGAGGCAAGGCCGTGAAGGACAGCAACATTTTGTTGCTCGGCCTGGCCTATAAGGCCGACGTAGACGACATGAGGGAATCACCGACGTTCGCACTGCTCGACAGGTTCGCGGATCTGGGCGCTCATGTAAGCTACTACGATCCGCACGTCCCAGAAATCGGCCCGACGCGAGAGCATGCTCGTTGGCACGGCGTCGCATCAGCCGCCTGGTGCCGCGAAGTGGTTGAGCGACAGGATGCCGTGGTGATCGTGACCCACCACAAGGCGGTGGACTGGAAGAGCCTTGCCATCTGGGCCAGCCTTATCATCGACACCCGTAATGCAATGCACGGCATCAGCGGTTCGGCGCAGGTGGTGAAGGCGTAAGACTCAGCCCAGCCACCCTGCGCGCCTCCAGCCAAGGGCCTGCTGGCGCGACAGGGTCTCGCCGGCGCGATCTCGCATCCCTTCGGTCTTCAAAGGATTGACATGATCAATAGGTCCGCTCGCCCTCTTCCGGTCTTCCTGATCTCCTTCAATCGCGGAGCCATGCTTCGCAAGGCGATTCAGTCAATCCAGCGGCTCGAGAGGACGACGGACATCGTCGTTCATGACAATGGCAGCGATGATGCAGCCACTCTCGCGATCCTCGATGACCTGGAAGGGGAGGGCTTCCCGGTCTATCGGAATGCGCCGATCGAGCACCCTGATCAATTGAATCAGGTGAACAACACGGTCTCGCGATACTTTCGCGAACGCGAGCCTGGGGGACGCTACGTCGTCAGTGACTGCGACATCGACCTTGCCGTCGCTCACCCCCGCGCTCTGCACATCTACGATGAACTGCTCGATCTTTTTCCTGATTTAGACTGCGTCGGTCCGATGTTGCGGATCAGCGATATTCCTCGCACCTATCCGCTTTACAACTGGGTGATGAACCGCCATATCGAGCAATTCTGGGGAAAGGTTCCGGAGTGGATCACAACATCCGCTGGCCTGGTCGCATTCCAGCGGGCCCACATCGATACCACCTTCGCCCTGCACCGCGAGAACACCCACTTTCAACGGCTGAAGTATGGCCTGCGCGTCTACGAACCGTATGAGGCATTGCACATGGACTGGTATCTGCCCGCCATCGGATCGGACCCTTACGCCACGACTTCCAGTCCGGCGATTTCACATTGGAACAACGTGGCTGAATACGACCGCCATCAAGCAGCGGAACTACAACATCGGTTCTGCTACTTGGTTCAGCCCGACGGCTATGGCCGCCTTGTGGTCGTTCAGGCACCGGTGGACACGCTGCCTCGCATGCCACGTTCAAGACGACCGCTATTGTGCCGTAGCCTTGCCCTCTTCAAATCGCGCCCGCGCTTTTGCCAGATGCGCCGCATATGCCGGATCGCGAATAACGTCCGTCGTCTCATGCGGATCATGCCCGAGGTCGAATAACTGTTCACGATCGTAGTCAGGCCATGTGACATACTTGATGTCTTTCCGCACGAGGGCCTCCGAGGAAGGAATCCGCTCTATGCTGGCAATCGTCGGATGCTCGTAAAAAAAATCAGTTCGCCACTGCCGAACAACTTGGTCTGCGCCAGCGACGCCTTTATCCAGGTAAAGGGGGGCAAGATCCCGTCCCTGCATTCTCGGTGGCGCAGCGAGGCCTGCCGCACGTAGGATCGTCGGGGCGAGATCAACATTGAGCACAATGGCGTCGTCGGTCGTGCCTCGATGATTCGGCGGCAGCCTGGGATCGAGCACAATCAAGGGCACACGGATGCTTTCCTCGAAGGGATACCACTTGTCGGCTAATCCATGTTCCCCGTGCAAGTAACCATTGTCGGTTGTGAAGATCACCAACGTGTTGCTGAGAACACCCTGCCGCTCCAGCTCATCCACGACGGAACCGCATGCGGCGTCAACCTCAGTAACGAGGCGGTAGTAGTTTTTCATTGATTCCTGATACTTTTCCGGCGTGTCGAATCGCCGGTGCCAGCGAATTCGACCCTCGTTCCGGTCGCTCACGAGAAATTCGGGAAGGCGTTGAACATGCTCGACGCCCGCTGTGAGCGGCGTTGGGATCACGGCGTCGGCGTACAGCCGAAGTGAATTCGGCTGGGCAAGATATTGCTTGGGGTTACCGTCCTCAGCGTGGGGCGCAAAGAAAGCCAGGGTTAGGCAGAACGGCCGGTCCTTTGGCCGTGTGCGGAGGAAAGCGAGGGCGTCCCGCTCATTTTTTTGGTCACATGAATCTCGCCGCCGCCCGGCTCCCGCTGCCAGTGCGTGTCACCGTAGGCAGCTCCCGCATCGAATCGTTCTTGGGGAAACTTCCCGCAGTGCCATTTTCCAAACTGACCCACGTAATAACCCCGTGCCCGCATCATGCCGGGATACGTCTCAGCCCACGGCGTTGCAAAGGCATCGAATCCCCGATTGCCATGCCGCGACATCCATTGCCCAGTCAACAGGCTTGCCCGGCTCACACCACAAATGGCCGTCGTCACATAAGCATGCGTAAACCGAATGCCCCGCCCGGCCAGTTCATCGAGCCGCGGCGTCTTGACGACCGGATGCCCTGCACAGCCGAGCGTGTCATGGCGCCAGTCGTCGGCATAGAGCACGACCACATTGAGCGGTTGATCCGCCGACTGTGCATCCGCCCATGCTGATTTTTGCGCCAGGTTGCTTACCAGAACAATGAACGCGAGTACGAAGTTCTTCATAAACGCAAAGGCGGCGTGGATTGATCGAGTGGATTTCCTGACCGCTAACTATAGACCGCGGGGCTTCTGGACGATGGCCGTGATTCTAGGTAAGCCATCGCAGGTTCCGTAATGAATGGTAAGGTGGCACTTCCAAGAAAACCTCGGTGGCCTGCCTCTTCCACTTGGGCCGCCTTCCCGGTCCGCCTGCTGCAGTCACTTGATACACTCCGACAGATTCATCTGGCTCCATTTCCCTAAAACCGCGGGGACCGCGGTCGAGCGGCTGTTCAGGAGACATTTTCGCCGGGTCCGGTCGGTCCGCTGCGATGTCGTTTCGCACTTGCTTGTGCGATTGGGTTTCGCCCAGCCGATCTGGCACGACAGTCTCGCGGAGCGAAAGAGCCGACAGCCCGAGTTCTCCTGGTCTGGCAAGGCCGTCATCTGCGGCATGCGACGCCTGCCAGACTGGCTCTACAGTCGGCACACGTTCGAGATGCAACGGTCACCCGCCCTCGAGCAAAACCCGGAAAACTTGCTCACAGGCCGTTTCTTCGAGCAGACGGGAGCCCTCGGATTCGCCGACCACTACATGCGCAAGTATCTGCCGCCCGACCTTCTCGAATCCGGTGCGGTGCGCGTCATTCGCGTCGAGCACTTTCGGCAGGATTTCACCGCGGCTTTTCGTGACTTCCTGCCCGTGGAAAGAATCCCCGAACAGGATTTCGCGATCATGCGAAACCGCACACGAACCATGGATGACAACGCTCGGCGGCTGATCCAGACGAATCTCGAGCAGATCTACCGTTCGTGCCCCTATTGGGCCGATGTGGAGTCGAGATTTTATTCGACTGAGCGGACTGTTTTGCCCTAAACATCCCCAAGAACCGTTCAGCGGCCCGTGCGTGCTAGCGTCGCTGTTTCTTGACCCCTGGTGGGGCGCCAATTAGTGTCTCAGAACAGACTGGAATTGGGATTCTCATCACGCCAGAACAATGCTCACCGCAGTCAGCCCTCCTGAGCCCGACACCCGTCCCGAAAAGGCAGTCGGGCACACCTACTCCGTCGCCACGGCCGGAAACGCAGGCTTCGCGGAGTTGGCGCAGGAGGCTTGGAGTGACTGGTGGGCGGGCACCAGGAATGTCGCCCTCTGGAGCACTCTCGCCTGGTATGACGTGGTGCTCAAATACCGGCGGTCGATGCTCGGCCCGCTGTGGATCACGCTCAGCATGGGAGTGATGCTCCTTGGCATGGGGCCTCTCTATTCCACGCTTTTCGGCGTGCCACTCCACCGCTTCTATCCGCATCTCGCCTTGGGCATCATTTTCTGGCAGTTCTTCACGGCAGCCATCACCGATGGCTGCCACGTATTCATCGCGTCAGCGGTCTACCTCAAGCAGGGGGAGTTCCCCCGTAGCATTTTTGTCTGGCGGTTCCTGGCCCGACAGGTAATTCAGTTCGCGCATCACGTGATTCTCTACGTTCCCATCGCCTTGTGGGCGGGGATCACACCCTCGACGCCAATGCTGCTCTTCGTGCCCGGCTTTCTGCTCGTGCTGGTTAACCTCCATGCCGCCAGCATCTCACTTGGCATCATCTGCGCACGGTTTCGGGACGTCGTTCCAATCGTCACGAGCACGCTTCAGTTCCTCATGTTCCTCACGCCGGTCTTCTGGTTTCCGGACAGGCTCGCCGGAAGAGCCAAGTACATCCTGTACAACCCGCTCGCGCAGATGCTCGACATCGTCCGCCTGCCGCTGCTGGGAGGCTATCCCACGACTGGCACGTGGTGGTATCTGCTCGATTTGACCTGCTTGAACGTGTTGCTCGCCGTGCTCCTCTACATGTATCGACGTCGCCAACTCGTCTATTGGATCTGAACCCCATATGGTGAGCCTGCGGCTGGAAAACGTATCGATAGACTATCCCGTCTTCGGAGCCCGCGCGGGCTCACTGAAGACGACGCTCGCCAACGCGGCCACGGGTGGACGTATCGGCCGTGATGCGGGCGTCACGGTGGTGCAGGCGCTCCGCGACATCTGTCTCGACCTTCGCGAGGGAGACCGTCTTGGCGTGGTCGGCCACAACGGAGCCGGAAAGTCCACGCTCCTGCAGACGCTCGCCGGAGTCTATCCCCCGAGCCGCGGCACCTATCACCGCCAGGGCTCCGTCGCGAGCCTGATCAATCCCATGCTGGGCATCGAGCTCGACGCAACCGGCTACGAAAACATCGTCATTCGCGGACTAGTGCTCGGCATGAATCGTGCGTCCATCCGTCGCCTGACCCCTGACGTCGTCGAATTCAGCGGCCTTGGCAACTACCTGGCGATGCCGGTGCGCACTTACTCGACGGGCATGATGATGCGCTTGGCGTTTGCGATTGTCACGGCGATCCGCACCGACATCCTCCTCATGGACGAGTGGCTGTCTGTCGGGGACGCCCAGTTTCAACAGCAGGCCGAGGCGCGGCTCCGGCACGTGGTGTCGAATGCGGGAATCCTCGTGCTGGCATCGCATTCCCGCGGACTCATCGAACGGGAATGCACGATGATCCTCGAGCTAAACCACGGCGTGGCTTCGGGCCCACCACAACCGCTCTGACAGGGTGAACCATGGATCGCACCGCCTTCTTCCATCGCGGGCTGACGCGCGGCATGCGGGGCATCGAGATCGGACCATCGTACCGGCCCCTCTGCCCGAAGAGCCAGGGCTGGAATGTCATGGTCGTCGATCACGCCAGCAGGGCGGACTTGGTCGCAAAGTATTCGGCATGGAATGTCGACACCTCCCTGATCGAGGACGTCGATCTCGTGCTCGACGACGCGGGGCTCGAGAGCATCCAGCCGAAACAGGCCTACGATTACATCCTCGCGTCGCACGTCATCGAGCACCTGCCGAATCCGCTCGGTTTCTTTCGTGCGGCCGCAGACCTGCTCAAGCCGTCGGGGAGGCTCCGCCTTGCCGTTCCCGACAAGCGGTTTTGCTTTGATCTCCTCAAGCCGACCACTACCGCCGGTGAATTGATCCAGGCCTACGCGGAGAATCGACACCGGCACACCCTGGGGCAGATCGTTGATGCCTTGATGATGCACGTCACCTGCAACGGTAGCATCACCTTTGGGAGCGTGGGCGAGACTGACCGATTGGCGCTTCCCCACTCCCCCGCGGAGGCCTATCGGCTCGCGACGCAGGCTACGCAGTCGGGCGAGCACTTCGACGTCCACGGATGGGTTTATACGCCGTCGAGCTTCATGCTGGCCTACCGCCAGCTCGCCGAAATGGGATTACTGCCATTCCGTATCGAAGCGGTCATTCCGGATGGCCGCCATGAGTTTCTGGTGGACGCGGTCCGTGACGACTCAATACCGCCCACCAACGGCATGGAGACGGTCGCGACACTGCGGGCCATCCTCGAGGAACAGGCACGCGCGGCAGGTGGATTGGTCCAGTAGCATAGCGAATCCAAGACAGGTCAACATACAAGCGCAGGCCACGGGCTAACGCATCAGATACCGGACGGCAACCGGCGATTGGTCGTTAGAACGGTCCTTTTGATGCATTGACACTTTCACAAGGTGCTTGAGTCCGAGCCCCACAGCGCAAGGTGGTTTCATAGTTCCAGGTCACGCGCGCCCACGATAGCATCGCTGGCACTGGAGACCATCGATGCGGTACGGCCCATTGTTATCGATTAATGGCACACACAATCTGCAACCGCACCGTTTCCGCTTTTTTAAAGACACTGCCCCAGCGAGGAGGCTTTTTCGATGCGCTGAAGATCAAGTACCGCTCTTTGGTATGTCCGCTCCCGAGCCTTCTCCGCCTGGTAAAACCCGGCGACAGAGTGGGTGACGTGGGCTGCGGCTCTGGTCAGTTCCTGCTCTTAGCATCGCATTTTGCAGCTCCCTCATACGTGTTTGGGATCGAAATCACACAACGGCTCATCGGCAATGCGCAGGAACTCTTCCAGACGCTTCCCAGCGAACGGTATGGCTTGGTCACTTACGACGGGCTTCACTTCCCGGACACTCTGTCGACACTTGACACCGTCTTCCTGATCGACGTACTGCATCATGTCCCTCGAGCCACTCAAGCCGTATTTATTCGCAACCTCGCGAACTCCCTCAGGCCTGGTGCCACCCTGGTGATGAAGGACATTGATGCTGCACACCCGTTCGTGTACTGCAATAAACTTCATGACCTTTTTTTTTCCCACCAGTTAGGTCACGAGTTATCGATGCGACACGCCAGCGACTTGCTTGCATGCAACGGCCTCGAGATCGTCGAGTGTCACAAGATCGTCATGTACGCATACCCGCACTACACGCTCGTGGCCCGCAAAACGCTGTCCCCGTCGAACACAGACAAGCATTAATGCGAGCACGCCGAGTACTCCCCTCCGCTTCTGCCGTTAGTGCAACATTCTTTCTGTAAATTCAGATTTTCAGGCTTGGGTCATCTGGATTCCGTGTTCCACTAGTACGCTTCTGAAGCAGCCCTGGCGTTCCCTTGCTCAGGATCGGCAATGCGGGCGCCTGCAAGGAGGGACGATCGTAGTGAATGAGTCCCCGTGACCATCCTTTTCTTCAGCTCATGCGCACCACCCAGACTCTTTCGGCGGCTATTCCGCTGAAAGATTTGTCGATCCGAATCGTCGGCGATAACTGCTTGCCTGCTTGACTTGAGCATACGACCAAAACAACATCATGAGGCACACTATCTCGCATGAGCTGACTTAGCCTGAACGCGCTCTTTGTAATTTTCCTAGGCAGTGCAATGACATCTACCGATGTGTGGAATGATCTTTCGGGGTCCTCATATGACGCCCGTGCTCCTCGTCCTAACGCCAGCGTCGCAACTCTGCTGAGTTCATGGTGGGAGCATTGGAAGGGGATGGTTGTTTCACTCATAGCCATACAACTCGCGTCTTACAGTTATTTGTTCACGACAATCGTATTATCCAACCACTTATTCCCGAATGCTTATATCCATCCATATCCGAGTATGAAAACCGTGTTCGATGGTCGCTTCGTCAGCGATGCCATCGTCGCGATCCAAGGCGGTTCGGGAGTGCAGTCGTTTCAGATGTGCCTTGCAGCTCTTCTGCAGGCGCTTAATGGCATTCTTTTGGCTCGCTTGCTACAGCTCTCGAAGAGGAGCGATGTTTTCTTGGTCGCAAGCACTCTTTGTCTCTGTCCTTACTTCCTCGACTACTATGCTTTCTCAATAGACATTCTTGCTTTTTGCCTTGGCGATAGCTTCGCCATCTTCGGCGCGATGCTCTTGGCGTCGTCAGTAAAGACGATATGGAGGGTGCTTGGCACTGGATTCCTGTATTGGCTGTCAGTGTCAACGTATCAGCCCAAAATAGCTCTGGTGGGACTGCTCACGCTATGCGTACTTCTCCTAAAAACGCGTCGAGGTGCTCTAGGCTGTGATGAACGGGCTTTCCAGAAGGAAATGTATCGCACCCTGGCGTTAGCGATCACCGCCGTATTCCTGGCAATAGCCGGCTACTGGATTGTTTTTAAACTTACCGCGCATCCCAGTGGTGGTGGCATGCGCACGACGCTCAACTCGCCTCAACAAATGGCTTTGGAAGTCACAAATGCGTATGCCGGGGTCCCGCGGCACCTCGCTTGCGGGATTCCCGGGCTCCCTGATTCGGTACGCGTTTTGCTTTGTGCCGCCATTGCTGTCGGCATATCCCGCTTCATTCTTGACGCGTGGGCACACTCCCGCTTTGCATTGCTCATCGCGTTGATATGCCTCGGTCTTCTGCCAGTTGCGCTGTGCGCTTCATATATTCTGAATAGCAATAGCTGGCGCGATGCAGGTCGGCTCATGGCCCCACATGCCTATTGCATCAGTTTCTTTCTAGGAGCTGCACTCGGGCTGAAATGGTTTCGGCCATTTGCACTCGCGATCTGCGCGACCGTGACTTGGCTGTTTGCCGTGGCCGCCGCGCAGCAAAGTCAAGCAGTGGCCTTCAAGACACTGTTCGAAACGCAGCTCTTGAATCGCATCGTCTCTCGCGCCGAGCAATTGCTCGAACCGGCCATGGAGTCTCCTACGGGAATAGTCGTGATCGGAGCACTTCCTTATTTTCCCATGGAAAAGTACATGCGCTATCCATTCCCGCATGCGGTTGCGAATACGGCGTACAGCAGTTTCGCCGTCTTTCGCCAGGTTGAGTTTGTGAATTTTTTCTGCGGAAGTTCGGCATTCCGCCACCCGACAAAGGACGAGGTGGACGCTGCTATCGAGTCTGCCTCGGCGTCGGGAAGGCATCCATGGCCATCGCCGGATTCCGTCTACATACACGAGGGAGCTATCGTGATTTTGCTATCACCGTATAAGCCCGGAATTGACGTGACCTGGGCACGGTAGTGGCCTGCACACGGCCCCCCATATCGTCACCTGCCCGCTCACAGCAGCGTGTCGGGTTAGGGAGTCCGTTCTTCCGAGGACATAGCACGGGGTAGCTTTTCCCTGCACGTGCGACCATTGCGGCGTGCTTTCTGGAACCTCAGGCAGACCGAAGTATGCTCGGCATACGAACGAATGGTCTTGCAGCAGGCCAAGCACCGCCTGAAGTGAGGAATGTTTTCATTTATGGCCGACGCCTCTTCGCACCCGCCGCTGTACGTCGACCTTGACGGCACACTCTTTCCGGGAGATACGCTTTGGGAAAGTGCTTTTCTTCTCCTGCGTGAGCGTCCTCTGGTGGCACTGACCCTCCCTCTCCGATGCCTCGCGGGCCCCGCCGCGATGAAACGTTGGTTGTCGTTGCACGTTGTCCCCGATGTGACTTTGCTGCCATACCGACCGAGTCTTCTTGATCGCTGCCGCATCGAGCACCGTGCAGGACGAAGACTTGTACTGGCCACAGCGGCCCACGAACGGATCGCACATGCCGTAGCAGAACATCTCGGATGCTTCGATGCAGTAATCGCTACAAATGAAACCAATATGAAAGGTGTCCACAAACTGCAGGCAATCCAACAAGATGCTCGAGGGCCATTCTGGTACGCAGGCGACTGCTCAGCTGATCTGCCGATATGGAGAGCCGCGAGCGGGGCGATCGTGACAGGCTCCGCGGCACAATGGAATGACAATCGGCTGCCGACGACCATTATCCAACGCGTGACCGATGATCGATATCGCTTGCACGCTTTGGCCAAGGCGTTACGGCCGCACCAATGGGTCAAAAACCTGCTGGTATTTTTACCCTTACTGGCAGCTCATCAGGTTTTTTCAGTTGAACAATGGCAACTTGCGCTGATCGTTTTCGTAGCCTTCTGTCTGTGTGCGTCGTCGGTTTACGTATTAAATGATATATTGGATATCGAGAACGATCGCGCGCATGACCGTAAACGTCATCGCCCCTTTGCCGCCGCCGTTATTCCCGTCGCTCTCGGCGTGACAGTCGCACCCCTCCTTGTCACCACCGCAATGGCGCTTGCATGGTACGTCTCTCGTGGTACGGCCGCAGTACTTGTCATGTACTATCTGGTAACGTTTGCCTATAGCCTCGATCTAAAACGCAGGGTGCTCCTCGACGTGTTCGTGTTGGCGGGGCTGTACGGCATGAGGGTGGTTGCAGGTGCGGTTGCAATCGATGTGTCAATCTCTCCATGGCTTATGGCATTCACGTCTTTTTTTTTTCTCAGCCTTGCGCTTGGAAAGCGGGCAGCGGAATTGCGCGATGCGAAAGCGAGCGGAGGGGATGAAGTAAAGGGCAGGGGATGGCAAACAATCGATCTGCCGTTTGTTACTGCCGCGGGTATCGCGGCAGCTTTTACCGCCGCTCTAGTGGTGGGTCTTTATGTCACGGGCAGTACCGCACAACAACTCTATAGCAAGCCTGTTTTTCTTTTTGGCACCATTCCTGTGATCCTTTGGTGGTGTTGCCGATTCTGGCTTGAAGCCAGCCGCGGTGGCGTACGTGACGACCCCGTCGTCTATGCGATCAATGATCGAGGCACGTGGGTGGTAGTTGCGTTACTGAGCGCCCTATTTCTCGCCGCAGGTCCTCGCATCGGGCACTGACCGACGCCTCAGTAACGCACCGCCGTCAACACCGCACAGGGTCCAAAATTTCCAGGCGGTCGAATCCTCAGCGCTTTCCGGCGGCGCTCAGCGGCAGGAGCGTCTTCGTGCCGACAAGCGGGCGGCTGGTGAGGCTGATCGGCCCGTCCATCAGATGCAGCGT
>Ga0172376_10002864_pt1 | contig 20790 bp, 18 predicted proteins | sample Lak35m_FD_121114 | JGI IMG/M metagenome (GOLD analysis project Ga0172376, IMG submission 121114) | Freshwater microbial communities from Kabuno Bay, South-Kivu, Congo - kab_092012_35m | ecosystem: Environmental > Aquatic > Freshwater > Lake | place: Democratic Republic of the Congo: South-Kivu... | reverse complement strand
GTTGAAAGCAACTCTGTTAAACCCCAGAAAACTGGCGCTATTTCAACTATCGATCCATTTTCGCGAGTTTCGCACCTAAATGGATCAACCTATAGAGGAAACCCAGTCTTGGTTTATGGAGATGAGGCGACGAGAAGTCTCAAGATGGCAACTTTTTCAGGCAATAGATGGCGAATCTCCACCGCCCGAAAAGGTGTTGATGTCGGAACTATCTCAATTTGTAAGAGCGGAAGCGGCTCTAAGGAATCACTTCATGTCTTTTATGGAGAGACGACGCGACAGGACCTCATTCATTCAAAACTTAAATCTGGGAAGTGGCGGCACGAAACTATCGATGGTAATGGTGATGACGTTCAAGATTATCGCGAGGAACTAAGGCGAAAGACTGCCTCAGATGTCAGTGTCTCGAATGCCTGTGCCGTGACACCCCAGTCCCTTCAGATCTTTTATAGAGATGAGTCTCAAGGAATACTTCTTGGAGCAGTAAAGACTTCTAATGGCTGGGTATATGAAATCGTTGATGGCGATAAGAACTCTGACGGTAGAACAACGGGTGATGTTGCCTTTCAGCTGTCAGCCACTACAGACAAAAACACCGTTTACCTTCTCTACGATTCGGTTCTGACAATCAACTCAAATCGAGATGTTACTTCCGGTGAAGTTCGATTAGCTAAGCGCCGATCTGTCTTTCCCGAGGATTGGCGGTATCAAACTCTCGATGGCCCAGATAATGGAAATGCAGTAGCAGGATATGCAACAGAAATCTCTAACAATCAAGGAAAAATCACAGCTGCTTGGTTAGTCTCAAAAGGAAGTTCTTTGGCAGCCCCAAACTTGATTGCCCTTCAGCAATTAAGCGGTGAAACTAATAAAACAGAAATCACCGCTGGAAATTTCGGAACTCCTTCATCTCCTTTGTCGGTCAGCGTAGGACGCTTAGTATTTGGTTGCGCAGATAGACTTTGTTCTTTAGACGTAAAATCTATGAATGTAAAACTGCTTAGTGGTAGAAGTGATTTTGCAGCTCAAGGAACCATCTTGAACCTAAATGCGAATGTGTTTTTTGCTGTCGCACAAGCAAAAAAGGGAGTACTGCTGAAGTTATAAGGTTGGCTTGGTGGATTGGTTTAGCCCTGAACTATACAACTTACGGAGAACAACTTCGCAAGAACGTTGGATTATTCTATAAATTCCTCTCTGCAGATTGTTATCTGTATGACGTGGGCGAAAGTAGTACGAAATTCTGTAAACCCACCGAGAGAGTCGTCTTAGGCTTGCCGGAGACCGCAAGTATGGCCGACAATCTTCGCGCCAATCTAAATCCTTTAAAACTCTTTTGTACCGTCCCGTGTAAGAAGTAGACACAAAACTCTCCCTTAATTTTTCTTCTTCTGGCAACAGTGAATTCTCATACTTTTTCGTGTGAGTAGCACGTTCGTTGAATCCAATATTGAGAATTCGACTTCGAATCGGCATGACGACGAAGCCCGTTTTTACTAGATGTTCAACGTAACCATCCCAATGGGCCTCCTCATTGCCACTCCAAATTTCTTGCAGTAAGGACCAAGTGTTTCGATTTATTGCCCATCCCCACCCAAATCCATATCGATATTCACCAAACTGATCTGGTGTATTGATTTCATTGTCTGGTAAACCTGAAAAGCCATTAACGCCGCGAAAATTTTGGTCACTGTGGTAAAGCTTCATTATGTAATTCACGAACTCAAAAAAGTCGTAAGATACAACTATGTCATCTTCCAGTACTGACACCCATTCAATATCGGGATCTTGAAACAATAGGTTGATACCAATAAATATGTTGTTATTGATTTTTGAAGCAACTGTCTTGCCTGATGGGGTGTTTAATTCAAGTTCAAAGTCTATCCAATCGACTTTTGTACACATATCGCTAATCTGACTGTTTCCTGGCTGTTGCACCACAAGCATTTTTTTTATTGAATCAAGTTTGGCACGTTTCACTGACTCCATAACCATTGAAAGCTCGGTAGGTCTATTGAAGGTGACCAGAAGTATGGCGCCATGCTTCATCTTGGTTCAGCCCATACAGCTTCATGATTCTTCCACTCTTGTAGGTGCAGAGTTTCGGAATAAGAAAGACTTCTAAACCATGGCATTGGCATAATGACATTGGGAGTTTCTTTTCGGCACAGGAAGGCGGCCCACCACCCGAATGTTGAGTTACTCAAGATGTATTTTGACCCTAGACGCATTAACTCAAAGGTTTCGGCCACCGAAAAATCTTTTTGAGACACATAATGAACTTTTGAATTATCTAATCTCAGAATATCTCTTGCTAATTCCATATCGTCACTGAAAACCCAAATCTCATCAACAAAGGATGTCTCTGAGAGCTTCTTTAAAGCTGAAACAAAATAGGTTGGATCAAGAAGTCCAATCCCAGGTTCGTTTAAATAATCAGTTAAACGGATGTGAATAATCGTTACATCATGCGCTTCTAAATATCTCCTGGCGTTAATGAAATCACTTTTTGTTTCTTCAATCTCTAAACCTTGGAACACTTCTCTAATTCTCGGGACTCTGCTAATTGGCATTTCTTGAAAGTACCCAACATACAATAACTGCGAACCGGAACTTGAAGGGTTCTCATTCTCTTCAACTTTTGTGGATACTTTAAATCTTTTCCGATAGTGAAGGGAGACCATCATATCTACAATAGAATGAAAGGTCTTTCGGTAGCAAGAATATGCCTCAAATCCCTTTGGATTCTCAGATATCTTAAGTAAGTGACCCAAGATTTTTCTCGTTACCCAACCCGCTTCTGCTTTGCTCAACTTCTCACAATCAATCGGAATCTTGAAGGAAAAGATCTCCGCGTCTCCTGACTTGTTAAGCCTGGGGCGTCCAAACTCCTGGGTAAATATCAGTGATTGTTCCCTTGAAACTGTAATCACGTGTGCTATCTGAAAAAGTTGATTTCCAAGACCACCCGTTAGACTTACAAGTGGAGCGTCATTTGGCTTACTAAATTGAAAATCACCCATACATCACCTTAAAGCGTGAGACCACAATTCTAAAAGCTTGCCTTAACCTCAATTTTGAGCCAATTAAGAACTTAATCATAACCGATAAGGTATTGAACCTTCCGAGATTGCTCGATCTTCTTAGGCATGAATAGAAAAGCAGACTCGCAAGATCCAATCTTAACTCTATATTGGAACTCCCACTTTTTTGAATACTATCTAGAGCGAATCTCAAAGCAACTATTAAGTCCTTCATTGCAACCGAATTCTGTGTCAATTGATTAGGGTTTTGACTTGAATACTCATACGCAGTGCAATCCGAAAAGTAGACCTTTCTATTTTCACCTAAGTAATCCACCAAGAAACAGACATCCTCTCCCATCCTTATTTCTCTAAAGCGTAGATTGGTAAGAGTACTTGACCGAAAAACCCATCGCCATATGCCTGGATAGCGGGCAATTGCTTTCCAATTAGCATCAATCATGAAAGTATTAGGAACAAGATGCCTTTTTTCTTCCGGTGATGAACTGGAATTGCAAATTCGATAATTCGAAATAGTAACATCAACTTCTGTACTGATTGCTTCAATTACAGTTGACAAATCATCAACAAAAAATGAGTCGTCTGCATCAAAAAAAGTAACCCACTCTGCTTCAAGATGATTTAGACCAACATTTCTAGCTGAGCCTGGATTTGCATGTGCAGAATGAAAAACTTCAATTCTCGGATCTGACTCAGCGAAACTAAGCAACTCTGCCTTAATTGTTTCCGGCGTCATATCAAAGACAAGCGTGAACCTGACATTCTTGTTAGATCTTGCGATTGAAGTCATCAGATTTGCATTATTGGCTTGCGAGGGGCCAACTGGAATTATGCATTGCAATAATGGTTTCAATTCTTACTACCATTTCGTTAAATTTAGACAAGAATGACAACAATATTGGGATTCTCCCTCATGCGCAACTAGGATATCGTCTATGGCCTTCTCCCAATCAAGAGTAAAGCGTTTTTGGGCAAGTACTATTCTAGGGCGCTGCTCAAGGGTATTTTCTCGCCGCGATCAGCGTATTGTTATTCTTTTTGTACTCGTGCAAATCGGTCTGAGTTTTCTCGATCTCGCTGGTCTTGCCATCGTGGGAATTCTAGGTAGTTTGGCTGTATCTGGAATTCAATCTCAAAGCGCATCTGGTGTAGTTCAACTCTCACTGAGCCAACTAGGTTTGAATGGTTTGAGCCTACAAGCGCAAGTAGCAATTCTCGGTATCGCAGCTGCGCTCTTACTTATTATCAGATCACTTTTGTCGGTATATTTCACCAAGAAATACACTTTTTTCTTAAGTGTAAGGGCTGCCTTAATCTCAGCTCGGTTGACCGCTAACTTGTTAAATCAATCGATTTTGGTTATTCAATCTAGAACAAGCGTCTACTTCCTAAATGCACTTACGGCGGGAGTGCAGAGCGTGACTGTTGGTGTGGTAGGCGCTGCGATTACTTTGGTGGCAGATCTTTCAATAATGGTTGTACTTACTATCGGACTTTTTGTTGTGGATCCACTAGTTTCATTGTCATCGCTTTTGTTTTTTGTCTCAGTTGCCGCGCTGATGTACCGGCTAACCCACACCCGAGCTAAGGAACTGGGGGACCTGAATCTGCTATATGGAGTGTCGAGCAGCGAAAAAGTACTTGAAGTTCTTACTTCCTACAGGGAATCCGTAGTTCGAGGTCGGAGGAGTTACTATTCAAGACAGATAGGTAAGCTACGATTAAAACACGCAAAAACGGCTGCTGAAATTTCTTTTCTGCCTTCAATAAGTAAATATGTCATTGAGACTTCTGCAATTGTTATCGCATTTTCGGTTGCAGCTTCTCAATTTGTTCTGTACGACGCATCGCGGGCTGTGGCTACTTTGACTATCTTTATGGTTGCTATCACCCGGATAGCCCCGGCTGTCTTGCGTTTCCAGCAGACAGCGATTGCAATCAAGAGCTCTTTGGCTCAAGCCGAAAGTGCCTTGGGTTTGATTGAGGAGTTAGGTTGGAAACCTGGTTTGTTTGATGAACTCGAAATTGTTGATTTCGAGCATGCGGGCTTTAGTGCAACAGTGGAGATAAAGGATTTGGATTTCAGTTACCCTTCTCGGGAATCCAAAGCAATTTCAAACTTATCGCTTTCGATTGCTGAGAATTCGACTGTAGCTATTGTTGGCTCATCTGGGGCTGGGAAGTCAACGCTTGCAGATCTAATCCTTGGTGTTCTACCCCCTCAAGCAGGATCCGTCAAAATCTCCGGAGCCTCACCGCTAGAAGCTATATCTAAATGGCCCGGAGCAATCTCTTATGTGCCGCAGGATGTTCAAGTGATAAATGGTTCAATCAGAGAAAATGTGGGTTTAGGTTTTGATAATTTAGAGGATCTCGATTCCTTGATTTGGAAATCGTTAGCTTTAGCTAAGTTAGATGATTTTGTTAAACACCTTCCTCATGGGTTGTCTACCCAAGTTGGCGAGAGAGGCGCTCGGTTAAGTGGTGGGCAAAGACAAAGACTAGGTATTGCTAGAGCTTTTTTCACCCAACCTAAGTTGGTACTTCTTGACGAGGCAACTAGCTCTCTAGATGCCACAACGGAATTTGAAATTTCACAGGCAATCGCAGACATTAAGAATCAGGCTACAATTATATTAATTGCGCATAGGCTATCTACTGTAAAGAATTCAGATCTTGTAATCTACCTTGAAGAAGGAAGGATTAGGGCATCTGGGACGTTCGATCAAGTCCGGACTCGCATTCCTAAATTCAATGAACAAGCTAGGTTGATGGGTCTATGAAACCTTCCCTATTATGTGCCATTAGCCACTCTTACACAGAACCGTACCTCAATATTCTGATGCAGGGACAAGAAAAGACTTGGTTGCAGGATGAAGTCCCCTCAAATATCGAAATTATTCACTTTCACGGCCCTCCGCCAAGTAGAACAATTCAGGTACTAGACCGGATTCACGAGAGAGTTCGATGGAAGAACAGATACGTTCATAGAGTTCAAGCACAGATCGATAGTCTACTGTTGCGGCCGTGGTTACAAAGAATTCCAAATTCTTCTACCTCTCAAATCCTCAAAACTTCTCATGATTCGATACAAATTGATTTTGTTGACACTTATCTCACCTACCGTTGGAAGTTTCTAAGTTTGATGTCATATTTTCTAAACAAGACTTTCCACGACTTCTTGTTTACTACGACCACCTCATCTTACGTTAATTTGTCAGTTCTATCGGATAGAGTAAAAGAATTTGGAGAAGGGGACTTTTACTATGGGGCGTTGCCATACCCTGGTGCAGAGTTTGTCTCTGGTAGCAATAGGGTGTTATCTAGAAAAACAGTAGAGAAAATTCTCCTGAATAGAAGAGCTTGGCCACCTGGGACAATTGAAGATGTCGCAATTGGAAAACTATTAAGAGACTTGGGAATCATTCCCAAAATGATTCCAATCTTAAATATACCTTCTGTAGAGACGCTAATCGGTATCCCAGATGAACAGTTAAAGAATTATTATCATTTTCGAGTGAAGTCTGGGATTCATCGCAATCGTTTGGATGTGGTAGTGATGAAGGCGCTGCACGACAGATTGAGGGGTTTAGAGTGAAGCGTAATTCGCCAGTTAAAATGAGATTCTCTCGATGGGCCGTGCCGATTCAAGACGACATGATTGCCCAAAAGTTCTTTCAGAGGCTCTTCGCTTTAGCTCTGAATCGGGATGTTGAAATTGTCTTTGAAAGAAATGGAAGAGTTGATATCGGAATAGAGTCTGTTTATGGGCCAAGGCAAATTCCTTCACTTAGTTCGAGAGCGCGTCGTTTTGCTCAGTCTTATCTTCCGGGGGGAATAGACTTTTCCGGTGGGTTTCACACGCCTAACCAGCAACCTTCAGACAACGCACGCTTTTCGGTGTTCTTCACGGGAGAGAACGAGAGGCCCCCTGAAGGGATCTGGGATGCTTATCTTAGCTTTGATCTGCACTCCTTTAGGGGCAGGAATGCTTATTTGCCCTTGTGGTGGGTAACGTGCTCGGACTTGCTATATCCCACGATCGCTCCGTATTTGGGAAGATCTATTAGCATCAATGAGATGCTAAGTAAGAGAAGTTCCGACTACATTTCCCGAAAGAAATTCTGTGTTGCGTTTATTGGTAAAGCATATCCCTTTAGAATGCATGCATTGTCTGCTTTATCATCAATAGGAAAAGTAGATGTTTTTGGTGGCATAGCTAGAAACACCATTAAAACCAGAGCTAAACATAAATTTGAAATAGCCCAGCAATACAAGTTCGTATTCTGCTTTGAAAATGACTTATATCCAGGATACGTTACAGAAAAGGCTCCCGAAGCGTGGGCTACTGGTGCTGTCCCGTTGTATTGGGGATCAGATCCGGCAGGTTACCTCAATGATAGTGCTATGTTAAATCTTGCGAATTACCCAGACTTAGATACCTACATTCAATCAGTAAGTGATTTATCACGGTCAAAGGACGATTGGAGTGAAATTGCACGCCAACCTTTGTTGAATATGGCGCCTTCTTTAGAAACAGTCTTTAAAGTCTTGCGCGAACAGCTTGCTCCATTGGTAAAGGAATAGAATGTTAAATTCGATTAATATTCTTGTGATAAATCTAGACAAAGACAGAGACCGATGGAATTCTGTCCAAGAACAAGCAGATAGGTTTGGACTTTGTGTGAATAGAGTCCCCGCGGTTCAGGTAGAGGACGTAGCAGATGAGGAAATTAGATTCGTTACGAAAGGTGTTAGAGCTGTGTGGCGATCTCATATGAACTGTATGGATTTCTTAACCTCATCTGGCCATACACATGTTATTGTTGCTGAGGACGATTTTGAGATAACGAATATTCATGAATTGAGGAACGTACTGAACGACCCTAACATTTATAAGTTTGATGTCGTTCAATTGGGCTGGGTGGTTCCCGGCCTAAGAGACCGCTTGAATATAGCGTACTCAAACATCGAGCATTGGAGTTGCAGGTTGTTATATATCTTTTTGAGTACTGTTAAGCCGAGCTCTCGACACATAAAGCGGTTGAGAGTCTCTAGATCGGGTAGATCGCCCAAGGAATACATCCCCGATAACTTTCTACCTGGAGGCCACTTTTATTTGGTCTCTGTCAAATTTGCCGCAGCAATTCGAGGACTAAACAATCCTCAGTTTCTTGCCACTGATGATATGTATATTGCTTTAGCCAAAATGCGAAGCTTTTTGTTTCTTCGTTGTAGCAAGAATCTAGTGAAGCAAAAGAGTTTCCCTAAGTGGGAAGGACCCAGATTTCCTGAAGGTTGAGTTAATGAAAATGTGATTCAACATAATTGAACAAGCTTATAAAAAGCGCTTTATCAACTTCGTTGTTATCTTTGTAGAACGGCGCTGGAAGGAAAACTTCATGATTTTTGAGAGCGCCTAGATATGCGCCCCACCAAGAGAGAGTCGAATTAGAAGCAAAAAATCTCCTACTCTTTGACATCAAGGCAAGCGCTTGCCAAGGATTCGCCTCGTCCGGGCCAAGAAATCGGCAAACATTCAGCCTCTTAGTGATTGATTTTGCGTGATCTAAGTCATCTGTTATTACATATAAAGATGATTTGTTCAAAGGTAAAGACTCATAATAGTCACTAGACAAAGAACCATAAGCGCCTTCTTTAAAGTCAGTTCCACGAACATGCACAAGTTGGTAATCGCCACTTATGTCTAATTCTTTCACTGTACTCACTCCATTTAAGTATTCGAGTAACTCAACTTCAAAGTTCTGTGCGCTTAAGATAGTTTGAGAGTTTATAAAAAACCCAGACACTAGCTTAGGCGCAATACTGGGCAGCATTGGCGAATCAAATGCATTCATTGACCTATAAATTCCAAAACTACGATTGAATAAATTGAAAAAAGACTCATTTCGTGAGAACAAGAAGTCTGAAAATCTCAGCAGGCCACCTCTAAACTCATTTTGGAACACGCCATCAATATGCTTACAATTCCCAATAAAGTCGGAAAACATTTTGTCATGCCCGTCGTCTCCATGTAGCGAATCAGTAAAATAGTAAACCTTCAAACCATATTTAGAAGATATCTGATGCCCGCTAGCAAGTTGGAAGAGTCGATTGCCCAGCCGACCTCCTTCGTGCAACCAAATTTCACCCACGGCGAAATTTCATCCTTAAAGGAGTTTCTATGAAGCGAAGAGTTAACTCCGTGAAGATCAATGTCATTGATACGACCAATAGTAGTTTTGGGACTCCTAGAAACATGTTGAGGGCTACGCCGTCAAGTACTCGATTCTCGATTCCTAAAGAGACGACATTAGCAGCAACAACGTGCCACACATAAATTCCATATGACCATCTACCGAGTTGTTTACATGAAAGCAATAGTGAGGGACTCAAACGATGTTCATCTATCGAATTTATGTAGTAGATTGAGATGGCAAAGAGAAACGGAGTTACTAGAGATGACCATTCACTATAAATCATTGATAATCGTATTGAAAGCAAAATTGATATGACAATGAATACTACTCCCAGTATAGAATTCTTAAATGGAAGTTGAGTGAACCTATATCGCGCGATCAGCAGTCCCAGCCCAAAAGACAATAAGCCACGTCCAAGTTGATTGAGTACTGACTCAAGCAATCCGCTAACATCGCCTAGATAATGGATTGCCAATAGAGATAATCCTGGTAAAACAAAAATTAAGTTTATATGGAATTTAGTCTTCTTTGCCGCAATGGCAGCAATCAGATTGGTAATCCATTCAACTGAAAGACTCCATAGTGGATAAAGAAGAAGTTGTGCGTTAATAGAAATCACTTGCATAAATGTGAATGCGAGTATTAACGTCAATATATCTAATGGAATACTTTCCGGAAGAGGCTTTCTATTAATCATATACTTTAGATTTACTAGTAATTGAATCGAAATCACAAACAGTAGAGCTGTGTACGACATCGGGATTAGTCTTATTGCGCGATTCAGTATGAAACTCTTCAAGTCCCGACTGTCACTGATTCTCCTAATTGAGGAGTAGAGAACGAAGCCACTCAGTACAAAAAAGAAATCAACAAACACCCAAAAACTATTTATAATTCTATTTTCGCTTGAATACAAATGGAAAAGAACTATACTAAGGGCGGCTAAGCCTCTCGCGCCATCAAGGAGTAAAATTCTGTCTCTAGGACTCTTCATAATATTCGTTTCTTAAAGTAATTGAATAATGTATTACCAAAACCTCTTTTTCTTGCAATGTATAGACGTTCCGCGAAAGTGGCTCTTCTTGAATGAGGGGAAACATCACTCGACATTTCTGAATGACGCTCTTGTTCCAAGTTCGCTTCCTTTAGCGCTCTTACCCATCTCTCATTGTTTTCCGACAATTCTGGTATCAATTCTTTTGAGTGAATGTGTAGATTGGCGACTTTGAAAACACCTAGCATTGTGTCCACCATTAGATTCACATGTTCATTTTTTCGGTGAGTTCTCCATAGAAAGTCCGTCAAATTTGTTGTCTCTGTGTATTCTGGGTTTACAAAACCTGATCTTCTGAATCCTTGCTGATGGAAGGGATCCCTTCCAAAGAGATACTGGCCCAAAGCCGCTCCATCAAATAGAGGAAGGGTGAGCCCAGGTTTTGAAGCTTTAGTGGTTAGATGGTCTGAGGGGTGTGAAGGTAGTTCTTCCAAATATCCCTCGTTTAATCCCACTCCAAGCAACTCCATATCATTTTCGATATATTTAACGTTATTCTCCACCAATTCACTTAACTTCTCTAGCGCAACTTGAAGTCTGCTGATATTGGAGGAGTACAAAATAGAGCCTATTCCTCTTGTTTGGCTGAAACGCGGTATTGCAGCCCCTCTGTAATTAGTTTTTAAATAGTTCATATCCTCCTTGTCAAAAAGTGGCAGGACATCCGACTCTAGATGGACTATCGGTATATCTATTTTTGGGAATCTCCTTTCAAGCTCAGAAAGAGCAAAAATTCTCTCAAATGTATGCGCCCAATAGCCCGATGCTAATGTTTTATAATGTGGATTTCTCTTACTAAACACCATAGATGCCTTGGAAATATTTTTGTAGATAATAGTTTCTCCAGGAAACCCTAACTCGGGACGATGACGTTCTGTTATCAGAATAGGCATAGCTTTACTGTTCCGATTCAATCCTGCTCTTGCGAATGCTCCAAGAGTCTTTGGCGATTCGCTCCCAAAGTGCACAAAAACCAGCAGAAAAGGTTCATCTTTGATCTTCACGACAGAATACTACTTCATGAAATGATTATTACTATAATATTTCGATGAACTCTTATAGATTTAAAAGCTTAATACTTAAGACAATGAACCAAATTTTGCGTGGGAAAGCAACGATTTACTCAAGGTCGCAATTGACAAGCCACAATTTGCAGGACCTTTGCATCGACTTCTTCTTGTTTAAGTCTCAAGGAATACTACACATTGGGGCTTTCGATGGTAACCAATTTGCAAAACATTATAATTTATTTGGTCGTCCCGTTATTTGGATTGAAGCAAACGACAAAGTTTTCCCGCTATTAGAGAAAAATATCTCACATTTCCCAAATCAACGTGCGTACAACTTACTTCTTGGAAGCAGCAACCAAACTGTTCAATTCTATGAAATGACCAATTTAGGTTCGTCAAGTATTTTCCCGATCAATAGTTCAAGTCCTTGGGGAATAAAGACTGAGTTGTCTAAAGAATTGCAAATGACTCGCCTTTCTGATAACTTTACAAAAGACGGTTTGAAACATTTTGATTTTTGGGTCATTGACACACAGGGTTCTGAACTCGAGATTCTAAAGGGTGCTGAAAAGCTCTTAGCCAGTGTTTGTAAGTACCTTTATGTCGAAGTAAGTAACAATAGTCCGTATTTGGGAGGTTCAGAGCATGCTGAAGTTGAAAATTTCTTGGCCAATGAAGGTTTTGTCGCGGCATGGGAGTTTTCCGGGTTTCATGGCGACGTTCTCTATATTAACTCCCAAAAGCTTGGAAAATCCCATTTGATCAGTCATTTGAACAAATGAGAAGCACAATTGCGCACGGTTTCTTATAAAAAATTGATAACAAGCTTAGGATCATTTTTCCATTAACCGATGTAGTGACAAACAACTAGAGTCGTGATGCTTCGTATACCATCGGTCAAATCCTGAATTGTTTTCAATATAGCAGTAGCCGTGGGTGAAAAGTAATTTATCAATCTGCCATTGATCAGGCCGTCCGTTAGTCTCTATCGTCCAGAAGTCAACGGTACAAGAAGAAAAGTCCCACTGGCTAATAATTTCCCACTCATTACCTTCTGTGTCGATTGATACATAATTGATGTGACGCGGTTGATTCAGCTGCAACATTAATTCTTTAACAGTTATGGATTTCACAGTGATAACTCGAAAATCCTTTCTTACCTTAGTAAGTCCATCCTTGTCTACTAAATCAAGCCTAGTGGAATACTCTGGTTGTTTCGTTAAGGCGAATTGCACCAGTCCAGAAACGCCAACAGCTACATTGTAAGTTTCGCATCTTCTATCTTTTTGTTTCAAGTAAGTCATTGGCTCAACCAAATATCCCTGCCAGCCCATGTTTTCAAGCAAAAGCGTGTTACTCAGAGCAAATCCATCAAATGCTCCTATTTCGAGAAAGGTCCCCGCCTCAGAGGTGTTGCCCAGAACCCATAAGTCTTGGCCCAATTGGCTCATGGAGTTGTTTGTTTGTTTTACAACGGCACCAAGCGCACTTGGGGAGAGCAAGTCGACTACTCGCTCCAAATTGGCCAACTGATTACTTCGCGTCTGTGCTGTCGTCCAGTCAGTTCGAATTAATTGCCACGAATTGCTTCTAAAAACTTCATAGCCAAAAACTCCAATTAATTGCTTAATTTTTAATCGTAAATTCATTTCAAAGAGATTCTTTTCGAAGATGTGTAAATAACATCAATTGAACCCAATTTTAAAGCACGAAGTGAATCATCTAGAACAAAATTTATAGGCTCTTCATGAATATTCAAGGATGTATTTACCAGGCAAGATATGCCAGTTAGTTTGCGAAACTCCTTAAGAATTTCATAGCACATTGGGTTTATCTTCTGATTAATAATTTGAGGTCTGGCAGTTCCATCTATATGGGTAATTGCGGGAAGTCTTTCTTGAGCGTCTCTTCTCACTCGACATGTCATGGTCATATAGTAAAATGGTTGGTCAGTCTTCCCTTCTATGAGGAAATACTCGTCTGCGTGTTCTTCCATAACCACTGGAGCAAACGGCATGAACTCGGTCCGTTTGAGCCGATGATTTGCACGTAAGACGATTTCAGAATCTCTTGGGTCCAAAAGAATCGAGCGATTTCCAAGTGCTCTTGGTCCAAACTCCATTCGGCCCAAATGAAGCGCCACGATGCTTTTTTGCGCTATCTCTTTCGCCGCCTTTACGGCCACTTCCTCATGAGTAAGATTCTCGATTACTAGATTAGGGTCAGTAAGAGAAGTAGAATCTTCATTCTCCTTTATCTCAGGTCCAAGATACATGTCAGCAAACAATCTCTCTTTTGAGAGTTTTCCCTCAGCAGCGAGGGATTGCCAGATTCCTCCAACGCTTAGCCCTCCGTCTCCCATGTTGGGAAAAACCATCACCTCTTTTACTGATTTCATTTCAGAGATCCGCTGGTTTAGTTTGACGTTTGAAAAAACTCCACCTGAAAGTTGTATTGTCTTTTCGCCAGTTTTTGAAATCCAATAATCAATTATTTCTAAAACAGAACGTTCCAGTACCTCTTGAATCGCAAATGCTAAGTCTGCATATTCGTAAACGCTAACAAGTGAACGATCTACAATATCATCGTGATCTAAAGCTAGATCGGGAAAAAAACGACCAGAACCCCGGCGCTTTGCAATTTTCTGCCATTCAGTCTTTGTTATGGCAAGAATTGGAACTCCATTTCTAATACGAATATATCGTAAGATATTTTCTACAATTTGGGTTTGGCGTCCATAGGCGGCGAGGCCGGTGATCTTTCCTTCATGCCGGTTAGCGCGAAAATTGTATCGCCGAGTAACTGCCGAATAAAGTTCTCCAAGTGAATCAAGTGCGGGCACGCGGGTTAGTACGGTCAAGCCACTCTCGGGTTTATAGTGAGCCACTAAGCCGGATTCGCCATCGCCTTGACCATCTAGGCTAAAAACAAGGGCACTCTTTCTGTGTTGAACACCTAATGCTGACCCTGCATGCGAATCATGGTGATTCACCCAGGAGAACTTGTTTGGAAAAACTAAACCATGATCTGCAAAAAATGATTCCAAAGTTGATTCTATAATTTTATGGGGGGAAGAATTAGAGAACTTTCCGTTAATAGATCTCTCGTAACTAGGATATGGACGCCCAAACGCCCCCGCCGGATTTGATGGATTTTCATCAACCTCACAAGCCATAGACAATGCGGCCGCACGGTCTAAGCCAAGATGCGAACCTACGTAAATTCTGGAAATATCCGCGTCTTCTACTAGCATCTTGATTGCTTGAAAAGGTATCCCTATATGGTTCTTCCTTCTTGAAACTCTCTCTTCTGCAAGCGCTGCTACAAGTCGGCCATCTGATGTAGTTAAGGCTGCACTTGCATCATGCGAAAGGGATAAACCTAGAAGTAATGACACGCTATTATTGTAGCCTCAATTGATCTTGCCATCAGATTGCTACGCGGGAGAAAATAGGATGATTCAGGGTCACAATCCGTCAATTGCAACTTCAGGTCGCATCGGAAATCAGCTCTTCCAATGGGCATTCATGCATCAACTTTTGAATAGGAATTCGCTCAACGAGCACAACAAGTTCTTTATGCTAGAAATGCAACTCGCTACTAACTACCAAAGGAACCAACTCTCTACATTAATGCTAGGTTGTCCTCATTTACGAATTGTGAGAGCAAGCGAGTCTCTCAAGTTCAGAATGAAAATTGTGGAAAAGCTAAATTTATCTCTTTCTGATCACTTTACGGCAAGACTTTCATCGGCGTTTCGCTTGAGATATGAACGCCTTCCTCTTCCTGATTCCGGTGATTTTCAAAAAAACATGACATATATAGGATACTTCCAGGATGTAAGAAATTTTGTTGAAGTGTTACCAATCCTGCTAGGTGAGTTATCCTATTCTGTGCAAAATCAAAAAAAAGATTTTTTTGAGACAAGTTTGGTGCGTGAAATGCTGAAGACCCCATTTCAGTTACTACACATTAGAGGAGGTGACTATAAAGACATCGGCAATGCAGGCTTTGGGCTCATAAATAAAGAATATTTTATCGAAAACTTGAATCCGGGATTAAGGACTATTGTTATCACCGATGATCCCAAGTATGCCTGGAACTCTACTGTAAAGTTCATATCAAACGCGGTTATTCTTGAGCCGACAGAATTTGATGAATGGTGCGCTTTTGCAGTCGCTAGCCTGTGCGAAAAATTTATCGGAAGCAATTCTACATTTTCTTATTGGTGTGCTTTGCTGGCTTTATACAATGGCGCTGTATCACTCCTTCCTATGCCCTTTAATAAATCTGGGGTAGACCTAGACACTCTTCGCGTCGCTGGTTTGACGTTTGTTGATGCTCGCTATGTCTAGTAACGCAAGAAGTTAATACTTCTTCGGCCTAATTTTTAAAAATTCCCGATCACCCGATGACACAGATGTCTTGTTTGAAACTCTCGGTAAAGACGGCAATTTTCAAGACAAGTCAGTAGAAAGCTTTGACTTCAAAAGGGACCCAATCTTAGTCCACACCCGTCTAATCCACATGAGGGCTTCTAAAGAGGCTTTGTGCAGTGCTTCTGGGTTTGGGAGTAGGGCTTGAATTTGAATGCTCAGATTACACTCTAGCAACTGAATTCAAATTTCTAATTTTTCATGGTTCAAACATTCAAGATTTGAGATCTTAAAAACTAGGCTCTCAGTATCTCCCTGACTTTGTTTGCAATGCCCAAAGCGTCGATCCCAAAGTGGTTTCGGAGGTACTTCTGCGAACCCAATTCATGGTAAATCGCATTGGGGAGTGCCAACTTCACTAAATTCACTTTTAACTGGTACAAAGCAACTTGCTCAGAGATAATCGAACCTAGGCCACCTGACACAGAGTGTTCCTCTATAACTACTATCCTCTCAAATTGCTGCATCAACTCTCTTTCGAATTTTAACGGCTTCAAAATAGGAATCGAATAGACCGACACATCAATTCCTTGAGCGCTGAGTATTCTCTCTGCTTCTAAGACCTCAATAGAAACTGAGCCAGTCGTAAGTAACAGTGCTTTATCTCCTTGGGCTAGCCTAGACCAGTTTGGGAATCTAGATGAAGAAGTGCTGAAGATGCCTGCAGCCCCACTTTTGTCTAATCGAAAATACTTTGGAGTACTCACCGACAAGGATGCTCTCAAGGCGAGCCGAGTTTCACTGTCGTCCGCAGGAGAGTAAATGGTCATTCCTGGCAGCGCGTTCATCACCCCAATGTCGTCTACTGCATGATGGGAGTACCCCAATGTTCCATAACTTAGTCCGGCTCCAATTGAAACTATTGACACATCTAGCTCATGATAACAAACGTCATTTCTTATTTGCTCCAAACATCGGAAAACCGGAAAATTTCCGATTGAGTAAACGAAAACCTTGTAGCCTGAACTTGCTAAACCTGCAGCCATGCCCATCATATTCTGTTCTGCGACTCCAGCATTTAAGAACCGTTCTGGAAATCTCGTCTCAAAATCCTCGACCACGCCAAAGCCCAGATCACCAACCATGAGGAAAACCTTTTCGTCTGAGTGTGCAATTGCAGTAAGTTCGTCTATGAAAGCATTTCTCATGTGAATCTCTCAAGTTCGCTTAGAGCCAGGGAAAGCTCATCGGAGTTGGGGTATCTGTAATGCCAAGGAACCGAATTTTCCATGAAACTAACTCCATGACCCTTCACGGTATTAGCAATTGTCAACATTGGTCGATTCGAGGTTCGAAAAATCGCCTTATGAAGTTCTTCATGTGAATGACCATTAACCACTACTACATCCCAGTTGAACGCCCGCCATTTGTCCGCTAACGGCTCCAATCGAACAGTATCCTCGGTACCTTTCAACGACTGAAGAAAGTTGCGATCAATAACGGCTGATACGTTATCCAGATCTAGATGGCTTGCAAGAAGTGCTGCTTCCCAATTACTACCTTCATCACATTCTCCATCTGAAAGAATTATGAATGACTGACCACTAATTCCCAATCTCTTTCTTGCTAGTGCTCGCCCAATCGAAAAAGGTAATCCGTGACCAAGAGATCCAGTCGAAAGGTTAATTACATCGATATACGTGCTAGTAACATGCCCCCCGAGCAGCGATCCGTCGGCCGAATAAGTGTCGAGCAATTCAAGTGGAATATAGCCTGCATGTGCCAATACTGCGTAAGTTCCAGCCGCCGCATGGCCTTTGGAAACTACAAGCTCATTGCCAAGTTCTTTTTTGGTTGTAAGTGTTGCGCCTGTTGCAATTACAGCGAGGATATCAATCATTGAAAAAGAGGAGCCTATATGCGATGCTTTTGCCGCGTAAGTCATTTTTAATGCAGAGACACGTGCGGCCTGAGCTACAAGATGACTATTGAATTTTTTCAACTTTTCAGTGCCCCGCGAATACTTTCACATACTTTCTCTACTGATGCTTTGTTCAGCAATATTCCACTTGGTAAATTTATCCCTGCTGCCCCAATCTTCCTTGCATTCTGTTGGATTTCTGGTTCATACCTCCAAATAGGATATTGACTGATTGCAGGGAATACGGGCCTTGAATCTATCCCGTCCTTCTTAAGCAAATCTATTAATCCATCTCGCGTAATTGAAGTATTGTCTTTCAAGATGAAACTTGTCATCCAGCAAATAGAGCGTGTTCCTGGAGATTCCTCTTGAAATGACATTGAACTTAGGTCGGATAGATTTTCAAAATACCATTTATTAATTCTACGTTTTCTAAATATTTGATTTTCTGCTCTCTCCAATTGGGCTAGGCCTAAAGCCGCTGTTATATTGTTCATTTTATACTTGTGGCCTAGTTGCTCAATCCAGAAAGTGCCTGGTTTGCGACCGTGATCTTGATCTTTTTTTGCTCTTTTGTAGAGGTCTTCGTTATCCGTAACAAGCATTCCGCCTTCACCTGTTACTAGTAACTTCGCGCCTTGAAAACTGAAGCAGCCAAAATCACCAAAAGTTCCTGCACGTTTTCCATCAATTTCTGTTCCAATTGCTGGTGCAGCATCCTCTACCACGTGCAATTTGAATTCTCGCGCAATAGACATAATGGCTGTCATAGCTGCTCCGTACCCGTAAAGATGTACGGGAATAATGGCCTTAGTGTTTTCGTTTATCAGATTTCTAAGCGAATCAAGATTAATCGTCCAGTTGGTAAGGTTTATGTCAGCAAAGACCGGCTTAGCCCCCGTGTACATGACGGCAGAGGCTGTTGCCACCCAGGTAACATCAGGAACAATCACTTCATCCCCAGGACCAATACCGAGAGCTAACAAGGCTAAGTGAAGCGCTCCAGAGCAACTACTGGTAGCCATCGCATATTTTGCACCCACAAATTCGGCAAAAGACTCTTCGAAGCGTGCGATGTAATTTGAATGACGAAAATTCCAACCATTTGAAACCGCATCACTCACGTAAACAACTTCTCGACTTGAAATAGATGGTCCCGCCGTCAATATTTGTTCAGGGACATTCGTATTGTAAAGTAATGATTTCACCATTGTTAAAAAGAAATCTGCTGCGGGATCCCCGGGTACTAGTGATACCTGGTTCTCTTCTATAACTTCGATAAGAGGGGTTTCAGCGACAACCTTGTAACACAATTTCTCATAAAAGCGGACTGCATGATTGTTACTCTTTAGCACTCTCAATGAAACTTCTTCCAGACTGAATTCCTCTTCAACTAACCTCTCTAAACAAGTGGTGGCTTGCATCATCAACCCCGGGTATCCCTGTTCACCACGCATTACATTATCAATTTCAAGACCGCTGCTTCCTGGTGAGCAAACAAGTCCAATGTGCCCCAATTTCTTCGCGCTGGCATTCGTTATCCAAAAAAGTATTCGTTCATCATTCCCAAGCACGCCAGACTCTAACCACTTTTTTGTACCCTCGAAAGTTACTTTGAATCTAGTTGGAAATGCAAATTGATTAGCATCTCGCCATGATTTTAGTAAGTCGATATGACTTTGCTCAGCTAAATCAATTTTCGATATCGGGGTAAGAAAGAACTGTTCTTGTTCTAATTCAAATCTCGGGGACCTATTTATTGCATCTATAGAAGAATCAACACTCTTGAGAAACTTAACCCAAGAAATATACGCAGTCTTCATTTCAACATTCTAATACGACTAAATCCCAACAAGCCATGGTGGGGTTCGTTCCTTTGCCAGCCTAGAAAGATCTTCTTTCTCTCGATAAGTGTCCATAGGCTGCCAAAACCCTTCATGTTTAAATGCCATAAGATTTCGTTGGTCAACTAGCCTCGGAAGTGCACCTGTCTCAAATGGCTCATTGGAGGCCCGAACGAGATCGGAGACTTCCGGTTCAAGAACAAAGAAGCCTCCGTTTATCCAACCGACATCGCTCTGATTCTTCTCCCCAAAATGATTCACTTGCCCGCCCTCTAATTCCAAGTATCCAAATCTCGCTGGAGGTCTAACAGCTGTCAAAGTCGCCATACGACTATGAGATTCATTAAAAGAAATCAAATTTTTCATATTTATGTTCCCAAGACCATCGCCGTATGTTGCCAGCATTCTTTCTCCAGGACTCAATTCCATGCACTTTTTGATTCTTCCACCTGTTTGTGTTTCTAGCCCAGTATCAATTGTGGTTATAGTCCATGTACTTTCTAGACTCTCTACCCATTCGGTAATCACCTCACCTCTATAGCCTGTAGCTATTAGAAATTGATTTAGACCTTGTCTTGCGAAAATATTCATGATGTGCCACAGCATAGGTTTTCCATCAATAATAACCATGGGTTTTGGTTTATCAACAGTTTCTTCAGAGATTCTAGTTCCGAGACCGCCCGCTAAAATTATCACCTTCACTTATTGAAAACCTCTCGAAATTTGATAGGGCCACTCGTCAAAGGATTCGCTCTAAATGTAGTCTCCATAATTTTGACCCTTCATTGTTTGGATTATCGAGAAACCAAAACATCTTGAAAGCGGTATAAGAATAGCATTGGATGGCCCCTTACTTTAATGCCCTTACTTGATGAACATGTAACACGCTTTGGAACACGACAACTCCGTATGGCTGGGATCCTATTACTAGTTGTATCCATCGGTTGGATCCAAACACCATGAAGAGGTTTGTATAAGTAGCCAAATTCTAACTTCCTCTGTTCGAGTCATGGAGCCGCCCGCGGGAATCGAACCCGCGACCTTCGCTTTACGAGTTCTCAGGCCTCTTATCCACCATTGACTCACTGCGTTCACTATCGCTCAAACCACTGACATCTTCAGAGTTGGTCGTACATGATTGTCCGCCCATATCCAGCTCGGTTGCATCCAGAATTGCATCCAAATCTGAGTCTTAGTGAAAGTCACCGTAGCTACCGTCTGTATCGGTAGGGCTCAGTACTCTTTGTAGATGATTCATCACATGAGTATTGGCGTATCAGACATCATCGCATCAGGTTCGTTCTACGATGCAATTCTAGAACCATTGGGTTACTCAAGAGT
>Ga0172376_10002863_pt1 | contig 20792 bp, 16 predicted proteins | sample Lak35m_FD_121114 | JGI IMG/M metagenome (GOLD analysis project Ga0172376, IMG submission 121114) | Freshwater microbial communities from Kabuno Bay, South-Kivu, Congo - kab_092012_35m | ecosystem: Environmental > Aquatic > Freshwater > Lake | place: Democratic Republic of the Congo: South-Kivu... | reverse complement strand
CTGGTCATCTACTCGTTCAACGCCTCGCGGTTGGTGACGGTGTGGGGCGGCTGGTCGCTGAAATGGTACGCCGGCCTGCTCGACAACTCGCAGCTGATGGGCGCGGTGATGCGCTCGCTGGAGGTCGCCGCGTACACCGCGGTCGCCGCGGTGGCGCTGGGCACCATGGCCGCCTTCGTGCTGACGCGCATCCCGGTGTTCCGTGGCCGCACGCTGTTCGGCGGGCTGGTCACCGCGCCGCTGGTGATGCCCGAGGTGATCACCGGTCTGTCCCTGCTGCTGCTGTTCGTGGCCATGGCGCAACTGGTCGGCTGGCCGGCCCAGCGCGGCCTGGTGACCATCTGGATCGCCCATACCACGTTCTGCTCGGCCTACGTCGCGGTGGTGGTGATGGCGCGTCTGCGTGAGCTGGACCTGTCCATCGAAGAAGCGGCGATGGACCTCGGCGCGCGGCCGTGGAAGGTGTTCTTCCTGATCACCATGCCGATGATCGCGCCGTCGCTGGCCGCGGGCGGCATGCTGTCCTTTGCCCTGTCGCTGGACGACCTGGTGCTGGCGAGCTTCGTCTCCGGTCCCGGCTCGACCACCCTGCCGATGGAGATCTTCTCCGCCGTGCGCCTGGGCGTGAAGCCGGAGATCAATGCCGTGGCCAGCCTGATCCTGCTCAGCGTGTCGCTGGCGACCTTCCTCGCCTGGTACCTGACCCGGCGTGCCGAGAAGCGTCGCATCCGCGCCATGCAGCAGGCGATGGACGAGAGCAACAGCAATCCCACCTGGCGCCAGGTGATCGACAGCCGCAAGGTGATGGTACCGCCCTCGGCGCATAGCTAAGGTTTGAGCAACAAAGAAAGGGCGCATTGATGCGCCCTTTCTCATTCCGTTCATCGCCCAGCATGCGAGGCCGCGATCCTTGCCTCACCGCTGCCAGTCGCAGAAGCAGGCCACCGCCAGCGAATGGGTTGCGCGTACCTTGCGGCCGGCAAGGACCGCGTCGAGGATCGGCTCGACGAAGCTGTTGTCCGAGGTGCACACCGCGCCCTCGCTGTAAGGGCCGATGTACACCAGTTCGCCGCTCTGGTCCCAGATGCCAACTGCCGGGCTGGCCGGTAGCTGCTCGGCGCCGATGAGCCCGTCGAGTGGCTTCAAGGCCGCCAGCGGTTGCGGCAGGCGACCCTTGCTGCCGGGCTTGCGCATCTCGTAGAAGTCCACGGGCTGACCGGCGAAGCGCTGCAGCAACTCCTGCAGGTGCTGCTGGTTGCCGACGTTGCACGGGCAGCCAGGGTCCCAGAAATGCACGAAGCGCACCGGCCCCGGGCCCTGCAGCGCGGCGGGTAGGCGCAGGGCGTCGCCGGAGAAGAGTTCGGCGCGCTCGCCCTCGAAGGTGCGCAGGTAGCGCGCCTCGAACCACCAGAACGCGGCGAGCATGCCGGCGCCCCAAAGCAGGGCGATCAGGGCGGCGATCAGGTATTTGCGACGTGCGCTCATGGCAGGTTCCTGGCAGGGTGCGCAAGCTTGCCATGACGCGCTGCAGAGCTGAATATCCGGAGTCCCAGCCAACCGAAGAAAGTCGATGTCCACGCTCATCCAGCCCGATCGATTGCGCAACAGCCTGCCCGCCCTGAGCGAGGCCACCGAGGCTTCGGCCGAGGCGCTGCACTATCAGGCCTACTACGGGCTGGACCTGCCACACCGGGGCAAGGTGCAGCGGCGTCTCGGACGCTTTCGCGTGCACGACTACGACGTCGTCGCCCAGGCCTGGTGGCCCGAGCAGCCGCACGCCAGTCTGCTGGTTCTGCATGGGTATTACGATCACATGGGGCTGTACCGGCACGTGGTCGACTGGGGCCTGGAGATGGGTTTTGCGGTGCTCGCCTGCGACCTACCCGGCCATGGGCTGTCCAGCGGGCCGCGCGCCAGCATCAACGAATTCGATGAGTACCAGGCGGTGCTTTCCGGACTGTTCGAGCAGGCCCGTCGGCTCGATCTGCCACGGCCGTGGCATCTGCTGGGCCAGAGCACCGGCGGCGCCATTGCGCTGGATCATCTGCTGCATCAGGAGCCGCTCGGCGACCTCGGGCGGACCATCCTGCTGGCGCCGCTGGTTCGCCCGCGGGCCTGGCTGCGCTCGCGCATCAGCTACGAGCTGGTGCGGCGTTTCGTTCAGCAGATTCCGCGGACTTTCAGCGAGAACTCCAGCGACCCCGGCTTTCTCGAGTTCGTGCAGACCCAGGACCCGCTGCAGCCGGACATCCTGCCCACCGCCTGGGTCGGTGCGCTGTCGCGCTGGATTCCGCGCATCGAGCGGGCCGCGGACAGTGCTCAGGCTCCGCTGATCGTGCAGGGCGAGGCGGACATGACCGTGGATTGGCAGTACAACCTGCCGGTGCTGCAGCGCAAATTTGCCGGTGCCGAGGTGCTGCGTCTGCCGGAGGCACGGCACCACTTGGTGAACGAGCGCGAGGAGCTGCGCCGGGCCTACTTCGACTTTCTGCGCGAGCGCCTGAAATAGTCCGGCGCGGCGGTCAGATACCCTGCTGCGGCTCCAGCTCGGCGCCGCTCATGCCCACCGCCAGGCCCGCACGCAGGGCTTGCAGCGCGGCCTGGTAATAAGCCTTGCCATCCTCGGACTGGGCGAACTGTACGTACTCCTCCAGCTCGGCGTCGGACAGCTCGCGATAGACGTGGAGCAGGGTATTGTCCAGATCGGCCTCGATCTGCTGGATCATTCGCTGACGCTGGCTGCTCAGCAGGTTCTGCGCCTGATTGCCACCCAACAGGCCGGGAATCATCTGGCTGAGGCTGTCGGCGGCGACACCGGCCAGCGCCAGGCTGACTTCCGCACCCGCCTCGCTGGCCGGGATGGCCTGGGCCAGATGGCGAATCAGCAGCTGCCGGTTGCTTTCGGCCGTCACGCGCGGCAGACCGTCGGTATGGCGCGCCAGCTGTTCCCGGCGTGCGGCCAGCACCTCGGCCGAGACGATCTTGCGCCCCAGCGGGGACTGGAAGAATTCCAGCGCCGGCTGCGGGTCGGCCAGATGCTCGCGCAGCGCGCGCTGCGCCCGCTGGTCGATGGCATGGGAGGCGAAGCGGCGATTGCTGTTGGTCACCAGGGCCTGGAATACCGCCGGTGGCAGGGTGTCCTTGTAGCGCTGCTGCGCGGCAGTCAGGGCATCGGCGAAGTTGGCCCGCTGTTCGGTCCAGCCGGCGGTTTCGTAGAGCTCTTCATAGGTGTCGGCGAAGCTGGCGAGGCTGAAGGTCAGCAGTACACAGGTCAAGAGGGCGCGCATGGAAGCTCCTGTCTGGCGGGCGGTTCATTTTCCGTGCCCCGACGCGTGCTTGTCGAGGCGCGCGAGTTGCTGCTGCCATTTGGCGCAGCATCGCTGCTTGTGGCGGAGTCTCAACAGACCCTAGACTCGTTCAGTATCCCATCGGAGTCACTTCCTTGCAGTTCTCTTCGATCATCGACGACCTGGCCGAGCGCGGCTGGTCGCTGCAGAGTTCTTTCCTTCCCAGTGATGTGACCCACAAGCTGGCCGACGAGTGCCGCAAGCGCGAGGCCGAGGGCGCGCTGGCCCCCGCCGGCGTCGGCCGCGGCGACGCCCAGGCGGTGCGCGAAGGCATTCGCAGCGACCATATCCAGTGGCTGGAACCCGGCCAGTCGCCGGTCTGCGACGACTATCTCGAAGTCATGGATGGTCTGCGCCAGCAGCTCAACCGCGAGTTGTTCCTCGGACTCGAGGAGTTCGAGTGCCACTTCGCCTTCTATCCGCCGGGTGCCTTCTACCAGACCCATCTGGACCGTTTTCGCGATGACGACAGCCGCTCGGTGACCGCCGTGCTGTACCTGAATCCGGACTGGCAGCCCGCCCATGCCGGCGAACTGCGCATGCACATGCCGGACGGTTCGCAGCTGGATGTGCCGCCGCTGGCCGGCAATCTGGTGGTGTTCCTTTCCGGCGAGTTTCCCCACGAGGTGCTGGTCACCCAGGCCGATCGCCTGTCACTGACCGGCTGGTTCCGTCGTCGCCCGGCCGACCCGCTGGCGGTCTGACCCCCCGCCCGAGTTTCTCCCCGCGAAAAAAAGCCCGGCGCGAAGGCCGGGCTGAAAAGCAGGAAGGCTGTGCTGGCGGGCTACATGCCCAGCCAGTTCGGCAGGGCCAGGGAGATCGACGGCACGTAGGTGATGATCACCAGGAAGCTCAGCATCAGTGCCAGCCATGGCAGCACCGCGCGGATCACCTGGGTCACCGGCATGCCCGTCACCGCCGAGGCGACGAACAGGTTCAGCCCCACCGGTGGCGTGATCAATCCGATCTCCATGTTCACCACCATGATGATGCCCAGGTGGATCGGGTCGATGCCCAGCTGGACGGCGATCGGGAACAGGATCGGTGCCAGGATCAGGATGATCGCCGACGGCTCCATGAAGGCTCCGGCGACCAGCAGCACGATGTTCACCACCAGCAGGAACATCCACGGCTGCAGGCCGGCTTCGATCACCCAGGCAGTGATCGCCTGCGGGATCTGCTCGGTTGTCAGCACGTGGGCGAACAGCATGGCGTTGGCGATGATGAACATCAGCATGATCGACAGCTTGCCGGACTCCAGCAGCACTTTCGGGCAATCGCGCAGGGTGATGTCCTTGTAGACGAACAGCGCGACGAAGGCCGAATACACCGCCGCCACCGCCGCCGCTTCGGTCGGGGTGAACATGCCGGAGTAGATACCGCCGAGGATGATCACCATCAGCAGCAGGCCCCAGATCGCCTTGCGCGCGGCGCTCAGCCACTCGCGGAAGCTCGCCCGCGGCAGGGCCGGCAGGTTCTTCTTCACCGCGATGATGTAGATCGCCACCATCAGCGCCAGGCCGAGCATGATGCCCGGGACGACACCGGCCATGAACAGCTTGCCCACGGAGGTCTCGGTCGCGGCGGCGTAGACCACCATGACCACCGACGGCGGGATCAGGATGCCCAGGGTACCGGCGTTACAGACGATGCCGGCGCCGAAGGCCTGCGGGTAACCGGAGCGCACCATGCCGGCGATGGCAATGGAGCCGACTGCCGCCACGGTGGCCGGGGACGAGCCCGACAGCGCGGCAAACAGCATGCACGCCAGTACCGCACCGATGGCCAGGCCGCCACGGATATGTCCGACGCAGGCGTTGGCGAAGTCGATCAGGCGGCGGGCCACGCCGCCGGTGGTCATGAAGGCGCCGGCCAGCAGGAAGAACGGAATGGCCAGCAGGGTGTAGTGCTCGGAGGTCTCGAACAGCTTGATCGCCAGCGAGCGCACCGAGTCCTGGCTGAAGATCATGATGGTCAGCGAGCCGGCCAGGCCCAGGGAAATGGCCACCGGCACACCGATGAACATCAGTGCGAAGAGGGCGACGAACAGGAAAAGGATGGTCATTGCTTGGGCTCCTCTTCGCCGTGCTTGAGCGCATCGGCCGCTTCATCGGCGAGGCCGAGGCCGGTCTGCTCGTTGCGCAGAATGCGTACGAAGATTTCGGCGAAACGGATGAACACCATGGCGAAACCGAACGGCACGATCAGGCCGATGTGCCACTGCTTGACGCCGATGTGGCCCAGGTCCTCGGCGCCGATGTTGGCGATGAACAGGGTCTGGATCCACTCGAAGCTGGCCACGGTCAGCAGACCGGCGTAGCCCAGGCAGAACAGGCAGGCGATGATGCCGATGACACGCTGGATATGACGCGGCGCCAGCTTGACCAGCGCGTCGACGCCGATATGGCCGGCGGTACGCACGCCATAGGCCAGGCCGGAAAAGATCAGCCAGGCGAACAGCGCCTTGGTCAGCGCGGTGCTCCAGGTCATGGACTGGGCCAGACCGATGATGAAGTCACCGATGGCGAACCAGAAGTCGGCGGTGCCTTCGAAGCGGTCGCCCAAGTTGTAGAACAGCGTGTAGAGGTTGTTGAGGATCACGTAGACGAAGGTCACCAGTGTCATGGCGGCCAGCAGAAAGGCGATGAAGCCTTCCTCGAAGTGGTCCCAGACGCGCCAGAGGGCGTTCATGGATGACATCTCCCGATGGACTGCGGTTGTATCGAAAGGCAGCACGGAGGTGCGCCGTGAACCAGCCGGGGCAGGCTGGGAGACAGAGCAATGAAAAACTCTTGTTGTGGCCAGTGAAGCGGCCCAGCCCGGGATCACCTCGGCATGGCCTTCCAGCCCTTGGTGCGGGCCTGGTCTTCGCTAGCGGCTTTGTTTTTTCACTGAGCTGTCGGGTATCGCTGGGTGGTACAGCCGAGGAGCGGGGTGGCCACCCCTCGGCAAAGGCTTAGTTAGCCTGGTTGGCGGCTTCGGCGGCCTTGATCAGGTCGGCACCGATTTCGCCTTCGAACTTCATCCAGACCGGCTTCATGGCTTCACGCCACATTTCGCGCTGCTCCGGAGTCAGGTCGATGATCTCGGTGGTGCCGGCGTCGATGATGCGCTGCTTGTCGGCCTGGTTCAGCTCCTCAGCCTGCTTGTTCACCGCGACGGTCACTTCGTCCAGGATCTTTTCCAGCTCGCCGCGTACGTCAGCCGGCAGACCGTTCCAGAACTTGGTGTTGGTGATCACCATGTAGTCCAGCAGACCGTGGTTGGACTCGGTGATGTACTTCTGAACTTCGTGCATCTTCTGCGAGTAGATGTTCGAGTAGGGGTTCTCGGCACCGTTGACCACGCCAGTCTGCAGGCCCTGGTAGACCTCGGCGAAGCTCATCTTGCGCGGGTTGGCGCGCACGGCCTTGAACTGCTCGTCCAGCACGGCGGAAGCCTGTACGCGGAACTTCAGACCACGGGCGTCCTTCGGCTCGCGCAGCGGCTTGTTGGCCGACAGCTGCTTCATGCCGTTGTGCCAGTAGCCCAGGCCGGTGATGTTCTTGTCTTCCATCGAGCGCAGCAGGCTCTGGCCGGCTTCACCTTGCTGGAAGCGGTCGACCGCTGCGATGTCGTCGAACAGGAACGGCAGGTCGAAGACCTGAACGCCCTTGGAGTAGTGTTCGAACTTGGCCAGCGACGGCGCGATCAGCTGAACGTCGCCCAGCAGCAGGGCTTCCATTTCCTTGCCATCGCCGAACAGCGAGGAGTTCGGGTAAACCTGTACCTCGACCTTGCCGGCCAGACGCTCTTCCACCAGTTTCTTGAACATCAGGGCGCCCTGGCCTTTCGGCGTGTTCTCGGCGACCACGTGAGAAAACTTGATGGTGATCGGGTCAGCCGCGTGGGCCAGACCAGCGATGCTCAGCGACAGGGCGCATGCCAGCGCCTTGGCAGTCAGTTTGAACATTGATGTCTCCTCTTGTTGTGGGTGGGAGGCCTCGGGGCATCCCGGCAGTAACCAGCTGGGCAAGTCTAGGCGCAATGGCCTGGATGCGATGCACGATCGCGACTCGATCCGTCCGGTTCATCGGGTTTCAGGAGCAATGCCTGTGCCAACCGCCGGCCCAGGCACCTGAAGCCAGCGAGTTTACCCAGCAATAGATGAAGGTTTGAATGGCCAATTGCCAACAAGCGCGTCTAGGTCGCACCTTTGCGCGGGGTGAACAGGCCATCTGCGGTTGGCATTGCAGAGAGGGACGGGATTGGCAGTCGAGGCCCGATGCGGCGGTCAAGGATGGCGGATTTCCGCCATCTACTCGTTTTCGTCGGGCGAGCTTCCGCCAGCATCGGTAAAGCTCAGGCCATGCTTGCGCAGCTTGTCATGCAGTGTCTTGCGCGGCAGGCCGAGCGCTTCGGCAACGCTGCGCAGCGAACCGTGCGGACGGTTCAGTTCAGCGGCGATCAGCGCGCGCTCGAAGGCTTCGACCTGCTCGCCCAGGCTGCCGCCGCCGGCCAGGCTGGCGCTCGGCTCGCTGCCTGGCCGCTCCAGGCCCAGGCCGAGCCCGAGGGCGAAGCGCTCCGCGGTGTTCTGCAGCTCGCGCACGTTGCCCGGCCAGGTGTGCTGCAGCAGCGTGGCACGCTGCTCGGGCTGCAGTTCGCGAACTGGCAGGCCGTGGCGCTGGGCGGCGGCCTCGGCGAAGTGCTGAAACAGCAGAAGGATGTCCTCGCTGCGTTCGCGCAGCGAAGGAATGCGCAAGGGTGCGACGTTTAGCCGGTAATAGAGGTCGGCGCGGAAGCGGCCCTGGTCGGCGGCGACGCGCAGGTCTTCCTTGGTTGCGGCGATGACACGGATATCCAGGGCGATCGACTGGTTGCCGCCGAGGCGTTCGACCACGCGCTCCTGCAGCAGGCGCAACAGCTTGACCTGCACATCCAGGCTCATGCTCTCGATCTCGTCGAGGAACAGGGTGCCGCCGTTGGCGAACTCGAACTTGCCGATCCGGCGTTTCTGCGCGCCGGTGAACGCGCCGGGCTCGTGGCCGAACAGCTCGCTCTCCACCACCGACTCGGCCAGGGCACCGGCGTTGATGGCCACGAACGGGCCGTTGCGGCGGTTCGACAGGTCGTGCAGCGCGCGCGCCACCACCTCCTTGCCGGCCCCGGTCTCGCCAAGAATCAGTACGTCGGCCTGGGTTCCGGCCAATGCGCCGATCTGCTCGCGCAAGCGCAGCATCGCCCGGGACTGGCCGAGCAGGCGTGCCGACAGCTGCTGGCGGTCGGCCAGGGCCAGGCGCAGCGAGCGGTTGTCCAGCACCAGCTGGCGCAGCGCCAGGGCACGCCGCACGCTGTCCAGCAGCGCCTCGCTGGGGAAGGGCTTTTCCAGGAAATCGTAGGCACCGGCGCGCATGGCCTGCACCGCCAGCTGGATGTCGCCGTGACCAGTGATGAGGATCACCGGCAGCTCGCTGTCGCGTGCCCGTAACTGTTGCAGCAGCTCCAGTCCGTCGATGCCAGGCATGCGGATGTCGCTGACCACCACCCCCTGCCAGTCCGCCGGCAGGCGTGCGGCCAGGTCGCGGGCGTCGCCCAGGCTGGCCACCTTGAGCCCGGCCAGGTCGAGGGTCTGGCTCAGTGCCTGGCGCAGATGCGGATCGTCGTCGATCAGCACCACCTGGGCCTGGGTACTGATCGGGGTGTCGCTGCTCATTGGAAATGGTCCTCGGTGGGAAAGGCCACGCCGGGTTCGGCGCTGCGCAGGAACAGACCGAGCTGGGCGCCGCCCTCGGCATGATTGCTCATGCGCAGCTCGCCGCCCAGGGCGCGGGTGAGGGTATCGCAGATCGCCAGGCCGAGGCCCAAGCCCTGGGTGCTGGTCTTGGTGGTGAAGAAGGGTTCGCGGGCGCGCTGCAGCGCCTCGGCGGAGAAGCCCGGGCCGTTGTCGCGCAGGGTCAGCAGCACGCCGTCGCCCTCCAGCTCGGCGCGCAGCCAGATGCGCCGCGACTGGGGCCGTTCACCGAGGGCGTCGAGAGCGTTGGCCAGGAGATTGGCGAGGATCTGCCGCAGCCGCGTTTCGCCAGCCTGCACCCACAGCGTCGCGTCCGGCAGGTCGCGGATCAGCTCGACGCCCATGGCCTGGCGGCGCTTAGCCAGCAGTGCCAGCGCATCGTCCAGCGCGGGCTGCAGCGCGACCCGTTCCGGTGCGTGCTGATCGCGACGGGCGAAGGCGCGCAGGTGGGCGATGATCGAGGCCATGCGCGCGGTCAGCTCGCTGATCAGCCGCAGATTGTCGCGCGCCTCGTCGACACGCTCATGGTCGAGCAGTACGCGGGCGTTGTCCGCATAGCTGCGGATCGCTGCCAGCGGCTGGTTGAGTTCGTGACTGATGCTCGCCGACATCGTGCCCAGCGCCGATAGCTTGCCGGCCTGCAGCAGTTCGTCTTGGGCGCGCACCAGCTCCTGCTGGGCCTGTTCGCGCTCGAGCACCTCGACCTTGAGTCGGCTGTTCAGCGCCTCCAGGTCGCGGGTGCGCTCGAGCACGCGCTGCTCCAGCTGTTGGCGTGCCTGGCTGTCCAGCGCCAGCCGTTCGAGGAAATGTCGGCGACGCTGCATCAGCAGGCCGAGCCAGAGCAGCAGCGCCAGCAGGGTGGCGGCGCCGATCGCGACCACGGTGCGCACCGGGCGCTCGACCAGGCTGACCGGCGCGAGGATGCGCACCGTCCAGCCGGTCTCCTTCAGCTCGCGGCTCTGGATCAGCCAGGCGTCGATGTTCAGCGTCAGGTCCTGCGGGTAGAGCGTCGGGTAGGGCTGATCGAAAGCGATCTGCTCGCGCTCGTCCACGCCCAGCCCGCGGGTGGCGCGGAAACGCCAGTCGGGCCGCGAGGTGAGGATCACCACGCCGAAATTGTCGGTCACCAGCAGCTGCTCCGGGGTGCTGCCCCACAGCGTCTCGGTGTGATCCAGATCGACCTTGACCACCAGCACGCCGAGCACCTGGTCGCCGTCGCGCACCGCCGCGCCGAAGTAATAGCCGCGCTTGCCGGAGGTGGTGCCGAGGCCGAAGAAGCGCCCAAGACGTCCCTCCATGGCCTGGCGGAAGTAGGGGCGGAAGGCGAAGTTGCGATCGACGAAGCTGTCTTCCTCGTCCCAGTTGGAAGCGGCCAGGGTGTTGCCGTCGGTCGCCATCAGGTAGATCACGTCGGCGCCGGTCTGGTTGCGCAGGCGCTTGAGCAGCCGGTTGGCGTTGTCGCGGACCTGGGGCGAGTCCTGCTGCAGCACGGCGCGCAGGGCGGGCAGGTCACCGAGGATGCGCGGCAGCACCTCGTAGCGGTTGAGCGTGCCGAGCAGGTTGGCGACGTACAGGTCCAGGGTCTGACGGTTCTGTTCGGTCAGCTCGTTGCGGTAGTAACGCTCGGCGAGCTGCTGCAGCGGCCAGAGCAATGGCGCCAGCAACAGGGCCAGCAGGGCGAGATTGCGCCAGCGGGGGCGGCGGGGAGCGAGAAGTGCGGTCATGCATGAGGCGCCTGGATGTCGGGCGCATTATGCACGCTGCGCGAGCCGACGTTCAGCGTCGCGGCTCGTGGCAACCCGATGGATCGGGCTGCAGGCGCAGTCGGCTCAGCGGCCGACGGCGACAGGCTGGCGCGCGTTGTCGGCTTCGAGGTCGCGGGCCCGGGAGCAGCACTCGTGCAGGGCGGTTTCCCAGTCCGGCAGCTGGACGCCCCAGTCCTGCTGCAGCCGCGCGCAGTTGAGCCGCGAATTCAGCGGCCGCTGCGCCGCGGTCGGGTAGTCCTTGGACGGGATCGGGGTGATCTCGGCACGCAGACGTCCTTCCTGGCGCAACCGCTCGGCGATGCTGCAGGCAAAGCCGTACCAGGAGGTCTCGCCGCTGGCGGTGAGGTGATACAGCCCGCTCGGCCCGGCGTGTCCGGTGTTGCGCTTGCGCACCAGGTCGGCGGTGACGCGGGCGATGGTCGCGGCCCAGGTCGGCGCACCGACCTCGTCGCTGACCACCGACAGCGCATCGCGCTCCTGCAGCAGGCGCTGCATGGTCAGCAGGAAGTTCTTGCCATGTTGCGAGTAGACCCAGCTGGTGCGCAGGATCAGGTGTTCGCCGCCGACGGCCTGGATCGCCTGCTCGCCGGCCAGCTTGCTGGCGCCATAAACGCCCAGCGGGTTCGGCGTGTCGTGCTCGTCGTAGGGTTCGGTCTTGCGGCCGTCGAACACGTAGTCGGTGGAGTAATGGATCAGCGGCACGCCGAGGCGCGCGGCTTCTTCGGCGAGCACCTGCGGGCCGCGGGCATTGACCGCGAAAGCCTGCTCGCGGTGGCTTTCCGCCGGGTCGACGGCGGTATAGGCCGCCGCGTTGATGATCAGGTCCGGCCGCAACAGGCGCACCTGCTCGCGAATCTGCTCAGGTACGGCGAGGTCCAGCGCATTGTGCCCGAGGGCGAGCAGCTTGCCGGTACCCGCCAACTCCGACTGCAGCTCGCGGGCCAGCTGGCCGGTGCTGCCGGTGATCAGGATTTTCATGGAAACAGCTCCGCGTCGCGCAGCAGCTTGCCGGCCTGGTCCTTAGCGGACAGTTGTGGCGCCTCGTCGAACGGCCATTGGATGCCGAGCTCGGGGTCGTTCCACAGCAGGCTGCGCTCATGCTCAGGCGCGTAGTAGTCGGTGGTCTTGTAGAGGAACTCGGCGCTTTCGCTGAGCACCACGAAGCCGTGTGCGAAGCCTTCGGGTATCCACAGCTGGCGCTGGTTCTGTGCGCTCAGGTGGGTGCCGAACCAGCGGCCGAAGCTCGGCGAGCTCTTGCGCAGGTCGACGGCGACGTCGAATACCTCGCCGGCCACTACCCGCACCAGTTTTCCCTGCGGCTGCTGGATCTGGTAGTGCAGCCCGCGCAGCACGCCGCGTTGGGACTTGGAGTGGTTGTCCTGGACGAACTGACGCTTGAGCCCCGTGGCCGCTTCGAAAGCGGCCGCGTTGAAGCTCTCGTAGAAGAAACCGCGTTCGTCGCCGAAGACCTTGGGCTCGATGATCAGTACGTCGGGAATGCTGGTTTCGACGACCTTCATGCGTCTTCACCCGCGAGCTTGAACAGGTACTGGCCGTAGCCGGTCTTGCCCAGGGCGTCGGCGCGGCGCAACAGCTGCTCGCGGTCGATCCACTTGTTCTGGTAGGCGATTTCCTCCAGGCAGGCCACCTTCAGCCCCTGGCGGTGCTCGATGGTCTGCACGTACTGCGAGGCTTCCAGCAGGCTGTCGTGGGTACCGGTGTCGAGCCAGGCGAAGCCACGGCCGAAGCGTTCGACATTGAGATCGCCGCGCTGGAGGTAGGCCATGTTGACGTCGGTGATCTCCAGTTCGCCGCGTGGCGAGGGCTTGATCGACTTGGCGATCTCGATGACGTCGTTGTCGTAGAAGTACAGGCCGGTCACTGCGTAGCTGGACTTGGGCTTCTTCGGCTTCTCTTCGATGGACAGCGCCTTGCCGTTCTCGTCGAAGTCGATCACGCCGAAGCGCTCCGGATCCTTGACCCAGTAGCCGAACACCGTGGCGCCCTTCTCCTGACGCGCGGCGCGTTGCAGCTTCTCGGTGAAGTGCTGGCCGTGGAAGATGTTGTCGCCGAGGATCAGGCACACCGAATCGTCGCCGATGAACTCTTCACCGATCAGGAAGGCCTGGGCCAGGCCGTCCGGCGAAGGTTGTTCGGCGTAACTGAAGTTGACCCCGAACTGGCTGCCGTCGCCCAGCAGGTTCTGGTACTGCGGCAGATCCTGCGGTGTCGAGATGACCAGAATGTCGCGGATGCCGGCGAGCATCAGCACCGAGATCGGGTAGTAGGCCATCGGCTTGTCGTAGATCGGCAGGAGCTGCTTGGATACGCCAAGGGTGATGGGGTGCAGACGGGTGCCGGAGCCTCCGGCGAGGATGATTCCTTTCATGCGTTCTCCAGGGCGCCGAGGCGCTCGCGTTGATAGCTGCCGTCCTGGACGCGACGGCACCATTCGAGGTTGTTCAGGTACCACTGCACGGTCTTGCGCAGGCCGGTCTGGAAGGTTTCCTGCGGCACCCAGCCGAGCTCGCGCTCGATCTTGCTGGCGTCGATGGCGTAGCGCAGGTCGTGGCCCGGGCGATCCTTGACGAAGGTGATCAGGTCTTCATAGCGGGCCAGGCCGGCGGGCTTGCTCGGCGCCAGCTCCTCCAGCAGCGCGCAGATACCGCGCACCACCTCGATGTTCTTCTGCTCGTTGTGGCCGCCGATGTTGTAGGTCTCGCCGACCTTGCCCTCGCTGACCACCTTGAACAGCGCGCGGGCGTGGTCCTCGACGAACAGCCAGTCGCGGATCTGCGAGCCGTCGCCGTATACCGGCAGCGGTTTGCCATCCAGCGCGTTGAGAATTACCAGCGGGATCAGCTTCTCGGGGAAGTGGAACGGCCCGTAGTTGTTCGAGCAGTTGGTGATCAGCACCGGCAGGCCGTAGGTACGCTGCCAGGCCCGGACCAGGTGGTCCGACGAGGCCTTGCTGGCCGAGTAGGGCGAGCTGGGCGCGTAGGGGGTGGTCTCGGTGAACAGGTCGTCGACGCCGTGCAGGTCGCCGTACACCTCGTCGGTGGAGATGTGGTGGAAGCGGAACGCCGCGCGACGCTCGGCCGGCAGCGTCTGCCAGTAGGCGCGGGCGGCCTCCAGCAGCTGGTAGGTGCCGACGATGTTGGTCTGAATGAATTCGGCCGGGCCGTCGATGGAGCGATCGACGTGGGATTCGGCGGCCAGATGCATGATGGCGTCCGGCTGGAAGTCCAGCAGCGCCTCGCTGACCCGCTCACGATCGGCGATGTCGGCCTGAAGGAACTGATAGCGCGGGTTGCCTTCCACGCTGGCCAGCGACTCGAGGTTGCCGGCGTAGGTCAGTTTGTCCAGGTTGAGCACGCTGTGCTCGGTATCGAGGATGAGGTGACGGATCAGTGCGGAACCGATGAATCCGGCACCGCCAGTAACGAGAATGCGCATAGTGATAGGGCTTCCTTGGCGCGCTGTCGAGCATCAGGCTCTTAGCATGTCGGCACGATAGACCGGCCTTCGATACAAAAATTCCCGAAGGGTGCCGGCGGCCGGGTAACGGCTTGGTTACAGAGGTAAACACGGGCTGCTGGCCCGCCGCCAGTCCCCGTGCTGCAGGGGCCGCACGGCGCGGCGTTGTTGCCGGCTAGCGCAACGACACGCGCAGCCGCGACAGCGCACCGACGAAGAACACCGCGCCGATCACCGCCAGCGCCAGCAGCTGCGGCCAGACGATGGCGGCGTCGGCATTGCGGAACAGGATCGACTGGGCCAGTTCGACGAAATGCGTGGTCGGCGCCACCAGCATGATGTTCTGCACCAGCTCCGGCATGCTCTCGCGCGGCGTCACCCCGCCGGAGAGGATCTGCAGCGGGATCAGCGTGAGGATCACCAGCAGGCCCAGCTGCGGCATGGAACGCGCCACCGTGCCGAAGAAGATGCCCATCGAGGTGGCGGCGAACAGGTGCAGCGCCGCACCGCCGGCGAACAGCCACAGCGAGCCCTGGATCGGGATATCCAGCCAGCCCTCGACGACGAAGCGCAGGGCGAACGCCGCTGCTGCCAGCACCACCAGACCCATGGCCCAGACCTTGCCGACCATAATCTCGAACGGCGTCACCGGCATCACCAGAAGGTGCTCGATGGTGCCGTGCTCGCGCTCGCGGATCAGCGCCGCGCCGGTCAGGATGATCGCCAGCATGGTGATCTGGTTGATCACCTCGTTCACCGCGCCGAACCAGGCGCGGCTGAGGTTGGGGTTGAATGCGGTGCGCACCACCGCTTCGACCGGCAGCGCGTCTTCGCTGCGGTAGCGGCGGACGAACTCGGCGGTCTCGCTGGCGATGATCTGCTGGATGTGCCCGGCGCCGGTGAACGCCTGGCTGACCTGGGTGGCATCGACGTTGAGCTGGATGGTCGGCTGGCGGCCGGCGAGCAGGTCCTCCTGGAAGCGTGGCGGGATGTTCAGGGTGAAGGTGTAGAGGCCGTCGTCCATGCCGCTGTCCATCTCTTCGTGTGTGATGGCTCTCGGCTCGATGAAGTAGGGCAGCTGGAAGGCATTGATGATGCGCAGCGAGGCCTGCGAGCGGTCCTCGTCCACCACCGCGATGCTGGCCCGGTGCGGCGCCTCGGGGATCGCCGTGGCGCCTTCGTAGATCGCCAGGGTGAACGAATAGATGATCAGCACCAGCATCGCCGGGTCGCGGTAGAGGCTGCGCAGCTCCTTGAGGCCGAGCTGGAAGATGTTGCCGAGCTTGCGTCGCAGGCCGCCCATGTCATTTCTCCTGCTTGCGCAGGCCGGCGACGCTGAGCAGGGTCAGCAGCGGAATGGCCAGCAGCATGGGAATGAAATAGGGATACAGCTCGGCCAGCCCGAGCGCCTTGGAGAATACCCCGCGGCTGATGATCAGGAAGTGGCTGGTCGGGTAGAGCTTGCCGATGAAGGCGCCGGCGCCCTCCATCGCCGAGACCGGGTGGATCAGTCCGGAGAACTGGATCGCCGGCAGCAGGGTGACGATGGTGGTGGCGAAGATCGCCGCGATCTGGCTGTTGAGGATCGATGACATCAGCAGCCCCAGGCCCGTCGCGCAGGTCACGTAGAGCAGCGCGCCGAGGCAGAGGGTGAGGATGCTGCCCTTGATCGGAATGCCGAAGACGAACACCGCCAGCAGCGCCAGGGTGGCGAAGTTGAACATGCCCAGCGCGATGTAGGGCAGCTGCTTGCCGAGCAGGAATTCCAGGCGGGTGGTCGGCGTGACGTAGAAATTGGTGATCGAGCCCAGTTCCTTTTCGCGCACCACGCCGAGGGCGGTGAGCATCGCCGGGATCATCATCAGCAGCAGCGGGATCATCGCCGGCGCCATGGCCGGCAGGCTCTGCACGTCAGGGTTGTAGCGGTAGCGGATGGCGACATCGGCCGGTGCCAGCTGCCCTTCGACACCGGCCTCGCGGGCCAGCTGCTGCAGGTAGTTGAGGTGGATGCCCTGCACATAGCCCTTGATGGTGTCGGCGCGCATCGGCATGGCGCCATCGATCCAGAACGCGACTTGCGGCACGGCGCCTCGCTTGAGGTCGCGGCCGAAGTTCGGCGGAATCTCCACGGCCAGACTGATGTCGTTGCTGCGCATGCGCTGGTCCAGCTCGGCATGGTTGGCCAGCGGAGCCTTCTCGATGAAGTAGCGCGAGCCGGCCATGTTCAGCAGGTAGTGCTGGCTGGTGGTGGTCTGGTCGCGGTCGAGCACGGCGTAGGTCAGGTTCTCCACGTCGAAGCTGACCCCGTAACCCATGATGAACATCAGCAGCACGCTGCCGAGCATTGCCAGCGTCGCGCGGATCGGGTCGCGGCGCAGCTCCATGGCTTCGCGGCGGGTGTAGCTGAGGAGACGGCGCAAGCTGAAGCGGGCCTGGCGTCCGTTGTTGCCTGTGGCCTGGGAGGGCTTGCTCGGTGCGGCGGGCGGCGTTGCCGGCTGCTCGCCCGCCTGTGCGGCGGCGGCTTCCTCCAGGTAGGCAATAAAGGTCTGTTCAAGCGTCGGCAGCCCGCGCTTGGCCATCAGCGCCTGCGGCGTGTCGCTGTCGAGCACTCGCCCGGCGTGCATCAGCGAGATGCGGTCGCAGCGCAGCGCCTCGTTCATGAAGTGGGTGGAGATGAAGATGGTCACGCCGTCCTCGCGCGACAGCTGCACCAGGAGTTCCCAGAAGCCGTCACGGGCGACCGGGTCGACCCCGGAGGTGGGTTCGTCGAGGATCAGGATCTCCGGGTTGTGGATCACCGCCACCGCCAGCGACAGACGCTGGCGCACGCCCAGCGGCAGGCTGCTGGGCAGGCTCTCGGCGTCGCCGGTGAGATCGAAGCGTTCGAGCATTTCCTGGATGCGCGCGTCGCGCCGTTCGGCCGGCAGGTGGAACAGTCGCGCGTGCAGGTCGAGGTTCTGCCGCACCGTCAGCTCGCTGTACAGCGAGAAGGCCTGGGACATGTAGCCGACGCGCTGGCGGGTCTGCATGTCGTGCGGGTCCACCGGCTTGCCGAACAGCTGCGCCTCGCCCTCGCTTGCCGGCAGCAGGCCGGTGAGCATCTTCATGGTGGTGGTCTTGCCGCAGCCGTTGGAGCCGAGGAAACCGAAGATCTCGCCGCGGGCGATGCGGAAATTGACCCGGTCCACCGCAACGAAATCGCCGAAGCGCATGGTCAGCCCGTGGGCCTCGATGGCAATGCTGTCGCTCGCCGGCTGCGGCGGGATGATCAGCTCGCGGTGCTGACTGCGTTTGGCTTCCGGCAGCAGGCGGATGAAGGCCTGCTCCAGTGAGTCGCTGCCGGTGCGCGCCAGGAGTTCGGCCGGCGTGCCGGTGGCCAGCACCTGGCCGGCGTCCATCGCCACCAGATGGTCGAAGCGCTGCGCCTCGTCCATGTAGGCGGTGGCCACCAGCACGCTCATCTGTGGGCGCTCGCCACGGATGCGCTCGATCAGCTCCCAGAACTGCGCGCGCGACAGCGGGTCGACGCCGGTGGTGGGCTCGTCGAGGATCAGCAGGTCGGGGTCGTGGATCAGCGCGCAACAGAGGCCGAGCTTCTGCTTCATGCCACCGGAGAGCTTGCCCGCCGGGCGCTCGACGAAGGGCGCCAGGCCCGTGCTGCGGGTCAGCTCGGCGATGCGCCAGCGGCGCTCGGCGGCGTCCTGGCCGAACAGCCGGCCGAAGAACTCGAGGTTCTCGAACACCGTCAGCGTCGGGTAGAGGTTCTTGCCCAGGCCCTGGGGCATGTAGGCGATGCGCGGGCAGACCGCGCGGCGGTGGCCGGCATCGCCCATGTCGCCGTCGAGCACCTGCACATGGCCCTGTTGCAGCTTGCGCGCACCGGCGATCAGCGCCAGCAGGCTGGACTTGCCGACTCCGTCCGGGCCAATCAGGCCAACCATGCAGCGTGCCGGCAGGCTCAGGCTGAGGTCATCGAGCGCGCGGGTCTTGCCGTATTGCAGGCTGACGCCGCTGATTTCGGCGACCGGGGCAGATGACGGGCTCATTGGCCGACATTGATCTGCAGGTGGGCCGGCCATTCGGCGTCCGCGTCCAGCTTGAGGTAGGCGACGCCCGGCAGGCCGGTCTTGACCTGCTCCATGTGCTTTCTCAGCAAATCGGGATCGATCCGCGCCTTGACCCGGAACATCAGCTTCTCGCGCTCGCTTTCGGTTTCCACCGTCTTCGGCGTGAACTGCGCGACGCTGGCTACATAGGTGATCCGGGCGGGAATCACGTACTGCGGTGCGGCATCGATCACCAGGCGCGCCTCCGAACCCATGGCGACACGGCCGGCCTGGCGCTCGGGCAGGAAGAAGGTCATGTAGACGTCGGCCAGGTCGACCAGATTGAGCAGTTTGCCGCCGGCGCCGAGCACCTCGCCCGGTTGCGCCACGCGGTACTGCACACGGGCCACGCGGTCGGTCTTCAGCTCGCTATCCGTGATGTCCGCCTGCAGACGCACCACGCTGGCCTGGGCTGCCTCCAGCGCCGACTGCGCCTCGATCACCTGCGACCTGGCAGCCGCGATACCGGCATCGGAGGACAGCACCTGGGCGCGCGAAGCGGCCAGCGCAGCCTGGGCGCTCTGCATGGCGGCGAGGTCGTCATCCAGCTGCTGGCGCGGCATGGCGTTACGGCCGACCAGCGTCTCGGTGCGCTGGTGGCGCTTCTGCGCGGCGGTCAGCTCGGCACGGCGCTGCAGCACCACGGCCTCGGCGGTGGCCTTCTCGCTCTCGCGCTGGGTGACCAGCGCCTGGGCGGTGAGGATGGCATTTTCCGCCTGGCGCACCTGGGCGCGGGCCTGGTTGAGCTGAGCCTCCAGCACCTCGGTGTCCATCCGTGCGATGACCTGGCCGGGCTGGACGAAGTCGCCTTCGTCGACGCTGATCTCGCGGATGCGTCCACCGAGCTTGGTTGCAACGTCGATCTCGGTGGCCTCGATGCGCCCATTGCCGCTGGCGAAGCCGTCGCCCAGGCCGTCGGGACGCAGTTCCGACCATACCAGCAGGCCGACGACGACCAGCGCGGCGAGCGCGAACAGGACCCGGCGAAGTTTTTTCTGGGCTGGCGCTTTCATGGGCGTTCCTTATCGTGAAGCACTGGTCTGCATGCTAAGCGATGCCTCGGCGGGCCGCGCTTAGCCTGAGTCAATAAAACTGCTGTTTAACGCGTTTATATGACCGTTTCGCCGGACTTCACTGCGCGGAATGGCTTTTTGCCACCTCAATTGTCCAGCGTTGCAGCTGGCGGCTCAGCTCGTCACTGGCCTCGCCGAAGGCCGCCACTACGCTTTCCAGCTGCGGGCTGGCGCTGGGCTGGCGGACCTCGAAGCGGCGGCTGGCGAGGATGCGCTGATCGGTTGCCGAGGCCAGCTGGGCATCCAAGCGGACCAGTACCTGCGGCTGGCCATCGACGTACTCGCTCTGGAACGCGCGCAGTTCGCTGAACAGCTCGAGCTCGGCGAACAGGTTGCTGTCCTCGTTGCTCACCGCCACGGGTCCGCTCTGGCGGAACTGCTCGATCAGCCGGTCGCGCAGCAGGGTCGGCGCGGCGTCGCTCCAGCGCGCGCCCTGGTAGCTGCTGATCTGGTTGCCATCCGGCACCACGGCGATGCGCGGGCCGGCAAGGATGCGGCTGGCATGCGGGGTGTGGATGCGCAGTGCCTGCTGCAGTCGCTCGCCTTGCTGGACGGCCGGCAGCTCGGCGGTGGGCAGCAGGTACACGCGGATCGGTTCGGCATCGGGCAGCAGCGTGCAGGCCGCGAGCGTGCCGAGCAGGCTTGCGAGGGCAAGGGGGCGGAACAGCGCAAGGCAGCTCATGGGGTGAACTCCTGGATCTTCTCGCGGCCGAGCAGGAAGCCGCTGGGATTGTCTTCGAGGCGCTGGGTGACGCGACGCAGCGCACCGAGGGTGCCGCGCAGTTCATTGATCGCCGGGCCCAGATCGCTGAAGCCCTGCAGGCCATTGTTCAGCGCGCCCTGGTTGTCGCTCAGCAGCGTGTCCAGGCGCGAGGTGGCGCGCTCCAGCGCGGCCATGGAATCCCCGGCGCGGCTCAGCAGCTGGCGACCTTTGTCATCGATCAGACCGTTGGCGTTCTGCGTAAGGCGGGTGATTTCCGCCAGCGCGCTGTTGGTCTGCTGACCCAGCTGGCCGAGCTGGGTCAGCGCCTGGCTGAGGTCGCCACGCTGTTCGGCCAACACGCTGGTGGCCTGCTCGAGATTGGCCAGGGTACGGCCGATGCGCCCGGCATTGTCCTCGGAGAGCATTAGGTTGGCGCTGCGCAGCAGGTTGTTGATGTTGGTCATCAGGTCCTCGCCATTCTCTAGCAGCGCACTCAGCGGGGACGGGTCGGCGATGATCAGCGGCGGCTCGCCACGCTTGCCTTCCAGCG
>Ga0172376_10002861_pt1 | contig 20798 bp, 19 predicted proteins | sample Lak35m_FD_121114 | JGI IMG/M metagenome (GOLD analysis project Ga0172376, IMG submission 121114) | Freshwater microbial communities from Kabuno Bay, South-Kivu, Congo - kab_092012_35m | ecosystem: Environmental > Aquatic > Freshwater > Lake | place: Democratic Republic of the Congo: South-Kivu... | reverse complement strand
GCCAGCTGCCTGCGGCGGCTTCGGCGTCGTTGCTCGAGGCGATCGAGAACGCGGGCCGGGGGAAGGGCGCTGGGGTGCGGTTTCCCAAGCCGCTGCGCCGTGCCGCCCGGCGGCTGAGCCGACGACCACGCGACGCGGACGGTGGACGGCTGCCCGCGGCCGATTTCCACGATGCGACCGCCGGGCTGACGATCATCCGCTCCGGCTGGGGCGGCCCGGGTGAATCCGTCGCGGGCCTGCGCGTCCTCGTGGATCATCGCGAGCACACCCCATGGCTCGAGATCGCCGTCGCGGACCGGCTGCTCGTCGCCGGCCCGTGGCAGTTCCGTGTTCGGGTCGGCGGACGCGAGCGCACCCTGCAGGGGCCGTGGACGGTGGCCGCGTGGGAGTCCGACCGGACGGCGTCGTTTCTCGAGATCTCGGCGCCGCTGGGCGACGGGATGCGGTTCGATCGGCACGTGGTCGTGCTGCCACAGCTCGGGATCGTCCTGGCCGCCGATGCGATCGTCGCCAGGCCGCCCACCGACGACGGCGGTGCCGAGCACGCCGCCGTCCACGCCGGCAACGGCGCCGCGCGGGCCGACGACATCGAGTACGTCGGGACGATCCCGCTGGCCGCGGCCCTCGACGCCGAGCCGGCCGCCGAGACGCGCGAGATCGTGCTGTACGACACCACGACGCGTGGCATGGCCCTGCCACTCGGGCTCAACGAATGGCGCACCGGTGCCGGCGGGTCGTTCGAGGCGGAGGGAGGCCTGACACTCGCCCAGACCGGCCACGGCAGGCTCTACGCCCCCGTGTGGTTCGACTGCGACCCCTCGCGAGTGGGCGGCCCCCTCACCTGGCGCCAGCTGACGGTGGCGGACACGCGCCGCATCCTGCCCGCCTGGCAGGCCGTCGGCTACCGCGTGCAGGCGGGCGACGAGCAGTGGCTCGTCTACCGCACCCTCGACGCGGCGAGGAACCGCACGGTGCTCGGCTGCAACGTCTCGTGCGACTTCCTCGTGGGACGCATCCGACCACGCGGCATGGTGTCGCGAATCCTCGAGATCGTATGAGCGGGTCCGACCCGACGGCGCGGCGCGAGCGGCTGCGACGCAACCTCGACGTCCTCTCGGACCGCGTCGCCGCCGCCTGCTTCCGCGCCGGCCGCGACCGCAGTTCGGTCCGCATCGTCGCCGTCACGAAGTACGTGGACACGGAGACGACCCGCATCCTCCACGAACTCGGGTGCCACGACCTCGGCGAGAGCCGGCCGCAGGTGCTCTGGGAGAAGGCGGCCGCGCTCGCGGAGTGTGGGCCTCCTCCGCGGTGGCACCTCGTCGGGCACCTCCAGCGCAATAAGGCACGACGCACGCTGCCGCGTCTCGCGCTCCTGCATTCGCTCGACAGCCGTCGCCTTCTCGACGCGATCGAGGCCGAGTCGTCCCTGACCGGCCGCGTCTGCCAGGCCCTCGTGGAGGTGAATCTCTCGACCGACTCCGGCCGCACCGGCCTCCCGATGGATGCGGTGCGCGACCTGGTCGCAGCCGCGGCGGAGTGTCGACACGTGCGGGTCTGTGGCCTGATGGGCATGGCGGCGCTGCCGGACGACCGTCCGGATGCCGCCCGACGCGACTTCGCCCGGCTGCGCGAACTTCGCGACCGTCTCCGTCGCGATGGTGCCGACGCGGAAGGCCTCGCGGAGCTCTCGATGGGGATGAGCGGGGATTTTGAGGAGGCGATCCTCGAGGGGGCCACGCTGATCCGCCTCGGCTCGGCCCTGTTTGACGGCATCACCTGACCATCGCCCCTGCCATGGCGGGTGCGACACTCGCCCCGCGCGGGTATGGCACCGGCTCGGGGGGCGGCACAAGTCTCCTCGCTCCGGCCGCGGCGGCCGCTCGCTCGGGAAGCGTTCGCCGACCCCCCTTCGCCTCGTCCGCCGCTGGTCTTGGCGACAACGCGCTTTGCCGCATCCGCCTGCGGCATGGCACCGGCTCGGGGGGCGGCAAAAGTCTCCTCGCTCCGGCCGCGGCGGCCGCTCGCTCGGGAAGCGTTCGCCGACCCCCCTTCGCCTCTTCCGCTGTGGGCTCAGGCTGCCGGGGCCATGGATGCGCTGACAGTCAACTAGCCGCCCGCCTGGAGGGCGGGCTCTGCGGGCTCAGGCTGCCGGGGCCATGGATGCGCTGACAGTCGACCCGCCGCCCGCCTGGAGGGCGGGCTCTGCGGGCTCAGGCTGCCGGGGCCAGGGATGGCCCGGCAGCCGTACAGTCAGTCGAATCGCACCTCGAGGATTTCGTACCGCAGCGTGCCCGCGGGCACGTCGATCGCCACGGTGTCACCCACCTTGCGCCCCAGGAATCCCTGGGCGAGCGGACTCGCGACATTGATCCGCCCGGAGTCGAAATCCTCCTCGCCGGCGCCGACGAGCACATACTCCTCCTCGTCACCGAACTTGAGGTCCTTGACCCGGATGGTGGCCCCGAAGACGACCTCGTCCCCCGCCTCCTTGGCCCGCTCCACGATCACCGCCCGCGACAGCTTGTCGCGGAGCAGGTTGATCTTGGCCTGGAGCAGCCCCTGGCTTTCGCGTGCGCCGTGATACTCGGCGTTCTCGCTGAGGTCGCCCTCGCTCCGCGCGGCGGCGACACGTGCGGCGACCTGGGGCATCTCCACGGTCTCGAGCTGCTCGACCTCCGCCTTGAGCTTGTCATAGCCGGCGCGGGTCATCGGGATCCTGTCGGACACGGCATGCTTCTCCGATCGGGTCGTGGGAACGAATCACGGGGGGACGGCCGCACGGGATCGACCGCCGCGAGGACGGCGGTCACGCCGGGCGAGGGCCTTCCGGCATGTAGAGCAGCCGGCCGCAGTTGCGACACACGACGGCCCTGCCGAGCATGAGATCCGACAGCATGTTGCCGGTGATCTGCTGGAAGCAGCCGCCACACGTCTGTCCGTCCACGGCCGCCAGCCCATCCGCCCCCTTGCTGCGGACGACGCGGTCGTAGCGATCGCGGACGTCGTCCACCAGATCGCGCTCGACGGTCACGAGTTCCGCCCGCACGCGCGCGACCTCGGCCTGGAGCAGGCCGGCCTCCGCATCCACCCGCGCCTTGGCCTCGGTGACCTGCGTGCGTGCCGTCTGGACCGACGCCTCCGCCGCGGGGACGTCCGGCTTGAGCGCGTCGATCCGCTCGAGCGACTCGAGGATCTCGTCCTCGAGCACCTTCGTGGCCATGCGGTCGGCCGCGATCTGCTCGCGCAGCGTCTGGTACTCGCGGTTCGTCTTGCAGGTGTTGAGCTTGCCCTCGAGGTCGGTGATCTTCGCCTCGGCGGACTTGAGCTGGAGCTGCTTCTGATCGGCGGTCTTCCGGGCCAGTTTGAGCGCGTCCTGCGCGGCGGTCCGGGCGGCCTCGGCCGCCTCGAGGAGCTTCGTCCGGGCGGCGACCTGCCGGGGTCCCGCCGCGAGCCGGTCGGCGAGATCCTCCAGCTGGCGATGGATGCGGTGGAGCGTGCGGAGCGTTTCCGTGGCGACGATGGCACTCATGCGACGGTCGAAGACTCCCCCGGCGTTCGCCGGCTGACGACGCGGGCCCGCGCGACGCTCAGGCTCGGGCCACGGGCGACGCGTGCCACGGCCACCAGGCTCGCAGCGTCGATGCGTCGCCCCCGAGTGTAGCAGCACCCCGGCCCCGGGTCGGGGCAGGGGTGCCGTCGGGCCGGATTTCAGCTGCCGGGGCGGCCCGCGTCAGTTGGAGCTCCCCGCCCCCTCCATGAAGTGCTCGAGCTGCCTCGATCGCACCGGATGCTGGAGCTTCTTCACCGCCTTGGCCTCGATCTGCCGCACCCGCTCGCGCGTGACGCGGAAAATCCGCCCCACCTCCTCGAGCGTGTAGGTGTAGCCGTCGGTGAGGCCGTATCGCAGCCGGATGATCTCGCGCTCGCGGTAGGTGAGCGTCTTGAGCAGCGAGTCGATCCGGTCGCGAAGCAGGCCGTGCGTGGTCGACGACGTGGGGCTGACGGCGCCCACGTCCTCGACGAACTCGCTGAAGCTCGCATCCTCGCTCTCGCCGACCGGCCGGTCGAGGCTCATCGGCTGACGACCCATGTCGAGCACGCGGCGGGCCTCCTCGAGCGGCACCCCCGCGGCCGCCGCGATCTCCTCGGCGATCGGCTCCCGCCCGAACTCGTGGAGCAGCTTCTTCGAGGTCGTGCGGAGCTTCGAGAGCACGTCGATCATGTGCACCGGAATGCGGATCGTGCGTGACTGGTCGGCAATCGCACGGGTGATCGCCTGACGGATCCACCAGGTGGCGTAGGTCGAGAACTTGAAGCCCCGACGGTACTCGTACTTGTCCACCGCCCGCATGAGGCCGGTGTTGCCCTCCTGGATCAGGTCGAGAAACGACAGCCCGCGGTTGCGGTACTTCTTCGCGATCGACACGACCAGACGCAGGTTCGCCGCCGACAGGCTGCGCTTCGCCGCCTCGTACTCGACCTTGAGCTTCTCGAGGATCGCGACCCGCGAGCGGAGCGAGCGCGGGCTCTCGAGCGTGGTGAGCATGAGGTCCCGCAGCTCCTTCCGCATGTCGGCATGGTCGTCACGAGACCGGATGCCCTCCTTCATCTCCCGCAGGCCCTGCTGCAGCACGTCCATGCGCGACGACATCCCGCGGAGCAGCTTCACGAGCGGCTGCACCCGCCGCGTGCGCAGGCTGAGTTCCTCGACGAGCACGAGCGCCTTGGCCCGGCTCCGGCGGAACCGCTTCCGCGCATCACGCGCCTCGTCCGCGGAGGTCTTCCGGCTCACCAGGCGACGGAAGTCGGTCCGGCTCTGGGCGAGGAGATGGTCGAGCGTCCGCAGATTGTGCGGCATGCGAGCCTGGATCTGCTCCTTGGTCAGCCGCTCCGTGAGCGACACCTTGATCGTCCGGTCGAAGGGGAGGGCGCCCTCGTGCACGCGACGCAGCGTGTCGACCGTCGTCTGCATCGCGTACGTGCAGCCGAGGATTGCCCGCCGGAAACGCTTGCGCGTGACCTCGATGCGCTTGGCCAGCGAGATCTCCTCGCGCCTCGTGAGCAGGGGGATCTCGGCCATCTGCGCGAGGTACATCCGGATCGGATCGTTGCCGGCGTTCGAGGGCGCGGTGGTGATCACCTCCTCCCGACGTGCCGGAGCGGCCGGGGCCGCCTCCCCCTGCGCCGTGGGCGGCGTGTCGACGAGTTCGATGCCCCGCTCCTCGAGCGCGACCAGGAGGGCGTCGATCTTCTCGGGATCCACCGCCTCGTCCGGCAGGTAGGCATTGACCTGGTCGAACGTCAGGTATCCGGCCGTGCGGCCCGCCGCGATGAGCGCCGCGAGTTCACCGTCCACGTGGCCGTCCGCGGCACCGACGTGCTGCGTGCCCTCGTGCCGGTCGCCCTCGTCCTTCAGGTCGTGCTCGCGCTCGGTATGACTCATCGCTTCGGTTCTCCTTCACCATCCTACCGCCACTCGTCCACCGCCCTCGATCCCCGCCTCACGGCACGGTGGGATCGATTCGCAGCGACGAGGCGGGCACCCTCACCCATCCTTGGGATCGGACATGCCCTGAGCGACCCGTCGTTCGGCGACGAGACGCTCCAGAAGTTCAGCTTCGGTCCTCGTGTCGAGGCCGTCGGTCGTGCTCAATGCCCGGGCACTCGCGGTCGCCCGCCGCTCGGCCGCACGGCGGTGCAGCGCGTCCTCGAGATGCCGCAGGCGATCCTGCGGATCCGTCGGCCGCGCCGCGGACGCCTCGTCCACCGCCACGAGCAGGCTCTGCAGCGACGGATCGGTGATCTCGAGCAACAGCGACCCGAGCCCCACCTCGCGCCCCTCGGCGTGCAGCCGCTCGGCCACCTCGAGCACCTGCCGGCACGCCCTGCTGTCGACCCCCGCGCCGCCGATCTGCCGCACGATCAGCCCCGTGCTTCCCGGCACCCCGACGAGCACCTCGATCACCTCCCGATCCCAGGCTGGGAGCGCCGGGAGCGACTCGGGATCGATCGCGTGCGTCGCGCGGTCGGGCCCGTCGGCAGCACGCCGCAGCTCGAGCAGCCGGGTTCGCAGCGTGTCGCGGGCGAGCCCGAAGCGCCGGCCGAGCCGACCGAGCACCTGATCCTCCCGCAGGCGGACGCGCGGCGTGACATTGGGGCCGCGGCCCGCGGCGGCGAGCGCCCGCAGCACGCTGTCGATCGCCTCGAGCGCGGCATCGTCCCCGGCGTCGGGCCGCAGCCGCGCGAGCGCGGCGTCCATCCGGTAGTCGAGCGGATCGATCGCCGCCTCGAGGACCTGCTCGAACGCGTCCCGCCCCTCGGCCGTCAGGTAGTCGCAGGGATCGGCCCCGGAGGGCAGCCGCGCGATCCGCACGTCGATCGGCTCGGCGAGCAGGAGGTCGAGGATCTCGTCGGCACGCCGCCGGCCCGCCTCGTCGCCGTCCAGGACGAGCACCACGCGATCCGCGTAGCGCCGCAGCACCTTCGCATGCTCCGCGCCGAGCGCCGTCCCGAGCACCGCCACGACATCGCCGATGCCGGCCTGCCGCGCGGCGAGACAGTCGGTGTAGCCCTCCACCACGACGGCCCGCCGCGACGCCGACATCGCCTCCCGGGCCGTGTCGAGGCCGTAGAGGGTGCTGCGCTTCGAGAAGAGCGGCGTCTCGGGCGAGTTGACGTACTTGGCGGGATCGTCTGATCCGGGCAGGACACGGCCACCGAACGCGATGCACCGGCCCTGCGCGTCGCGGATCGGGAACATGACGCGGCCGCGGAAGCGGTCGTAGTGTCCGTTGCCGTCGTTGCGGGCGACCACGAGGCCGGCGGCGGCGAGGGTGGCGGCGGAAATGCCCGCCAGGGCGGCCTGGCGCAGGAGCCAGTCCCACGCAGCGGGCACGAACCCCACGTCGAACTGGTCGAGTGTGGCGGCCGACAGGCCGCGGCCCGCGAGGTAGGACCGCGCCGGTGCGGCCTCGGCGGCCTGCCGCAGGCAGTCCCGGTAACGGGCCGCCGCCCAGGCGAGCGTGTCGCGGAGGTTCGCCTTGTCGTCGGCGCTGATGCCGCCGCGGCCACGTGGCAGGGCGATGCCGCAGCGGTCGGCGAGCTGCTCGAGCGCCTCGCGGAACTCCAGCTTCTCCATCCGCATGACGAAATTGAAGACGTCGCCGCCGATGTTGCAGACCCAGCAGCGGTACGTCTGCCGCTCGGGATTCACCTGGAGGCTCGGCCGCGCGTCATCGTGCCAGGGGCAGAGGCCCACGAGGCCGCGGCCGGCCCGCCGGAGCGAGATGTACGACCCCACGACGTCGGCGATGTCGACGGTCTCGCGCACCCGCTCCCGGAGGTCGTCGCGTGGACGGCTGGAGGCGGATGACGGGGGGGACATGGACACGTGCGGATCCCGATGGAGAGGCTTCGATCACACGCCGGCCGAATGTAGGACCGTGCCGGAGTGGCGGTCAACGCCGAAAGAAGCCTCCCGTGCCAGCCCACCCTGCCCGGCTTCCGGCGGCTCACGCCGCGGTTTCTCCAGGCTGCCGCGACGACGCCGTCAGGAGAGCAGGCGGTCCACGCTGTCGAGCAGGCGATCCATCGCGAACGGCTTGCGGATGTAGTCGTCGACGCCGAGCATTTCCGCGTACGCCTTGTGACGGCTCCCCTCGTTCGCCGTGATCATGATCACCCGCACCGGGTTGGGATTGCCGCGACGGAGTTTTTCGAGGACGAGAAACCCGCTGCGCTTCGGCATCATCATGTCGAGCACGACGAGATCCGGAGCCTCCTGCTCCGCCATCGCCAGGCCCTGATTGCCGTCCCGGGCCACGAGGATCGCATAGCCACGCGACTCGAGCACGGCCTTCATCGACTCGACGATTTCATGATCGTCGTCGACCAGCAAAATCCGCCTGCCAGCCCCGCCGGCACTCGATGCAGCGCGCGGCGACGCCCGTTCCCCGGCAGGTGACGCGTCGGCGTCTGCGGTCGCGGGCTTCGCGACTTTCCGGGGTTTCTTGCTCGGCGGCATGGATGACACGGGTGGGCCGAAACGGCCCCGCGCTGGATGAGGCCAGGCGGAGGGAGGACGACACAGCTTGGGCACGGCTGGCCGAAACGCGACGCTTGCATCGTACCAGCACTCGCGGCGGGCCGCCAACAACGCTCCTACCGCAGGCGAGCCGCACCGGCACGCGGCGTCGCCACCCCTCCGAGCAGCATGGCGGCCCCCGCCATGCCGAGCGCGGTGCCGAAGAAGACGTCGCTCGGGTAGTGGGCCGATGCGAAGACGCGCTGCGCCGCCGCGAGCATGGCGAAGACGGCGAAGACCCACGTGCCGTGCGGGTATCTCCAGGCCAGCATCGTGGCAAACCCGGCAGCGACGGCAGCATGACCCGATGGAAAACTCATCAGGTCGCCGTGGCCGGGATGAGGCAGCGAGGTCGCGGCGCGGTCGAACGTGTCGATCGCCGAGCCCGCCATGGCGAGGTCCATGGCCCGCGGTCGCACGCGCGTGACCGTCGCCTTGACCAGGTCGGTGACGATCCCGCCCGCGAACGTCGCTCCGATCAGCCGAAAAAAGGGGGCACGGTCGCCGACGTCGGCCGAACCGCCGGCCGACGGGGGGAATCGCCAGGCCCACACACGCGCCGGATCGAGGGCCGCCAGGGCGATCAGAAGGGCGATGACACCCGTCGAGTGCGCGAAGATCTCGGCCAGATCCAGAAGCCGCTTCAGCTCCCGCGGCAGTGGCGATGTCTTGCACCACTGCGCGACGGGCAGGTCGATGAGGAAGCAGAGGCCGCCCGCAATCGCACACGCGGCCGCGAGCGCGAGGGCCCGGCGCCGGAAACGGCCGGCATCGCGCCGCACACCGCCCGCTGTGTCCGCGGCGATGGCTTCGGGGGCTGGTCGATTCAGGGCGATCATGCCGAAAAGCGACTCGAGACGAGGCGAGACACGTTTTCGCAAGAATACCGGGGGCAACGGCCGCCCACCAAGCCGGACCGCCACGCAGCCATGCGTCGCCCCTGATGCTGCGCGCACGCCAGCCCGTGGCACGGCACTCGATCAGGTCCAGATTGCTCGGTCGAGCAGGCGATAGTTGATCGCCTCGCTCACGTGCGCCGGCGAGATGTCCGCGGCGGCGTCGAGATCGGCGATCGTGCGCGCGACCCGCAGAATCTTGTCGTGCGCACGGGCGGAGAGGCCGAGATCCGCGACGGCTGCCCGCAGCAATTCGGCCGCGGCGGGATGCAGCCGGCAGTGCTGACGAATCTCGCGGCTCGTCATCCGCGCGTTGCAGCGTGTCGCCTGCCCTCGATCCCCACCACGCACGGACGGCTCCGACTCACGGCCTCCGCTCGGCACGCCCCCGAACCGCTCGGCCTGGCGCAGCCGTGCCGCCAGCACCGCCTCGCGCATCTGGGCGCTCGACGTGCCCACGCGCGATGCGGAGAGCTCCCGAAACGGGACGGCCGGCACCTCCAGATGGATGTCGATGCGATCGAGCAGTGGCCCGGAGATCTTCGCCATGTAGCGATCCACCTGGGGCACCGTGCATTGACACTCCCGCCGCGGATCGCCTCGGTAGCCACACGGGCACGGGTTGAGCGCCGCGACGAGCATGAAGTCGGCGGGAAATCGCGTGGTCGATTTCGCCCGGCTGATCGTGACCGCACCATCCTCCAGCGGCTGACGAAGCACCTCGAGCGTCCGGCGGTTGAATTCGGGCAGCTCGTCGAGAAAAAGCACGCCGTTGTGGGCGAGTGAGATCTCGCCCGGCATCGGAATCGAGCGACCTCCGATGAGGCCCGCCTCGGAAATCGTGTGATGCGGCGCCCGGAACGGTCGTGTCGCCAACAGTGGCTGGCCGGGCTGCAGCAGGCCCAACGAGCTGTAGATGCGGGTCGTCTCGATCGACTCGGCGGCCGACAGTGGCGGCAGGATCGTCGGAATCCGCTTCGCGAGCATCGTCTTGCCGCCGCCCGGAGGGCCGACCATGACGCAGTTGTGACCGCCCGCTGCCGCCACGCAGACGGCTCGCTTCGCGGCCTCCTGCCCGCGCACGTCGGCGAAGTCGATGTCGTAGGTGGCGAACCGCTCGAACCACTCGCTCACCCGCGCCGGGGCGGGGGCGATCTGCAGGTCGCCCGCGAAGAACCGCACCGCCTCCCCGAGCGACGAAACGGGAATCACGTCGATGTCCTCGACCACGGCGGCCTCGGTCGCGCTCGCGGTCGGCATGACGACTCCCTTGAGCGGCCGATGCTCCGCCCGTCGCTGCCGTGCCGCGGCGATCGCGATCGACAAGGCCCCGCGTGCGGGCCGCGTCGATCCCTCGAGCGACAGTTCACCGACCACCGCGTAATCCTGCAGCCGCTCCGACGAAAACTGTCCGCTCCCGGCGAGGATGCCGAGGGTGATCGGCAGGTCGAAGGTGGCCGCCTGCTTCGGCAGCTCCGCCGGAGCGAGGTTGACGACGATCCGGTCGTTCGGCCTGTTGAAGCCCGAGTTGACCATCGCCCGGGCGACGCGGTGCGTGCTCTCGCGGATCGCGGCGTCCGGCAGCCCCACGAGCACGGTGGCCGGCAGGGCCCCTCCGGAAACGTCCACCTCCACATCGACGGGCACCGCATCGATCCCGAACAGGGAGAACGTCTGGAGCCTCGCGAGCATGATTCGTCCTTTCTGGAGCTGTTTTCTCTGGGGCTGGTTTCGTGCGTGCGGCACCCGGCCGTCGCAGCGTGTGGCAGGGGCCGCAGCCTTGCCTGGGGCCCGCCATCGCCGAGAGAGTATACGCCTGTTCAGTATTTGTGCAAGCAGCGTGACCTCCGTCTGGCGGGCCGTCGTCCCGGGCGGTCCGTTCGCCGGGGTAGGATGTCGGAAGTGGACCGGGTGGGCCTCCGCAGTCCGAGCCGCGCGGCGGGATGCGTGCAGGTTCGTCGAGCGTTGCAGGAGATGACCGTGATGAAGCGTCTCGCCATGTGGCTGGGCATGTGCGCCGTGGCACTCGCGCCCCTCGTCGGCGCGACGGCCGACGGCACCACGCCTGCGGCGGCAGGGTGGAAGTCGCTCTCGGACGAGAACCAGATCGCGGCGTGGAAATCGACGCCGTTCGGCGGGGAAGGGGAGGTGGAGCGGGCTGACGGGGTGATCCGCATCGGCATGGGCGCGGACCTCAGCGGCGTCACGTGGTCGGGAACCTTTCCGACGCAGTCCTACGAGATCGCGCTCGATGCCCGCCGCGTCGATGGCAGCGACTTCTTCTGCGGCCTCACGTTCCCGGTGGGCGAGGACTTCTGCAGCCTCATTCTCGGCGGCTGGGGCGGAGCCGTCGTCGGCCTGTCGAGCATCGACGAGCTCGATGCGGCGCACAACGACACGACGCAGTTTCACGACTTCAAGAAGGATCGCTGGTACGCCGTCAACCTGCGGGTGACACCGGAGTCGATCGAGTGCTTTCTCGATGGGGAGCCGATCATCGAGCAGTCGCTCGAGGGCCGCAAAGTCTCGATCCGTCACGAGGTGGCGCCGTCGAAGCCGCTCGGCATTTCCACCTACTCGACGACCGGCGAAATCCGGAATATCCGCTGGCGGCCGATCACCGCCGATGGACCGAAGTGATGACCTCGCCCGCCGACCGTGGCGACCGTGAGCCCGATGCAGGCGGGCCGGACGCGCTGCGCCGACGGATCGCCGACGACGCCGCGCGACGGGTGGTCGCGGGCAGCGACGCCCGCCGTGCCGTGTTTCGCGCGGCACGGCATGTCGCCCACGGCTGGGTGCCCGACGATCAGCTGCCCACCACCGACGAGGTGCGCGACGGGGCGACGCGCCGGCTCGATCCGGCACGGGCGGTCGCCCACGTCGCCGGCGACCGGTTCGATCGGATCGGGGCGCTCGTGGGCCTGCTGGCGACGGTGCGGCAGAATCCGGCGACCCATCCGGAGGGAGACGCGCTCGAGCACGCGCTGCAGGTGTTCGACCTCGTCCACACCGAGCGCCCGTTCGACGAGGAACTGCTCACCGCGGCGCTCGCCCACGAGGTCGGGCGGGCCATCGACCGCGACGACGTCGTCGCAGCGGGACTCGACGCCCTCGGGGATCTCGTCACGTCACGCACCCGCTGGTTCATCGAATCCCTCGGCGCCGCGACGGCCTACCGCGACCGCACGCTCGGTCACCGGGCGAGGCAGCGGCTCGAGGCGCATCCGGACTTCGAGGACGTGCTCCTGCTCGCGGAGGCCGATCGCAACGGAAGAATCCGCGGCTACGCCGCGCCGACGCTCGACGAGGCCATGGCGATCCTGCGCGCGCTCGACCAGGAGGATGACGGAGAGGCGGCCGGGACCGAGGAAGACACGGGGCGGACGCCGTGAGCGTCGGGCTTCGCAGCACGGGCAGGAGAGGCCGCGCGGGCCGCCTGCGGTCGTTCGGTGGAGCGCGCATGGGCGTCGCGACGGCATGCCTGGCCACCGCGCTGGCGATTCCGTGCAGCGCCTGTCCGTTCTGCGGAGCCGTCGGAGAGTCGCTCTCCCAACGGCGCGATCGAGCCGCGGTGCTCGCCATCGGAGAGTCGGCCGCACCCGCCGGCCGAGACCGGACCGGACTGCCGATCCAGGCGATGACGGTGCTTCACGTGCTGCGCGGGGATGCGGAATCTCCGGCGGATACCGTCGTCGCCCGCGTGCCGGGACCGATCGACGGCACGGCGCTCATCTTCGCCGACGCCGATGCGGAGGGCGACGCGCCCGACGCCGCGCCGACCATGGCCTGGTCGGCGATCGCGGCCGACGAGTCGCTCATCGCCCATGCCGTATCCGCGCCGCCGACGACGGCTCCCGAATCCGACCGGCTGCGGTGGTTCGCCTCGCGGCTCGAGCACGCGAATCCCGCGATCGCGGCCGACGCGTTCACGGAGTTCGGCCTTGCGCCCTACGCGAGCGTGCGTGCCGCGGCGGATGCCTTCGATGACCGTGCCCTGGCCCGCTGGATCGCCGACCCCGGCGTCGATCAGCGGCGACGCGGCTTCTACGGCCTCGCACTCGGCATCGTCGCCGCCACGACCGACGATCCCGCGACGCGCGCTCGGGCGCTCGCCGCCATCCTCGACGCGGTCGCCGCTCCCGCGGACGACTTTCGCGCGGGCTTCGACGGCCTGCTCGCCGGGCTCCTGGTCGCCGACGGCACCCGCGGCCTTGCGGCGCTGGAGCGGCAGGGGCTGCTCGCCGAGTCGGCACGGGCGGTGGACCAGAAGCACGCTGTGGCGGCGCTGCGATTCGCCTGGGAGCATCTCGCCGACACCATCCCGCGCGAGGCGGTCGCGACGGCCACCGCGCGGCTGCTCGCCGCCCCGGTCACGGCTGCGGACGCCGCGATCGACCTCGCGCGATACCGCCACTGGGACGCGATCGACGACGTGGCGGCCCTGTGGGACACGTTCGGCCGAGACGATCCGGTCGTGCGGCGGGCGGTCGCGGGCTACCTCACGGCCTGTCCGTTGCCGGCGGCACGGCGCGCGATCGACGAGATCCGCCACCGTGATGCGGAACGACTCGACCAGGCGCTCCATGCCGCGGCGCTGCCCTTGGCACGCTGAAGTCGACGAAACGGCCGCGCGGACGTCGATGATCGAGGCGCGGGTGATCGCAGCCTCTCGCGTGCCACGGCGATCACGGACTGGCCGGCGGCGCGACGGCCAGCGGCACGAGCGAGATCGCGCGGATGTCGCCGAGCGCCGCCTTCGCGATGCGCTCGGGTGCGACCGTCACCCGATGGCGTCCGGCCTCGGAGAGGGTCACCGTGCCGATGTCGAACCAGCGGAAGTTTTGGAAATGGCCCGTCTCGGTGATCGTGAACGGCACCCGTGCGACGGTCTCGCCATCGCGCCCGAGCATCAGCGTGGCCGTGCTGCCACCCTGGCCGGCCCCGCAACCTTGGAGGATCGCCACCGAGTAGGCACCGGCCTTCGCACCATCGAGGTCCCACGAGGCGGAGTCGGTGGCGATGGTCCAGAACCCGACGGTGTTCTTGTGGGGCTGCGGCTCGAAGCGGAGTTTTTCGCCCGCGACGGCGGCGACGCTGGCGTGCAGCAGGAACGATCCATCCGTGGCCGGGAGCACCGGTGCGACCTCGCGATCGAGGAGCGGGGGCTCGTCGAATTCGAGCACGACCTCGAGCGCCGGTGGCGGTCCCTTCCACCGCACGACCCAGTGCCGCGGCTCAGGCTGCAGGCTCGGCGCGTCACCGCCGCCCGTGGCCCAGCGGATCGATCGCAGGGCGGCGTGGAATCGCGGCAGTTCCACCTTGCCGTCGCGTGCCCCGTCGTCCGTGATCGTGATCCGCAACGCATTCCCCTCGCGCCGCACCTCGCAGCCACGAGTCGTCGGGTCACGCACGTCATCCGCGACGGCGGTCCCGAGAGCCATCACCGGCTGCAGCAGAGCCAGACACGCGACGAGCCGGGGCGACCGCCGCAATGCCTTGCCGAAACCAAGGATGATCATGACGTGGGGGGCCGGGAGTGACAGGCGTGGGAGGTCTCTCGCCGCGTCGGCGAGGACCGGCGTCCACGATGCTCCGTTCTACCTTGACTCGTGCAGTCGTGTCAGATCGCGACTGGAATCGGGGGACGGTTCGCAAGAAACGTCCGAGTCGGCGCGGGTGGGCACCGTTCGTCGCTTGCTGGAGCCAATTCGCTCTAGCGTCGCTTTCGTGGCTCGAGCACGAGGTCGCACGGTGTCACACCGGGTGCGACGGTGAACACGAGCCCGCTCGTGGATGCCGACGCATACCGCTCGTCGAACGGCGAGGCCGGCTGTCGCTCACTGCTGTCGGCAGCCATGGGGGGATGGATGGCGATGCGGTACTCGCCGGCAGGGGCGCCGTCGTCTCGCTCGAAGGCGGTGAGCGTGAACGCGCCCGCCGCATCCGTCGTGCCGGACGGGCTGACGCGATGCTGAGCCGACTCGAAGACCACCGTCGCCCCGACGACCGGCGTTCCATCGGCGAGGCGCACGCTTCCAGTCACGGGAAGCGTGGCGGAGCCGCCGCAGCCGGCGATGCCCGCGAGGATCACGCCGACCGCGCCGATGCCGCACGCCCGTCGCAGTGACCGCGATCGGCGCCCGTCGGCACGCCGAGCCGCGCCGGAGTGCACCGCCTCGGCCGTGTGACCGCCGTGCTCAGAAGTCACCGACCGTCACCTCCCCGTCGCGACGGTCGCCGAGCTGACGCAGCGTCGTCAGATCGATGGACGGTGCGAGCGCGCGCACGGCGCCATCCGCCATGACGAAGGGGCAGGTGCCCGGATGCCAGCTGCCGAACGTGTGCCACCGATTCGGGCGATCGTCGTTGGCATCTCGCGCGAGACCGTTGGGGTGGTCTGTCTGCCGCACGCTGTGACACTCGTACCAGCCGGTCTGTTGCGAGATGTAGATGTTGCCGTCGCCACTTCCGCCCGCCGAGCCACCCCGATTCAATTCTCCCTGCCGCACGTGCTTCTCGCCGATGAGGATCGTCTTGCTCGTGCCGTCGGTGATCATCGCAAACGTGCTGCGCCCGTTCCACGAGGACCCCTGCCGCGTCGGGCCCGAGCCGACCATCGCGCCGCGCAGCACGGAAAAATCCTGGTGCTGATGCTGGTAGCTCGCGGTGGCGACCGACGAGACGGCGTAGTCGCCGGTCGCACCGACCTGCGGAGCGCCGTCGCTGATCTGCCGCCCCGATCGCCGCGACGGGCACTGGAACGTCGACACGCTCGCGCCGCTCGCTGAGGCGGCACTCGGATTCGGGCCCGCGTCCCAGCCCTGCCCGAGGTCGAAAACATCGAAGAGCGGCTGCTGCTCGATGAACGGCAGGATCACGACGAACCAGGTGCCGAACCGATCGACCGGTGGGGCCCCGCCGGAGTGCGACGGCGGCAGCACCTTTCGCGCCTCGCCAAACGTGTGGATCGCCACGCCGAGCTGCCGCAGGTTGTTCGTGCAGCTACTGCGCCGGGCCGCCTCGCGGGCACTCTGCACGGCCGGCAGCAGGAGACCGATGAGCACCGCGATGATCGCGATCACGACGAGCAGCTCGACGAGCGTAAAGGCGCGTGGGACACCTCGCACGCGAAGGCCACGCACCGATGGTGCACAATCGCGCCTGCATGAAGCCTGCGAAAGAGTCACACCGATACCCGTGCGCGGGAGAAACCCCTCAGGGGAAGGTATACATCCTTTGCCCAAAAGGCGAAGTGTGCACCCACATCTCTTCTGGGATGTCGGTTCGCGTGGAGAGTTTGTACCGCCTCCATGCGATCGAAGAAACGCCGGGCAGCCGAGCGAAGGACCGGGTGGCGACCTACTTGCTACCCGGCTGGGCGTCGACGGGCGCTTTGCTGCCTGTCTCGTACTGCTTCATCATCGCATCCGCCTCGACCTTTTGCTGCGCCTCGGCCTTGGGATCGGGACCCGCGGGGCCGCCGCAGCCCGATGCAACCACGCCCGCGCACATCATCGCCGCCACACACGCCCGCTTGAATCGCGTCACCGTCATGCCTCCCCTGGTGTCGAGACGATGAGACCAACCGTCACTCGGTATACGTCTCACCATCATTGCGCCGGCCCATCAGCTGCAGCACGTTCAGCGGGACCGATTCGCTGAGAAAGCGAACCGACCCGTCACCGAAACCCGTATTACAGCCCCCCGGGTGAGCTGAGTTGAGCGGAATGTTGTTGCCATAGTTGCTACCCACGCCTGCCTGATTCGCCATCCCTCTGGCATTGATCGCGTAGCGGATGGTCGTCGTGTTGAAGGCCCGCAGGTCACCAGGGTCGCCGCCGCCCGAGGGCCTACTCGTACGGTTGAAGCCCATCGAAAACGCGTGCGGATTGCTGCCGCGGATATGCACCGCCGCGTTGTTGGCATCCGTCTGGTTTGCGCCGTGCTCACCGAGAGCAAGTGTCTTCGACATGCCATCGGGTATGTCGGCGGCTGTCACCTTGGAATTCGGAAACAGAATCCCGCCGGAGCCGACGATGCCGTTGCCGCTGGCCCATGTTTGGGCTGCAGGCTCGTTCGCCGAACCCGCCACGGCGACGTAGTTCGCGTGCGATGAGGCCTGGCCCGAGCCCGAAATGCCCGCACCAGTTCGCGGCATCGTGCTCGAAGGGCAATGCAGCGAGTCAAACGTCCAGCCGTTGAGCGCGGCGATGTTGACCGTCGCCGTGCTGTCCCAGAATGGCCGCGACATGTCGAGTTCTTCGTACTTGGCCACCTGCTCGACGAAGGGCAGCAGCGGCAGCATCCATGACCCGCCCCATCCGCCCACCGGGGCGCCCGCAGTACCGGCTGGAAACGCTCGCCTCGCCTCGAGATGTGTCTGGAGCCCGAGGCCCCACTGCTTGAGGTTGTTCGTGCACTGACTCCGCCGCGCCGCCTCGCGCGCCGACTGCACGGCCGGCAGCAGCAGGCCGATCAAAACGGCGATGATGGCGATGACGACGAGCAGTTCGACAAGCGTGAACGCGGTACGCACGCGATTCGCTCGAGAACGTTCGAGCAACTGAATAGATTGCATGGTGATTGCCCTCCCGTGCCTTTTTCCTTTCCCCCAGCCCGTACGATACCATCACATGAGGCCGTACCGCAAGGCGTCGGCGTCTCCGCGATCGCGGTTTTTTATGCCGACCGCGCGCACCTTGCGATCTCGTCATTCACCCGCGACCGGATCGAGTCGCCTCGCTCTCCTCGCGATCGCGTCGATCGCGGCGATCCTCGTGATCTTCTTCTGGACCCTCCCCTCGATCGAGCGATCACGCCGACTCGACCTGGCGCGGCGGGCGATAGCCGACCACGACGACAAGGGCGCCGTCGCGATCCTCGAACCACTGGTCTCGAGAATACCCTCCGATGGGGAGGCTACCTTTCTGCTCGCCCGTGCCGTGCGTCGCTGCGGCGATCGCGAGCGGGCGACGCGATTGACGGCCTTGGCCCGGCAGGAGGGCGCCCTGACCGAACTCGTCGATCTCGAGGAGGCGCTCCTGCGACTCGGGACCACCGGACCTGGGACCAGACAAAGGTTCGGGCTCGATGCCGACGAGGCGAAGGCCCTGCTTGTCGCCGCCCGGACCGGGCACCCTGAGGCCGCGGTGATCTACGAGGCGCTCGTCGACCTCGCCGTGCGCTCGTTCGCGATGGAACGGGCGCACGCATGGGCCTCCGAGTGGATTGCGGTCAGCCCGGATGACTGGCTGCCGAGGGTGCGTCGCGGCGACATCCGCGCACGATTCTCGCTCGCTGCCGACGCCCGGCAGGATTACGAAGCGGCGATCGCCCGACGAGACGATGCGCCGGGCGCGCACGCCGGACTTGGCATCGTGCTCGTCAGGCAACTGGGCGACGCCGCGGCCGCACAACCGCACCTCCGGGAGGCACTGCGGACCACCCCGGAGGACGTGTCATGCCTGATCGCATTCGCGGAATCGCTGGTGCGCACGTCGCACATCGTCGAAGCAGAGTCGATTCTCGACCGTGCGTTGGCGATCCGGCCCGATGACCCGACCGGCCTGCGGCTGCGCGGCCTGATCGATCTGGAAAGCGGGCTTCCCGAAGACGCCATCGTGCTGCTCGAGCGGGCCGATCGCGCGGATCCGGGCAGTCTCGAAACGGTGGCCGCCCTGGCGCGGGCCCTCGCGCTAGCCGGCAGGGATGAGGCGGCCCGTGAGGCATCAGCGCGAGCCGTCACGCTGCGTCAGGAGGCCGAGTCGCTCGATCCACTGATCAAGCAGGTCCTGCACGAACCCGGCAATGCCGATGTCCGCTTCCGGATCGGCCGTGCGCTCGCCCGCATGGGACGATTGCGCGACGCCCGGGAATGGCTGGAAAGTGCGCTCGCGTTCGATCCGGATCATGCCGACGCGCGTCGCGTCCTCGAGTCGCTCGACTCAACGGCGGAACGGGTCCCTGACGGTGACGAGTGATGGCCCATCTGGGGCCGTCGGCACCGCGTTGTTGGGCCAGAACTGACGCCTCAGCGTGTCGACTCGCTCGGACTCGTGTGGTTCCGCGGCCCTGAGGGGAGCGTCTGTCAGGGCTCGACGGTCAGATCGAGATCGATGACGACAGGCCCCGGCGGTTCGATCGTTCTCGTGAGTCGGCTCGCGTCGTTGTAGGCCGCCGGGATGAAGTTCTCGAGCACCGGCCCCTCGTCGCCGCCCGGCCCCGTGGCGGCTGACCCCGTGCGCTCCGCTTGTCGCATGGCCCGGATTTCGATCCGCTTCTCGCCGACGACGACGCGACCTTCGTAACGGCCCTCGGCAATCTGCAGGACGTTCGGCGCGCATGAACCGTCCACGGCTGCGAACGTGATGGATCCGTCCACGATCGGCTTTCCGTCGTAGGAGACCGTTCCGGCGACCGGCGCCGTGACGGGCGGCGAAGGTCCGCCGCAGCCCGAGACGCTGGCCACGCACAGGGCGGCGAAAACGATCCTGCGGCCGGTCGTGGTCATGTTCGTCCTGGTCGTCATGCTGATCGCGCCGGTGATGGCGGCTCCTCCGTCATGGCAGTGTCTGGCCCCGGGCGATCGGCACGGCGGCCGGCCGACCCGCATCGCTCGGGTCATTGGCCGCCGGTCGGCTGACCATCGTCACGGGTTGCGAGTCGGGCGATGACGTCCAGGGCGACGGCATCGTTGACGAACCGCACCGAGCCATCGCACATGAGCGTGTGCGCGCCGCCCGGATGGGCTGAGTTGAGCGGCACGTTGCTGCCGACGTTCTCGCACACGCCGGTCGCCCCGCAGTTGCCCGGCGCGTCAGGCCAGCCCATCTTCTGATTGATGCGGTAGCGGATCGTCGTCATCTGGAAGTGCCGGGCGTCGCCGGCGTTGCCGCCGTTGGGCGCGCCCTGCGAGTGCCAGCCGATCATCCAGCCGTGCAGAAGCCCGGTGCCCCAGCTCACGCGGGAACCATTCTGCGTGAACAGCCAGTCGTTCTGCTCACCGACGGCCATGGTGCTGGAAAGTCCATCGGAGATCTCCTGGAATTTGACGAACCCGCCCGGGTAGAGCACGCCGTTGCCTCCGGCGATACCGCCACTGCAGCATCCCGCCGCACCGCTATTCGTGAAGAAGCGGGTTTCCGTATGCCCGGGGATCAGTCCCGCGACCGCCCCTGCGATCCCGACGTAGTGGTTGCGGGAGATGTTCGAGCCGCTGTGGGGAGCCGGCGCGATCGTCCCGACCGAGGTCGACGGGCAGAGGTACAGCTTCATCGGCACGTTCGACGCTTCGCGGCAGTTGTTGGCCGCGCCGCCCCCCCAGCCCGAACCACCCGTGAAGATGAAGCGATCGAAGAGGTCCTGCATCTCGATGTAGGGAACCAGGAAGACGGTCCACGCGCTCCCCCAGCCGCCGCCACTGCCCCCAATCGCGGGCGCATCGGTGAAGCCACCGGGCGGGAGTCTGCCGCGGGCGGCATGGTAGGACTGCAGGCCAAGCCCGACCTGCTTGAGGTTGGTGCTGCACGAACTCCTCCGCGCCGCCTCGCGGGCGCTCTGCACGGCCGGCAGCAGGAGTCCGATGAGCACCGCGATGATCGCGATCACGACGAGCAGCTCGACGAGCGTAAAACCGTGTAGGGGCCGGAAGGAGGGCATAACCTCCTTCGAAGCGTGAAAGTTTTTTCGACCCCTGACACGGAGTGTACCCGGCTTTCCGCACATCTCGCCGGTGATTTCTTCTCTTTTCCAGCCGCGGTAGCTTCGTGCGGCTGAGGTGCAGCCTGTCGGCTACGGCGATCAGTGTCGCCGAT
>Ga0172376_10002859_pt1 | contig 20800 bp, 19 predicted proteins | sample Lak35m_FD_121114 | JGI IMG/M metagenome (GOLD analysis project Ga0172376, IMG submission 121114) | Freshwater microbial communities from Kabuno Bay, South-Kivu, Congo - kab_092012_35m | ecosystem: Environmental > Aquatic > Freshwater > Lake | place: Democratic Republic of the Congo: South-Kivu... | reverse complement strand
GGCGAACCGGTTATTGAAGCTGCTCAAGACTTCAAGACGCTTGTTGCCGCGCACCGCATTGATGCCTTCCGGGAACGCCAAATAGGGATCTTTGTCGCCGGGGCTGCCGACGAAATACGCCTCGCACTTTTGACCGAGGTACGCAGCCTTGGGAGCGCGACCGCTGATCGAGACATAAGCCGGGAGATCGCCCATCGCCGTCTTCTCATGCACAACAACCGAGCCAAAGCCGGGATGCTGAATCGGGCGGGGTTCTTTGTAGCTCGTTTGAACTTCGTAGGTCGCGCGGCCGTGATCGCCCTGAGTACCAGCAATCGAACGAACGATCGAGCAGTGATGCATCTCTTTGGCGAGTTGCGGGAAGATCTCGGAGATCTCAAGACCCGATACCGAAGTCTTGATCGGCTCGAATTCACCTTGTGTTGGACGACCGGGTTTTGGATCCCATGTGTCCAGGTGTGTCATGCCTCCGCCGTTCCAGAAGAAGATCACATGCTCGGCCTTTGAATTCGGATTCTTGCCGGCATTGGCGGCGAGCAGATCACGGACTTGCATGCCCATGAAAGTGGCAGCAGACGCACCGAGGAATGTACGACGAGAGAGGCGATAGCCTTCGCAAGACATCATGACTGGGGTTCCTTCTGAGGGTTGATGGAATTCAGCAAGTGAGATTAAGCGAGAAGAGTCATGAGCAACGTAGCACGGGCGAATTACGACGACTCCTCCGTGCTCGTCGCGTGATTACGGCAGATAGCGGAACTCGTTCGAGTTCAGCAGCACCCAACGCAAGTCGGCCATGCCTTCGTGCGCGTTCGGCGCGTCCTTCACAATCGTCTTGGCAACGGCCACTTCATCAGCCGAGGGTTCGCGTGTGAGGATCTCTCGATAAGCCAGAGCGACAGCTTGATCGAGGTTTGCCTTCGGGCCGGTCAGTTTTGCGTAAATTGGCTCCAGAGGGCCGACGCGCGAAGCTTCGTGCGTCAATCGACCGTTGAGCATCATCAGCGCTTGCCGCATGTTGGGAGCATGATCGCGGTACTCACCCAGCGTTTGGCGGTCGGTTTGACCGAAGATGCGGATGAAGTGCTCGGGATCAGCGGGCGAAGCCATGCGGAACGACGAACCGAACTGCGGATTGTCGTCGATGATTTTCTCGATGATCTTGTCGATGTACTTCGTGCGGCGGTTGCTCTTCATCTCCATCGCCATGCGTTCGGCTTCGATCTCTTCAGGAGACTTCACCTGCATGACTTCGATATTAACGTCGCTCTTCGCTTCGTCTGCCGCCTTCTTTAAGACGTCGTCGAAGTTGAGTTCGATGCCCTTTTCTAGGTTGTAACCCTTCTTCTTGGCATCGCCTCCGGCCATCGCCATTTGGTTACCCATCGCAGCACCGGCAGTCTTGTTCGCCAAAAGGTTGACAGGCTGTTTGCTTTCTTCGCCGTTCGGGGCAACTGGTACTCGAATGCGCTCACGAACCGTTTTCTTGTTGGCACCGGCGGGGTACTTGAAGTCTTGCAAGTGACCAGCAACGACGATGCTGTCGTAGAGCACTTCACCCAGCATGCGTCGCGCTGGACTCGCGATAAACGCAGCTTCCAGTTCCTGCTGCTTCGTCGGTTCGACGCCGACTGCTTGCGAGCGTTGATAAGGCTCGCTGGCGACGATCATGCGAACGAGCGGCTTCAATTGGAACCCTTGTGCGACGAACTCTTCCGCCAGGAAGTTCATCGTCTTGGGATGACTGGGCTTATTGTCATCGGAGAAGTTGTCGACCGGATCAACGATGCCTTTACCGACGAGTTCCGCCCAAACGCGGTTCACGAGTACCCAAGAGAAGTATTGGTTGCGCGGATTGGCGATCAGCGAACCTAGCTCCTGACGCAATTCACTTTGGCTGTAGAGGTCAGCCATCACATCAATCTTGCGACGGTCTTTGGTGGCCTCGGCAGTAACTGCGTCGAGAGCCTTTTTGTTCTTGGCACGATCCAGCGCTTTATCGCTCGCGTCGGCCAATAGGTCATCGACCGCAGCGGCTTCCGCCTTTTTGGCCTTCGCAGCAGCGATCGCTTCTTGCTCGGCCTTACGGCGTGCTTCCAGGCGAGCGATGTACGTCGGGTTCGACTTCGCATCGATGAGGTCGACCAAGAACTTCGCCTTCATCGGCTTGCGATCTTTGGCTTCAGCCTTGCCCTCTGGCGGCCACAGGACACTCGTTTCAGCGACTTCGCGGGTGTAGACGGTTTTCGTGAAGTCATTCTCGTAGCGACGAACTTTTCCGAAGTAGGACGCGAAGCCGTAGAAGTCTTCGCGAGTCCATTTGTCAAAAGGATGGTCGTGGCACTGAGCACAGCCGATTTGCAATCCCATAAAGGTCTGAGCGGTCACGCTCGCGAGAGCCATCGGATCCGCGTTATCGCCTAGCACAAAAGCGACTTCAGGAATCGCGCCGGCCTTGCCGTTCGCGGAGATGAAGCGGCGGACCATTTCGTCATAAGGCAGGCCTTCTCGCAGTGAGCGATGCACATACGCAATCGCGGCCGCACCGCCCGACTCGTTCGAACGCAGGCGGAGCATGTCCGAGAAGAACGTCGTCCAGCGATCAACGAAACGCGGATGTTCCATCAGCTTGTCGACGATCTTTGCGCGACGTTCTTTCGCAGGCCATGCCATGTATTCATCGATCTCATCGTTCGTCGGAATGCGACCAATCAGGTCGACCGAGACACGACGGAGGTAAGCCATATCGTCAACAATTGGCATCGCCTGGTGCTTGATGCCAAGTCCTTTGTTTTCCTCGGTGAGCACTTGGCTGAGTGCTGTGCCGGGCTGGTCAGCGGCTTTCGCACCGCTCAACGCCAGTGCCACAACGCAAGCAGCCCATGCTGCATGACGCCACATCGCCATTACACGTTCTCCTCTTTGATTGGCCCGAGTGGTCGGCTCGATCGGTCAGGTGACGCCGTTTCGGGAAAGGTGGGTCCTGCGAGCGGAAGCGCGGTCGCAGGGAATGGAGAGAGACTGAAAGTCCAAAGCAGGCCGGGTAGCCCGGCGGGAAAAACGCGAGCCGGATCGTATAAGTGGATTTCGAATTGTCAAAGTTGAGTTTGGTCCAAAGCCGTGTGTTCGACACTCCGGCGATCCCCGCCGTCACAATTCGTTTCGAACGTATGTTCGTCGCGTGTTGAAGAGATGGTCGACACCAGGTCTGTTAAGGCTGGACTTCGTCGTTTTGAAGCGCGGCCTCTTGAGCTGATCTGCCTTAGTCGAGAATGGTCTGCTCGCGATCCGGGCCGACGGACACGATTTGCACTGGATAGCCAATGATGTCTTCGATGGCGTTGACATAACGTCGCGCATTTGTCGGTAGGTCGGCGAGCTTGCGGACTCCGGTGATGTCCTCGGTCCAACCGGGAACGGATCGCAAGATCGGCTTGGCCTTCGCGAGGTCATCAACTTGACTGGGGAAATCGGTCACGCGTTGTCCGTCGATTTCGTAAGCCTCGCAGATTTGAAGTTCTGGAATGCCCGTGAGGACGTCGAGCAACATGACCGCGAGGCAGTCGACTCCGCTGAGGTGTGCGCCGTAGCCAGTCGCGACGGCGTCAAACCAGCCGCAACGTCGAGGTCGTCCGGTCACGGTGCCGTACTCGCGGCCGACTTCGCGAATGCGGTTGCCGGTCTCATTGAGGAGTTCGGTTGGGAATGGCCCACCACCGACGCGCGTTGTGTATGCCTTCACGACGCCGATCATGCGACTGATGACGCGCTCTGAAACACCGCTGCCCGAGTGAATGCCGCAGCCCGAACTATTGGAAGACGTGACATACGGGAACGTCCCATGATCAATATCGAGCAAGCAGCCTTGAGCCCCTTCGAAGAGCAGCTTCTTGTTCTCGCGCACGCAGCGATGCAGGAACGCTGTCGTGTCGGTGACATAAGGACGTAGCCGATCGGCATAGACTGAGTACTCGTTGAAGATCGTCTCGACATCGAAGACCGGCGCGTTCGAGTCGAGTGCCTGAATCATTTGATTCTTCTGTGGCACGACTTCTTGCAGACGGCGTTTGAGAGATTCCGGACGAATAAGATCACCCATCCGAATGGCATGCGTGCGACCGGCTTTGTCGCGATAACAAGTGCCGATGCCGCGACCCGTTGTGCCGATGGCATTGCCACCACGCGCTTTTTCAAACGCCGCTTCCTCGGCCATGTGATAGGGGAAGATGACGTGCGCACGATCACTGATGAGAAGTTGAGTCGGGGGCACATCACCGCGTCGGCCCGCGATGCCATCCAATTCTGTGAGGAACGCTTTCGGGTTGATGACGACGCCCGTCGCGATCACCGAAACAACCGACCGATGCAAGATGCCGGCGGGTAGCAACGAGAGTTTATAGGTCTCGCCATCGAACTTGACGGTGTGTCCCGCGTTATTGCCACCGAGATATCGCACGACGATGTCATGCTCGGGAGTCAGCAGGTCAACGATCTTGCCTTTAGCTTCATCGCCCCATTGGAGGCCAATGACAGAAGTCGCACTCACGATGTTGTTTCCGCGCTTATGTTGCTGAGAAATGTTCGAGGTCCAATCGCACAGAAAGCCGGCGAATCGCAGTTCGAATCGCCGGCTTACGTGATTCATAGCCAGTCTAGGCTGTTGCCTTTGAAACGGAAGCCAGTCAGCGCATTGTTGACGGCGCACCGAGTAAGGTGTTCGCATTGACCTCCGTGAACGAGGTTGGTCGCGCTGACGAAGCACAACTATCGTCGCGACCTTGGCGAGTTTTTCTCTCCTTCAGAAGGGGCTGTCATGTCGCGTTCGTTGTGCCTCAGAGTTGTGACTGGGTGTCTTGTCCTTTTCGGAGCTGCTGGTGGGACGGCTGCCGAACCGCAGCGCGTCGATGTGTTGCTCACGGGGGGGATGCTGCATGATGGCTCCGGGCAAGCTCCGCAGGTCGGCGATGTCGCGATCAAAGGCGCGAAGATTGTGGGGGTTGGTTCGTTGTCAAACATCGAGGCTGATTGGGTCATCGACTGCAAGGGGCTCGTCGTCTGTCCGGGATTTATCGATCTGCACAATCACAGCGATCGCGACATCCTCAAGCCCGAGACCCGCGCGAATCTCAATTTCTTAACGCAAGGTTGTACGACGGTTGTTACCGGGAATTGTGGGGCGGGGCCGGTCGACGCGAAGGACTATTACGACAAAGTCGACCAACTCGGTGCGGGCACCAACATCGCACATCTGTTGCCACAAGGATCGTTGCGGCAAGCGGTCCTCGAAACGTCGGCGCGGAAGCCCACGGACTCAGAGTTGAACCGCATGCGCGAACTGGCTGATAAGGCGCTGCGCGACGGAGTTTGGGGCATGTCGACGGGATTGATTTATGTTCCGAGTTCCTATGCCACGACCGACGAGATCGCGTCGATTGCCGAAGTTGTCGGTCGTCATGGTGGCTTTTATGCCAGTCACATTCGCGGCGAAGGTGCGGGGTTGTTGACGTCGATTGAGGAAGCACTCGATATCGGACGTCGCGGCAAGACTCCGGTGCATATCTCGCATTTCAAAGCCAGTGAGAGCGCGAACTGGGGGCTCGTTCGGCAAGCCGTGCAGCGGATCAATGAGGCTCGCGGTCAGGGTCAGAAAGTCACAGCGGACCAATACCCCTACAACGCGTCGAGCACCTCGCTGGATGCGACCTTGCTGCCCACTTGGGCACTTGAAGGAGGCCGCGACGCCATGCTCAAACGACTGGATGACGTCGAGCAAGGTCCGCGCATCCGTCGCATCGTTGAAGACAAGTTGAAGCGTTCCGCAGACGGCAACGCCATTCGGATCGCGCGCTGTTCGCCGCGCCCCAAATGGACCGGCAAGACGCTCGTACAAATTGCCGAGGCCGAGCGCAAGACCGCACTCGATGTCGCTTACGAACTGTTCCGCAACGGAGGTGCGCAGATCGTGCATTTCAGCATGAGCGAGGACGATGTGCGGTTCGTGATGGCGGTGGAATGGGTCGCGACAGCATCGGATGGTCGCACCTATTTGCCCGGAGCCGACAAGCCGCATCCGCGCAGCTATGGAACTTTCACGAGGAAACTCGGGTACTATGCGACGAAAGAGAACGTCGTCTCGTTGCCGCATGCTATTCGGAGCGCGACGTCGTTGCCGGCGGAGATTCTCGGTCTGAGTGACCGTGGTCTGCTAAAATCTGGATTAGTCGCTGATCTTGCGGTCTTCGATCCGAACGAGATCCGCGATGCGGCGACGTTCGATGAACCTCATCGCTATTCGCGGGGCATGAAGTTTGTGTTCGTGAACGGTCAACCCGCGATTGTCGACGGGTCGCCGACGGGCGGGTTGTTCGGCAAAGCCTTACGGCGAGTGACGAAGCCGTGACGTACCCGTCGATGTTGACTGCCCCTCCGCCGTACCCGCACTTCCGCTTTGATAGCTCGCCACTAGACTCCCACCCCGTTTTCGTCGCCTACTTTCTGGAGCCATTGATGACTGATCCGAGGGTCCAACTTAAGAACCCGATCATTGCGGGAATTCTCGCTTATCTCGTGCCGGGACTCGGGCATGTCTATCAAGGCCGCTATGTGAAGGCGGCGATTTATTTTGTCTGTGTTTTGGGGATTTTCAGTTGGGGTTGCTCGCTGGGAGAAGCCAAAGCGGTGCACCTGCGTTGGGACGGCCCCCAGCGACAAACACGTACGCGAACAGCCGGCTTTATCGCTCAGGCGGGCATTGGAATCGTCGCGATTCCGGCTTATCTGCAATTCGATCGCTACGAAGATGAGATCACTCGGCAGCACAGCGATCAGCAAGGCGGCGCGTTGCAAGAAACGATCGATGCCGATTTCAAAGGCGTCTTCACTCATCAGCAACTTGGGCACGGCGATGTGCATGGTCGAATCACTGGCCAGCTTGTTGTCGGCCAATATGGGTTCGGTACCGAGTTCAACGGCAAGTTCAGTGGTAAGACGGTGGCTGGCCAAGAGCTGAATTTGACGCTTAACGGCTCGTCGCAAGCGACTTCATTGGCGATTGGTCCGCGAGTGACTGGCCTGGATGACGTCACACCTAAGCAACTCAATGGCGAGCGACCCGTTCCGGTCTATTCGGGCAGTCAGCGAAAGTTCTATGCGCAGATCGTTGATGCTGAGTCTCGCATCGAACATCTCGGATCGCTCGAAGGCTCGATTCCGCGTGCCGCGACGGATCATTTTTTGGCGCCACTCAGCGACGAAGCGATGTCGCATTTGCATGGTCGTTTGGGCAAGTACTACGAGTTGGCTCTGGTCTACACCTGGATTGCAGGGTTGCTGAACGTGCTGGCAATTTGGGATGCGATTCAAGGTCCAGCTTATGGCTACGGCGACGAAAAGCCGGAAGAGTCAGAGGCCGAAAAGAAGCCGGATGCCGCGCCTGTGGCAACGGTCTAACACGCCGTAGTTCAGAGTCCTGACGAGTCAATGTTCGCCTGATCGGAATTCGAAGTCATGTCATTTTTCTTACCACTCTTGGCCGTCGAAGGCACGACTGTCGACTACTTAGTCCCGCTCGCTGCCGCGATCAGCTTGGTCTATAGCGCGAGTCGCTTTGAACTGACTGAGCGAGTTTTCCGTCGCGCCGGTCGTCTCTTCATGACGATTGTGGGTTTCATGCTCACGGTGTTGATTGTTTTGTGGATCTTGGCGAGCGTGCTTTAGGCCGGTTCTGGCTGTCGTCGCTCTCTGTGACTGTCGATGTTCTGACTTTGGACTTTTTCCGTCTTCGATGTACTTGGCATGTATCGCTGATGGCTGCGGAGCGAGAGATCGCTCTTTTAGCCCCGTCTAACACCCGATAACGATCGACGTTTCGATCACGCTTAGTCTTCGTTTCGGAGTCTCGTTCATGCTCACGATGCTCGGCCATTCGCGAAGGTTTTGTGACGGGGTAACGCGACGCGAGTCGCTGCAAATCGGTGCGGCGACGCTGTGCGGAGGGCTAACGCTGCCGCAACTTTTGCAGGCCGAGCAGCACGGCGCCAGCACGGGACGCGGTCGGGCCAAGTCCGTTGTGGTGCTCTATCTGCACGGAGGAGCCCCGACGCAGGACATGTACGACATGAAGCCTGACGCGCCCGTCGAAGTCCGCGGCGAGTTCAAGCCGATCGCGACAACCGCGCCTGGAATCGAAATCTGCGAGCATCTCCCGTTGTCCGCCAAATGGATGCATCGCTCGGCGATCGTTCGCACGGTCAATCACCGCGCCAATTGTCATAACACCGTGCCGAGCTATACCGGCTGGGAAGAACCGCTGACCGACCTTTCAATCATCAAGGACTCGTATCCGCCAAGCATGGGCTCGGTCGTGGAGTACCTCAAACCATCAAATCAGGAGTTGCCGGATTACGTCTACTTGCCGACGCCGTTGCAGTGGGGCTCGGCGGTGCCGAAAGCGGGGCCGTATGCCGGGTTTCTGGGAAAGAGATACGACCCGGTTGAAACGATGGCCGATGTCTACATTGAGAAGGGCGTGCGCACCGATGTCCGTGAAGATCCGCCGCTGGTGAAAGGCATCCCGCGCTTGCCTGATCAAAAACTTGCTGACGGAGTGACGCTCGATCGACTTAGTCAGCGACGAAATTTACTCGATCAACTCGATAGCGAACGCCGGCGTTGGGACACGCGAGTTAGCCATGCGGTCTATGACCGCTTTCAGCAGAAGGCATTCGACGTCCTGACTTCGCATCGACTGCGTGATGCCTTTGATCCCGCGCGGATCACGACCGATGTGTTGCGTCGTTATACCGACACGATCTTTGGGACGAGCACCTTCATTGCGAGCAACTTGGTCACGGCGGGGGTGCGGTTCATCAATGTGTTGTGGGACTGGTACAACGTCCGTATTCCCGGCATTCAAGACTTTGGCTGGGACACTCACATGTGGAACTTTCAGATCCTCAAGAAGTATCTGCCGATCGTCGACCTCTCGTACAACGCCCTGTTGGAAGACCTCGAAGCGCGCGGCCAACTCGACGAGACTCTCGTCGTGATCATGAGCGACTTTGGACGCACGCCGCATGTGAATAAGGACGCGGGGCGCGATCATTGGTCACACTGCTACTCGGTACTCTTCACCGGGGCAGGCATCCGCGGCGGGACGATCTACGGGCAATCGGATAAACACGCCGCCGTCCCGATCGACCGTCCGGTGAGCACGTCGGACATTTGCGCCACGATCTTTGAGTGCCTCGGCATCGACCCACACTTCTTGGTGCAGGACCGACTCGGTCGGCCTGTTCCCATCGCTCAGGGTGGTTCGGCAATTCGCGACATCTTGGCCTAGTGGTCAGCCAAGCTGGAGATGACCAGCCCACTCCTGCTTGAGCGGATCTACTTTGCCGGTCGTCTTGTCTCTCTTCATCGAAAGCTCTCTGAGTCATGACTTTGAAGGCCCGTTCGATTGCGTTGCTGCTGAGTGTCGTGACGCCGATAGGCTGCGGCGGAAACCCTGACACGACGCCGCATGCTGATGACGAAGTGACTGTTCAGCCTAAATCGGCTTCATCGCTGCCGATCGAGAAGCAGACACAAGCCGCCACGTCGAACCTCAATCCCAGCTCCGAGTTTCAATCGCCGGTGCTGTTGTCCGAGCCACATACCGTTCTCCAACCGGCAACGGTGAGCGACGAACTTGCGAGTCAAGAAAAAGCAGAGGGCGAGTACTACCGACTTCCACACGAGAAACGCTCGCTGAATGCTGTGCGGTTGAAGGAACTCGGAATTGAGGTCATCGAGCAAAAGGGCAAGGCGTTTCGACTTGTCACCGACTTACCAAAGGAATCGCGCCTGCCCTTGGAATCTCTCGTCGATGACTTGTTGCCGACGCTGGAAGCGTACTTTGGATCGCTGCCTCCTGCTCCGGATCGCGTGCCGTTGCACATCACGGGTTTTGTGATGTCGAAGTTGGAACCATTTCAGTCAGAAGATCTTGTCCCCGAGTTCGAAACGTCCAACTTTCATGGCAAGCAGATGGGGGCCGAGTTCTGGATGATGAATCAAAAGTCGGACTACTACCGCTCGCATTTGCTACTGCATGAAGCTACTCACGTTTACATGCGGCAGTTCGCCAATCGTGGCGACTGGTTGCCGGCTTGGTATCTCGAAGGCATGGCGGAATTCTTCGCTACACACGAGCGGCAAGCAGATGGGACCATCAAGTTCGCGGTCAACCCACGCGATCGTTTTGGAATGCCCGGTTGGGAACGTATTGCGGTTATTCAGCGTGACATTGCTGGACGTGGCGTGAGGTCGCTTCGCGAAGTGCTGAGGTTGGATCATCCGGATTTCAACGTGATCGAGTCCTACGCGTGGAGTTGGGCGGCTTGCAAGTTTCTTGACTCTCATCCTGCAAGCCAAAAGCTGTTTCGCGGGCTTGCGTCGCGGATGACACGAGAATTAGTGACGAACCTCAACGAGCGTTTGCTCGATAAGTTTGATGCCGATCTGGAAGCCAATTGGATGCAGTACGTTGCGGGGCTGGAGTTCGATTTCGACTTCGAGCGCGCCGCGATTCGTTTCGGCTCCGGCGAGTTGCTTCATGGTCAACCACGTGAGGTTGATGTTGATACGTCGCGTGGCTGGCAAAGCAGCGGGATCGAAGTCGTTGCCGGCTCAAAGTATCGGGTCGCAGCGACGGGCCAATTCACTGTGGCTGATAAGCCGAAAGCCTGGGCCTGCGAGGCCAATGGTGTCTCGATTCGCTATGTCCGAGGTCAGCCGATCGGACGCTTGCTTGCCTGTGTGCGAACGAAAGGTGGCGAGCAGTCGGCGCGGTCGATGTTGGAAGTCATACCGCTGGGCAACGACATAAACTTCGAACCCGAATTCTCCGGTGTGCTTTATTTGCGAGTGAATGACTCGTATGCCGAGCTCGCTGACAATCGTGGCAAGTTGCATGTGAGCGTTGTCGAGGTCAGTGAGTGACTTTCGAGTTGTGCTGTAGCCGCTCGTGCTCCCAAAACAAGAAGCCCGCACTGCGCTAGCGTGTGGGCTTCTTTGTTTTGTCAGAGTCACGTGTCAGAGATTACTTCATCGCCGTCTTCTCTCCGGCCGTGTCTTCTGGGTTGGTTTTATAGAGTGGCAGATAGCGGTAATAGACCTCCAGGGTCAGAGCCGCGATACTTGACACCATGATGCGACCGCCGTGCTTACCCCAAGGATCGGGAGTCGGCAAGTTTGGATCCCAACTGCCCATGGCACAGCCTTCCTTCACTTGGCTCTCTACGAGCACACGTCGCATCTCGCGATTCCAACGGTCCCATTCGGGGCCCGGCAAGTTATGCATCACTTGGGTGGCGTAGTACCAATAGTAGCAATTGCGTGATCGAGGATTCGGCAGCAGTGTCATGAAGTAATTCATGCCTTCGACAATTCGCGGATCGTTGCGTTGCGCTCCGAGGTATTGCGTTCCGAGCAGACCTACCGAGGTCATCGTGGGGCTTGGCCCGGCACCAGCGTTGTAACAGAAGAGACCACCGGCTTTGCCTTTCGACACCGTATTGAGCCACTTCTTAGCTCCGGCATAAGCCTGGGGGTTCACCGTCAGGCCTGCCATCGTGCCGCTCTTCAGTGCCATCAATTGCCAACCAAAGACCGAAGTGTCGCCGTTTGTCGCATTGGGATCGGGACCGTAGACCCAGCTTCCGGTCGACTTACCTTGCGCTCCCATGATGAAATTGAGAGCTTGCTGAGCCGACTGACCAACTCGTTTATCGCCAGAGAGCCCGTAAGCCTCACACATGACGATCGACGCCAAACCGTGCGTGTACATGATTTGTGCACCGCCGGCGGAAAGATCGCCATTGGGCTTCTGATGACTACCCAACCAATTTAAACCTTTGGCAATCGTGCCTTTGAAAGGGCCATCGGTGAGGTGGGTTTGACCAGCCGCCAAGTAAGGCAAGAGCGCGAACGCGGTCGCTGCGGAGTCCGACTTCACATCACCTTCGCCTCCGCAAGTGCATTGTCCATCGCGGCAAACGTGATTATGCAAACTCCAGCTCCCATCGGGATTCTGATGGCGAGCAAACCAAATCAACGCAGCCTGCACCGATTTCTCGGTCTGCTTAGTGCCGCCACCGGACGCCAGCATGGCATCTCGGCTACCCTTACCCCGACCACCGAAACCACTACCTCCACCGCTACCCGCACCGAAAGCCACGCCGGCACCTTGACCCTGTCCAGCGCCAGCGCCCGTGGCGATCGGACCGTTGCCCACGGCAGCGATGCTAAAACCACCAAGGTCACCCACACCTGTTGCATCGCCGCTGGCATTGCCCCCGCCGCGCGCTTCAAACACTGCACTATCGTCGTTGTATTGCTCGGTCTGAGCCTCCACTGCCGGCGCTTCCATGATGGTCAGCGTTTCGGTCGAAAGTTCAGTCGGCTCCAAAGGAGCTTCGCCCAATTCAAACTGAGTGAAGTCTGCTTCTTGGACAGTGGTGTCCACTTGAGTTGACTCGAAGGAGGGAGCCTCTGTTTTTTCCTGAGTTTGCTGAGCCATCGGAATGAAGGCGACAATCAAGAGAACCAAACAGTGGGCACCAACGCTGATGCCAAACCACTTGGAGTCCGATGACCACCACTTCTTGATGCCCTGAGACAGTTCGGCTCCTGAGGGGAGTCGATACTGCTTGATCAAGTTCATGGTCTCTTGGAACTGGCTCATATCGACTCACTCCGCTGAGAAAGATTCGGCTCTAAGGAGGGAGCCGAGAATGAATTTACGTCGAACGCCTCGTCGTTAGTCGTTGTTCCCGACAGCCAATCGTCGACTTTGTCAGTATCTGCCGCAACCGGGGCCAGAGCCGCGAGCTTAGGACCGCCAAAGACAAATCGAAAGACCCAGATTCCGAGTCCAACTACGACGACACCACAAACAATTACTAGACCTGTCCAAATTAAGTTCGTCGAATTCTGGCTCTGATCAACTTGAGCTCGGTGCCAATTCAATCGGCCGATCAACAGTGGAGCCAAGCGGCCTTTTCCGTCACGAGCGTTATAGGGAAAGAGCTTGAGGAAGTAGCCCTCGACCGTCACATCTTCTTCGAGTCCTTCCCCCAATGGCATACCTTGAGGCCAATCGGTGAAGACCACCACATAAGGATTTGATCCAGAATCAGTGGTCGTGCCCCAGCCCTCATAGAGCCATTCGACACCGTGTCGATTTTTCTCCGCCTCGTAACGGAGCGATCGGACCAGTCGCATATTAAGTCGCACTAACTGTCCGCGATAACGCGACGGGCGTTCCCACAAATGCGTGAACTGAATATCGCGACGAGCTCGCTGGTCCATTTCTTCCGGAGTCTGGCTTTTCGCCCAACTAATGAGGCGCCAGTACGCACCCATCTCCATGGCTTCCAACGGAACTTTGTCCTCCACGAGTTCGAGTTCTTGCTTCAAGATCTCGGCCTCTTCGGGCATTAACTCCGAGCGTTTCACCACGGGAGCAGGCTGCGACGGCTTAACGCCGCCTGTCTGAGATGGCTCAGTCCCCGAGGTTGTGAGTTGCTGAGGTGCTTCCGTGCTAGCGGGCTGCGAGCGTGGACTGCCCCCAAGCTGTTTCTTCTGAGCATCAATCTGAGCTTGGCGGGCTGTCTCATCAACTTCGCCGCCTTGACTGGCGAAGGCGGTCGAGAAGAGCCACCGCCACATTTGAGCATCGCGAAAGCGTGCGAATGACAAACCGAGCACGCATAAAAATCCGATCATCGCCATCAAGCGCAAAATATCGCTTGTGCGAAAACCACTTTTTCGGCGGTGCTTCAGGAATCGTGACATAGCGGGCTCATGAAGTAGGTTGGGACAAACTCCCAATGGAAGCGACCATTAGCCCTCAGGGATTTCCACGAAGCTGATTTTCGTCAGAGGTTTTCCATCCGAAAAAGTCTGGCGAGTGCAGACGTCAATCACACTCATCAATGCTTCGTAACGAAGCTGTGGGCCGACTTGAATGATGACTTGTTCGAAAGGCTTAACGGGGTCTTGCAGGATTGCCTTCAAACGTTGATCGAGGTTTCTCAAGTCCGATACGCCACCTTCACCGACGGCCATTGCGTCAATCGCGCCATTCGGAGTCGATGTGACCGTGATGGTCAACGTCTCAACTCCTTGGAGTGGATTTGTATTGTTAGCGTTGTTTCCAGCCGCTTCGCCCTTGACCGTCGCCACTATTTGCGGCGGCGGAAGCTTGAGCGATACCTGTCCCTCAACTGGGGGTGGCTTGAAGGTCAGGATAAAGAAGGTCAACAACTGGAACGCCATGTCGAGCATCGCGGCCAAGTTGAGTTTTACTTCATCGCCACCACCGTGCTTTTTCCTTTTTCGGCTCATTCTTCTTTGTCCTTGGCACGGAGGGCGTACTTCAAGAATCCATTGTCCTGGCAACTCTTGATGATCACGTTGAGCTTCTTAAAGGGAGTCGCTCGATCCGCGCGAATCACGACGGTGACTGGCAACTCGTCCTTGGGGCCCAGGTCGCGATTCTCACGCCGCACCCCCGCTGCTTCACCCGCGATGTAAGCCGTGACATCCTTCGAGATGCCATAGATCTTCAGATCACCGGCTTTATCAATATTGAGCACCAGGAACTTCTCTTGCCCTTTGGTATCCACCGGGCGAGCAGATCCCACGACGGGCAGCTTCAAGGTCATGTCGATCGACGCGGCTTTGAAGTTACTGACGAGCATGAAGAATGTGATGAGCTGAAACACCATGTCGAGCATGGGGGTGAGATCACATTCGCCTTCGACGGCTGCACCAGACATGACAATGCCTCACTGCGCGAAACCAAAAATCCGAATCAGGACAATCGAGTCGCGAGCGACCAACCGACAACATGCTGTGCGATTGGTGTTATTCGGCGACGGTTATCCAGAGTTCTGCGGGGCAATTACTGAGGCTTCGGTGCTGCTGCGGGCGCCGCACCAGCCGGAGCGGGCGCCGCTTGCTTTTTGCGAGCGGCATGCGCGAAGTGACGCAGATAGTCATCCGCCTTGAGCAAGGTGTTGATCGAAATCGTCGACACTTTGCCCTTGAAGAACGAGAAGAAGAAGATCGCGGGAACAGCCAAGATCACGCCTTCGAACGTGAGCAGCAATGCTTCCGAAATACCTTCGGCGACCGCACTAGCCTTGATCTGTTGATCGCTCATTGCGATGACTGAGAAGCTGGCGATCATGCCCTTGAGAGTCCCAAGCAGGCCGATCATGGGGCCGACGGAACCCATCACTGCGAGGATACTGATCCGTTTCTCCATGTCCGCCACGACCGATTCGCTCACGCCTTCCATCGACTCGCGCGCCTCTGAAAGTCCGTTTGGCAATTCGTTGATGCCCGTTGTCAAGAGGCGGCTGAAGTAGGACGTATCGGCCTTCACGAGATTGAAGAGTCCCATAAAGTCCTTCTTGCCCATCAAGTCATCGCACTGACCGGCCAACGCAGGAGGCAATGCAACTTCTTGACGCAACTCGAAAAACAGTCGCACGACGACGGCGACGAAGTATGTCGAGAGCACGAACAAGAACAGTCCGATCATGCCCGACGTGTGGATAACCCACATCAACTGAGCACCGAATCCGGTATTTGGTGTCGCGGCGTGTCCGCCACCTTCGGCTGGAGCCGCAGCCGGTGCGGCCGCAGCCGGAGCAGCCTCGCCGCCACCGTCCGCTTCTTGAGCAAACCCAACCTTGGGTTGCAGCCATGTTCCGCCAATCACCAGAAGCAAGCTCAACAGCAGGCACAGAACGCCTCGCCTCGCCACAACGCCCGAAGCCAACATGCAAGACCCTTTCGAAGTAGGTGCCGGGATCACGGAAGGCAGGCAAGCTAACAAGGCTAGATATGCCCTTCAAGGACGTTGATGCGTTGCTGCGTGCCGTACAAACAGCACATTTTCGGGGAAGTCATTCGTCATTTTGAAATCAACAATACGATGACCTTAACTGAGCTGCCTGGTTACAATCACTACCAATACAGGGAAGTTTCGCGAGTGTCGTGGTACCAAAATCCGAAAGGTCAAGCTGCTTTGATCGGTCCAATCACCAGAACTGAGTGGCACTCGGGCTTGGTTCTGGGGTGAATCAAAACTCGTGTAGGAGCATTGGGCGGACCTAATTACAGTCCCCCGAGTTTCACGGATGAAACGGAGGCGGACCATGAAGGTCTCAAAAGCGGCTGAGAATCGACGACTCGAACAACTCCACGGCCACGCGGTTGAACCGCGATTGCAGGTCGTTGCGCCTGACCGTCCGCTCCTCTCCTCTGGAGAAGCTCTCGCGGATGAACAACTTCTTGCCAAACTTACTGAGTACGGCGTCAAGATAGACCGCGAGCGACTTGGAAAACTCGTCAAGCAATTCCCGTCAGCGGAGGCCATGACCTATTGGCTGCTCAAAGAAGATCATGTGGCGCAGGTCACTCCAGAAGTCGAAGACTGGTGTTGGGTCTCGCTGACGACTTTGTGGCTGCGTTGGTTTCCAGAACACCCAAACTTTGAACGGCTCGATCAATGGATTCAGGAAGGGTTGGCGGCACAGACGAAGTTCGGGACTGCGGCGGCGTGTGCAATTTGGATGCGTGCTTGGCAGGCGATCGCAGTTCTGTTGGAAGCCTTCCGGTTTGATTCGATTGAAGACTTCGACGACTGCTTCTCGGGTACTACTGGGATCGAAGAGTGGGTTCCAGACTTCGTGGATGCGCTCGGTCAAGCCGCGCGAGATGGCGTCGAGTGGTCCGCACTGCGCATGGCGGTAAGCGAACAAGCTTTGAGGCTGCATGAGGATCTCAGTCATCCAGACGAGATCTTGATGACGAAGTTGCGATTGGCGCTGGCACAGTCACAGTTTGATCTCGGCAATATCGAGTTGGCTGAGCGTTGGTTCGCCGAAGCGGCTCGCGAGTCTGCCTTTCCAGAGCGTTGCTATGAAGCGTGTGCTCGCGCCTTCATTTCAAAGACCGCTTGGCGTCAATTGACCAAGGCGGAAGTCGCTGCCCGTCGAGGGCTTAAGGTCGCGCGGCCTGGCTCGCGAGCCGGTTTATTAACGGTCTTGATTGAGGTCTGTGACAGTGCCTCACGGCCTGAGGAGGCTGCTGTCCTTCGTCAGCAGTTGGCCGTTGATTTGGCTCTTCGTTCGGCCTCGGGAACCGCTGCCCGTGCGGCCTAGTGGGCCAGCAGTCGGCATCTTCATGAACTGGTCGACACGTGGAGATGGCCTCTTTCGCCCGCTCTCTCTGGGAACCGCTCACGCTTTGCCTCTGTGATGTGCACTATCAACACTCTCTGCCGGAGGGAAATACGAGCGCGCGGTCTCGGCTTTGTGACCTAGTTTTGGATGACGGTTTCGCGCCAGTGGGTCAGCGTTGATTCACTCAAGCCAGTCACATCAAGACGGCCAAACATCTTTGGGGACGACGTCTTGGTGACCCAGTAGGTCTCATCGGGGGAAACGAATTATGGTGTTTGCACGCAAGAAATTGGCCAGTAACAAAGCGAAGCGAGCTGGTTTTTCACTGCTCGAATTGCTGGCCGTCGTGACGATTCTGGGAATTATCGCGGCAGTTGTGATTCCGCGTGTTTCGGTTTCAGCAGATACGGCCAAGGCCAATGCTCACAAGCAAAACATTTCTGAAATCAATTCCTCGGTTGAGCGTTGGTACTTTGAAAAAGGTAAGTGGCCTGCTGCTGATCTCAGCGACATCGGTAAGGACGCGAATTACTTCCCGAACGGCCTGCCCACGAATCCACAAACCGGCGCTAGCTACAAGCTCGACGGTAATAACCGCGCGAAGTAATGCGCGTGAGGTGCTTGCTCGCGATCCTCAGTTATCGGCCGCTTGAGTCACCGCAGTTTTCGAACTGCGGTCTGACTTCATAGCGACGCCCTCGCTTCGTGCGAGCGGTGTGGCCGTCGTCATGGCTGCCGTGCTGCGGTAAGCATGGCTTGAGGCTGTCGAATTGCTCGTGCCTCTTCCCATGAAAGCCAGAGCGATGAATCGCATTCAGCACTCGGCTCATGTGCCGCGACGACGAGGAGTGACCTTGCTGGAACTCCTCGTCGTTGTGTCACTGATGGGCATTCTGTCGACGGTGGTTGTCGGTCGTTATGGACGCGCCATCATCGGAGATCTTTCTTCGCAAGGTGACGCGCATCGGCTGTGGCTCGATATCCAATACGCGCGGCGCTTAGCGATCAAGAATGGTCAATCGTGTTGCCTAGTTTTCGGCGGCGGTGTGACCCCAACGGGTTATCGCTTGTTACTTGGTTCTGCCATTGAGGTGGCGGCAGGTAAGGCCGCACTGGTGGAGCAGGCTCGTACGTTTGGCGCCGACATGACGGTGACTCCCACTGCGAGCATCTTGGAGTTTGATTTCGAAGGTCATGCGGCCGGGAATTACTCCGTGCTGCTGACCGCTCCCGATCAACGTTGGCAAGTCAGCGTTGTGCCACTGTCGGGACTGGCCAGCGTGACAAAGCTGTGATGACCGCCGTTACTTGACGGTCGATCGACTCTGAATTCGCGGTCGCAACGACGGAGTCTGCGATCGAAGGACGTGCCATGAATCGTTACTCGCAACCGCGGCGCATCACACGACGAGCAGGCAACTCGATGCTCGAACTCGTCGCGGCGTCGACATTAATTGCGACGACGCTCGTGCCGGCTTTGCGCATCATGGCTGGTGGTTTGCGAGCCACCCGAGCGCTGACCACCTCGGAAGCACTCGCAACTTTGGGAGCTAGCACACTGGAACGCACGCTCACTCAAACCTCTGGGGATTGGTCGACCGACGACGCCACCGGTAGTTTTGCCTCGGAAGGCTATGCGGCGATCGGGTTCTCGGTCGTACGCTCGGATAACAGTTCGGACGGTGGCATTCCTGGTCGGTTGATGGCAGTACAAGTCACGACATGGGATGACCGCAACAACAACGGTCGCTTGGATGCCGACGAACCGTCTGTCGTCTTCGCGAGTAAAGTCGCTCGCCTCACCACTTATGGCTTTGAGGCGAAGAATTCATGAACGCGGCTTGCTCACACCGACGCGGCAACTCAGGAGAACTCGTTCTCAAGCCAGGCTTGAGCACAAGTCTCCAGAACAGTCCGCTCAGAGTTTCGAACCAGCGCGCCCGTTCCGGCTTCTCGTTGTTAGAACTGCTGGTGTCGATGACGGTCCTGACGGTGTTGATGACGTCGATCACCGTGGTCCTGCGCACGAGTCGGCAGGCGTGGAGCACACACCAGTCAGATCTCTTGGCGACGCAGACGGCGCATGCAGTCGTGCGTCACATCGTGCGCGAGCTGCGTGAGGCCGACAGTGTCATCAGCGTGACCGGGACCACAGCTCCGGCAGGCGATCTAACGATCCGTAATGCGAGCGGGACTCAGTTGCGCTGGCAGCACAACACCACCACCAAGCAAGTGCTCTTCACCGACACGAGCATTTCTAACACGGCACAAGTCTTGGCCGACAACGTGCAGTTTGTGCGTTTCACCGCCTATGCCCCCGACGGCATCACTCAGACGTTGGCTTCGGAGCAAATGCAGTCTTTGAAAGTCGACGTCGCAGTGCCGTTGCCTTCAACCGGCGGAATCCGATCGATTGGGTCTTGGGTGTGGTTGCGGAACTTTGGCCGCAATCAAGCGGAGTGAAGAGGACGCCATGAATAGCCTGCATCGACACCGTCAATACTTCGCTCCCGGCGACACTATAGAGCGTGCTCAGCGGGGCCTCAGCCGTCATGGTGCTCGGCGTGGAGCCGCTCTCATGATGGCAATCTTTGTGATGACCATCACCACGATGCTTGTGTTGATGATCTGCGACACTCAGACGATTCAGTATGCCGCGCTCCGCAACACCATCGACTACGACCGAGCGAGATATCTCGCTGAGGCCGGAGTGCAGCATGCCCTAGTGCTCTTGGAATCTGACATCGACTGGCGTGGCACCGTACCCAATACCGAATACCCCGCGAAAAGTGGCGAGTACTACACGGTAACAGTTGCCACCGGAGCCGGAGCCACCGTCAGCATCAGCTCAACAGGAATTGCGCGGGACTTTTCTCGCACACTGAGTGTCATCGTGAAGCAAGGAGGCTGATGCCATGACGCACATTTTACAGAGACCGCTTTGGTCACGAGTTCGAGCCGCAGTCGACTCGGCCGGCGGAACGTCGCAATCAACGCCGCATCCCTAAGGCATCATCATGGCACTGAAAAAGAACACCTCGCAGAACTTGCAAGCTGTGTCGATTGGACTCGCGGAAAGCGATCTCGTTGTGTTGACGCTGGAACGAGTCGGCGGTCAACAGGTTGTGAATTGCCTGCGCAAAACTTGGCGCAAGTCCGCCCGTGATCTTGGTACGGACCAAGGGCAAGCTGAACTCACAGCCGCGCTCATTGAACTCTCTGCGGAACTGAAACTGCAAGGCCTTCCCTTGCATCTCGCACTCAGCAGCGATTTCTGTGTGACACGTGTGATTTCCGGAGAGAGCGACGCAGTCCACCGCGAACTGCAAGAGTTGTGCGAACGCAGTCGCGTCTATTTGTCGCTTGGTGTGGGCGAGAAGACGTATGCCATCAGCGAAGCCGCGATCGACGCGCGACGGAAGCACATGTGGGTGTCCGTTGCCAATCTGCGAGTCGTGACCGCGATCTACGCGGCCTTTAACGCCGCAAAGCTGTCGCTGGTCCGTGTCGAGCACTCATTGGGGCCGCTCAGCCGACTGGTGCATGCACTGCAATCGGAT
>Ga0172376_10002852_pt1 | contig 20846 bp, 19 predicted proteins | sample Lak35m_FD_121114 | JGI IMG/M metagenome (GOLD analysis project Ga0172376, IMG submission 121114) | Freshwater microbial communities from Kabuno Bay, South-Kivu, Congo - kab_092012_35m | ecosystem: Environmental > Aquatic > Freshwater > Lake | place: Democratic Republic of the Congo: South-Kivu... | reverse complement strand
TCCCCACCTTCACGGGGATAAATATCGCCCCTGCCCTTTGCTGATAAAATATGTTACATCTGGGTGGCTCGGCAAAAAGACGGGCCGTGGCTTTTATGAATACCCAAGATAGCTTAGTGAGGCAATCATGACAGAAATACAAGAAACAACAACGCCTTCTGTAACAGACATTCAGGATATGTCTTTTGAAAAAGCAATGGGGGAACTTGAGTCCCTGGTACGCCGCCTCGAAGAAGGGCGCCTAACCTTAGAAGAAGCCATTCACTCCTATGAACGAGGCACCGCGTTACGCAACCATTGTGAAGCACAGCTCCGCACTGCCAAGCTCAAGGTTGAGCACATCTTAGAAGGAAATTCGAGGGGGCTCGGGAACCAAGAAGGGTGATGAGTGGCGCAATGCGTAGAGTTAAGTACCCCTCACCCGCCCTTTCGATTTGCTCAAGGTCGACCTCTCCCACAAGGAGAGAGGTAAAATGCACGCTTGTATTTAGTATCTCCCGGAAAGAGGCGGAGTGCAAGTGGCTGCTTGACCTCTCCCCTTGTGGGAGAGGTCGCCACGCCGCAAAGCGGTGTGGCGGGTGAGGGGTGCCATGAACACACCTCTTTCCATCTTATTCCAAGAAACCAAAGATGCCCTTGAAGGCACTTTCCAGCATTATCTGACAACTTCAAATGTTCCTCCCCGCCTCTTAGAGGCCATGGCCACAAGTGTGAAGAATGGGGGAAAGCGCCTACGGCCCATGCTGACCCTGGCTTGCGCCAATTTATTCAATGTACCAAAAACCCAAGCAGTCCGCGTGGGTGCTGCCATTGAGATGGTCCATTGTTATTCCCTTATTCATGATGACCTGCCAGCCATGGACAATGCAGACTTCCGGCGTGGCCACCCTAGCTGTTGGCGTGAATTCGGGGAAGCCACAGCCATTCTGGCGGGTGACTCCCTTTTACCCTTAGCTTTTGAGGTTTTGACTGATGAAACTACCCACCCTAACCCCCTAGTGCGCCTTTCCTTAATTCAAGAGCTCGCGGCAAGTTCAGGTGCCGCTGGAATGGCTGGTGGGCAGATGTTAGATTTATCCCCCCATCTCATTCATTCAACTGATATGGCCAAGACCATGCAGAACCTCAAAACAGGCTGTTTAATTGCTTTGTCCTGTGAGGCCGGCGCTATTTTGGCCGAGGCCCCCTTTGAGGATCGTGAACGGTTGCGCCAATTTGGGTTCTTGTTTGGCCTGGCTTATCAAATTCAGGATGATCTTTTGGATATTGAAGGCAATGCAGAAGACTTGGGCAAGCCGACTGGGATGGATGAGGAGAAACGCTCCCTTGTTACCCTTTTGGGCGCGGAAGAAAGCAAGCGTTACTTGCGCTCCCTTCAAGAAGACATGGCCCAACAGGTGTGCCTCTACCAACAACCCCTTTTTGATGAGATCATTGCCTGGGGGATAGCACGGCGAGGATGATAGGCGTTACTGGTAGTTTAATCATAAATAAAGCCGGCCGGCTTGTTAGTGCCTTTAAAGGTCTGAAGAGAATAAATTTCTTTAAGGGTATCTCACTTGAGGAACACCATCTCCGGATACTTGCTTAACGAGGGCAGTTCTCTACCCTTTATTTCGTCCAACCCACATATTAATCTCCATGAGCGAGGAATTTCCAATACCATCTCTAGCAAATAGAAAAAAAGCGGTAATTTGATTTGCCGTTGTTGCACCACCAACACCAAGCGTTCTAATGACGTGATCAGCAGCTCTAAGGTTTGCTGCATCTGTAGGTTTATGAACAGCTATACACCGTGTTGCTGCAGCAATGAAGTCGACATTTGCGCCGTCTAAACCAACCGCCACCACACGGACACGTTCAGCGCGGGTTGCATTGTTAGCTACCCAACCATTAATTTCAAGTACGGTTGGTGCAAGGTTACTGCCCATAATAAATGCAAGCAAACTATAAATTTTTATCATTTATTAATTATTTTGACGCATGTCCCAACCGTCGCTTAAAAAAGACATACGAGCATTTTTTTTGGTCTTAAAATCGGTAAATAATGCCTGCTTTTGGTCTTAGAAATTTTGGTTTGATGGCAGACCAATAGCTGCTTCCTGGCACGGCAGGCGCAGCATTTTGAGCAAGATGAGTGTTCACCTTGCGGTTTGTTTCATAGCTGACATTCCCAATGAAGGATAGATGCTTGGTATAGGCATATTCAGCGCCTACTGAAGGGACAAAGTTAAGGGCGGCTTGAGAGGCGGCGGCAGGAGCATTACCCAAGACATTGTCCGTACGCTGTTTAGATGGGGTCATTCCCACGCCCAAACCCAGGGTGATATGAAATTGATCATTAATAACCCTTCCAAAGCTGAAACTAGGAAGAACGCTCAATTCTCGCTTGAGAGAGGTGTCAAAGAGGACATTTCTCTGGCTAAGGCGCCTTTTAAAGTCATGGCCAAGTACGTCATTAACGGAAACATCCATGCCAAATGTAGACCCTTGGCCAAAAATGTGGCGATATCCTCCAACCGTTCCGATGAACCCCGTGGAAGAGGATTGAGAATTGGGTATTTGAGCCAAAGCTGGGTTTATCAATACCCATGATACGAATGATCCCAAAATAACAGTCTTTTTGAACATTCAATTACCTCTTTTCCAACACCCCTCACCCGGCGTTTCACGTCGACCTTTCCCCTTGTGAGAGAGGTCGGCATAAGCGTTAGCGAGCAGGCGGGTGAGGAGTGCCAAAAACCTCCCCCCATCGCCATACTTATCTATAGCTTAGGGTATATTTAAGAAGAGCCACAAGGTCAATTTTGTCTTAAATTTTAGATTTTTTGGGTGTGTTGCGTGGATGCACTTATATAAGTAAAGGATAGGGGAAATTCCCCTCCGTCACCCCAGCACCCGTTCCAGAGCGGCTTCAAGGGGCAACTCTTCTCGTTCCCCTGTGTGGCGGTTCTTCACTTCAACAGTCCCGGCCTCAAGGGAGCGAACGCCGACGATTAATTGCCAAGGCAAGCCAATCAAGTCCATATCGGCAAATTTAGTTCCTGCCCTTTCATCTCGATCGTCATATAAAACCTCAACGCCCTTCTGGCACAAGGTATGGTAAATCGATTCCGCTAGGGTTTCTGCGCGCTTGTCCCCCACCTTAAGGTTGAGCAACCCTACCTTAAACGGCGCTACAGATTCTGGCCATTTAATGCCCCGATCATCATGGTTGGCTTCAATAATAGCCGCAACAAGCCTTGATACACCAATGCCATAGGACCCCATCTCTAACGTAATCATTTGACCATCTGGTCCCACGACTTTGGCACCCAAGGGATCGGAATATTTCGTACCAGAATAAAAAATGTGACCAATCTCAATGCCCCGCGCGCTTTTCAAACGGTCTGCCTCCACGGGGCATGTGGCTGGGTCATGCTTTTCATCCGCTGCCGCATAAAGGCTACCAACGTTTTTTAAGGTCATTTGTTCCAAAGTGAGATTATCAAAAGCCGTATCGTAATAAATGGCGCTTTCTCCTGTTGGAGCTACAATTTGGAATTCATGGCTCATATCGCCCCCAATAGCACCACTGTCTGCCCGGACGGGTATGGCCGTTAATCCCATGCGCGCAAAGGTGCGCAAATACGACTCAAAGATACGCTCATAGGTCTTTTTAGCACCTTCAAAATCAATATCAAAAGAATACCCATCTTTCATTAAAAACTCACGACCCCGCATGACGCCAAAGCGTGGACGAACCTCGTCCCGGAATTTCCATTGAATCTGATACAAAACTTGGGGAACCTGCCGATAACTCTTTACATACTGGTGGATAATATCCGTAATGACCTCTTCATTGGTTGGACCATAAAGCATTTCTCGTTCATGACGGTCTCGAAAACGCAGCATCTCCTTGCCATAATCTTCATAACGGCCACTCGTGCGCCATAACTCAGCTGGCTGAATGGTTGACATTAAAACTTTATGGCACCCAATCCGATCTTGTTCTTCACAAATAATCTTTTCAATCTTTTCCATCACCCTTAGACCTAAAGGTAGCCACGTATATATCCCAGACGTGGTCTGATTGATCATCCCTGCACGCAGCATCAATCGATGAGAGGCAATCTGCGCCTCTGCAGGTGTTTCCTTGAGTGTGGGCAAAAAATATTTTGATAAGCGCATGGTGTTTATTTCCTTATTATAGGGATATTTCAAAAGATTTCCATCATTGCGAGGGGTTACGCCGTAGCCTTTGGCGAAGGCGAACGGTGTGATAATCCATATGTTTAATTCTCCATCATATTTTATGTTGATGGAGGTATAAAATACATGGATTGCCGCGTTCCACTATGCACTTTGCGCTTCGCGGTCCTCGCATGACGCAACTCTTAGTAACTCCTTTATCACACAATTATTCACCCCCCTCCCCAAGGGGAGAGGTAAAAATCTCCCCCTTAAACCAGCTTCCCTTCAATCAATCGAACGGAACGGTCCATTTTTGCAGCCAGATCCAGGTTGTGGGTTGCGACTAATGCAGATAAACCTGTTTCTCGAACCAATGTAAGCATTTCATTAAAGACAGCCTCAGCCGTAACTATATCTAGGTTCCCCGTTGGCTCATCAGCCAGCAAGATTTTTGGGCCATTAGCAACCGCCCGCGCTATAGCAACCCGCTGTTGTTCTCCGCCAGACAATTTCATAGGGCGGTGGTGCAAACGGTGGCCCAGGCCCAACCTTTCTAATAAATCTTCAGCACGGACCCTGGCGTGTGTACGCGTTTTACCGTCAATCAGCAAGGGAAGCATAACATTTTCCAGAGCTGAAAATTCTTGAAGCAAATAGTGAAATTGGTAAACAAACCCGGCAAAATTGCGTCGTAAACTTGTACGCTCCCCATCGGTCAAGTTGTTGCAATCTTTCCCATTCATCATAACTGCCCCCCCACTCGGTAGTTCTAACAACCCAGCAATCTGTAAAAGAGTTGTTTTTCCGGCTCCGCTTGGGCCAACAAGGGCAACAATCTCTCCAGGGGAAATTTTAAGGTTGGTGCCTTTCAAGACCTGGATGACCTCATCACCCTGTTGAAAGTTTCGCGTGATCTTTTTTAACTCAAGGGTGTGTGTCATTGCCGTAACGCCTCTACAGGATTAAGGCGTGCTGCCCGCCAAGAAGGGTATATGGTTGCTAAAAAGGACAAACCCAAAGCCATAAAGACTGTCGCTGCCACATCCCCAACGTCCACCTTACACGGCATTTGCGTTAAGAAATAGATTTCGGCATTGAACAATTCCATGTCAAGTAAGCGCTCTAACCACCGGCGAATGGTCTCAATGTTCAAAGCAAAGGCCAGCCCACCTGCCACACCAGTTAAGGTTCCCGTAATCCCGATGGTAGCGCCAGTTAAAAAGAAAATGCGCATAATGGTACCACGGGTCGCACCCATGGTGCGCATAATGGCAATATCCCGCATTTTATCCTTCACCAACATAATTAACCCTGAAACAATGTTAAAAGCAGCAATAAGGATAATCAATGTAAGGATAATGAACATAACATTACGCTCAACCTGGACAACTTGAAAAAAACTTGTGCTGATATGTTGCCAATCCGTGATGGTGACCCGACTGCCTAAGACGTGCTGAAGGAGAAACCCATATTCGGCAACTTTGTCAGGGTTCTCCACAAAAATCTCTAATACAGATGCCCCCTTGTGGTCCCCTTGTCCCACCTTAAAGAAACTTTGGGCGGTATCTAAGGGCATAAAAATAACTGTCTTATCGTACTCATGGAAACCGACTTCAAATACCCCAACCAACGTCAAGCTTTTCTGGCGAGGCATCGTCCCAAAGGCTGTTGCGTTCCCCTCTGGACTTACTAAATTAAAACGATCCCCAATGCGTAAACCTAAACTTTCTGCTAACCGACGCCCCATGACCACAGAATCACTAGGACGCGCAGGGTCATCCGATTTTCCAAAAGATTCAAGACTACCAGCTTTCATGGTGTTGGCAATGATGTCCCGCTTCCTAAGGTCATTCGGCCGAATCCCATGGACATAGGCACCGCGAGCTTGCGACTTGAACATAACCATAGCTTGTTGAGCAACAACTGGCAAAACTGATTTTACTCCAGAAATAGTCCGGGCTTGGGCCGCAAGCGCATCAAAATCCATCAGGGGACCTGTTGGTGATTGCACAGTGATATGCCCATTCATCCCAATGATACGAGTTAAAAGCTCTTGCCGGAAACCATTCATCACGGACATGACAATGATCAGGGCCGCCACACCCAAGGCAATGCCAACAAAGGAAAAACCAGCGATAACAGAAATAAACCCCTCCTGACGGGGGGAGCGCAAATATCGGTAGGCAATCAGCCGCTCAAACAGGGAAAACATTTGGGTCACTTTAAAACATTAATATATTATTTAGCCTACCATAAATGAGTACCTGGGGATATCCCCATTCTTCAGAGAAGTTCTCCCAACAACAGAGCCACACACATAATGATAGCTAAGGTATGGTATTTTATGCTATGACAACCAAAGAAATGGAATAAAAGGAATATTATGATCATCGCCGTAGATGGTCCTGCCGGCGCAGGCAAAGGAACAATTTCAGAGTACTTAGCGATGAAGTTTGACCTTCTTTATTTAGATACAGGGCTACTTTATCGGGCACTTGCTAAAGTTGTAATTGCCGAAAAGATTGACGCAACTAACACTGCAGCAGTTGCCAATATCGCACTTACTATCCAAGTAAAGGACGTTGAGGATCATGAGTTACGAGGAGAAGAAATCGCTGCTATTGCCTCTCAAGTTGCTATTCTTGAGGAGGTTCGCCGTATTTTAAGCGAACTACAGCGAAATTTTTGCTATTCGGTTGCTCTTCCTTATAAAGGGGCTATCCTAGATGGGCGGGATATTGGAACTGTCGTTTGCCCAGATGCTGATTGCAAGCTTTTCATAACAGCCCGCCCAGAAATTCGAACTCAGCGGCGCTTGCTGGAAACGCAAATGCGCTCTGATGTAAGCTCTGAGGTTGTCTCCTCAATTTCTCAAAAAATTACAGAACGTGACCGCCGTGATAGCGCCAGGAAAATTGCGCCTTTGACTCCTGCGCCAGATGCCATTATAATAGATACATCAGATTTGACAATTGATGAAGCATGTACTAAAGCAGCATTATATGTTGAAAAATGTATGCTTCAGCTAAAGGGTGTTTAGCCCAACGTATTAACCTCTAACCGTATTTTAACTAAGGATTTAACTATTAACATGATAAAAACATCAACAACCAACACGCCAACTGGAACGACTTCCACCTCTCCTGAAGACTTTGCCGCCCTTTTAGATGACTCCCTTGCCGGCAAGAATAGCTTTGAAGGAAGTGTTGTCAAGGGATTGATTGTGGGCATTCGTAATGACATTGCCATTATTGACGTTGGACTAAAATCAGAGGGACGCGTTCCCTTAAAAGAATTCTCCGGCCATGGTCGTACCGTAGAACTGCGCGTCGGAGACACTGTTGATGTATTCATTGAGCGTATGGAAGATAAAAATGGTGAAGCCCTTTTAAGCGTGGAAAAAGCCCGCCGTGAAGCTGTTTGGGATGAACTTGAAAAATCATATAAAGATGGCCTTTTGGTTAACGGTGTTATCTTTGGAAAAGTTAAAGGTGGTTTTGCTGTTGATCTCGATGGAGCCGTTGCTTTTTTACCTGGCAGCCAAGTAGATATCCGCCCTATCCGCGACATTACCCCTCTTATGAACATCGTCCAGCCTTTCAAGCTATTGAAAATGGATAAGGCTCGCAGCAACATTGTTGTTTCTCGTCGTTCCGTACTTGAAGAAACACGAGCTGAAGCCAGAACTGAGCTTGTTTCTAACCTGTCTGAAGGGCAAATCTTAACAGGTATTGTCAAGAACATTACTGATTACGGCGCATTCATTGATCTCGGTGGAGTAGATGGGTTGCTTCATGTTACTGACATTTCTTGGCGGCGGATCAACCATCCAAGCGACATCTTAAAAGTGGGAGAAAACATCCAAGTCCAGGTCATTCGCTTTAATCGAGAGAATCAGCGCATCTCCCTAGGCATGAAGCAACTCGAAGAAGACCCCTGGAAGGGCGTTGAAGAGCGCTATCAAATCGGCAGCCGTTTACGGGGTGTTGTAACCAACGTAACAGATTATGGTGCTTTTGTAGAATTAGAACCTGCTGTCGAAGGTTTGATTTATGTCACAGAAATGAGCTGGACAAAGAAGAATGTCCATCCAGGAAAGATTCTTTCTACCAGCCAAGAAGTTGAAGTCCAGGTCTTAGATGTGGATATGAACAAACGCCGCATTAGTCTCGGGTTAAAGCAGTGCCAAGAAAACCCTTGGCAAAAGTTTAAAGATAACCACCCCATTGGGAACATTTTAGAAGGTGAAGTTAAGAATATTACTGAATTTGGTTTATTTGTTGGGGTATCCGATGAATTAGACGGCATGGTTCACTTGACGGATCTCTCTTGGTCTCGATCCGGAGAAGAAGCCTTAGTAGAATATAAAAAGGGCCAACTTATTAAAGTTAAAGTTCTCGATATTGATGCTGAAAAAGAACGTATTAGCCTTGGTGTTAAGCAACTTGAAGAGGATTCATTCTCAGCAGGGTTGGCCAATATCAAAAAAGGGGATGTTTTGACCGGAACCGTTTGCGCTATTTTAGACAAAGGCATTGAAGTTGAGCTCGATGGTGGAATTATTGGAGCTATCCGCAAAGCTGACCTATCCCGGGATAGGGATTGGCAACGCCCCGACCGTTTCGCTGTTGGAGAGAAAGTTGATGCAAAAGTGTCATCCATTGACAGACCTAACCGTAAAGTGATCCTATCCATCAAATCACGCGAAATTGATGAAGAAAAACAAGTCATGTCTGAGTTTGGCTCTTCTGACAGTGGGGCCAGCCTCGGCGACATCTTAGGTGCTGCGATGAATAAAGCAAAAGCAAAAGAAGAGTCGTCTAAAAAAGAAGCAACCAAAGTAGAGACGCCAAAGGAAAAGGCTACAACAACAAAGAAGGCAGCGGCATCTGAAAAAACAGAAAAAGCTCCCAAGAAGGCTTCAACAAAAAAATCAGCAGCAAAAGAATAGCAATCTCCAACTTGCCATCCCGGTCTCTTCCGGGATGGCATTTCAGTTCGTGAGGGGGACTATAAGTTGACCATTCAACGCACTAAATTATTTTCCTAAATATTTTTTGCTGGAACAGGTGATATTGCAAAAGTCGCGTACCTCTGGCTTTGTTTTATAATCTTCTTCATTACACCCATAAGCACAAAAAGCCTGAAAGCATTTTTTTTCTGTACGATGAGAAGCTTTTGTTGGCAAACACGATTTTGCAATCTCTAAACTTGACGAACAATTTAGTCGATTACATACTTTTTCGCTATGGTCGTTTTGCAGAAGTTTTTCAATTTCATGGGCAGAATATATCTTTAACTTACGCTTTTTAGGCTTATGCTTCCTGAATTTATGCTTTTTGGACTGGTGTTTCTTTGCCTTATGGTGCTTTTTCTTCTTGTGAACCTTTTTGAAGTGTGAGCGGCCATCTTCTCGAAAGCAAAGAGAAGTTACCTTTGTTGCTAAACCCTCTCCAATGGTAAAACAATAAAATAATAGCCATAATAATGCCAACCGAGCCATTTTCTAACCTTACCACTCCAATTTCTGGCATCATTTTTCCTTTATCTTTAAGCATAAGCAAAAAAAGTTAAGATTCTGCTATTATGAATGCTTCCCATGAGGACTCTTTCGAAATTTTGGGGAATGCCATATAATTGTCCATACCCCATAATAAAATGAACTTGATACCTAAATAAACAAGGAGAGAGGTAACAGTAGTGATATCTTTAAGGAACAATTTAGTTTTTCAAGCTATTTATCTTTTATGCTTTTCACTAATTAATTTAAGCTGTGTAGGTACTGAGCGTTATAGCGAGGACAAAACTCCCTATGAAACAACATCCCTTCATCCTTCAAATACCTTTACTGCTGGATCTGTACTTGTTGATCAGAAGACCGAGATAACCTTTGATGGGGGGCGGCTTAAGTCAGCCCTTGCGTTGTATAAAAATTATGAAAATAGTCCTCATGTCGAATTTATAGAAACAGCAGACCAAATTTTCTTTAAAACACCCGATAGCTCTAAAGTTCGCGGTGCAGGGATTGTCGGTGCTATTGGTGGGTTGTTCCCTTCCACCCCAATGACGGGTTTGATTATATGGAGTATTGGTGATTTTTTGGGAATCCCGCCAGGAATGGAGGAGTCCATTACTCTAAGTAGCGGAATCATGATTACAACCACCCCTGTTTTTGTCCGGCAATTTTATGAAAGAGGCCGAACCATAATGGCCTGGTTTGCAGGTGAAGAACTATTCCAAAAGGAAGTGGTCAAAGTAAGTGATACCTCCTCTATTCCCTTCACTTATCAAAAATCGAAGACCCATCATCTCGCAAATTTACTTATATTCTCTACCTCAATTATAGAAGCCACTTTTTATACAAGCCTTATGGTTACATCTGAAGAAAAATTTCCTGTTGTAGCAGCAATAACAGGCGCTCCTTTTTTCTTTTCTTTCTGGGAACGGTATTACGATATTGGGGCCCGCCATATTCATGATTTATTTAATGCACATTACTATGGGAATAAAGATATCCGCAAAAAAAGAGCTATTCTTTTGCTGATGATTAAACAATTTCAAAAAGCCATCGCAGAAAACAGTGCCTTCGCAAAAGGAATTTATAATGAAGTCAGATATGAAACGCGCCGCTTAAAAGATAGTCATAAATCTAATTTCTCTAGCTTGAAGAGTTACTTTGCTTTATCTGCCTTTTTATTGAAGGGTGTAGAAAATGTTCCAGAAAAACCACAGGGAGCAATATTAGAGGAAGAGCTTCGGACAGAAAATGATAAAATAACACAAATAATCAATAAATTAATAGAGGATAATAACGAACTGAGAAGATATAAGGCGCAAACAGAGGAGCTCACTCCTTCGCTGTCAGAGGAATTCCTAAACTATTTAAGTATTCTTACAACAGGGTGTGCATCGGGGGGACGATTGGCCTCATCACAATATACGTTGGAAACCCTTTTGACGGCATTATTTTCTAACGATACGGCATACGTGCTTGCGTGGGTTGGCGCAGGGGTGGATCTCGCTATCAAAATAGGGACAGAGTATAAAACTCAAAAAGGTTTCTTTCAAAATTGTCGCACATGGTCATGTAATAGCTTCTTTGAGGTAGTCAGAAATGGTATTGGCACTAATGCGCTTGCATATGGTGGTCTTTTTGCTCTTGCCAGAACCATACCTGGATTAGCCAATTTTGCAAGATGGGGAACCGTTCCTAAATTTTTTCAAGCAGCAACCCTCTTGCCTGCTTTTGTTGGAGATACGGTATATTACCAGCAATTCTTGAAAGAAAAAGGCCAAAGCATTCTGACCGCGCTCCTCACAGCGATACCAAAAAAGCACACCATAGATTGTGGAAATTATCAGCCAACTGCTATGAAAGAAAGATCAGAGTGTGGAAAATGCACAGAGGAATGGAGAAAACATGCTGTTAGATATATGCCAACCTCTCTAAAAAAATCAATTCGTCGGAATGCCCGGCATGCTTGGCTGTACAAATGGTCTGAGGATTTATATAACGTTATACACTATACTTGGAATGATCAGGCAATTGACTCTTTTTATAAGATAACACAAGAAAATGGTGGTTTAGGGTCTGCATTAAAACCAAATCGCACAGCCCTTAATAGCATGGGTGATTTAATGGGAAGTACCGAATCAGCAGAGGAATTATAGTAAATATCATTGCGTCTTCTTTAAATAATCTCCACACAAGAATACTCACAGAAATAAGAGACACTTGATAAAAAATTTTAAGCAGGCAGATATAGTTAAGTATAACTCCTTACATTTTTGTTCTTTTTTACCCTTGCTAATAACAAATTTTCTTGCTATGTATAAATTATCTCAATTTGTTGAGATTAAATCACAAATAAATGGGCTTAAAAATAACTTGAAAGTGTGATGTGGTGTCCCCACATCTAAATAGTACGCCCACTATGAACCAAAAAATCGATGGGATCGCCTTTTTGAATGAGAGCGTTTTTGTAGCTTGGTATACCCTCTAGGGTGTGGCCACTTTCATCTAAAAGCTATAACAACCCTTACGGAGCCGAGTGCCAACATGTTGGACATTTCGACGCAGTGTCACGCCAAATAGCAACTGCTATAGTTAATGAGGAGATTATAATGACAGCTCAACGTAAACGCCCCAATGACTCACGAAGCAGCACTCACAGCCTGGCTCATGATTTGCGCCTGGCCTTAATGACACAGCAGCTTCAAGTTGTTTTCCAACCAAAGGTTTGCGCCCATAGCCGCCAAACCATTGGCGCAGAAGTCCTCTTACGGTGGCAACACCCGGTTGAGGGGTTAATCTCGGCTGACCGTTGGGTTTCAATCGCAGAATCTCACAACCTCATGCACCCTCTCACCTTATGGTTGATCGATAAAGTAATCTATTATTTAAAAAGCGCGGGAGACGCGGCTTTACCTTTATCTATTAATGTATCTCCAACAATATTGAATGGAACCTTCGCCCTCCATGTTATCAAGATGCTTTCTTGTGCAAACATTCCGCCTCATTTGTTAGAAATTGAAATTACGGAAGCAGCGCCGGTCAAAAATATGACCAACTTAGCCAATGCGGTACGCCTCCTCCAATCAAAGGGATTAAAAGTCTATTTAGATGACTTTGGAACAGGGTACTCTACAATGCAATATTTGGTCGCTGTTCCTGTAGATGGCGTTAAGATGGATAAGAGTTTTGTTCAACAAGCCCCCCTTATTCCGGCAGCGCGACTTATTTTAAAGTCTCTCATTGAGCTGGCTCGTGAAATTGGTGTGACTGTTGTCTGTGAGGGCGTTGAAACTGTAGAGCAGTTAGCCCTTGTAAAGCGGCTTGGTGGAGAAGTTATCCAAGGGTATCTTACAGGCAAACCTGTGACGCCAGAGGCTTTTGCCTTGAGTATTGATGCTCCCTCACTTCTTCCCTTTCCTGAAATTACCTCTGACCTTTATAAAGTTCATGCTTTGTGAAAAATTTCATTAATTATATTTTTTCATCATGTCCCCACATGGTAGTTAAGAAAATCTTTCAAGCGTTAACATCCCCAGCTGACAAATGAGGAAAAATCTGCAATAGTTCCTGGAGTAAATAATGTCCTATCCAAGGAAAACTGTTGAATGCCTCTCTCCCCTGCTCTCCCTACGATTTTATGTATTCTCGATGGGTGGGGTATTGCCCCTTCTTCAAAGAACAATGGTATAGCGAACGCCTATACCCCTACGTGGGACCATTTTATGCAAACCTATCCCCATGCCCAATTACAAGCTTCTGAGCTGTTTGTCGGTCTCCCTTCAGGCCAGATGGGAAACTCTGAAGTTGGGCATATGACAATAGGATCGGGGCGCGTCATCCTTCAAGACTTACCCCGTATCGACCTAAGCCTTGGGAATCAGCTCGCAGCAACAGGAAAAGACGAAAAACTTGCTTCAAATCCAAAATTTACGAATTTTATCGAAACATTAAAGAAAACAGGCGGAGCCTGTCATGTCATCGGCCTCCTTTCCCCCGGGGGCGTTCATTCCCACCAATCCCATATGGAAGCTATCGTCAATTTGCTGACGCAAGCCAATCTCCCCCTCCATATTCATGCTATTCTTGATGGGCGGGACACACCCCCTCAAAGCGCATATGAATACGTGAAAGAATTTATAGCCAACACGAAGCACTCCCTTGCCACAATTGGTGGGCGCTATTACGCTATGGATCGGGACAAACGGTGGGACCGAGTTGAAAAAGCCTATCAAACAATCGTTTTTGGCCAAGGGCTTTATACCCAAAATCCCCTCAACCTCCTTAAAGATCAATATAAGAACGGCGTGGGAGATGAGTTTATTCTTCCTCATAGTATTGCCGGTTACAAAGGCATGAAAGACGGTGACGGCCTTTTCGTAGTTAATTTTAGGGCTGATCGAGTTCGGCAAATTCTAACAGCTCTTCTGATGTCAGATTTTGCTTATTTTGACCGAGGACGCCCCATTTCATTTGGGTCTGCCCTCTCATTGGGAGAGTATACAACAGAGTTAATCCCTTTGATTTCCCCCTTATTTCCTAAAGAAATGGTAACAACCCCCCTGGGTGCGGTTGTTTCAGATGCAGGCCTCAAGCAACTACGTATTGCTGAAACGGAAAAATACGCCCATGTCACATTTTTTCTCAATGGGGGAAGGGAAGAAGTTTTTCCGGGAGAAGATCGCATTTTAATCCCCTCCCCAAACGTGGCAACTTATGACTTAAAACCAGAAATGTCTGCTGAACAGCTGACAGATCAAGTTGTGAAGATTGTAACCTCACAACAAGCACGCCATAAATATACTTTGATTGTCATTAACTTTGCCAACACAGATATGGTTGGTCATACAGGTGCACAAAAGGCTATTCTCAAAGCCGTAGAAACAATAGATCATTGTTTAAGCCGTCTTGAAGAAGCCGCAAAAGAAGGCGGCTATGCCCTTTTGGTCACGGCAGATCACGGGAATGTTGAACAAATGGTTGATGCCGCAACAGGGGTAACACATACAGCCCACACTTGCAATCCAGTTCCTGTAGTATTGGTTAATGGCCCTAAAGCTGTTTTAGACCTTGCTGATGGTCAGCTCAGCGACATTGCTCCTACAATTTTAGATCTTTTAGGTTTAAGTATCCCCTCTGATATGACAGGAACATCATTGTTATTAAAGGAGAAACGTACCCATGTTATGGCTTAGGGCTCTACTTTTTCTCTTCCTATTGGTCCTTGAAATCATGGCAGCTCCCTCTAAAATAAAGTCTAAGGGAACAACTCAAGAACAGCTGGTTGCTATTGCTGCGACGATTCAAAACCATGAACTTCAATTATCTACAGTCGAGCACGATTTAAATCAAGCCTGTAGTGAAGAAAGCGCTATTTTGAGCGAACTCCAACATTATAACCAGCGACTAAGGGAAATGGTGCATTACCTACGCCACGCCATTCAGTATTCTCCCTTACTTGCTATGCTTTCTGCTCCCAAACCAGAAAATGTCATCCATAGCTCTATGCTCCTTCGTTCCATTACGCCTGAAATTCACACCCGCAACCAACAACTTCTTGAAAAAGTAAAATCCTTATCGCGCATCCGCGCTCAGCTGGAGGAAAAGCAAAACAAGCTTCGCGACCTCACTTTCCAATACCATCAAGACCGTGACAACCTTAATGAATTGCTCAAAACACGCTATCAAACAAGCGATTTGTTAAAAAAACAGCCAGGGAACAGCTCAGAGATTCTTCAATTAATTCCTCCTGTTGTTGGGAAAATTATCCCAACTTATGGGGATACAAAACCTGAATGGGCCCCTTTTACTCAAGGTATCCTGTTTACCACGCGCGGTGATGCCCATGTGATCTCCCCCCTTTCAGGAATCATTGCTTCAGCTGGTGACTATGCAAATGGCCAAGGAAAGATGGTGATTATCGAAACCCAAAATTCTCATATTGTCATATCAGGCTTGGGGTCTTTAAACTGTACGGTAGGACAAAGCGTAATCGCTGGAGAACCTATTGGCCGGATGCCAAAACATCCAAAGAAAACAAAGGCTTCTTCCCAAAATGCGCCTCGACTTTACCTTGAGGTTTGGCACCAAGAACAAACTGTTGACCCTCAATCTGTTCTTAATGAAAAAAGGAAAAACTTATAATGTGTCGCTATTGTTATCTCTTTTTCACTGTAACAGCGATTCTTCTTATGGGGTGCCGAGACTCGGCGCCAGATTCAAGCTCCAGCACCCAATTCTCTGAACCTCTAATCGCTAAAACCCTTGAAAGGGTTAGGCTGGAGTATGTCGAAAAACCAAATGAAAGAAAGATGCTGGAAGGCGCTTTAAATGGCATGCTCATGGCTTTGGACCCCTATTCTACCTTTCTAAATCCTGAATCTTATAAAATTTACACCCAATCTCGTAAGGGTGAGTTTGGTGGATTAGGTATCGAGGTCCTATTTAGTGATAGCGTTCTCAAAGTTATCTCTCCAATGGATGACATGCCTGCCCAAAAAGCAGGAATCAAGCCTGGAGACATTATTACCCATATTGATAACGTTTCTATCGCAGGCCTTGCACCTGATGAAGTCTTAAAACGTCTCCATGGAAAGCCAGGAACGTCTGTATCCTTGAAGATCACACGCGGAACAACACAACCATTCTCTGTTAAAATTATACGTGAACACATTATCTACAATCCAGTTAAGCATCGTATCGAAGGAAACATTGGTTATATACGAATCAGCTATTTTAACGACCAAACGACAGAAAAGCTCAGAGCAGCCATAAACACTATTCAAAAAAGCCTTGGCAAAAGCTTACAAGGGCTTGTCTTAGATTTAAGAAACAACCCAGGTGGCAGCCCTGAGCAGGCCGTATCTGTTTCCAGCCTTTTCCTAGACTCTGGCATAATCGTCCATATCAAGGGACGCACTGAAGCCCACAACCAAACGCTGAAAGCAGCTGGAAAGGCTATTTTAAAGGATATTCCTATTGCAATCCTTATCAATCAAGGCTCTGCATCTGCTTCTGAGATTGTTGCAGCTGCCCTTCGCGATAATCATAGGGCTGTCTTGGTTGGAGAAAAAACCTTTGGAAAGGGATCCATCCAGGGCCTTTATGAATTAGAAAATTATGGGGGCATAAAGATTACGATTGCCCGGTTCTATACTCCAAAGGGGGAAGCCATTCAGGAGCGAGGAATCCAGCCAGATATTCTTTTACCCCAAAAACCCTCTGAGTCTTTAAAAATGTCACCGACCAAAGAAGCGAGTGCTGATGACACGCAGCTTCAACGGGCCCTTGACCTCCTTAAGGGCTTATGGGCAGTTAAAGTACGACCATGAACAAAAAATCCAAGCGCCCTATGATACGGTTTTCTAAAATTTTTCAAGCTATTTGTAGCCCTTCTATGATTTTGCCTTTAATCATATGTGTGGTTTTTGGAGGAAGCTTCTACTTTTGGAATATGAGAAATGCACCCTCTTCTCCCCTTCCGCAAGCTTTACCAGCCTCTCCTCCTTATTCTAGCGGAGAAACACTTGAGACCACGCATGAAGAAGAGAGCGATGATGAGGAAGATTCCTATGAGTTAAACAGCCCTTCCTGGACCCTTCTTCAAACAGCACTCCCTTCTCCGTTTTTTGAGCCTATTACAAAAGTAAAAAGCCCAATAGTTGTCATCATCTTAACCGGCCTGGGGCTCAATAAAGATTGGACAACACAGCTATTAACAACCTTTAAAGGAAAAGTTACATTTGCCTTTAGCCCCTATAGCTCAAATCTTCAAGAACAGCTTCAGGAAGCAATAACCCTTGGGAATCAAACTCTTATAGCCTTGCCGATGGAACCTTATGCTTTTCCAAACCCTGATCCAGGACCGTATACCCTCTTAACAGGTGTTAAGCCAGAAGAAAATATCTCCAAAACGAAAGCGGTATTAAAGAAAATTCCCAATAGCGTAGGAGTGATCGGAGATTATGGGTCCCGTTTTACCTTGTCTCAAATAGATTTAGAGCCTGTCTTAAAAGAAATTAAAGGTCATGGTAGTATTTTTGTTGATTCATATACCACTCTGCATTCTCAAGTTCCGGAAACATGCAAAGCTTTAGGCATGACTTGTCCCCAAGTTCATATGACAATTACACCAGAAGAGGACACCACCAAGCAGGAGGATTTTTTTAAAAGAGTTATCCAAGACGCGAAAGAAAATGGCATCATGATCATAAGCGTGCCTGCCATTCCAGCATTTACAGATTATTTACTTAAATGGATTGCTGATTCAGAAAAAAAGGGTATAAACTTTACGACCATAGCCAATTTAAAACCCCCAGAACTTTCTTCAGACATTTCTGGAGAGCACCGAGGTATGACCAATGTCAGCAAATAAGACCCACATTAATCCCGACAACATTGAGTACCGCAAGGGTGTTGGACTTATGATCTTGAATACTGATCGGCAAGTTTGGGTTGGCCAACGACGCGATACAGGAAACCTTATTGGCGGTTCAAGCGCCTGGCAAATGCCCCAAGGTGGGATTGACAGTATGGAAACTCCTTGGCAAGCCGCTTTACGGGAAATGAAAGAGGAAATCGGCACTGTCAATGTGCGCTTGATTGCCGAAAGCCGAGATTGGATATCTTATGACTTCCCAGAAGAACTGCATGCCACCTTATGGGGCGGGCGGTTTTTTGGGCAAACACAGAAATGGTTTCTGGTTGAGTTTTTAGGCAATGATTCAGAGATTAATATCAATACACATCATCCGGAATTTACTGCCTGGCAATGGATTGACGCCCACCAGCTTCCCGACCTTATTGTTGCCTTCAAAAAGGACCTTTATCGCAAACTCCTGGATGAATTTAAAGAATATTTGCCGTTGTAAAGTATCCAAAAATTTATCCCTTAGCTTCTTCACTTTGGCTAATTAGGAGCCTAACCATTGATTTAAAAAATTTTGGAGATCTTTAACCAGTTGAGAGGCTCGATTTAAGCGCCTTATTAAAAGAACACCAAAGCCTGCAAGGAATTAATTTTGGGAAAATCGCCGAAGTGAAGAACTTCGACACGAGACTTGACAAATAAGGCGCAATTGCGTCAATGTCCGTCTTAGAAGCATAACCACTCATAACGCGATAGATTTATATACCGTTAAAGGATTTGGCGATGTTGAAGGTAATCCCTCTAAAAGGTCCTCTAACAATAAAATGTTTGGTTCACCATGGCTTCTTTTTTACTTTCCTTTTAACAGATCGGCAAAAAAGCGTGCCCAAGCAATTTTTGTCTTATTTTTTTCTTGTCTGGCCTCTCCTTTTGGGGGGTTTATTCGGCGCCCGATTAGCCACTGGCGCTTCTCACTTATAATGTAATGCTTTTGGAGACCCGATGCCCAACTCGCCATCTCACCAATCAACTTTTTTTTCCATTCCCAAGCAAATTTGGGGAATCGGTTGGGGTGTGTTCTTTATTAATACTTCTTCTGTTATGGTTCGCTCGATAGCAGCTATCTACTTAAAAAATGTCCTTGGTGTTGGCATCGGCTGGATCGGGTTGCTTGAAGGATTCATTGAAGGATTATCTTTTGTCATCAAAACATTCGCCGGTGTTGTCAGTGACTATTTACGTCGCCGAAAAATATTTATAACGATTGGGTACACGCTTATCGCCATTAGCAATCCCATTATTGCGCTATGGGCAAGCTTTGCTGGCGTTTTCGTCTATCGAGTTATTGCCCGCATTGGAAATGGCGTCCAAGCCACACCCCGCGATGCCTTGGTTGCAGACATTGCCCCTGCTAAAAGCAGAGGCGCTTGTTATGGGTTACGCTTAGGACTCGGTATTGCGGGGTCCTTCGTCGGAGGACTTATCGCGTTAATCTATATGCACAAAAGCAATAGCAATTATCAGCAACTTTTTTGGCTGGCCACCGTTCCAGCCGTTATTGCTGTTTTAATTGTTTTAATTTTTATCAAGGAACCTCGGAAGAATCTGCACCCCAAAGACCACCAACCACGTCACCCCATCCACTGGGCCGATCTTCCCCGTTTAGGGCGACAGTTTTGGATCCTGATGGGAGTTGTTGCCATCTTCATAATGGCTCAGGTGGGAGAGCCCTTTATGGTTTTACATGCCCATCTTAATTTTGGGTTACCGGAAGCAAGCGCTCCCATTATCTTTCTTCTTTTTAATGCCACGCATTCAGCTTCTTCTCTTCCTGTTGGCATGCTCTCTGACCGCATGAGCCGCTATCACCTTCTCGCTCTTGGCTTTATTGTTCTTATTGCCTCAGATTTAATTCTTGCAACAGCAACAAGCCTCACATCCGTATTTATTGGCATTGCCATATGGGGCTTTCAAATGGGCATCCATCAAAGCATGTTTCTTGCCCTTATCGCTGACAATGCGCCCGAGGACCTTCATGGAACAGCTTTAAGCGTATACTATCTCATTTACGGCGCTTCTTTATTTTTAGCCAATACCTGTGGCGGAATCCTTGCACAAGTCTTTGATTCAAGCGCAGCTTACTTATTTTCTCTCGTGGTTGCCATCATTGCCCTGCTCTTTCTTCTCCTCGTTATGCCAAAAAAAAGAGCAAGGTCACACAAAACAGTTGCGTAAAAAGTTAGCATAGGGTAAGTTCCGCTTAGGTAACGTTAAGAAGTACCAACAAAATAAGAATAATCATGGGTTTGTGAGTTTTGGAAGGTGTCTACTCTCCAGTAGCCGCTTTGTTAAATCTTAATATATGGGCTATGTAAGGATAGATGTTATGATAAAAGCGGTGGTTCGATGTCCTTAACCCATAGGAAAATTGAGCATCCTTCGACATTTTTTTCTTTTCTATATAAATCTAAAATTTTTTCTTCCCTATTCTCTCCTCAAATCATTCCAAGCACCATATGGGCTCTGGGAGCATCTATGCTCTTCATTAATATATCTGTCATTATGGTTTATAGCCTTAATGCCCTTTATTTAAGCACCGTTATTGGCATCTCTGCTGTTTGGATTGGCTTATTAGAAGGAGCAATTGAAGCAATTTCATACCTTGTCAAGTTGTGCTCAGGTGTTTTAAGCGACTACTTCAAAAAACGTAAAAATATTATGCTAATTGGGTATGCTTTAACAGCTATCAGCAAACCACTCTTAGGACTTTCTTCCGGTTATAGCGCTATTTTT
>Ga0172376_10002851_pt1 | contig 20850 bp, 21 predicted proteins | sample Lak35m_FD_121114 | JGI IMG/M metagenome (GOLD analysis project Ga0172376, IMG submission 121114) | Freshwater microbial communities from Kabuno Bay, South-Kivu, Congo - kab_092012_35m | ecosystem: Environmental > Aquatic > Freshwater > Lake | place: Democratic Republic of the Congo: South-Kivu... | reverse complement strand
TGTTGCAGCTTGAACAACTGAAATAATCCACCAGACTGTTCAAACTCTACCAAAAAATCTATATCACTATTAGGGGTTGCCTTATCCCTAGCGACAGATCCAAACAAGTGTAAGGATTTTACACCAAGTTGTTCAAGTTCTACTTGATGATTAGTTAATGTATTTATGACATCCGAACGTCTAAGTAATTTCTCCATAAGTCACCAAACCAAAATGGCTTAGCCATAATTATTACATTGACTTGAAAATTTTGGCGATCGCTATTGATTTTTAACTTTGAGAAAAGCGATCGCCTCAAAAAATGCTTTAACATGCATATATAGCTTTTCAGATTGGCAACCCATCAAACTAGACTATGGAAAAAGTAGCAAGTTATGAACAAGACCTCTTAACATGGACACAGCAACAGGCTGAGTACCTCCAGAAAGGTCGTTGGGCAGAATTGGATGTTAAAAATTTGATCGAGGAGTTAGAAGCATTGGGACGTAGCGAACAAAAAGAACTCAGTAGCTATTTTCAGGTGCTATTAATACACTTACTCAAATGTCAGTACCAACCTGAGAAAAGAATACCGAGTTGGAATAACACACTTTCTAATTGTCGTGACAAAATTCAAGACTGTCTAGAAGATACTCCTAGTTTGCAAAGATTCCTTCAAGATTCAGAATGGATAGAGAAATACTATCGACGGGCGCGGAGAGATGCGGCAAAAGAAACACAAAAGGCTCTAGAAACTTTTCCAGTTAAATGTCCCTACGAGATCGCCCAAATCCTCGATCCAGAATTTCTCACATAACATGCAAATGAACATCGCTCTCTTTGGAACTAGCGCCGATCCACCTAGCATTGGACATCAACAGATCTTGCAATGGCTCAACAACCATTACGATCGCACAATCGTTTGGGTATCAGACAACCCGTTTAAAACTCATCAAGCAAGCCTACGCGATCGCATCGCTATGATGGAGTTAACCATTGCCGCCATCCAACCACCAGCACAGGCGATCGCTTTACAACCTGAAATTAGTGACCCGCGTACAATTAATACCGTCGAGAAAGCCAAACAAATCTTGCCCCATGCAAACTTTACCCTTGTCATCGGTGGCGACCTTGTGTCGCAATTGCCTACATGGTATCGCGCCCAAGATTTGTTACATCAAGTTAAGCTGCTAGTTGTGCCTCGTCAAGGCGTAAGCATTGCTGCTGCTGATATTGATTGCCTTGTCCAAATGGGTACTGAAGTGACGATCGCCCCAGACTCCACCTCAATACCTAACGTTTCTTCGTCAGACTATCGCAACAATGGCAACAGTTCAGTCATAATACCCACAGTCGCAGCATATATCCAACGAGAGTCGCTTTACGCATGGCAGACAAGTCCCGCCCCATAGCCCCCAAACCCCTAGCAGATTTTAAGGTCGGTGTTGACAACGTGATTTTTTCCGTAGATACCGAGCAGAATCGTCTATTGGTGCTACTGGTAATGCGCCAACATGAACCCTATCGCGATCGCTGGTGCTTACCTGGGACACTCGTGCGTCAAGGTGAATCCCTCGAAGAAGCTGCCTATCGGATTCTCTCCGAAAAAATTCGCGCTAAAAATCTCTATTTAGAGCAACTCTTTACCTTTGGTGATATTGGACGTGATCCTCGTGAAGCTCCTGATAGCTATGCCGTGCGTTATCTATCTGTTAGTTATTTTGCATTAGTTCCATTCTCTCAAGCGGAACTAATTGCCGATGGCGTTAGTGGAATTGCCTGGTATCCCGTTAAGCAAGTTCCCGAACTCGCCTTTGATCACAATCGCATTCTCGAATATGGACACCGCCGCCTTTGTAACAAGCTTGAATATAGTCCTGTGGCTTTTGATGTCTTGCCTGAAGCATTCACTTTAAGTGATCTCTATCAACTTTATACAACTGTGCTGGGAGAGAATTTTTCTGATTATTCTAACTTTCGCACTCGTTTACTTAAGCTTGGATTTCTCAGCGATACTGGTATCAAAACTTCAAGGGGAGCAGGTCGTCCCGCCAGTCTCTACCGCTTTGATGCAGAAGCTTTTGCGCCGTTTAAGAATAAGCCAATGGTGTTTATTTAGGCTACTGTCAGGACTTTCGGTTTTCATTTTGCCGCAGGTAAAATGAAAACCGCTATCGTAATACCAAAGCATAAAATGGCGTAGCTATTTTGCGATTTCAAAACCCTTACAGGCTTTGGTTTTTAATTCACAGAAGTGTAGCTACACTTTTGTGAATTGGTATAAAATTATATTTAGGACTTACGTAAAATGACGAAATGTAAGGGCAATTCATGAATTGCCTTTACGGTGAAATGAGGCTTTCAAAGTGTTTTTGCGTAAGTTCTAATATTTTTAAGTCAGCGCATTTACCAAGTAACTAATGACCTTACAAACAGACATTGACAGCGCCGCCGCTCAACTCAAGGGCAAAACCCCTCAAGAAGTACTCACATGGGCGCTCGGTAACTATGAAAAGATCTCGCTAGCTTCGAGTTTTGGAGCCGAGGATGTCGCCTTAATCGATATGATTTCCAAAATCAAGCCTGATGCCCATGTGATCACTCTCGATACAGGTCGATTGAATGCGGAAACCTATGAAGTAATAGCTAAAGTCCAACAAAAATATCCTCAACTTCAATTGCGAATCATGTTCCCACAGGCTGAGGCTGTTGAGCAGATGGTCAGCGCTAAGGGAATTAATCTGTTTTATGACAGTATTGAAAATCGCAAGCAATGTTGTTACATTCGCAAGGTAGAGCCGCTTGGTCGTGCGACTAAAGGTTTGGATGCTTGGATTACAGGGCTACGTCGCGACCAAACAGCCAACCGTTCCACAATGGAGACTGTTGAGCTAGATGGCGATCGCAACATTGCTAAGATCAATCCTTTGATTGATTGGACAAATGATCAAGTGTGGGAATACATTCATGCTAACGCAGTTCCCTATAATGCTCTCCATGATCAGAACTTCCCTAGCATTGGTTGTGCGCCCTGTACCAGAGCCGTCCAAGCGGGTGAAGACCTTCGCGCTGGTCGTTGGTGGTGGGAGATGAGTAATCAAGAATGTGGATTGCATGTCACCAGTGACGGTCGTTTGGTTCGGGCAAAAGGCGAATAAATAATCAAGGCTCGCTTGGCGAGCCTTGATTATTACCTTGATCATTAAAGTATGGTTCGCAAGAAGATTTACAGTGCTCAAACAGTGCTCAACATGGCTAAGGCAATGCAATATCGTGACTGGTACTTTCGAGGATGGCGATCGCGTTATGGCTTTTGTCGAGCGCAGAATGCTGATCGTACTAAGCCGCCAATTTTACTAATTCATGGGTTTGGGGCAGCAATCGATCATTGGCGTGGCAATATTCCTGCCTTAGCTGAAAATCATACGGTTTATGCAATTGATTTATTAGGCTTTGGTGGCTCAGAGAAACCATCGGCGCGCTATTCGATCCATCTATGGGTAGAGCAAGTTTTTCAGTTTTGGCAAAAGTTTATTAATGTGCCAATGGTGATTATTGGCAACTCGATTGGCTCTCTAGTTGCGGCGATCGCGGCTAGTCATCACCCCGAAATTGCCTCAAACGTAGTTGTTATAAGTTTGCCTGATATCGCAGCTTTTAACGATATGGTTCCGAAAGCATTACAACCAATTGAACGCACGGTTAAGGCGATCATCTCGGCATTTCTAGTTAAACCTCTATTCCATTTAGTGCGCCAACCCTTCACGATTCGTTTAGTGCTGAAGGGAATTGTCTATTGCGATCACCATCGGGTGGATGATCAATTGGTGGAAATTATTGCTAAACCTGCCCGCGATCGCCAAGCTGCTGAAGCTTTCCTCTGTCTCAATCGCAGTATTAATCAACCCAACTATTCACCGAGCTTAACTCAAGCCCTTTCTCAATTACAGGTTCCATTGTTAATTCTGTGGGGAAGTTGCGATCGCTTAATTCCACCATCTGAAGGAAAGCGATTAGTGAAATATGCACCTAACGCAACTTTGATGTATTTGGAAGGATTGGGGCATTGCGCCCATGATGATCATCCTGAGCGTGTCAATCATGAAATTTTAAGTTGGCTGGCTTGACTATAAAAGATTAGAGGCGACGTTTCTCGTCGCCTCTAATCTTTTATAGTTTATTATTATAAAAACAGAAACTTTTTACGATTTTGCCAGTCTTCATTGGAATCCGAGACAAGCGCACTCAATGATCATTGCCAAGGTTTTATTCGGATGTATCAACAAGTCATATCTCAGGCTTACCAAACCATAGATAAACTATGGCAACGAGCAGTCAGCGCTCCATCGGATATCGCTCTATTTATTAGCAATCTTGATGTGATTGAGCAAAGAGTATTGTATCCGCGCTACCAAAGATTTATCCAAGAATATCAACCCTTACTCCATAGACCTACACCTGAAGAGTGCAAAATTGTCCAAGAGCTAGAAAAAAATGGAGTTGCAATGGCAACTTTGGATGATTTAGCAATCCCAAATAGCGATCGCTTTTTTAGTGCTGCCCAGAATATTTCACAAGAACTTAAGTTAAATGCCCAAAATCCTCTGTATGCAGGCAAGCACACGCTCAACATTAGTGCAGAGCAAATTATGCGCTACCCAGAACTATTTTTATGGGGCGCAGATAGCAAACTTCTCCGCATCATAGAAAACTACCTTAAGCTGCCTGTAGGCTATGATGGATTGTCTTATTACTACAGTCTTCCAGATGGCAGAGAATCTGACCCACGAAAATGGCATCAGGATAAAGAAGACTGGCAAATGATCAAAATAGGAGTTTATGTCAATGATGTAAACGAGGATGGTGGTCCCTTTGAATGTGTCACTCCTGAAGCAAATGAATTTCTATGTAGAAACTTAAAAACTAGATCTATGCGCCGTTATAAAACTGCGTTTCATCATTAAATTCAAGAGATATTACCCAAACATATGCAGGAAAATTGGTATAAAACCTGTACGGGTAAGGCAGGAACAGTGATTTTTGTAGATACGGCACGATACTATCATCGCGGCAAGCCCCCCACTAAATTTGATCGATCAGCGATCTTTTTTGGCTATTGCAGTCGTAAGCCTAGACATGCATTTTTCTGTGGACGATCGCCTCTCTCTAATACCGAACTACGTTATATGGCAAGCCTTTTACCTGAAGAGGTTCGGGACTGTGTGACTTGGCGAGATCGCTTGACAGGTTTAAGCAAATGGATTCCCAAAAATCGCCTAAGAGTATAGCTTTCGTCACCTGTATTAGGACAAATCAAAACCCAAGAAGCGAGTTGCGGCGCTTCGCGCCGCAACTCGCTTCTTGGGTTTGTGTCCAAACAAGAATGGCTACGGCTACATAACAAGAAGGAGTGCTTTGCACTCCTTCTTGTTTATCCCCAACGCAATACTGCTGACCCCCAGCTTAAGCCTGCACCAAAACCTGCGATCGCAATTAAATGATCGGGTTGTATTTTGCCAGCTTGTACCCACTCATCAAGAGCGATCGGAATGGAGGCAGCGGAGGTATTGCCATATTTACCCATATTGCTGACTGCCTTAGCGGGATCGATGCCAAAACGGTTGACCACAGCATCAATAATGCGCTGATTAGCTTGATGCAAAATTAGCCAATCTAGATCATGAACTTCTAAATGAGCATAGTGCAAGGATTTTTCGATCACTTCAGGAACGCGCTTTACTGCAAACCGATAGACTTCTTGACCATTCATACTGATGGGGTTAAAGGTACTACGCCCCAAATAATTGATATTGAGCAAATCATTGCCCTTGCCATCACTTCGCATCTCGAAACCTAGGAGATGATCTTGGGGCTTACTTTCACTGCTAGCTTGCAAAACGACAGCCCCTGCTCCATCACCAAACAAAATACAGGTGCGCCGATCTTGCCAATCTACCCAACGCGAAAGCACATCTGCGCCAATCAATAAGACATTTTTATAAACCCCTGTGCGGATATATTGCGAAGCTGTGACTACGCCAAATACAAACCCTGAACATGCAGCCACTAGATCAAAGGCAACGGCTCTTTCGGCTGCCAAGATTTTTTGAACTCGTCCTGCTGTCCCAAACAAGTCATCGCTAGTTGAGGTGGACAAAATAATCAGGTCAATATCTTCGGGTGTCAGCCCTGCAGCTGCGATCGCTTTTCGTCCTGCCTGAGCTGCCAGATTTGCCACCGAATCATTCTCACCATCAGCAATGTGACGCGCTCTAATACCTGTACGTGAGGCAATCCACTCATCGGTGGTATCTACCATCTGCGCGAGGTCGTTGTTGCTTAGTACGCGATCGGGGACAGCGGAACCGCTTCCGATAAAACGCACTCCGACGAGAGAAGATTCAATATTAGTCATTGGCTGTAATTGGTCTGAATAGCTGAATAAAGGCTGAATTAAAAGTGTTACAGTGTTTTGTACTGAGGTAAAAACTCTATTTTCATGAAAATGTTCGTACTGCAAGAATTTTCATAAAAATAGAGCAACTAAGCCGATCTCGAGTGCGGTCAAGTTGGCGGATCATCAGGGGTATCATCCGCAGGGACAGATACCTTAGGCTTGATTTGACCACGGATGCGATCAAGCACGCCGTTATCGACAGCATCCTTGGCAACACGGATAGCATTACGGATACTCACAGAGTTAGAGCTACCATGACTAATCACACAGATACCTGCTACACCGAGCAATAAAGCGCCACCATACTCATCGGCATCAATGCGCTCTTTCACCTTTTTCAGATTAGGTTTCAAAATTAATGCGCCCAACTTGCCCCGCCAACCTTTAGGCAGCTCTTCTTTGAGAATTTGCATAACGGCATTACCGACACCTTCAGCAAATTTGAGGACAATATTGCCTGCAAAACCATCGCAAACAATGACATCAAACTGACCTTTAAGAATGTCACGCCCTTCAGCATTGCCTGCAAAGGTAATTTGGGGATTGTCTTGGAGGGCTTGGTGAACACGAATTGCGAGTTCATTGCCTTTACAGGCTTCTTCGCCGATATTGAGCAAACCAACTTTTGGCTCTTTAATACCGATCGCATATTGGCTATAGAGCGATCCCATAATGGCAAACTGCTCTAAAAACTTGGGGCGACAGTCCACATTTGCGCCGACATCGAGCAGCAATACGGGTTTATGCGCGACTTGTGTCGGAAATAGTGCGCCGATCGCAGGGCGATCTACACCCGATAAGCGTCCTAAACGTAATAGAGCCGCCGCCATTGCTGCGCCCGAATGCCCTGCCGAAACTACAGCATCAGCTTGTTTGCGCTTAACTAAGTTCATGGCAACGGCGATCGAGGAGTTGGGCTTGCGGCGCAACCCTTCGAGAGGTTCATCGTCCATTTCGATGATCCCTTCTGATGGCACGATCTCAAGGCGATCGCTTTCTTGATAGTTATGTTGCTTGAGGTAATTAGCGAGAATGTCGCGATCTCCCACTAGCGCAATATCTACACCCAATTGGACTTGAGCTAATATTGCTCCTTCGATTATTTCGCGTGGGGCAAAGTCCCCACCCATCGCATCTACTGCAATTCTCACGTTTTGCGATCCTGTCTGCGTTTTCTGACTAAAACTGTAAAGAATTTTATTAAACCTTGCAAAAATTTTAACAGTTTGAGTAACCTCAGCCATTAGGAATCTCAAACAAGAGGTAATTAAAAAATTTTACTTGGCAAAATTTTTTAATTACCTCTTGTTTTTGGGCTTTATGGCGTTGGCGCAATAGCTCTGGCAGCTTCACGATCAACGGGCAAAATTAAAGGTGTGTTTTGACTATTGCCAAGAATTACTAATTTAGAGTTTTGAGATTGCGCTAATTTTTCCGTAGCTTCGATTTGGCGTAATTGCAAAACCGCAGGTGTGAGTCCTTCTGCCAAGATTTTTTGAGCATCAGCGCTGCCCTTTGCCTCGATTCGCTTGCGCTCGGCTTCTTGCTTCTCTTTTTCGAGGACAAATTTCATTTGCAAATTTTCCTGTTCAGCTTTAAGGCGTTCCTGAATGGCTGCTTGCAAAGTTTCAGGCACTTTCACGTTTCGCAATAGAGCCTCATCGACAATAAATCCAATCGGCGCAAGTTGCGATCGCAATTTTTCGGCAAGTTTTAAGCTTATTTCTTCGCGCTTAGTGGCATAGACATCTTCAGCAGAATATCCCGCCACAATTTCGCGAGAAATTGATCGAAATCGCGAAATCACAATTTCGCTTTCTTCAGAGCCTATATTCAGGTAAATACTCGGCGCTTTAGCAGGATCAATTCGATATTGAATGCTGATATCAATCCCTAAAGCCAAGCCTTCTCTAGATGTTGCCCCAATTTCTTCTTTAATATCGCGTAAGCGTACAGAAAACTGCACCACATCAGCAAAGGGATTAATCACATGTAGACCAGCAGCTAAGCTACGATCGCTGACCTTACCTTGAAAATCTTCCACCCCAACATTTCCCGCAGGAATCACAATGATCAAGCGGCTCAAGGCATTGAGTGTAGTGACTAGAGCAATTAGCCCTGCGATCACCTTAATCACTAGTTGGGCAATGCGATTATCAACGAGGCGTTTGCTGTTAAAAAATACCAATATCGAGACTAGTGAAGCGATCGTGGAAATGATAAACGACATTTGTTTACACCTTAAAAAATCACTACGAGACTTTATTTAACGAAATGGCATTGAATAGAGCAACCCACCTTGCTTCCAAGTGCGATTTAACCCACGGGGAATATCTAGGGGCGTAAGATTGCGATTGTAGATATCACTATAATTTCCTACTTGCTTGAGGATTTGAGTTGTCCAGTCTGGCGCTAGTCCTAACTCAATGCCTAAAGACTCTGATGTACCGAGAAATCTGGCAACTTCAGGATTTTTAGTATCCCTAAAAATCGTGTAATTATTCATGTTAATACCCAATTCATCGGCGTAGAAGGTGGAATAAATTATCCATGTCACCACATCCCGCCAGCGATCGTCATTACCAACGAGAGCAGGGCTAAGGGGTTCCCTTGACAAACTCAGATCGAGAATTTTGTGATCAGCAGGACGTGGTAATTTACTCCGCCATGCAGCAAGTTGAGATTTTTCTGAAGAAATTGCTTCGCAGTCACCTTTGGCATAGGTTTTAAAGACTTCATCAAGATCAGGCAAGATAATCGGCTCGATCGCTATATTAGCTTCTTTGAATGTAGATTCTAGGTTTGTGGCGTTGATTCCTGTTTCCACACAGATTTTTTTGTCTGCGAGTTCTTTGAGGGCGATCGCCAATTCTTCACCCGTTTTAGGTGTTTGTTTATCCGTTTTGCTACTATCTTTGTCGGCGGAAGGAGTACTGGTAGGACTAGGAGTGGGGGAGGCAGAGGCGGTTGGCGAAGGCGACACGGTAGTTGCAGGACTGGGTGAACTTGTCGGAGAAGCAGTTGGTTTTGCCCCAATTCTAAGCATTACACCCTGACCATCAAAAAAAGTTGTAGGTGCAAAGGAAATATTCGTAGCAGCATCACGGGTTAAAGTGTGGGTCGTATTTCGCATCAAGACATCGATTTCCCCACTTTGGATTGCTGTAAAGCGATCCTTAGCTAGCAATGGTTTAAAATCAACTGCTTTGGCATCCCCCAAGACTGCCGCTGCGATCGCTTGGCAATAGTCTACATCTAAGCCACTCCACACCCCTTTTTCGTCAACATAGCTAAAACCAGATAGCTTACCATTTACACCACAGATTAGCTTTCCACGAGCTTTTACCCGCTCTAAAATCCCCTCTGGAGCTTTATCTTTGGTGGTGGTTGCTGTTGGGGTTGGGGTTGCGGTTGGAGTGGCTGTGGGGCTTGGAGTTGGTGCTGGTTGACATCCTGATAGCAAAGCGATCGTCAGGCTCGCAAAAAAACACCATTGCCTCAGATGTGTTTTTTTAGAGGGCTTTTGGGCGTTACTTTTTAAGAAGGCAGCAGTTTTCAGTAAATGCTTAGGCATTAAACTCATGGGTTTACTAATTTCTAGCGCGATCAATCTATGGTCTATTTGCAGCTTACCTTGATTCGATTAAATATCATCAGGATTAATGCCCAATGACCTTACATAAGTCGCTAATTTCTCTTTCTGTTGACGTTCTTGACCAGCAAGTTCTTCAGCCTTTTTAGCAAGCACAATCGCTAACTCGTTTTGATTAGCTCTTGTACCCAAAACACAGCAGTGGCACTGAGAACTGCGATCGCCCATTCAACACTATTTAAAGGAACCGTTGACATCAGGTCGCCAAACCAAGGAACTTGCACAAAGGCTATTTGGCAAACAGTGATCAAGGATATGCCGAGAATCAGTGGCAGATTGCTAAATACACTTTGGCGAGCGATCGCACAGGCATGGAAAATCTGACTGAAACCAAGGGTGGCAAAAGCCATTGATCGCGCTTGGGACAACATCGCAGGTTGACCTTGATACTTTAGCCAGAAGACTAGAGAAATAGCGGTAATCGTGGCAGTGACAGTAAGCAAAATGCGGAGGTAATTGCTAGGACGCAACATCGTTTGAAAACGGTGTGCTGGTTGAGATAGCAGACTCTCATGGGTAGGTTCAAGGGCTAGGGGAAAAGCCACAAGTGGTGTCGCGATCGCCCCCACCCAGATTAATTGCAATGGCGGTATAGAGAACCCTGCGGCGGTATCCATGAGGGTTAGTACTGCTAACGTAAAGGAACTTGTAGCCGTAAGCAAGGCAATACGTTGTAGTCGATCAAAGGTAGCTCTTCCTTCGAGAATCGCGATCGGTAAATAATGGAAGTCTTCCTTCGGTAAAATCAGAGATGCACTATCTTGTAATTCTTTGCGGCAGGTGCGATCGCAGATCCCAACATCGGCTGCTCTGAGCAGAGGAATATCTTCAATATCATTCCCAATTACAGCAACAGCATTTAAAGGCTTTTGGTTAGTCTTGAAATGTTCTCTTTGCCATTGGCGAATCCGCTCTTGAGGCGCATCAAAATAACTATGGGTTTCAATACCAATTACTTTTCCAAATGCGACTGCATCATCTTCAGAAGCTCTGATCAGTCCTCTCCACTCAATGCCTGCGCGACTTAAATTATCAAAGCTCAGCACTACATCCGACTCGACTATTGGCACAATTTTAGTCACTCTGGCGATCGCATCTAAAATAGAAGGAAACCTCACCCATATCCTCTGTTTAGCAAGATCACACATTCCTAATAATTGGACTTGTGTAGCAATGCGTAATAAATTTTGAGGATAGGTGCTCACAATTAAAGCAGCAGCAGTCATCGCATTGATCATAATTCCACGCTGCCATGCAAAGCCGATCGCGGTAGTCGTTACTAATAGCAGCATCCCTATCCAGACTTGACGGAGTTGCCTTAATTCAGAATGGATAACTGAAAATGGCTTCTCTCTGATTAGAGCCATCTGTTCTTGGGTGAAACGACTTGTAGCAATCACAATACCCTTGACGGTTCCTGTGGAAATTTCTGTTCCCGCATAGATCATATTGCTGCATTCAAGGGGTGGAGTTTTTTCTTCAAAGGTAAGCTCAGCTCGCTTAGCACAAATTGCTTCCCCGCCTAAATTAGTTTGATTAACCAGTAAATCTTCTGATGTCTCTAGTACACGCAAATCAACATTAGGGCGATCTCCTTCTCGTAGTATTAAAATATCACCTAATACCAAATCCCGTGATGGCAGTTCCATCTCTTCAGAATCGCGCAATACGATTACCGAATTGGAGGGAACATTTTGACGACGTTGAGGGCGATCTCGACTGACTTTCTCTTTAGTTTTAATTGACCATATGGAAATAACAAGCCCTGCTAAGCTATGTAGTATCCCCACAAAAATTAGTGCCCATCCTTCAGCTCTATTCCATTGCAAATAAATTGCCGATCCTAAGAGAAGATAGGTCAAAGGATTGATTAAAGGTTGTAAGAGAACCTTGCTAATGGGACGCGATCGCGGTAATTTATTTGCTCCTAAATGCCGTAATCTTTGTCGTGCACTTACATAGGATAAACCTTCCATCGAAGATTCCAAAGCTGCCAATACTTGCTCCACATCCATGTAGTGCCAAGGTTTTTGGATGTCCGATAGAAAGTCAAATTTTGTCATGGGTTAGTTGCAGGACTTATAGTAACTTGGTTAGATAACGCAAAGTACCATCTATCCTAAGATAAATCATTTTGCTTGTTGCAGTAATTGCAATTGTTTTTCTACATCAAGCTTCACTTTTTGCGCTTGTAAGTAAACTGTAGTCCCACTTTTGATTTTTGCTAATTCATTGTTAACTGACATAAAGTTACCGATCGCTTGATTGCGGTTTAAATCTTTACCCTCTTTGGGCAAGCTTGCCCATAACGCTACAAGCCTCTGATTTGCACGCTCTAAAGCTTGGACTGCATCCTGTTCATTTTTAAGTCTGACCTGCACCTCAGCAAGGCTTGAGCGATATTCAGCTAAACGTCTTTGAGCTTCTGTATAACCTTGTAAATCACTCGCAGGAATATCTTCTAGTCTTTGAATTGCTTCTTGCCACATTGTCGCGATTACTGTCCAACGCTCACTAGAATGCGGCGGATTTTGTCCAGACTGGGCAGCTTTTTTGGCAAATTCTTCAGCACTACTAATTAACGTTGAAACCTTTTCATTCCCACCCGAAAGCCCTGCTAATTCCTTTAAATCTCTAGTTGAGGTACTTGCTAACTGTTGAGATTTTCGTCCTGCCATAGTTTGTGTTGGGATTTGGTTGAGTCGGTCAATCGCCGCCTGCCAGTTTTGGATAGCAAGTTTTTTGTCAATCGGTTTAGTAGATTGCTGAAATAGAGTTTTTGCTGTGATCATGTCTTTTTCAGCATCCGTGAGCATAATCTGGGCATTCTTCTCTTGAAATACCTTCGCTTCTAGTTGTCCTGCTTTAATACGAACTGTTTGCAGTCCCGCAGGTGAAAAGCGCCAGTCATAGCCCCAACCATAATATCCTCGAACATAGTCCGCCCAGTCTGCGATATACCACGCAGGAATTGCATCTAGAGCCGTTTTACCTTCTTTGAGTTTAATTGCACCACGATCGAGATCTTCAGCACTAGTGGGAGATTCGATCAACTGTCTAGCCTCTTCAATCGTAGCTTCTCCCTTTTTGAAATTTTCTTCGATTGTCATGTTGCTCGGCAATAGCAAAAGCGGAGCCACCTTAGCCACTGGTCGTCGAATTGCAGGATAGGGCAAATTCACCACATAAATAAGACCTACAGGTATTCCCACCAAAACGCTAATCCAAATCAGCCGTTTTCCCAATTTTTTAAACCCTCCAGATTTTTTAGGAGAATTAATCGGTCTAGTTTGTAATTCTTGATGCGATCGCGTTAGTTCTGCCTCTAATTCCGCATAACGCTGCATTGTCGAACTAGGTTGAGGAGCGGATGGAGGTTGTGCTGGAATATGGCTTTGAATCGTCTGCACATTTGGAGCATTCCCCGTCCCCTGTTGAGGTTTTTTCCATTTTGCAAACATTGAGTTAAGAATACCCATGATTATTCCCTAATGCAGATATGATTATTATAGGTAAAAACAACGCTTTCCGATGTTTTTACTTTCTGGCGATCACCTAACATCGCTTTGCACTTTCGCAAAAAACAATCAAAAGGGCGGCGCATCGCGTCTCTATTTTGATTGGGTTTTGAGTTTGCTACAATTCGGTCATGCGAAATAGAGGATCTTAAATTATGACTTTAGCCACAGCTAGCCCCTCTAACCTAATGACCATAGAAGACTATCTCAACTATGACGATGGGACAGATACACGCTATGAGCTAGTCAACGGAGAATTAGTCAAAATGCCCACAGAATCTCCTCTAAATTGTCAGATTGCGAAATTGCTAATGTTTGAACTGGCAAAATATTTCCCAATTTCACTAATTTGTCATAAGGATATTGAGCTTGTAGTTAGTGGTAGAAGGGCAAAGGTCAGACTCCCTGATTTAGTTGTACTCAGTGAAGATGGTTATGTGGCGATAACTGGTCAACGCAGTAATACAATTACCCAAGAAATGCCAGCACCTGTTTTAGTGGTCGAAGTTGTTTCCCCTGGGCAAGAAAATCGCGATCGCGATTATCGCTATAAACGTACAGAATATGCAGCTAGAGGCATTAACGAATATTGGATTATCGATCCTGAAATGCGCCAAATCACCATATGCCTATGGGTGGAAGGTCAATATGAGGACAAGATTTATACAGGCGATATGCAAATTTCATCGACGGTAGCTGCTGGCTTTGCCCTGACTGTTGAGAAAGTTTTAGGGTTTGGGGCATAAAAAAGCGGTGTATTGCACCGCTTTTTTATGCCTTGAGATTATTTGAGGATGTCTTTTAAGGTACTGACGACTCGCTCCTGTTGCTCTGCACTTAGTTCAGGAAACATCGGTAAAGATAGTACGCGATCGCAGATATCTTCGGTAACTGGGAAATCGCCTTTTTCATAGCCAAGATGTTGATATACCGATTGCAAATGCAAGGGCAAAGGATAGTAAATCATCGTGATGATATTTTGCTCTCGCAGTTGTGTCTGCACATAATCGCGTTTACCTGCACCAATGCAAACTGTATATTGATTCCAGACGCTGCCCGTGCAATGGTGAGGAGTTGTAACATTAGGAATATTGGCATCTTTGAGGAGAGATGTATAGCGATCGCTAATTTCACGGCGTTGAGCATTCCACTTGTCGAGATAGGGCAATTTCACTTGCAACAGAGCCGCCTGTAAAGAATCCAGACGTGAGTTCATGCCGATATATTCGTGGTAATAGCGCTTAGGGCTACCATGCTCACGCAAAATTTTTAATTTCTCAGCAACTTCAGCGCTTTTGGTAGTCATCATGCCACCATCACCACAGCCACCAAGATTTTTGGTTGGATAAAAACTAAAACAACCGACATCCCCGATACTTCCTACTATCTGACCGTCGAAAGTTGCACCTGTTGCTTGAGCGCAGTCTTCGATCACATAGAGATTATGCTTTTGGGCGATCGCCATCAAACTTGTCATATCAACCGATCGTCCAAACAAATGTACGGGCATGATTGCTTTGGTGCGATCGCTGATGGCAGCTTCGATGAGATCGACATTGATATTGAAACTATGTGCTTCTATATCCACAAATACTGGTTTTGCCCCAGTCATGCTGATCGTTTCCGCACTCGCAAAAAAAGTAAATGGTGAAGTAATTACTTCATCACCCTCCCCAATATCCAAGGCTCGCATTGCTAAATACAGAGCATCAGTACCTGAGTTGCAAGCAATACCATAATCAGAGCCAATATAGCTGGCAAACTCAGCCTCAAACTGACTTACGGTCTGGCCGCCAATGTATTGCCCCGATGCTAGTACTTCTAGGGCAGCTTTGTTGAGGCGATCGCCAATTTGTTGATACTGCTGCGATACATCAAAGGGAGGAATTTTATTCACGTTGAAACGATTCTAGATTGCCTCAACTATTTTAAACGCGATCGCCATTGCTTGTTATCAAAAAAAGACAAGGGGCTTCAGCCCCTTGTTTTAATAAGTACTTGTGCTAAATAAATTACCAAAACCCGTAAAGTTGCGCCCCGCAGGGGCGCAACTTTACGGGTTTTGGTTTGTAATTAATTAAGCCTAGCCACTTATTATTTCTTTTCGTGACGAGCGTAGTCATCTTGGAAGCGAATAATGTCGTCTTCCCCCAAGTACTCACCATTCTGCACCTCGATCAAGATCAGTGGGATTACCCCCGGATTTTCTAGACGGTGTGCTGTACATTTAGGCACATAGGTCGATTGATTGGTACTAATCATCGTTTCTTGGTCACCACAGGTTACCTTAGCTGTACCTGAAACCACAATCCAATGTTCGCTGCGATGGTGGTGCATTTGCAAACTTAGGCGATGTCCTGATTTCACTTCAATACGTTTGATTTTGTAACCTCGTCCTTCTTCGAGTGTGGTAAAAGAACCCCAAGGACGTTCTACAGTTGGGCCATGACTATTTAGTGAATCCCCATTTAAATTTGCAATGCTGGCGATCGCCGAAGGAGATTCTTTTACTGGTGACATAACTGCAATTTAGAAAGCTGGTTGGTTATTAGGATAACATTAAGCCCAAGAATCGCGATTGAATTTTATTAGGTTTAGATGAGTTATGTCAGAATTCTTGCGCGTGGGTTGTCCTGCTCCAGATTTTGAAGCTGATGCTGTAGTTGATCAGGAATTTACAAAAATTAAGCTTTCCAGTTATCAAAAAAATCAAAAGAACAAATACGTAGTTCTATTTTTTTATCCCCTAGACTTCACTTTTGTTTGCCCCACGGAAGTAATCGCCTTTAGCGATCGCTATGAAGAATTTGCCAAACTAAACACGGAAGTAATTGGTATTTCTGTGGATAGTCAATACGCGCATTTAGCTTGGATTCAAACACCGCTTGTGGATGGTGGGTTAGGTGGTGATATTAAGTGTCCGCTTGTTTCGGATTTGACCAAGGCGATCGCTACCTCTTTTAATGTGCTTGATCCTGAAGCAGGCATAGCTTTACGTGGTTTATTTATCATTGATAAAGCAGGTATTGTGCAACATGCCACCATCAATAACCTTGCCTTTGGACGTAGTATAGACGAGACCCTGCGGACTCTTAAAGCGATTCAACATACTCAGAGCCATAACAATGAAGTTTGTCCTGTAGATTGGCAAGAAGGTATGGCGACCATCAAAGTTAAATAACAGTCATACACACAGTGCTATCCCTGTTTATAGCCTTTATCAGGCTAGTGAAGTACAGGTTTGTTTCCCTGCCGAAGGCGGGAAACAAACCTATGTACCTCGCTTGATTGAAAAGCGCTATATTTAACTTTGGTTAACTACAGTACAAATTATTCTTGCATAATTGGTTAAATTCTTCTTAAACAAAATTTAAGCTGCACAACTCATCTCCATGGGGGAGCCGAAGAAGCAATGGCTGAACAAAAAAAAGCTGTTTTAATGATGCACACTGATCAAGCCCAAGGTGAATTGTGGCAGACAGCTTTAGTAACTCAGCAATTAGATGTGATTTGGGAGAATATTTCCTTAGATTTAGTGCAGTACTTAGAAAAATGCGATCGCCAACAGTTGCCAGATCTCTTAATCATGGATATGGCGATCAAGAGTCCTACTTCGGAGACATTGCAATCATCATCGGTTTGTCAATGGATATCTAAGCAACAGGCTCCGACCAAGGTGGTGTTATTTAACCCTAGACAAGAAAAAATCAAAGACATTGAACATAGTTGGGCGTTGAGACGTGGGGCATCTGATGTATTGCCGCGTCTGTCTCCTGAAAACTTAATGACTGAAGTTGCTAGAGTAACAGCTTTGATTGGCTGCTCCTTGATTTCCAACCCCTTAGAAAAAATTGCTAAAAGTTTGGATGCTAACTCTGGGTCTCCACAACCTAAAGCAAGAGAGTTAGCAGTTAAGCCAGAAGTTGAGGCTCTCAATACAAATTCAAAATCTGAAACTAAAAATAATTCTAAAGCTAATCAAAAGTCGGATGCTGGGGAAGTAGTTATGTATCGGGGAGTAAGAATTAGGCGATAGAATTATCGTAAGTGTTTGTGCAAATATTACTCAAAACCCTAAAGTTGCGACCCGCAGGGTCGCAACTTTACGGTTTTGTTTGTTGTAATTCACTATGTTGATCTACCTATGCCTAGCAATTTACCACCGCAAAACTTACAGGAAGAGCAACCCTTTATATTGTTTGCACAGCATGGCTGGGCGGATACCTACCATGACATTGCTCAGTTAGCCCGATCGCTCGCAAGCTCAAACACCATTGTCTATACCCCAGATCTAGGTTGGATCAATACTTGGTTAGAGATCGCCCCATTAATTAATCAAGTTGAAAAAGTAGCTCTAGAGGCGATCGCCAAATATCCTCAATTACCATGGCGCATTGTTGCCCATTCGATGGGCGGGCTAATTTGGCTAGAGGTTTTAAATCGCCATCCTGAATGGCTGCCGAAGATCCATAGCCTCTGTCTAGTCGCATCACCCATTGGCGGCTCCGATCTCGGCAGATTATTCGATCCATTCCGTTGGTTTCCCTTGATGGCGCGTGATCTTGGCACAAATCGTCGTCCCATCGCCGAAGCGATCGCCTCCAAAATTCCGACGCTTTCTGTTGTTGGCGATATTGGTCATAATACTGATGGCACAGTGCCTGTGGGCTGTTCCCAGTTTGCCCATGCTAGTTTTGTGCGTCTAGATAACATTCGTCATGCCTCTCTTAAAAATCATCCAAGAGTTGCTGATGCTGTGCGTCAGTTTTGGGGAAATTCTATAATTGCATCGATCCAAACCGATGCGGCATCACAGTTAATCTCTAAACTGCGATCGCTTGATCTTACCGAAACTGATAATCAAAATTTTGCTAAGGCAAAGCTAGTCCAGACTGGTTTAGAAGAGACAAAACTCTGGCTTTGGACAAATGCCTTACAAGTTATGCATGTGTTTGTCAGTACTCTGGCTTTGGATAAAGAGGGCGATCGCTGTGTTTATAGCGCTTACGCTAGTTGGCAAGCCAAAGGAAAACTAGTCAAAATGCTCAAAAGTTTATGAGCCAAGCTTTGTTCACATCACAAAATCTTAGGTTTGATTTCTTCGATTAATTTTAAGATTACTCGACTGTCATCGGCATAGGGAACCTGCTGTAAGTAGTTCTCTAGATCAATTCTTGCTTCAGTGAAGCGATCTAACTGATAGCAAATTAAGCCACGATCGCGCCATTGGGTTGGCACATCAGGATGAAGCATCAGCGATCGCTCGATGGCGGCTAGGGCTTTGTCAGGTTCGCGGCGGCGGAGATAGATCAGTTTGAGATTAGTGAGTAACCGATCTAAAATGCGGCGAATACTAACAGGTTCAAGATATTCAGGCTGAAGCGGGATCTCATAGCCATATAGCTGTGTCAACTTGGCAGCACAGTCTTCAGGAAATAAAATTTCCCCCTTATTGTAGGGATCGATGAAAATCTCTAGATCAGGATGTCGAGGACGAATAATAAAATGGGCTGGAAAACTAACTCCGTCCATCGGAAATCCAAGGCGATCGCAAATCACCATATAAACCAGTGATAGCGACAGAGGAATACCTAAACGACGCTCTAAAACATCAGTGATGAAACTATTACGCGGATCGTAATAATCGCGATCATTCCCACAAAAACCTTGCTTGACAAATAAATATTGATTAATTTCTTGCACCACCTTGAGTGGGTAATGAATTTTGGCAATTCGTGGTTGCAAATCAGCAACCATACGATCAAAAATCTCCCGATAATGACCAAGATCCATACGTGGATATTCTTCCCATGCGATCGCCAATGCTCCTTCGAGCAAATGGTCAATCGACATGTCATGATCAGGGGTATGGGCAATTTGCCAAAACTTTTGCCGCGCTGGGGAAAGCGTTAACACTAGATTCGCCTTTTTTTACTTTATTTTTACTTTTTACTTTTGCCTTTTTACTTAATTTAACGTATACACCTGACCACTAAATAGAATTCGGGTAATGCCCTTTTGGACGAGTTTAGGACGGGTAATATGAATCAAATCGCTAGGAAACTTAATCACACGTTGATTGTGATGAGAAAATCGCCTTGCTACCCGATGATTATCAAAAATGGGAATTGTTTTTGACAGTGACTCCTCAGGTGGAATTGCACCGAGATCTTTAAAATCCTTGAGGGGGCGAGTAATAATTTCGGCAATGCGATCAACGACGATATAGCAAATTAAAGGTAAATCCGCTCGATCTAAGGGCAAGATTTCCAAGCGATCGCCGATACTATGACCACCACTGAGGTCGGCAAACATTGGCAAGCCAGATTCAGTATCTTCATCGGTGAATTCTTGATCTAGCTCATCCTCATCTAGCTCAAGATTATCTTCGTCAACCAAGTCATCTTCATCTTCATCGTCCTCTAGATCTTCGTCATCAAGGTCGCTTCCTTCAATATTCAGGGTTTCATCTAGATTGTCATCCATCGCGATCGCCGTTTCATCACCTTGGTCAAAATTTGGTTCACAATCATGGTTACTAGTTTCAGGCGTTAGTGGCAAATCGTCAGGGATCAAAGCAAGCTGATTTCCCTGAAAACCGCCAATATCGTAATTGAGTCGCGATCCTCTTTTGCCTTCAGCCTTTTTTTGACCTACCAATTGTCGATACTCCTCAGCAGGAATTAGCTCTTGTAGCAGTCGCAAGACCGTACTCGTACTAACGCCAAACTGCTTCGCCAGTTGAGTCGTGGTTGCATCAGACTCACGATAGAGGCGAAGTATTTCTTGTTTATCATCCAGCGCAAGTTTAACAGCCATTGATTTGGGATACCCCGAAACCACATCTACGAACCAATCAATATCTTAGCGCTTGAACGTATGGGTTAGAGTTTTAATTAAGTAACTATTTGCAAAACTATTGATGAAGTATGGCTTTCACAAACTACAAAAGCATTAGTGATATTTTGCAAAAAATTTTCCTTGTCTTATCAAGAGCAAGACTTTGTGGAACTATGTATTCCTGATCTTGACAGTTCTTTTTTGTCACGCCTAAATTTAGTACAGCAAGAAGGTATCAGCAATTCTCATTATTAAAATCGGTTTTTTGAAAGCCCGCCAACGGCGGGCTTTCAAAAAACCGATTTTGGTGTTTCCAGCGCCTTCGGCGCTGGAAACACCAAAATCGGTTTCATAATGAGAATTGCTGATGGTTTAGAGTTCCGCCTAACATCCTCAAACATAGT
>Ga0172376_10002850_pt1 | contig 20869 bp, 16 predicted proteins | sample Lak35m_FD_121114 | JGI IMG/M metagenome (GOLD analysis project Ga0172376, IMG submission 121114) | Freshwater microbial communities from Kabuno Bay, South-Kivu, Congo - kab_092012_35m | ecosystem: Environmental > Aquatic > Freshwater > Lake | place: Democratic Republic of the Congo: South-Kivu... | reverse complement strand
TGCTGATAGTTCAATCCATTGCAGAGAATCACCATCGTTCACATAGATAAATTCTTGTCCTAAATCAGCATCGATCCAACGGTCACCTTCATTGGCACTACCTGGTGGGAATGAACTGAAGTAGAAGGTACTTTTTCCATTCGCCAATTCATAAGCTGCATTGGCTTTATTAAAGGCTGCCTGAGCGGTTATATTGCCTGTATTAGCTTTATTAAATGCAGCTTGTGCTATTGTTGTACCAGAATTTGCTTGATCGTAAGCAGAATTTGCATGAGCTGCCGCAATATTACCTTTTAAGAAAGCAGAGTTTGCATATGATTCGGCCGACTGAGAAGCTAGATTAAGATAGTTTGTTCCATCATTTGTAAACTGCCAATGATCATCAGATTCATTCCAAATAAAAGCAACATTATCTGAAGTACCACGATCAACTTCAATACCAGCATTAAACGCTGGTGCAGAAGCCTGATCAATCGCAGCGTTAAGAGTTATAATGTTATCTGCAAGAATTACAGTACTTGAATTTGCATACAATAAACCACCAACAATAGTAACACCACCTTGTACTGTCAATGGGCCTGTAAGAGTACCACCACTTAAATCAAGTTTAGAATTGGCTGCATTGTAAGCAGAATTTGCCCAATTGAAAGATGCGTTTGCGTGTCTATAACCTGACGCAGCTTTTTCGTTTGAAACATTAGCAATTTCAAATGCAGCATTAGCAAATACACCAGCAGTTACAGCACGTTGATCTGCGGTAGTTGCGGCACCGAGTGCGGAGTTTGCAAATGATCCAGCAGAATTTGCGGCACCAAAAGCTCCATTTGCATATGAACCAGCAGAGTTAGCAGTATTAAAAGCTGCTTGTAAGATTGCACTACTACCAGCATTGTTAGCAGTATCATATGCGGCTTGAGCGATTGCATTTACTGTATTTGCTAAACTAAATGCAGAGATTGAATGTGCATTAGCGGTATTTGCAACACCAAATGCAGAATTAGCATACGATTCTGCCGCATCAGATCCTATAAAACTATAATTTGTACCATCGTTTGTGTACTGCCATTTATCAGATGCTTCATTCCACCTTAATATAACTGGAGATTCATCACCACGAATAACACGAATGCCTGAATTTAATGATGGTGCGCCAGTTTGGTCTGTTGCAATATCAATTAAGTTATCTTCAATGGAAATAGAAGAAACGAAGAATTGCGCTCTATCACCATCAACACGCAAATTACCTGAAACAACCACATCACCAGAGATTGTACCACCAGAGGTATTAAACTTTGTATTCGCTAAAGAGAAAGCTGCGTTAGCATAAACACCTGCACTTAATGATTGTTGATTCGCGGTGTTTGCAACAATAAATCCTGCATTAGCATGATTATAAGCAGCATTGCTATTATTCCAAGCATAAGTTGCAATCTCAGAACCTTGAGAAAATTGAATACTATTTGCAAGAGCAAAAGCAGAAAGTGCTACTAATGTTCCTGTGTTTGCTTGATTATATGCACCATTAGCATGCAATCGTGTTTCATTAATTAAATTGTTGGCAGAATTAGCACGGCCGAAAGCTGTATTAGCTTGAAGGTATGCAGAGTTAGCATATGATCCTGCAATTTGACCACCTGCAATAAAAGCATTATTTGCAGCATCAAAAGCTGCATTGGCCGTATTAAATGCGGCCTGAACAAATTGAGGAGTTGCAGCATTAGCAGCATTAAATGCCGCATTAGCATGTGAGTAAGCTCCATTAGAATGTGTTCCTGTTGTACCACTAAATGCAGCATTAGCTCTTAAAAATGCCGCATTAGCATATGTACCTGCTGCATTTGCAGCAAGTGCTGAACCATCTATTAAAACAGAATTTTGTAATGCTAAAACGTAAGAAAGATTTGCTCTTTCATGTGCCGAACTTGCTAAAGTTGTTGTTGATTCTGTTGCAACATTTGTTGTCGAAGTGTTATCAGTAATTTGCCATACATCTAAAGTTTCATTCCAGAAAATGGATACATTTTGATAACGTCCTCTATCAATTTCAATACCTGCATTTTGAGTAGGAACATCATTTTGGCCAATATCAGCATTGAGAGTAATGATATTATCGCCAAGATTTAACTCATTGGTGGCTACATAAGTTACATTACCTGAAACCGTTAAATTACCTGAAACAATTACATCACCAGAGATTGTGCCACCAATAGAGTCAAATTTAGTATTAGTCGCATTAAAGGATGCATTGGCTTTTAGAAATGCTGAATTAGCATAATTACCAATCGTATTTACTTCTTGTTGAGATATAATTGTATTAGAAAATAAATTGCTCGCCAATAAAGAAGCATTTGCAGCATCTCCAATAGCTTGTATAGAATTAGTATACGCTGTTACAATAAATTGAGAATACAAATTAACTGTATTAGCTAAATCATACGCTTGATTTGCTCGACTAAATGCTAAATTGGCAGTTAAGAAAGCCGAATTTGAATAGGAAGATGCAGATGTTGCTGTTGTATTTGCGGTATTTGCAACGGTAAATCCACTATTAGAATAAGATGAAGCTGAATTTGCATTAACAAATGCTAAATTTGCCAAATTAAAAGATGCATTTGCTACATTAAAAGATGCATTTGCGTGTGCATTAGAATAAATTGCCGTATTAGCAGTTTGATAAGCTGCATTGGCATGATTGTAAGATGCATTTGCTCGATCATACGAGTCTTGGGAGAAATCTGCTGAATCTGGAAAATCTATTGCGACATTTGTTACACCTGTAATTCGACCATCGGCACCAACAGTAAATGTAGGAATAACTCTTGTATTACCATATGAACCACTTGTAACTGACGTATTTGCAAGTGTAACATTTAAAGTTACATTTGAAGAACCATTGAGACTTACATTACCATTTGCATTACCAGATAATGTGATCGTAAAGTTATTTGCTAATTGTGAAGATGTTGCAGCATTACCATCTAAATTTCCAACAAGGTTACCAACAAAAGAATTTGCAGTAATTAAATTTCCAAAAAAAGACCCTTGTGAGTCACGAATTACGATTGCACCAGGAGATGCAAAAGAGGTGTTTGATTCTAAAAGATCAATATATTTTTGTCCACCAATAACATTGGCTGTACCAAAATCATTACCGATAAATAATTTTTTCGATACTTCAGAGTAAGCTAATTCTCCAGCAGATAGTTGTTCATTAGCTGGTTCAGTATTCGCTGTCGAATACTTTATCTGAATTATTGTCATTAGAAAGTACCGCCACTAATTGTTGGAATGTCTTTATTTACCCAACGTTCAGTACCAGCTTCATATATTAGAACTTGATTATTAGCAGGCGTAATAATATCAACATTATTAATTTGTGCAAGATTAAGATTAGCAGTTCTTGCAACAGTTACAGATGATATTGTAGTTTTCCTAGGTTTTACTTGTACTGTGATAGCCATTTTTATCTCGTTGCATTAGGTAAAACGGTAATAATACCTTCGAAAATTCGTGTGACTTCACCAGCACCATCATCTATTTCTACATCATAAACATATCGACCAGCCGAAAGGTTTGCAGTATTGGCTGCAGACATAGACATAGTAATTTCACCAAGAGATGGTGTTGAAACAGAAACTTGAAATTCTTTATAAGAAGAAGTGTAATGAGACCGGCGCATTTGGGATCGAGCCGTGTAACCCACTAAATTTTGAGGAGAACCGGTACCGTCATTTACGTTGATTACTGTGTTGAATGTCGCACCTTGATCTATGGTGAGTTCTACAAATTCTGCCAAAATGACGCTCCTTTAGGACTTTATCGTCTATTTAGTCAAATCGAAAAATCATTTTGGAGTGTTATCTTTGTAATCTTCTGGACCAACAAAAACATCTACAGGCATTGCAAGTCTCAATTGAGCATGATAATAAGTTACCCAATGATAAAGAAAAGAAGGAAAAATTAAATATTGACCTGATTTTGGTGAGTGCTCCACATTACTAAAAGGTTTTTTAAAATTTAAATCGTACCCCCTATTTGAATTGTATCTTGGATCCACAAAAATTATTTGTCCACCAAAATTTTCTTCTTCGGCCATTAAGTAAAATACGCCACTAATTTGTGAACCGGCGTGATTGTGCATTGGCATACCATAACCTTTAGCCAAACCAGTTATCCAAGCGTTCATTCTAAAATCGGGATATCGTGAAAAAGATAAATTAAAGACATTATTTAAATAATTTTCAAAAGCAGGTATGACAATTTTATTTTTAAATTTTTGAATGACTGGATTTTTCAAATTTAATATATTTTCAGTATCCGAAATACCTCCAGTTATGTCATTTTTAATGACAAATAATTCTTGTATTAATTCATTTACAATATTGTCATCATTCATTTGTCCAACTAATACTGTTGTTGGCCACAAATCATTAAATCCGTTTTTTAACATTTTTTTTTATTCTACCATAAATTCTTTTAAAAAATACTTTTTAACATCAGGTATCATACCTAAAGATTCATCGAAATTCCAATAATTGATTTCTTTTAATATTTTATCATAAGTATCTTTATCTTGGATATAAGTTACAAAAAAAGGGTCATTCAAATACAACAATTCTTTATCACATAAAAAATCTAATGGTTCTCCACCAAATTCTTTTGATAACCATTTCGAGTAACATATAGCCACCATATAACTTTTTGATGGGTAAATCCAACCAATATCTTTTTCTTTAAAATATTTAACAGCATCTTCTACTACATTTTTAGTAATTACAATATTTTTATCATTTAAATCGTCATCAAAATTATGATTCAACCGGTGATAAATTTCTTGGCGAATTTTCCATTCTTTCATTTTTATACCATTCAATTAAATTAAAGTACCCATTACAACTATTTTTTAAATCTTTTACATATCTGTAATGTTCTGTTAAACATCTTCCAAAATAATCGCAATTTTTACAGATTTTACTTACATTATATCTTTTTTCTTTTTCTGTCCAATCAATATAATCTTGAAAGTTATCCAACTCTAAAAAAAATTCTCTATCATTCATATCAAACTCTAAAACTCCAAATTTACCGTTTGGAGTAATATAAACATGATCATCACTAAATGAATTTTTTTTAAACTCTAATGTATCTAATATATTTAATTCATTTATAAATTCAAAATTTTTTTCTACAGGACTTTCTATCCATTTTTTAACAAAATTTTCAAAATCAGAATGTTTCACATTATGAAAATTTGATTGATTTATAGAATAAGGTTTTAATTCAACACTCATTACACTTTTACACATATTCATTGAACTTATTAGTTCATCAACATTCATATTTAAAACTTTTGGTCCAACTAAAACAAGAACTGATAATGGTACTGAACTTACTAACATATTTTGATAAACCTTATCACTTTTTTCTCGAGCTTCCCAATCATAACTAACTGACAAATAAAAATCTTCATCGAAAAAAATATCATTCATCATTGAAAAATTAGTTATGATATTAATTTTGCCCTCATAATATTTTTGTATTACTTTTTTTATATTTGCTAAGTAATCTTTTTTAAGAATACCTATTTCTCCTCCATACAAATCAATGTGTTGTATTTTAGGTATTTCAGCCAGTAAATTATCAAGTTTATCAACACTTACTTTTTTTATATCTGACAATTGTTCTTCTGTTAAGTAACAAAAATCACATCTAAAATTACAATGATATGAAGGATTTATAGATACTGTTATAGGTTTATACATACTCTTTAACATATTCTGTTGGTTCTAAAATTCCTTTTAACCCATTTGAATCGATTATATCACCAGCTATTTTTTTCATTCTAAAACAATGTTCTTCAACTAAATTATAATCTTTCAAATCTTTTATTGTTTTTCTGCATCCGTTACAAATCTGAAACATGGGACAAGTAAAACACGATTGTTTCAAACTTTGTAACTCAGGTTGAAACTGCAAAGGAAATATTTTTTTACCTTTCATTTCTTCTTCAAAATTTATATTATAAACTTTATCATCACCAAAAGATCCGCAAGAATAATAATCACCAGATGGTTGTAAAGTTCTTATACCTTCATCACATTTTCTATTTTGTGGACAAGTTGTCGCATTTCCCTTTAAACGAATAACCATTTGTTTTGTATTATATTCCCATTCAGTAAGCCCTATTTTCCAAATTTCAATGTAAATCTCATATATTTTTGCTAACATATAAGGTTTGCCTTGTTGACCCATTATTATATTTTTAAATTTTACTGGAGGCCCCGAAGAAAACGCATAATTTAATTTACATTCAACATTCATTTTTTTAGCTAACTCTACATTTTTGATAGCGTCTTTTTCATTTTCTTCTGTAATTACAGATATAAAATCTGGTCTATATCCAATATGTTCTAACATACTATCACTTACTTTCCAAAAATCATCTTCAGAAAATTCAGTTAAATCTCCCTTTAAACGACCACCACCATATTGAAAACTTGTAGTTACTCCAACTCTAGGATTTAAAAAAATATCTTTCCATTTGTTTACATTTTTATAAAATGGCCATAGATTAGTAGTAAAAGATATAGTACAATTTGATTCAATTTTATCCAAATGATTTATTATTTCCCAATAATATTCAGGACTCATCATTAAAGGGTCACCACCATTTACGATAATTGTTTGAGTTTCTGGAAACCTTTCTAAGAATTTGAAGATTTTATGAGTATCAAGTTCTGCTGTTTTATCGTCAGTTATGTGAGTGCTTGAACAGAAGGTACATTTAAAATTACATTTTTCTGTTGGCTTAATAATTAAGTCCATGTTTTAAACGCCCTTCAGCATCTATAGTATTAAAAAATTCTCTAAACAAACATTCTTTTGTTCTTTCTAGTTCTGCCCAATCTGCCTGAACAAAACATCGAAAAGTGCATCTATCAAACCATTTACAACCTAAACATTTATTTCTTTCCAAATGCGATTCAATTATGTTACTATTTGAAGAATAATCTATTTTATTTAAAAATTTTATTGGCTCATAATCCATATATCTACAAGTTACTTCACGACCACTTGGTAAAATTGTTGTTTTATTCATTGAATAACAGGTCATTTTATTGTGATCATTCTCCAATAAATCTTTTATTGGGTAAATATTAGGATAATTTCGTGCTATGTACAGCATACAATCTAACATTTCTTGTTCAGTTGGCATCATTTTTTCAGCAGATAGTTCAGGCACATAATAATCGAAATATAAAGTGTAGTTTTTATATAAATGATCACTAAAAAATTTATCTTTTTTTGTCAAAATTTTTCGAATAGCTGGTTTAGTCATAACAAAACCAATAACGGTTATCCAATCTCCAAAAACTTTTAAATTATTCTCATATTGCAAAGATCTATTTAAATCAAAACCTCTACCAGCAAAGTCATAAGAAGTAGATATAAAAGCATTTTCTTTTACAGATCTCATTCTTTTTATGAGGTTTAATACTCTTTCAGTTTTTTGAAAAATTAAATTTGTTACCCAATTAAACCTTACGGTATGGTTTTCTTTCTCACACCAATCATTTATAATGTTATAAAATTGCCAATAAGAATTAAAAGTTTCATCTGGAACTAAATCATTAAATATTTCACCCCCCATTATATTTACAATGTGTGATTTCATTTTCGATTTCATTATGAAATTAATTACTTGCTGAGCCTTTTCAGGTATAGTATTCATACCTTCTGTTGACTTGTGATCTTGTCCACAAAAAGAACAACTTAAATTACAAAATTCAAATAGATGCAACTCAACTTCTGTTGAATAGGGAACTTTATCTTTAAGTACGTGTTTTAAAAATTCACTCATTTAAATTAATCGACATAAGAAACAGTTCCCATACCATTAACTACTTCTAAAGCTTTTTTGGCAACTAAACATTCTTTTATATTGTGGATATCCATTAGATATAATATTCCACGATCAACACAAGATCCTAATAAATGACAATCACCACATTCAACCTTATCATGCACATTACTGTATTGAGATAACTGTATTCCTTCTTCAAAACTTTCGAATTCTTGTGAAGAAAACTTTTCTATAGGAATTTTTAAATCACTAATAAATGATACATATCTTTCATACAATAAAGGTGAATAATAAAATTCTCCATTTTTCCAATTGTATTGTTTTTCAATTAAAGAATCAGAAAGTCTACCAAAAGAAAATCTTAAATATCCAGATTTTTTTTCTGACACAACAGAATCATTAAACATTTTTTTAATTCTATTTGCTGATTCAAAAAATTCATTTGAAGTTAGGGTTTCATCTTTTCTACCTATTGAAAAATTAAAATCTATAGTTGTTTTAAAAAGATGTTTAACTTTTTTATGTAAATAATCATAGTTTTTTAACAAATCAGAAATTTTAGTTGAATCATAATCATATACATTCATTATGCCAAATGATCTAACTTCGGTTGGCCAATTTAACATTTTAATTACAGAGTTTTGATTTTCTTTTATAACTTTTAAATATTTTTCATTTTCAATTTTTTCAGGTTCTATAATTACATTAATTTCTAATTCTAAGTTAGAGTAATTTTCTTTGAGAACATCGGCAAGTAAACTAGCTTGCTTAATGTCTAAGTAAGTTGTTTGTAAAGATATTCTTTTAAAATGATTAAATATCTCGACTATTCGAGGGTCAGATAAAACAGAATAAGAATTTTTAGCCGACAAAAAATCCGTTGGTCCAACAAAAGCAATGAATGGTTTATAATAATTTTCTTCATTAAATGAATTCATTATTTTTTTTAAATTTAAATAATTTTCTTCATTCATAGGTTCTGCACCCTCTTTATTTACATGGCAACCTTTACAACTAAATTGGCACCCATTAAGAAGTTCAAAATTTAAATTAAAAAAGAAGTTATAAGATTCTTTTAAATTTCCTGAAGCTAAGTAAGCATCCATTTAATCTTTTTTTCCTTCATTCATTGGTAAAATTTCATTTGCATCTATTGGTAAATTTTTATTAATGAGTTGTGATATTATAGGACCAAAAATATTAAAATCATTAAAATAATATTGATATAAAGATTTGCCTTTAAACATATGAGTTTCAAATTGTTGAACAAAATATGCCATAGAAATTTCCCGATTTGCAGAAAAATAATATTCTAAAAATCCAGGTATAGAAAGTAAATTAACGATATTTAAACCAATGTAATCAGTATCATCAATATGAGTAAAATTTTCTTTTACTTTTATCTTTTCGTCCAAATCTTCAAAAGATTTTAATAAAAATAACATTGTTGAATCTAAAAAATATATCCATTTTGCTAAAACATCTTTATTCTTTTCTATAAATTCTTCACATTCTTCATCATTTAAAATAAATTTTTGAAATAAAGTTTTATCATTAACTTCTAAACATTTTAAAATAATCTGTGCAACTGCAACATTTAAAAAATCAACATTACTTACACTTTTTACATTCATGTAAGATTCAATCAAAGAAAAAAGTTTTTCTTTTTCTATTTTTTTCTCGTAATCTATATCACAAGGAATATCCAAATTAGCCAAATAAGTTAAAAATACTTTTTCTTGTAGTTTAGAATTATTGTAATCAATAATAAATTTAATTTCTTTATCTTTAAAATACTCTTTGATCTGATCAATTGGAATAGGAACTGTGGTGTCAATGTATCTCATCGTAATCTTCTCTCAATTCGGTTAAATTTTTCTTAGCTCGGTTTTCATATAAAAAAATAAATTTTTCTTTATTATTTTTTATTCGTGTAATAACTTTTTTAGATAGAGGGCATTCATCTGTATCATCAAATAAACTTGCATCACAATTGCCACCACATATATCATAATGTTCACAAGAAAAACACATTTCTTGTGTCTGCATCTCTATTAATTTATTTATTCTAACCTGTAAACCTTTATTTTCAAAATTAGACCAATCATTAACCATTTCGTCTGTATTTGAAACGGGCTCAACATAGGTTTTATCAGGACAAAACCCAACAGTTCCATTTGGATTTAATGTAAAGGTTCTTTTATCACAACAATTGCATTTACAATCAAACATTTTTCCTGTTATCAATGTTTTCGTGAACAAATCTATTTGCGGTAAACACCATGTTGTTTCATTATTTTCATAGTAATTTACTAAATCATCCAACCATTGAGCCCATTTTTTATTATTAGGTTTTAAACTACTACTTTTATCATCAAATGTAGTTAATAATTCGAAATCTATTGAATCTACTCCATCAAACATTTTAACAATTTCTAATGGATTATAATTCAATAAATATTTTTGTGCGGTAATTGATATATTAACTCTAATGCCGGCACCTATTAATTTTTTAAGATTACCAAAAAATAATTCTTCTTGTTCGGTTTTTTTGTTTATCGCAATGCTACCAAAACGAATATCAGCATCCCAAGAAACACCAATAACAGATCTATATTCATCTTTTATAAAATTAATAAATTCATCATCAACTTTATAAAGCAAATTAGTTTGCGGTATTATATCTTTAGGTATTTCATTAAAATATTTTTTGATAATATTATTTACCGCAGATAAATGTGAATATGGAGCCAAAAAAGTTTCTCCTCCATGAATATAAAAGGTAACTTTTTTGGGATTAACATTGTTTTTTATTGATGACAAAAACTGATTTATAAAATTTAAATCAGTAAGCATGAAAGGATCTTTATTGCCTAAAGTAAAACAATGATCGCAATTAAGATTACAACCTTGCACAACCCTCAAATAAACAACATTGAATTCATTACTAAAAACATTCATTTAATCTAATCTGAACGGAGACAAATCTTGCGTTTTATTCTCTCGTATTTTTTGGTAAATATATGTAGATAAAACTTGATTGCTTTTTTCTTTAAAAAATTTCCATGTATAAGTGCATCCATAGTTTCGCTCTATATCTTTCATTAATAATTCTTCCCATTTTTCATGGACAATAAGTTCAGTAAGAACTTTCATATATTCTTCATTACTCCAAATACTATAAATTTTATCATTTATTTTATCAAATTGATCAACAAAATCTAAGTAGTTATAATTTTCTTTTATGTATTTTGGATCTGTGTTAAAATTTTCATCAACCGTCCACTTTAATTTTGTGTTTTTTATTTGTTCTTCAAGAGTGCCAATTTCAGGTTTTATTGTTTCATCAAGTTTATTTACATCTAAAAATCCAAAAAGAATTTCAAATTTTAATTGTTCAAGTTCATCTCGAAAATTATCTATAGAAATTATTTTAACTCTCTTTAATAATTCAGATTTCATCGATGAAGAACTTCCATTATAAAAATAATCAGCTAACAAATATTCAAAAGAAAGTTTACTAAAATCAATTCCATTTTTTAGAAAATTAGAAACTAATACAGAATCATAGATATTTTTAAATTCATTAAAAGGTAATATTTTTAATTTTTGACGGGTTTCATAATTACGATAATCTCTTGCAGTAGTATTGATATATGATCTTAATCGAATACTTTCAATCCATGTTTTATGTAAAAAATATATATCATTTATATTAGCGTTTGCAAAAATACTTTTCCAATATTGTATTTGTAATTTATTTAAATCTTCTGGTAAAAGATAACAAATTATTTTATTATCGGCATTGTAAAGTTTTTCCCAAAATTTATCTATTTTTCCGTTAAAATGATCATTCAATAAAGATTCAAAAGAATGTGTAACCGGATATAAAATATCATTTTTATCTGGCCCGCCCATTGGTAAACCAACACCATCTCCTACTAAAGGCGAAGCCATAATAAATTTATATCCTATACCATCAAATTTATAATCATAATGTAAGTATGCTGTTTTAAATAAGTGAAACATTATCTTCTTCCTCTTGAACTATGACAATTACTATGGCAAGAACTATGGCAAATTCTTAAATCTACAATTGGATTATTATAGGGGTTTGCTCGATCTCGAAGAGCTGAAATAAAAGAATTTAAATTTGAAGCAGATATTTCACCGCCACTACTTGGAATACCTGCACTTACATCTGTATTATTGACTAGAAAATTATTACTTAAATGTGCGGGTTCAATACCTGTTGGATGAGAACCAGTATTCGTTCCATCAATTCTTCCACCAATATGTGCATATGGATTATCAGAGATAAATCCATCGGTCCTAACTCCTTGTCCGTCAAAATATTGCGTGAAAAATATTCCCATTTGAATCCGGCGAATTAGAGAAGTATTTCTTGCATATACTCGCAAAACATCAACTATAACATAGGCTGTTACATTATCTGGATTTAAAGGAGTGATATTGCCTGTTGATGGGTTAGTCATATTAAAATATTGTGATTCCATATACGATGGATCGAGGAGTGGATAAGAAGCTACAGTTATTATAGATCCGTTAGTCCAAATTCTAACAGTGTTTGTAGGAAGATTAGTTGAGTGCCATCTGTTAGTATTTTGAGCTGGTTGCATAACATTTGCAATAAAATCGTCTATTATGCTGGATCGTGTTACAAGTGTACCTGATTGGGGCATTTTAATTTCCTATTTTTTTATTCAAAATAAAACCAAATCTTACTATTTATATTCAATTTTTCAAGGTTTAAAAATACGATACTTTTATTGGTATAATTTTCTTATCTTTATTTGATAAAAATTTCATCAAACTTTTTGGAGCTCCACAAACATCACCTTGCCATTCTAATTGGTGACAATCTCCTCCACAATATTCAAAAACTTCACATGAATAACAACTTGAATTTCTACTTCTTTCACATGAGATATTTTCGAGTCTTTGAGGAGAACTCAACAGTTTTTTTATATCATCGTTGAGGTGGCCAAACTGGAATTCTGGTGCTGAATTTGGACACCCAGAAATTGTTCCATCAGCATTTATAGTAAATATTTTTTCTTCACAATCTCGACAAAACGTTCCACCTCTTGTAAAATTAATTTCAAATTTTTCATAGACTGATTCAAGAAACTCATTTACAAACCAATTCCGCGCATCGTGTTGTTCTGATTGCTTGTGCATATTTAAAAACCAAGCATCTTGTTCTATGTTTGAAGGAAATATTTCTGGATATTTTTTTGCGTTGCCGTTGTTTGTTAATCGCTCAAAAGAAACTTCTTGTATGCCTAATGTTTTTATCCAATTCAATAATAAAATTGGTTCTATATTAATGGTATCTTTCGTAACACTTACAAATAACTTTAAATGAATTCCTTCACCCAATAAAGTTTTAATATTTTTATGCCATAATTCTGATTGTCTATCATTTGCAAAACGTATTTTAGGATCCCATGAAGTACCAACTCTACCACCTAAAGGACCTTTCATAAAATCTATATGTTCTTTTGTCAATTTAAAAACTAAGTTTGATGTAACACCCCATGACATATTCGGCCATAAATTCTTACACTCATTCCAAACATGATTCATCTGTTCAACTGGTACTAAAAATGGTTCTCCACCATGAAATTCACAATGAGCGAAATCATTGTGATCAGCATTTTTTCTAAAATCTTTTAACCAGTTTGAAACTTTTTTATAATCCCAATATATTTTAGCTCCACTTGTACCATTTGTAAAGCAATGTTTACAATTTAAATTACAAGTTTCTGTTGTTTTTAAATAAAATTGCCAATTCATATTTTATTCACTAAAAATTTTTCTAAACCAAAACTTAATATTAGACATGAATGATTATGAGTTGCAAAATGAGGTTCACCGGCTGATATAAAAAAATTATCACCTTTTTTCAATGTATATTTTTTTTCTTTTATATTTAAATCGAATTGACCATCAACAACAAAAAGATATACATCATCTGGATCACAATGTTTTGGAAAACTGTTTGAGGAGTCAAATGCTCTAAAAGCATGACATGTAATTGGACCTTCATGATTATACAATACGGACAACTTTTTACATTCATTAAATATGAAACTATTATATTTTTCCATACCTTCAACTTTGATCGTTTGACCATAGTTTGAATGAAGTTGACCTAAATTATCAAGGAAAATTTGTTGCCCTTGATAATTTATAATCGATATTAGTTGTTCTTCATATACTAAATTTTGCTCAATAAAACTATTAAACTCATCAACTGTTATCATTACAATATTACAGCTTCAACTACTCCTTCGCCGTCTGTGTCCTTATTTTCAAGAGATAATCCAAAATAATTATTGATACTTACTTGAGCATAACCTTTTACTACTGAAGCTCCTAGTGGTTCGCCTTTAGTAACTTTACCTATAACTTTAACAGGAACCCTTCCTTTAAGAGCAACTATTGTACCATCTTTTAAATCAGCATTCATCAAATGTGCAGGATGAGATGATACTACACCAAGAACTCTAAAGTTGGCAATAGTAGCAGCTGTAATTTCTTTATTACCGCCAATAGCCATTAATGTGCCTTCATCATATTCACCATCAGCCAAATACATTTCAGCAAGGTCAGCGTACCGGGCCCGAGTAGCAGTACCATTTAAATCACCATTAAAGGTTCCATTAAAGGTTCCTCCGTTAAAAGTTCCAGCACTTATAGCACTCCCATGAAGATTTAGTCCTTGATAAAAAGAAGCGGCGCCGGAACCATTAAATGAAAAAGTTCCACCAGTTTGACTATAACCAGAAGAAGTGATACTAATACCAGGTACAGAAAGACCCAAAGCTGTTGTTGCTTGACCTGCTGTATCTGCTGATCCAGCAGTTGCAGCTCGACCTGTACATGTAGCTGCTGTTCTAACATCAATTTCATATATGTCAGGATCTGCTCTATTAAATCTTTTCCATTCGGCGGCGCCAGCTGAGTTAACAGTTAAAAATACAAATTGATTATAATTATTTTCTCCAGCCGGTGATGGAATTTGACCAGATGTTGAAGGTAATGCACTTGCTGTAGAAACTCTCTGATCAACATAAGATCTTGTGACCGCATCAGAAGCACCAGCTGCGGTTAATCTTGGTTCAGGAACTACAGTAGTTCCCTGAAAGGTTACTGCGCCCGTAACAGTTCCGCCAGCTAATGGAAGATAAGAAGAAAGTGTAGATGGTTGCCCTGGTGTTACACCAACCAAATCTAGATAATCTTGTCCATTATTTGTGAATTGCCATTTACCGGCACTTTCTGTCCACCTTACATAAACATTTGCAAATCCTGCGGCCTGGCTTGGAACATTACCACCTCTCTGAACTTCAATTCCAGCATTTTCAGAAGGAAATTGGCCTTGAAGTGCATCTGAATTTAATGTGATTATACCATCAGCAACTTTAAATTCATTAGATGCAATCGTAACTCCCGGCGCTCCCCCTACACCTGCAACTCTTAAAGTTCCAGTAATTACAGCATCACCACTAATTGTTCCACCAGTCTTATCATACTTCCCACTTAATGAACTATTAATACTTGTGATTGCTGTACAAGCAGCGGTTGCTTTTGTATCGGCTGTTACTGCTTTACCATCTGCGGTTACTGCTTTTGCATCTGCGGTTACTGCTTTTGCATCTGCCGTAGCGGCGTCAGCGAGAGCTGTTACTGCTTTATTATGTGCTGAATTGGCATGACGATAAGCATGCCATGCATGTGAACCTCTATGAGGTCTACCATCAGGCAAAAGAATTTGAGTTGCAGGATTGCCCGGTAAAGGATTTCCTGCTCCATCATCACCCCATCCTGCTGGAGGAGTACCTGCTTCACCATCAAAAGCAACATTAGCTAGAAACAAAGCACTATTTGCTACTTTAAATGCACTATTAGCATAGCCTCCAGCTATTTGTCCGCCTGCCACTACCGCGGTATTAGCGGCTGCAAAAGCACTATTCGCATATGAACCAGATGTTACAGCTTTCTGATCTGCGGTATTGGCGGCCGCAAAAGCACTATTTGCATATGAACCAGATGTTATAGCTCTTTGACTTGAAGTATTTGCAAATGAAAATGCGCTATTAACATGTGTTCCTTCTGTACCATTAAAAGCAGAATTTGCAACAGCATAAGCAGCATTAGCATAACCTCCAGCTATAACTCCACCTGCTTGATATGCAAACTTAACAGCACTTGCAGAAGCTACACGTGTTGTGCTATCTGAATCAACTCCTGTATAAATGTCTGCGCCATCTAAAATCTTATAAGTTGTTATCCAAGTATTTCCTGTAGAAATTTCCCATCGATCATTAGTTTCATTCCAAATAATTTGAGAATTACTTCCAGCAACTCTACGGTTTATTATAAGAGCATCTTTATTATCGGTAGTATTTGCATTGAAAATGAATCTATCTGTTTCAAAATTAATATTACCTGTTTGAGTAAATATTCCAGCAACAGTTAAATTGCCTTCAACTACGAGACTTTGTAATGAAGAAATTCCACTTTCAACTACAATAGCATCATTTGCTACACCTGAGTTTAGACGAAGTGACGCGCCATTTGTAAAATCTAAATTACCAGATACATTTCCATTTACTAAATTTAAAGAAACAACATTTGAACTCAATAAAGTAGATGTATTTAATGTTGCATTATTCGATGTAAGTGTTACTACATTACCATTGATAACAGTACCATTTGTAATTGTACCATTTGTAATTTGACCAGTCGTAATTGCGGCCGAAGAAATGACAGCATTTGCAATTGCAGCGTTAGTTACTGTTGTATTAACTAAAGTAGATGTATTTAATGTTGCATTATTCGATGTAAGTGTTACTACATTGCCATCGATAATCGTACCATTTGTTGCATTTAAATTACCAATAGTTGCAGTATTAATTGTTGCAACATTCGATGTAAGTGTTACTACATTACCTGTACTATTTGCAACAAAATCTCTAATCGTTCCAGTATTAGCATATAAAGTGTTCGATGCTAGATAATAAACATTACCTGTTGTAACACGTAAAATTCCGATAACAGCAGAAGCAATATCAGAAAGATTGTCGATTTTAGCTTCAAGAGCATAAATTAAACCAACGTTTGCTTGTTGTAGAGTCGCAGTTGTTAAAAATGCGTTGTTGACATATACTGTTCCTGTATTTGCTTCTAATACTTTACCTGATCCTGATAGTGTTACTATTCCAGCAACATTAGCCGTACCTGCAACATATACCGAAGTATTAATTGAAGCATTATTGGCATAAACATTTCCAACAACATTTGCATGTTTACCAACATAAACACTATTGGATACATTTACAGCTAAACCAGGACCTCCTATAATTACAGAATTACCTATCGATACATTTCCGATAGCTGCTCCAATAGTACCAATTGAAACATTATTTGTAACAGTTAAGTCTTTACCAATAAAAGCACTATTTGAAACTTGAAGCGCAGTACCATTTGCACTAATTAAAAGTGCAGAACTGTTTGCTAACTCCAAAGTACCATTTGATTTGGTATAATTATTGGCTTTTAAATTATTTAAATCTATTGCCGATAAGTTAGTTTGTATTCTCCACTCATCAATAGTGTTTGTTCTTGTTATGATAGGAATAGTCATTTGGTACTTTAATCTCTCTTAATTAAATGTTGCAACATTTTTTTAATATCACTTACATCATTGTTTAATGATATAATTTGATTCTTTAAATTATTTATTTCAGTATCTTTAGCATTTATTTTTGCTTTTAATCTTTTTCTGGCTTCATTTTCTAAAAGAACAGTTTTATTGACAGACAAAAGAGCACCATTATTCATATCTTTAACAAAACCAGTTCCTTTTACAGGTACTTTCATTTTATGCTGCCGGTAAAGCTATAACTCGAAAATCTTTTACTTTTGGAACTACAGAAGGGTCATTTGAAGTCATTACAATTTTTATGGCAAAAGTTTTAAATGAATCAAATGTTCCTCCTAAATCTGAAGTATAAGTTACAGCATCAGTTGTTAATGATGGACGATATTCATATTCTCTAAAATCTTCTTCAAATAAAGAAGATGTTGTAGTTGGATTTAAACACTCCATTTTTTGATATGGTCTATCTTTAAATAAAGTAGAATCAGATTCAGAAAGTATTTTGTAATAAACATGTAATTCTGATACACCTGGTTTATTTGCTGATAGGAATACTCGTAAATCTCCTGCATCGAAACCATCAGCCAAAGTAATTGGTTTGGTAATGTATCGAGCTAAACATGGGCCACCAGAGCTATCATATTCACTATTGAGTACAATTGAAGCATTTGAAGATATTGTTCCATAACCTGTTCCAGGTATAGAAATAGTGAAATCATCGTAATAACCTGAACCCGATGCTGCAACATTTAAACCTACTACATTACCAGAAACTCCATTTGTCACAAGATACACAAGAGCTCCTGTTCCAGTATTAGAAGAAATTGTAACAACATTACTATTTGAATATCCAGCACCTGAAGATAAGATATTAAAATCATCAATAGTAATTTCAGCGTTGTCTACAAAGTTTTCCCATGCATTTAAAAACACACTTTCAAGTGATATTAGAGGTGAAACTGAAGAATCTTTTGTAGAAATAGTTAATGCAACAGAAAAATCTCCTTGATTTTGTAATTCTTTTCTTCTATTACCTATGACATAAAAATCATCATTACCCATAGAATATGTTATAAATGGTATTAAATCTCTGTAAAATGTTTCTTTACTTCCATCAGCAACTTTAGAAATAAATTTATAGTCAATAGTAAATGGAGAATTCGATTGTGTTTCTAATTGTTTTGAAACTAATCTAAATTTATCAATATAATATTTTGAAGATTGTCTTTCACTTTCCAACATAAATGTTGCAGGTGTAGTTGAAAATACACATCTGTCCATATCAAACATCAAATCTTCATTTAAATATGGTACATATTCCATGGCATTTTGAGATTTATAAAGAGTACCAACATAAGGGTTAACAGAAACAAATTGATTTGTTGTTGTTGTTGATCCTTTTTCAGCAACCCAAACAGAATATGATGGACTATCCGTTAATACTATAAGAGCATAAAGACCAGACTTTAAAAATACTGGTGAATTAAATTTAAATTCAGTATAACTTGAACTTGATCCAAATGTTGGTCCTGATAAATTAACATTAACTTCAGAAGGATATTTTGTTACAATTGATTCTGGGAATATAAAATCGGATGAAGGAAATCCATTTACCGTAGGACGTATTTGAACAGAGACAGGAATATTACCTTCATCTTTTATAGCGAAATAAAGTTTTGTATTCTCGATAAAAATGCCATTTGGATATACTTCTGGGTCAACAAAAAATGTTTGAGCCATTGGATCAACTTGCCAGGTCGAAGTAATTTCAGATGAGCTTTTTGTTGACTGTAATAGAGGTGTGGTGGTGTTACCAACAAATTTAACTCCAACATCGACATTATAGACGGTGTTCAAAAGGTTTGTTTTGTTAACTTTTATACCAGATGAAAGGTAAGATTTTTCCGCAAATGAAATTGAATCTTCATCATAAGTATTGTTAAATGATTCGGTAATTCTCAAAGTTCTTTGGCCATTTCTAAATGTGGCTGCAGGAGGGTAAAATACACCAGAAACATCGCCAAATTGATTTGATCTATTGATTCCTAAACTATAAGTCCAAACAGATGATCTTTCGGCAACAGCTGTTGTTCCAGAAATAGTTGCTACTTTTGTAGAAGTATTGTAAGCAATTATTGTATACTCAGCACCATAACCGCTTGGATTACCTGCTTTATGAATTAACGAAACTGTATTTCCAGCAATGTTTACACTTGGAGCATCAGGCGCAAGAGTTATAGTACTTTCTCCAACACTTCGGGTTAATCCTGACTTATGTTCATGTATTTCAACTATTTGGTGTACAAAAAGATTTTCAAGGCCCATAATCCAATAAGAAGCACTTAAACTAAGTCCTGTCTCATTAACTATGCTAATATTTGAACTTCCTCTTTCACTGTTGGTAACTATTACAGTATTATAATCTGTTCTACCTTGACGATAATTACTTAAATGAGTAGCTAATTGATCTGCCGTATTAGCAATAAGAGCTAATTCACCTGAAATAAAAGAATTATTAGAAGATCCTGCTCGAGTAACTCGTACTTTATTAGGAACAACTACGAAATTGTTGACCGGTACGTTGTCAAAAAATGCATAATATCTAGCATTTGGCCGTAAAGAAGTACAAACGAAAGTAATATCTCTTGGTTTAATATATGGTTGAATTGCTAAATCAGTAACAAAAGTACCAACATCAACTTCTGATGTTGAGGTACCAATTTGTTTCATGTTTAGTTGAGCGCCCTTTTGAATATAAACTCTGTCTGTAGTGGTTTGCAAATTACCAAATTCTCGGCGATCTAGTTGTACTGTTTGATTGTCTACTGTTGTTACAGTTTCAAACCATTTTTTATCCACAACTTTAGCAAATGGATTATCTTTGTCATTTACCCATGTTGGATTTTGATCTGAAACCCATTTAAATGCATCATTAATAAAATTAAATGCATTTTCTAAACCTTGTGATGAATTTAAAGTAACTTTTGCAGTATGTCCAGTATCAACTTCTCCAGTATATTCAGGGAAAAGTCTCATCGTTCCTTTAAAATTGGCAAATAAAGCATTAGCAACCGGAACAATTTTTGTTGCATAAGGTTGAGATGCAAAAGATGATTTGGAATGAGTTAACATCAATGATTTTTGATTGTTAATTCCTACATCAGCAAAAGAACCAGATGAATTTGCTTTTGACCATCTTAATTTAAATGTTCTCATTAAAGAAGCTGGTTTTAATTGACCATCTTCAATCAAATTCCTATTATCAAAACCAACATCTCCATAAGGAGCTTGAACATCACGATTGGTAAAATTAT
>Ga0172376_10002847_pt1 | contig 20881 bp, 15 predicted proteins | sample Lak35m_FD_121114 | JGI IMG/M metagenome (GOLD analysis project Ga0172376, IMG submission 121114) | Freshwater microbial communities from Kabuno Bay, South-Kivu, Congo - kab_092012_35m | ecosystem: Environmental > Aquatic > Freshwater > Lake | place: Democratic Republic of the Congo: South-Kivu... | reverse complement strand
CCTGCGCGCGATCGAACGCGAGGTCCGCGGAATCGACGGTGTCGCGCTCACCGCGCTGACGGTGGGCGTCGAGCCCGACACGCTGTCGCGCGAGATCGAGGGCAAGCACACGGCGCGCCTGTCTGTGCGACTGGCCGCCGATCGGGTCAACGCAGCCGAGGAGGAGCGCGCGATCGAGTCGGTGCGCGCGATCTTCATCCGCGAACCGATGGTGCGCTCGGTCGACATCAAGCGCTCTTCGCCTTTCGCGCTCGAGGCGCCGATCGAGGTCGAGGTGCTCGGCTACGATCTCGCTCGCATCGAGTCGGTGGCGCGCGAGGTCGAGCGGCGCCTCTCGGGCGTCGAGGGCCTCTCGGATGTGCGCACCACGGCTCGCCCGGGCTTCCCCGAGGCGCGCATCCGCTTCGACCGGGACAAGATCCTGGAGTACGGGCTCGATCTGCGCGCCGTCTCGACGCTGGTGCGCGATCAGGTCCTCGGCAACGTCGGAACGCGCTTCAACGAAGGTGACGATCGCATCGATGTGCGCGTGATCGGAGACGAGGCCGTGCTGAGCTCGCTGGAGCGCGTCCTTGATCTCGAGGTCAATCCGGCTTCCGCCAACCCCGTGCCGCTGTCGGCGATCGCACGCGTGGAAACGCTGGCGGGGCCCGCCGAAATCCGGCGCATCGGCAACACCCGCGCGATCGTGGTCAGCGCCGAGAGTGCCAGCCTGGATCTGGGAGGCATGGCGCAGCGCATCGGCCGCGCTCTCGACGGACTGCAGACGCCCGAGGACGTGCTGGTCCAGATCGGCGGACAGAAACGCGAGATGGAAGCCGCTCAGTCCTCGATGCGCTTCGCCCTGATCCTCGCGCTGTTCCTCGTCTACGCGGTGATGGCCTGCCTGTTCGAGTCCCTCGTGCAGCCGCTGATCGTGATGATCACGGTGCCGCTGGCCGCCGTGGGCGTCGTCTACACGCTCGACTGGCTGGACATCCCTCTGTCCGTGATCGTGTTCATCGGACTGATCCTGCTGGCGGGCATCGTGGTCAACAATGCGATCGTGCTGCTGGAGCGCACCAACCAGCTGCGGGCGGAGGGCATGGGAGTGATCTCCGCGCTGCAGGAGACCTGCAAGTCCCGCCTGCGTCCGATCTACATGACGACCGCGACCACGGTGCTGGGCCTGCTGCCGATGACGGGCTGGCTGGGCGGGCTTCCGGGCCTCTCCGCGCTGGGCGCCGGCGAAGGCGCCGAGTTGCGCGAACCGTTGGCCATCACGGTGGTGGCGGGCCTGTCCGTGTCGACCCTGCTGACGCTGCTGGTCGTGCCCTGCCTCTACCGCCTCGTGTACAGCAAGGAGGTCCGCGGATGAACGGAGGGTTCTTCGGTGCGCTCTCGCGCCGCCCGATCACGCTGCTGACGCTGTGCCTGACACTGATCGGGATCGGACTGGTCGCTTGGGCGCGGATCCCGATACAGATGATGCCGGATGGCATCAGCTCGCCGGGATTGCAGATTTACGTGGTAAATCCGGGCGCCAGCGCGCCGGAAAACGAAGAACAGGTCGCGCGCGTGCTCGAGGAGGAACTGCGCACGCTGATCGGCATCGAGGACATCAACTCCTCGGTGCGGCAGGATGTGGTTTCGGTGTCGGTCGGCTTCCAGGCCGATACCGACATGAATCTCGCCAAGGCCGAGGTGCGCGATCGGGTCGAGCGCGCGCGCCCCAAGCTGCCGAGTACCGTCTCGGAGATCGGCATCTGGTCGTGGAGCCAGAGCGATCTGCCCGTGATGTTCTTCGCGCTGATGCATCCGGGCGACTCGCCGCGCACGGACTTCCTCGTCAAGGAGGTCATCACGCGCCGGCTGGAGGCCGTCGACGGCGTGGGCAAGGTCGAGGTCTGGGGGCTGCTCGACGATTCGCGCCGCATCCAGCTCGACGAGGACAAGGTGCGGGCGGCCCAGCTAGATCTGGGCAAGCTCATCCAGCGCCTGTCAGCGGACAACTTCGCGCTGCCGATGGGCGAGGTCGAGGACGGCGGACGGCGCATCCTGCTGCGCTCCGACATGCGCTTTGCATCCAAGGAGGAAATCGAGGCGTTCCCGCTCGAGCGCGGGCTCAAGCTCGGCGACATCACCCATGTCGAAGATGTGAAGTCGGTGCGCGATTCGCTGTTCCGGATCGGTGGGAAGCTCGCCTACTTCGGCGAGATCCGCAAAGACGGGCAGGCCAATGTGGTCGAAACCTGCCGCCGCCTGGAGCGCGAGCTGGCCGCATTGAGCACCGCGCCCGAGATCGCGGGCGAATTCGAGTTCGTTCCGATCTTCAATCAGGGCGACTTCATCGAGAATTCGCTGCAGCAGCTCTCCGGATCGGCCGTCGAGGGCGGCCTCCTGGCGATCGTGATCCTGATCGTGTTCCTGGCGCGCCTGCGCCTGACGCTGCTGGTGGCGGCCTCGATCCCGCTGTCGGTCCTGTTCACGCTGGCCTGGCTGTACTTCACGGGCGGGACCTTCAACATCCTCACGATGAGCGGGATCACGCTGGCGTTGGGGATGCTCGTCGACAATGCCATCGTCGTCATCGAGAACATCACGCGCCGCAAGGGGCTCGGGGACGGCGCGCGCGAAGCGGCGATCGATGGGACCCGCGAGGTCGCGCTGGCCGTGACGCTCTCGACGTTGACGACGATCGTCGTATTCCTGCCGCTGATCTTCATGGGCGAGAATCCCACGCTGCGCATCATCCTCGCGGAGCTGGGCCTGCCGCTGTGCATCTCGCTGGCCTTCAGCCTCGGCGTCAGCCTCCTGTTCCTGCCGATCGCGGCTCAGCACTCGCTCGGCGACCGCGCGGCCCTCGTGCAGCGCACCCTCGATCGCCTGCGCCCGGTTGCCGAACTACCGGCGCGCGCCCTTGGACTCGTCGGCGGAGTGCTGCGCCGCCTGACGAATGCGCTCGGATGGCTGGTGCACCGCCTGATCCGCGGCCTGCTGACGCTGGCAGCGCCCGCGCGCTGGGTGCTGGCGCTGCTGCTGCTGGGGGTCGCGGCCCTGTCCCTGCTCCCGGCCCTGCAGGGGCTCGGCGGTGAAGCAGAGCTGCTCAGGGTCGGAGTGCAGCTGCCCGGAATGAGCGCGGCCGCCACGCTGGGCTGGATCGGCCTGTGCCTCGCGATGGGCCTGCCGCTGATCCTGATCAGCCTGCGGCGCTGGCGCGCACGACCGGCGCAGTTCGCACCGCTGCCGCCGCCGCCCGCGGACCGGCGCCCCTCGGTGCTCGACGGCATCGAGCGCGGCAACCGCGCGCTCGTCGAGTGGTCCATGCGCCACCGCCTGCTGGCGGGCCTGCTGGCGCTCGCCTGCTTCGCATCGATCATGATCCCGGCGAACAACTCTCAGCCCGCGCCCTTCGGACAGGACGAGAGCAAGACACGGCTCGCCTTCAACGTGCAGTTGGAGGACAACTTCACGCTGCCGCAGGCCAGCGGCGAAATGGCGCGCTACGAGAGCTTCGTCGAGGCGCGTCGGTCGGACTACGGCTTCAGCCGCGTCGCGGCGCGCTTCAACCGCACGGGCGGCCAGATCCGGCTGTTCTTCGACAAGCCGCAGAAGCAGACGCACCTCGACCGCATCACGCGCGAGCTGCAGCGCGACCTTCCACGCATCGCCGGACACCGCCTGCGCTTCACGGACGAGGAGCAGGGTGCCGGCGCGCGGATGCGCTCCGAGCTGAGCTTTGCCATCCAGGGCCCCGACTCCGAGGAACTGCAGCGCCTCGTGCCCGCGGCGATCGCGCTGCTCGAGACCGTCCCCGGCCTTTCGAGCGTCGACGCGCCGCGCAACAACGAACGCGATCAGGTGCGGCTGGATTTCGATTCCGAGCTGGCCCAGAAGCTCAATGTCAGCACCCGCAGCGCACTGCAGAACGTCTCCTGGGCGCTGGGCGGCTTCCAGCTGCCGCCGTTTCAGGAGCGCGATCGGGAGCTACCGCTGATTCTCGAATACGACGACGAGAAGGTTCCCGGACTCGACACGCTGCGCGAGCTACAGGTCTTCAACGGCACCAGCATGGTCCCGCTGGGATCGCTGGCAGCGCTCCAGTTCGGCAGCGGACCGCAGACCATCCAGCGTCGCAACGGCATGGCGCAGGTCACGCTGCGCGCCAAACTCGAGAACCCGGCCGAAGCCACGGAGGTCTACCGGACCGGATTGCAGGTGCTGGGCTCGCTGGATCTGCCGCGCGGCTACTCGATCGCGAACGAGGACTCGGTGCTGTTTCGCGCGGCGGAGGAATTCCAGTCGTTGCTGCTCGCAGGCCTGCTCGGACTCGTGCTGACCTACATCATCATGGGGATCCTGTTCGAGTCGTTCCTCAAGCCCTTCGTGGTGCTGTTCACCATCCCCTTCGCCATCCTGGGCGCGTACTGGTCCCTGTATCTGGCCAACACGCCGATGGATTCGATGGGCCGCATCGGAATCATCATTCTGGTCGGCGTGGTCGTCAACAACGGCATCGTGCTGATCGACCGCATTCACCAGCTGCGCGAGGAGGGCATGGAGCGCTCGCGTGCGGTGACCGATGGCACGGCGCAGCGCGTGCGGCCGGTGCTGATGACCGCCCTGACGAGCGTCATCGGCCTGATTCCGATGGCACTGAGCGAGCCGCCCGGCGAAGGCATCGACTACCGCTCGCTCGCGACCTGCGTCGCGGGGGGATTGACACTGTCGACCTTTTTCACGCTGTGGGTCATCCCGCTCGTCTACACCTGGATCGACGATCTGGCGCTGCTTGCGGCGCGCGAGTTCCAACGGCGCCGGAGAGCTGGCCACGTCGGCTCTGGACTGCCCGCCGCGGAAGGCTAGAATCTCCGCTCCTCCATCACGCCCCCACTCCCCCCCTGGCGGGGATTCGTTCCCTCAAGAACTCCGTTCATGGCCCTCGATCCCGGCTCCCGAAGCACTCGCCTTCCAAAGCATGAGCGCGCGATCCTGAAAGCTGTGCGCATCGCGGCCGTGCTCTCCACCTACCACGAGGATCTGACCGCCGAGATGCTGGGCTCCGCGTGGGAAGAGCTGGCCTCGCACGGCGTCGACACGCAGGCCGCATGCGTGGTGCGGGCCCCGGGTGCCTTCGAGATCCCGCTGCTGGCCCGCGCGCTGGCACGCCGCAAGGATATCGACGCGGTGCTGTGCTTCGGACTGGTGCTCAAGGGCGAGACCACCCACGACCACTGGGTGTCCTCGGCAGCGATTCATGGACTGATGCAGGTCGGACTGGAAACGGACAAGCCGATCCTGCTCGGGATCCTGACCTGCAACACGCTGGAGCAGGCTCGCGCGAGGGCGCTGCCGGCCTCGAGGGGCGGCAAGCTCGACAAGGGCCGCGAGGTGGCCCGCGCCGCGGTCGCGGCGCTGCTGAGCCTCGAAGCTGCGCGCCGCAAGCACAAGAAGTCCAAGTCGAAGGCCTGAGAAAAGCCCGTGAAGAAACGCACCAAAGCCCGCGAACTCGCGCTCCAGTACCTCTACCAGCTCGACCTGTGCGGAGCCGATCTCGCGCCCGTGGCACGGGAGTTCATTCACGGCGAGGACGGCGACGAGGAGACGCGCCGCTTCGCGATGAGGCTGATCGAGGGCACCCTCGAAAACAGGCCCGAGATCGATCGCACGGTCCAAGGCGTGGCCCAGAACTGGAACGTGGCACGCATGGCGGTGATCGATCGCAACGTGCTGCGGCTGGCGACTTATGAGTTGCTGCACTGTCCCGACATCCCGCCCAAGGTGGCGATCAACGAGGCGATCGAACTGGGCAAGCGCTTCTCGACGCAGAACTCCGGCGCCTTCATCAACGGCATCCTCGACAAGATCATGAATCGCAAGCCGCAGGTCTCCGCGGAGGCCGCAGCCCGCGATGCGGCTCTGGCCAGGGTCGCACCCGAACCCGAGGGCGAGAGTCCCGACGCTGCCGAGGGCGAGGACACACGCCCCGCGAGGCGCTGATGGGACTCTTCGACCGGCTCAAGGCGCGGCTGACGCGCACGCGCGAAGCAATCTCCGACGGCATTTCGGCGCTGTTCCGCGGCGGCCGGCCGATCGACGATCAGTTGCTGCGTGAGCTGGAGGAGCTGCTCTACACCTCGGATCTCGGTCCGCTTGCGGGCAGCCTGTGCGCCGAGCTTTCGCGCCTTCACAAGCGCGGAGAGCTCAAGGGCGAAGAGGATGTCCGGACCCGGCTGCGGCAGATGCTGCTCGATCGGCTCTCGCAGGACACCGCCGAGCCGACGCTGGACAAGCATCCGAGCGTGATACTGGTCGTCGGCGTCAACGGCTCGGGCAAGACCACGTCGATCGCCAAGCTGGCCCACCGCTTCCAGCAGCAGAAAAAGAGCGTGCTGCTGGCTGCCGGCGACACCTTCCGCGCCGCCGCCGCGGATCAGCTCGAAATCTGGGCCCAGCGCAACGGCGCAGCCATCGTGCGCGGCAAGCCGGGCGCCGATCCCGCTTCCGTGGCCTTCGAGGGCGTCGAGAAAGCGCTCGCGACCGGCATCGACGTGCTGCTGATCGACACCGCCGGCCGGCTGCACACGCAGAAAAACCTGATGGACGAGCTTCACAAGGTCCGGCGCGTGATCGAAAAGCGCCTGCCGGGCGCCCCACACGAGACCTGGCTCGTGCTCGATGGCACCAACGGCCAGAACGCCATCCAGCAGGCCAAGCTGTTCACGGCAGCCGTCTCCGTCACCGGGCTGGTGATCTCGAAACTCGATGGCACCGCTCGCGGCGGCGCGGTCTTCGGCATCAAGGAAGCGCTGGGGCTGCCGGTGCGCTACATCGGGACGGGCGAGCAGCTCGAAATGCTGGAGCCCTTCGATCCGCAGAGCTTCGTCGACGCGATCCTCGCGCCCGCATCGCGATGAATCCGCGGGAACAGGCCCAGCGCAGCGAGGAGCCGCTCGGCCTGTGGGAGGCGCTGGTGGCGCTCAGCGCGCTGCTGCCCGCCGTGCTGCTGGCGTTGCCCGCTCCGCTTTCGTGGCTGGAAGGCGATCCCTGGCCGCAGTATTCCGCGGCGGCGCTCGCCCTCGCCGCCTGTCTGCCCATGCTGTGCTTGCTCGTCGTCCGGCGGCCCGCCCGCGTGCCGAGCGCCGCCTGGCTGGTGCTGCTGCCGATTCTGGGCGCCGTGCTGTGGCGCGGATTCGGCCCGATCGACGACCAGCTGGAAGCCTCGCGCGCGCTGCAGGTGCTGTTGGCGAGCGCCTCGGCGTTCCTCGGCACCGCCCTGCTCGGCCCGCGCGGAGTGCGCGTCCTGGCGCGCGGCCTGTGCGTGGTGAGCCTGATGCTGCTCCTCGATCCCTCGAATGGACCGGCGGGCGTGCTGGGCAACAGCGGCTCCTTGTCGCAGATGGCGCTGGGCGGAGCGGCCGCCGGACTTTGGTTCGTCTGGCGCGGTTCCTGGCCGGAGCGCGTGCTGGGTGGCGCCGCGCTGGGGCTGTTTCTCGCGCATGCGGCGCGCACGCCCGTGCTGGCGGGCTCGAGCGCGCTGCTGCTGGCGATCGTCGCGCTGCTGCTGGCACGCGGGGGCATCCGGCAGTGGCCGACGGGGCGCGAGCCCGTGCTGGCGGGGCGGCACTGCTGGCGCTCTCAGGCCTGCTCGCGCCGCTTCTGCGCATCTCGGACCGGACCCTGCCCGCGCCCGCGGAACAGGCAGCGACGAGTGCGCCGGCCGCCTCAGGAGGCGATGTCGGCGGTCTCGCCGTGCGGCTCTCGATTTGGAAGGACAGTGCCGCCATGGTGCTGGAACACCCGTGGATCGGCTGCGGTCCCGGGCAATTCGCCGCGCATTTCCCGCCGTGGCGCTCGGTCGAGGAGATCGAACGCTCCTCGCTCCGGCGCACGCTGCCCACCGAGACCGAGGTCGAGCATCCGCACAATGACTGGGTCGCGCGCGCCTTGGAGTCGGGCCTTCCCGGGCTCGTCTGCCTGCTGCTGCTGGGCTGGCTGGTACTGCGGTCGGCACTGTTCCGCGAGTCGCGCGAGGGACCTCTCAGTCTGCCCGCGCTGGCCCTGCTCGCCAACTCGCTCGTTCACGGAGTTCTGAGCTACGACGCCGGTTCCGCGCTCGTCGCCTTCGGTGTTTTCGGAGGCCTGCTTTCGGAAACCGCGACCGGGGCGAAAGCGCGCTCGGTTCGGATCGCCGGAGTGCTGCTGGTCGGCGCCGTGGCGCTGGAGCTGCCGCGCGCGATCGCCATCCTGAGACACGGCGCGGCACTGTCCACCATCGGCAAGGAAGTCAGCAGCGTCACGCTCGAGCGCGCGATCGAGCAGGCTCTCGCCGCCTGCCCCGATTCGGTGCACGCGCGTTCGCTGAAGGCACGGATGCAGGGGCGCGCCGAGGATTGGCTCGCCGTGCTGGAGCAGCGGCCGGATCGCCTGGAGGCCTGGATGCAGCTGGGGAATCTGCGAGCCAAGGCGCTCGATGTCGCGGGCGCGCGCGCAGCCTACGACCGGGCGCTGCGCCTCGATCCCTGGCATCCCGGCCTGCTGGAGAATCGGCTGACACTGCTGTCACGCTTCGGAACGTTGGAGGAAACGCAGCGTGCGCTCGCCGATTTGGGCGCGCGCAAGCCCGTGAATCCCGATTGGCTGACAAGCCGCGCGCGCACGGCCTGGCTGTGCGGCAGCGAGTCCGCCGCGCGCTGGCTGCTCCAGCAAGCCGGAGCGGAGAGCTGGCCGGAAGGTCCCGAAGCGGCCTACGCGCTTGCGCGCGAGCGCTCGCAGGCGGGCGACAAGCTCGGCGCCGACTTTCTCACCAGCGTCGCTCAGCGCGGCTTCGCTCGCGCCAAAGCGGAACAGGGCCGCTACAGGGAAGCCGCCCGCAACTACCGTCAGGACTGGATGATCACCTGCGACCTGATTCCAGGCGGCGCGCCGCGCGTGCGCTGGGAGTACGGGGCCTGCCTGCTGGCGGAAGGCCAGCGCGACGAGGCCGAGCAGCTGCTCGCCGGGCTGACGCCGATCGCGGACTTGCCGCAGTGGGCGCTCAAGGCGCTAGAATCCAGACCGTGAGTTCCGCGCGATCGCTGCAGCGGTTGTTCGCCATGCACGCCGTACTGGCGCTGTCGATGGCGCTCTTGCGCATGCTGGGCGCGAGCGATGAACTGACCACGGACAAGGGACTGCCGCTGGGTTCCTCCGACATGGGGCGCGGACTTGCGCTGGTGCTGCTGCTGGGCTGTGTCGTGGCCCTGGTGCTGGTCGCGCGGGACTCCTGGAGTACTCGACGCTCGTGGCCGAGCTGGATGCTCGGAGCGCTGCTGCTCTGGTCCCTGTGGAACACCCAAGGCATGCACGGTCCCGACATCCTGTACCTCGGGGCGGCCTTGTGCGCTTTTGCTGCCAGCCGCGCCCTCCCCCGCCCCGAGCAGGCCTGATTCCGGGCTTTTTACGCGGCATTGGCACGCACGGAGGGCGCAGAGCCCGTACGGTTCTGTTCATACTCTGGAACCCGAGGCAGGTTGACACCAAGCTGGAATGCCATGACACCCACCCAATCCAAGACCCAACGCGTGCTGGTCATCGAAGACGAGCAGAGCCTGGCTTTCGGTGTCCGCGATGCGCTGCAGCACGCGGGCTTCGTCGTCGAGTTGTGCCACGATGGCAGGCAGGGCCTCGAGCGCATCCGCACGACCACGCCCGATCTGGTCGTGCTCGATCTGATGCTGCCCGGCATGAACGGACTTGACGTGCTTTCGGCGCTGCGCGCGGAGAAGCGCGAAGTGCGCGTCGTGATCCTCACGGCGCTGACCAGCGAGAGCGATCTGGTGCGCGGCTTCGAGTTGGGCGCCGATGATTACATGAAGAAGCCCTTTTCGCCGCGGGAGCTGGTCGCGCGCGTGGAGGCCCAGTTCCGCCGCACCGCCCCTCCCAAGGAGCAATCCGTGGAGCTGGATCTGCCGGGCGGCATTCGCGTCGACCTTTCGCGGCTGGAAGTGCATCGCGACGGACAGTCGACCGCTCTTACCCCGCGCGAGGGCGACATCATCCGCTACCTGATCGCCAACCGTCATCGGGTCGTGACGCGCGATGATCTGCTGCTGGATGTGTGGCACTACAAGAGTGCCAATGTCGAGACGCGCACGGTTGACATCCACATCGTGGGGCTGCGCCGCAAGATCGAGCCCAACCCCGCCGAACCCACGCTGGTGCAGACCGTGCGTGGCAAGGGCTACCGTTGGTTCAGCTAGGCACGAAACGCAATGCGCTCGGCCTGTACGTGGGCCTGCTGGTGCTGCCGACGATTGTGCTGGGCGCGCTCCACTGGCGTGTCCTGCGCAAGAATCACCAAGACGCCCTGGCGGCCGTCCCCGAGGAGGCTTCGGATGCGGCGCGCAGACTCTCCGACGCGCTCGCGCGGCGCGTCGCGCAGCTGGTCGAGCACGAGTATCGCCGGCCCTTCTACGAATACAGCCGGAGCTATTTCCCCCCGGGCACGATCGGGACGGAGCTGGCCTTCTTCCCTTCCCCGCTGATCGCGGACGCGGCGCCGGAAGGGGTGCTGGGCTGGTTTGAGTTCCACAACAACTTCTTCTCCAAGCAGCCGCCCGAGATCTACGGCGGGCAGCGCGAGCAGGAGGGCAACTGGTCCGCGGTCAGGGACGGTTGGATCGCGGCCACGCAGGCGCTGAGGGAACTCGACGAACGCGAGCTGCCGGACACGTTCCTGCGCATGCAGCAATTGCGCCTGCGCCACGGACCCGCCGAAGAGCGCGTGCTCCCCTATCCGGTGCTGGCGGTCAACCTGAGTCCGGAGCGGGATTTCAACTGCCTTCGCAGTTCGCTGCCCGAGTTGCGCGGACTCGAGGAATCCATGGTGCCGATGCGGGTCACGCCGTTTCATCTGCGCTTCTTCCGCGACGCTTCCGGGCAGGCACGCGCGGTGGCGACACGACTGGTCCTGATTCCCGGCCAGCAGGTCCTGCCCAGCATGCCCAGCTGCTTCTCGGGGATGCGCAACTCGACCTATCTCCTGCAGGGCTTCCTGATCGACGTCGAATGGCTGACCCGCGAGCTGCCGATGCAGTTGGCGCGTCAGGTGCTCGACCCCGAGCAGCGGCTGCTGTTCTGGCGCGATGACGCTCCCGCGCAATCCCAGATCGTCGGCATCGACCTGCTGCGGCTGCTCGATTTCGAGGTTTCCGCACCGGAGCAGGCGGAACGCTTCCAGCTGGCGATCGCCATGGACCGGCGCAATCTGGACCTCAAGCTGCGCTCGCAGGAACTGCATTTCCTCGGCGTGGCGGGCATGCTGGTTCTGACTCTCGGCACGGGACTGGTGCTGCTGCTCTACAGCGTCAACCGCGATCTGGAGGCAGCTCGCCGCACGGGCAACTTCGTCTCGGCCGTGACCCACGAGCTGCGCACCCCGCTGTCGGCGATTCGGCTGCACGGCGAGATGCTGGCCGAGGGCTGGGTGCAGGATGAAGAACAAAAGCGCGAGTACTACCGCCGGATCCTGCGCGAATCCACGCGGCTGGAAACCCTGGTGGAGCGCGTCTTGCAGAAGGGTCAGTTGACGCGCAATGAACTCGTGCCGGAAGCCGGTGACCTGAACTCGGTGCTCGAAGGGCTCAAGCCGACGCTGATGCTCGCCGAGGATGGCAAAGACGCGCGTGATCTGGTCTTCGAACTCGAGATGGAGCTGCCGCCCGTCATGCTGCACGCCGAGTGCGTGCGCTCGATCGTCACCAATCTCGTCGAAAATGCCCGCAAGTACGCGCCCGTGGATGTCTCCAGCCCCGGCTTCGAGCCGATTCTCGTCCGCACGCGGCGGGCGGGAGACGAGGTGCTGATCGAGGTGCTCGACCGCGGGCCCGGCATCCCCGCCGCCGAGCGCAAGCGCATCTTCGAGGCCTTCTATCGCGTCGGAAACGAAAGCACGCGGAGCACCAAGGGCACGGGCCTGGGCCTGCATCTTGTTGCGCTGCAGGCGGAGGCCATGGGCGGCAGCGTGGAGGTCGAGGAACGAAGCGGCGGAGGGACGCTGTTCCGCGTGCACCTCCGCCGGGCTTGAGCGGTCCGGACCGAGCCGCTACTTGGCGCCGTCGGCCTTGTCTTCCGTGTAGGTGACTCCGAAGCGGGCCGCCAGGGCCAGCTCCCCGAAGGCGGCCTTCTGGAAATCCGACTGAGCCGTCATCTTCGCGGTGTTCGTGAGCATCGAGATTTCAGACGGCTTCATGCGAGAGACGTCCGGATCGCGCGAGCCGCGCACCCGAATCAGGTAGGCACTCTTGCCCTCAAAGTCGGTCGCGGCCGCGGTCACCGTGCCGGCGGGTTCGGTGTAGGCCGTCGCCTGCGAGCGCAGGAAGACGTCGATCGGCTGAGGGGCGTCATTGCCGGTCGGAAAGCGCTCCTTGTAGTCGCGCAGGCTGGCTCCGTAGCCCGCGGCGCGCGCCACCTCGTAGAAGCGCTGCTCCTCGGCGGTCGGCATGAACGTAGGTGCCAGCTGGCCTTCGACAGGCACGGGGCGGGTGCCGAACTGATCGCGCAGGGCTTCGAGCTTGCTCTTGGCGAGATCCTTGGCCTTGTTGGCCCAGACCTCTTCCTTGAGCTTGTCGCGCAGTTGCTCGAAGGGCGGCAGCATCGGTTCCTCCTTGGCGAGCACCTTGACGACCGTGAAAGCCTTCTCGTCGAGGATCGGAGCCGGGTAGAGCTTGCCAGCGGCCACGTCGGGACCGCCGTTGAACAGCGAAGAGGGCGTGTAATACGAGATGAACTCGTGGTTCTGGATCGCGTTCCACGCGGCCTGATCCTCTACCGGATCGACGCGGCGCATGCCCAAACCCAGAATCTGGGACTCCTGGCTCATGTCGATGTTCTCGCCGTTCTGGGCGCGCGTCTGCATGTCCTTGATCCAGGACAGCAGCGACTCATAGATCGCCGCGTCGTGCATCGCCTGATCCTTGATCTCGTCAAAGGGCTTGATCAGGTCCATTTCGCCGGCGGGCGGCTTGTCCGTGTCGAGCCGGTCCTTGCGGTACCGCGAGAACCGGAAGTTGTCGTAGAACTGGCGCCCCTTGGTCTCGAGCACCACCGGGTCGGCGGCCTTGGGATACTTGGCGAACAGCAGTTCCGGGTTGAGTCCCATGTCGTAGGGAATTCCGATCACGTCCGCGCTGATCTTCTCGGGCGTGCGGAAACTGTCCTTGCGGGGCTGCGGCAGTCCATCGAAGTACTTCTGCAGCTCTTCATCCGAGAGCGGCGTGGTCTTGGCCTCTTCGAGCACGCTCGACACGGGCAGTTCGATGTAGTCGAAGGCATGCTCGACGTGCTGCGTCTTCCAGCTCTTCTCGATTTCCTGAGGGTCCGGCGTCTCGAACGTGCTCGCCAGCATGACCTTGTAGCGCTCCGCGATCAGGATCCGGCGCAGCGTGCTTTCGAACTCCTTGACCTGCATGCGGTAGCCCTGGCGGATCGCATCGTAGTTGGCCTTGTTGCCGAAGCGGTTGAGGATGAAGTTGCCCAGTTCCGCGTCGGTGAAGGCCACTCCGGCCCGCTCGGCGAGCGCCGAAAGGATGATCGTGCTGGTCGTCACCTCGCGCGCCTGCTCATCGCGCAGGTCCGAACCGAGCATGCCGTAGACCATGTTGATCGAGCGCATCAGGTTGCCGTACTCGTCCGGCGAAACCTGCTGCAGCCCGTCCTCGGGATGGTTCCAGGTCATGTACGTGTCGGAACGCCGCTCTCCGCTGAGCGTGGTGACGAGCTGATCGCCGACCGTGAAGGTCGTCAGGGTCAGGATCAGCAGCAGAATCAGCAGGATCCAGCGCGTCCGGCTCTTGCCCTCCGGCACATGGATGATCTCGTCCTCAGGGCTGATCACAGGCTGAGGGGGGAGCGTGGTCGGTTGCTTGTCGTTTTCGCTGGCCATCAGGGCTCTTTGGGGGGGCTCCAGGGGGTCCGGGGAGCACGGAGTATCGGTGTCTCACCCCGCTCAGGGCAAGAATTCGAGGGGCAAGAGTGTACGCCCCCCCTTCCCCGGGGCGCAAGCCGGCTCAATCCTTGGCGAGTTCGCTGTCGCGGGGCAGATCCTCGAGGCTGGCCAGCCCGAAGCGGTCGAGGAACAGCCGGGTGGTCCCGTACTGCAGCGGATGGCCGGGCACGTCCGCGCGGCCCTCGACGCGGGCGAAGCCGCGGTCGACCAGCGTTCGCAGCATCGGTCCGGCCTGCACGCCTCGAATGGCCTCGATTTCGGCCTTCGTCACGGGTTGGCGGTAGGCGATCACGGCGAGCGTCTCGAGCGCGGCGGCCGAGAGCCGCTCGTTCTTGCGCACCTTGAAGAGCCGCTGGACGGTTTCGGCCAGTTCCGGCCGGGTCAGCAAGGTGGCCCCTCCGGCCAGTACCTTGAGCTCGATCGGCAAGCCGCTCGACTCCAGCCGCTGGCGCAGCGTCTCCAGCGCCGCGCGCACGCGCTCCAGCCGCGGTCCCTCCAGCAGCTGGACCAGGCGCCGCTCGGAGAGCGGGTCCGGCGAGGCGAACACCAACGCCGCCACGGACTGCAGCAGCTCTTCGTCCGTCAGCTGCTCTCCGGCGCCGGGATCGGCCTCGATGCCCGGCAGCAGTTCCTCGCCCTGCGCGTTGAACTGGGGCGTGGGGATGTCCTCGACGGGCGCCCCGATGGCCGACTCTTCGTGCTCGCTCATGGTGTGTTCCTGTGGGTGCGCATCATTGTGCAAAGCTCCGGACGCGCTGACTAGCGCGCCACCTGACCGGAAAGCGCCAGCAGCGGCGCGAGATCGACCGAGTAGCGCTCCTCCATAGCCGTTTCCCATTGCTTGTATTCGACGTCGTCGATCTTCCAGTCGGCGAGGCTCGCTTCCACGGCCGAGCGCAGTTCCTTCCAGCCGCCGGTGATCGGCGCGGGCCGGCCTTCGACCTTGATCAGCAGCCAGACGCCCTGAGCGTACTCGGGGGCGGAGACGGAGCCCACCGGCGTGTTGAAGGCGAGCCGCCCCATGATCGAGTTCGACTTGACGACGCCCGACATGCGCCCGCCCTGCTTGCTGGAGGGATCGACCGAGTTCTCCTTGGCGACAGCCGCGAATTCGGCGCCGGAAGCCAGCGCGGCCTGCACCTTCTTGAGAGCATCCTCGCTCTGCACCGCGATCAGGCGCAGTTCGGCGTGCTCGTTCTCGAGCAAGTAGGCGCGCACGCACCGTTCGGCCAGCACGCCGCGCGCGGCGTCGGTGCGCAGGCGCTCGCGGTAGCGCAGGGGATCCAGCCCCAGAACGCGCGAGACGAAATCATCGAGTTTGATGCCCGGCCGATCCTTGGCGAGGCTCTTTTCGATGTCCGCGACGCTTTCCTTGTAACGCTTCTCCGCCAGTTCCGCATCGAGGCTGATCGAAAGCCGCCGGGCCTCGAGTTCGACCAGCTTGTTGGCCACCAGATGCTTGGCCTGGCGGAAGAGCTCGAAGCTGTCGCGCTGCATCCACAACCCGAGCAGATCGGCCACGGTGATCGGCTCCCCTCCCACGCTGCCGATCCGCGTGGGTCCGGCCGGCTGCGGGTCCCCCTGCGCGGAGCCTGCACCCAGAGTGGAGCCTGCACCCAGAGCAGGCGCGGGCGCGGACGCGGAGCCAGCACCCGGAGTGGGCGCGGGCGCGGAGCCAGCACCCAGAGCAGGTGCGGGCGCGGCGGCTGGCGGAGTCTCTGCAGCGGCACCGCGCGCGGGCTCCGGCGTCGCGGCCAGTGCCGGGGCGCTGGCCCGCTGGGTCATTTCCACCTGCTCGCGATCCTGATTCCACTGCGCGGGTTTCAGGGCCGGTTCGGGGTTGCGCAGGGCCGTGTTGCAGCCCGCGAGGATCGTGAGCAGCGTGAAGCAGGCAGGCAGAAGGGAGCGCATGAGGGATCTCAGCGGTAGAGGATGCGGCGCACGCGGCCGATGCCGTGACAGGCCTCGCACTTGCGCTTCTCGTCGGTCGCGGTGCTGCGCTGCTGGCCGTTCTGGGGCTGAGCGACATTTCCGCCGACCAGCGTCAGCACGCGCACACCGGTGCCGCCGCATTCGCTGCAGTTGTCGAGTTCCGGCTTGGGATTGACTTCGAAGTCGCCGCCAAATTCCGCGTAGTACGCGAGGATCCACTGGGTCCGCGAGGCGGAGCTGTACTCCTGCCAGAACTTGGACTTGTCCTCGGAGTCCTCGGCGCTGGTCTTGGCGCGCGCGACCATCTGCTGATTCTGGAGATAGCGCTGGATCTGCGCATTGAGCGCCTGACGCTGCTTGTCGAGTTCGGTCGTCGGCTGCGCGTTCGCGGCCGGAGCCTGCTGCTCGCCCTTGAGAGCGCGGTCCTCTCCCAGAAGCCAGGTTCCAAATCCGAAGGAGGCGCGCTCCCAGCGCACGCGCTTGCGCTGAGCGAAGAGCTTGCGCACGGCGTCGGCGTCGAGCGACTTCGAGATCGTCTGCGCGTCCTTTAGCACTCCGTTGAGCACATCCTCGCGCATCTTCTCCTCGAGATAGCCGACCACCTGCTCGAGAGTCATGTTGGTCGAGGCGCTGCGGGCGACGCGCTGCGCACGCTCGATCCATTTGCTCCGCACGAAATCGACCAGGAACCCGTCGCGCGCCTTGGCGATGCGCTCGCCGCGCTTCTGCGCCTCGCCCATCAGGGGCGAGCCCTGAAAGCGCTCGGGGAAGGCGGCCGCGCGGGCCGCGGCCTCGTCGTACTTGCGGCGCGCGAGCAGCGTGTCGATCTCCGCGAGGTACTCGAGTTGGGTCTGGTTCTTGGCCTTTTCCGTGGCGCGCGACAGCGCCGCGCGCATGTCATCGGACCTCCAGGCCGGATCGAGCTTCTGGATGGCGGAGTAATGCTCGACGGCGCGCGTGAACTCGAGGATGCGCTCGCAGTAGCGCGCGAGTTCCATCAGCGAGGCCGGATCCTTGGTGTCCGTTTGCGCCAGCTGGCGCACGTACAACTCCTCCCGCGTGTACACCTCGGTGGCCGGAATCTGAACGATCGTGGCCGCCCCGGCGATGCGATTCTGCGGGACGAGCGTCGTGGAGCTGGCCGTCTTGACCAGCAGCCCCTCCTTGGTGCGCTCGAGGATCCGGCCGATCAGTTCCTGTCCCTCGATCGTGACGATGCGATCCGCTTCGATCAGCACCTCGTCTCCGCTGGTGTCGACGTAGCCAAGGCGCAGCTTCAGTTCCTGCTCCTGCCGGGGGTCCAGCCGGCCCCAGGCCAGCCGGGCTTCGCCGCCGTTCTCGAGCATGCGGAAGCTCAAACCCTCCGGGCTGTGCCGCTGGATCGTGCCCATGCGAAAGGACCCATCGCGCAGGCGCAGCATCATCAGCTCGCTGCCCGCCTCCTGTGCGTAGGCGGCGAGACTGGAGACTGTCAGGGTCAGGGCGATCGCGATGCTTCGAATCATGGCTGGATACTCTACTGTTTCTGTTGCGGTGCGGGGGTCGGCGGGACCGCCGGAGCGGGCGCCTCGCCCTCGATGATGCGGCGGCGCAAACGTTCGCTGAAGGGAACCTCGCGCAAGAGGATGGTGGTGAAGCTGCGTTCGCGCTCCACGCCGCCGCTCTGCCAGCGCATCTGGACGTCCACCCGGTACTCGCGCGGGCGAGCGGGATTCGGGCGGGCCCGGGCCGAGTAGATCAGCGTCGGGAAACCCGGCACATCGCGGTCGGCGATCGGACGCGGGTCGCCGGCCTCGCCGTCTTCCTGCAGCGGAAACAGCGTCTCTTCCAGATCCGCGACCACGGCCTCCGCCGCGCTGGCGCCGACCGTGCGCAGATGCGCCGAGCGGGAGAGCGCGGAGCCGAAGGTCAGCAGGCCCAGCACCGCAGTCAGGCCGAACAGCAGGATGCCCAACGCCACGAGCACCTCGACCAGCGTGAATCCCGAGCGCCGTGTGAGCCGCGGCTTCATTGCGTCCAGTCCTCCCGCGAGGTCAGCACGACCACTTCGCGGCTGAGCGCTTCGCCGAAATGCACCATGGCGCCGGCAGCGTGCGAGAGCGGCGCCGTGCCGCGCTGACCGCGCGCGACCGTGCAGGCATCTGCGTCGACGGAGAGGATCTTCATCCACTCCGAGTCGATCAGCACATGGCTGCCGACGGGCGGCAGTCGCTGCCCGTCGTCCACGCGCAGGCGCGCTTCCCCGAGTTCGATCGGCTCCGTGAGGCGCGTGCGCCGGTCGCGGTCCGTCGGCCGCTCGAATTCCAGATCGATGCGCACGCGCCGCGGCAGCACGACTCGCGAGCGCGCGCCCTGGAAGGCGGCGTGCGCTTCATTCCAGGGATGCGAATTGCGGTCCGGACGCGCCGCGCCTCGGGCGTCCCAGCTGGCAGCCGCGTCGCGCGGCTCGAGACCGATTTCCCAGCCGTCCTTGACGATCGAACTCATGGCCGCGCACAGGACCTGACACCACAGGACGCCGCCGGTCACCTCCTCGGTGGCTCCGGCGGGAGGACGGCCTGAGGTGCCCAGGAAATCGGGCGCGAAGAAGGACTTGCCGGCGGGGTCGTCGACGAGCCGCTGCCCGCGCCAGAAGACCCCCTCCGCGCGCGCATCGGGCTTTTGCGAGAGCGGCGCGACCATCCACAGCACTTCGACGAGCGCGGAGGTCGGGCGGCGGCGGCGAATCTCCTCGAGGCGGGCGAGCTGTGCGTCATCGAGATCTCCGGCGGCACGCTCCGCTTCCGCCATCAACTCCCCCACCTCGCGCGCGCTGGCCTGGCGCACCAGCCTCAGGCGCGGCCACTTGTGGTCGAGAACCCCGTCGCCGTCCGTGTCGAAGCGCACCCACTCGAGCAGCAGATCACCGCGCCGTCCGCTCTCCAGTCCGCGCAGATCGGTGGTCAGGAGTTCCATGACCGTGGCGCTCTGCTCCATCAGGCTGCGGCGCGTCTCGGCCTTGCGCCACACCGACAGCGAGCGATCGATCAGCTGGAACACCAGCACCATCAGGCCCGACAGGATCGCGACCGCGAGCAACAGCTCGATCATCGTCAGCCCGCTCTGCGCAGAACGAGTCTTGCTCATCGCTCCAGACTCCTCAGCACGCTGTTGGGCGCCAGATAGAAGGCGCCGAGGTGGTTGAGCCGCGGGGTCTGCCTCCAGCCGTGACGCAGACCGGTCAGCGCATCGAAGGCCTGCGGGGTGTACTCGACGAAGACGCGGAACGACAGCGCATCCGACTGGTTGCCGAGCGGAATCGGGCCGCCCTCCAGCAACCCTTCGTAGTGGACTCCAAGGCGCGCATCACTTCCGGGAGCGGCGTCCCAAGGCGCATCGGGCGCGTTGCGGCGAAGGACGCCGACGCGGGCGCCCTCGACATCCTGCTTCTGGAAGAAGAAGGATTCCCACCAGGCGCTCGGATGGGCCAGGGCAAACTCAAAGCAGCCCAATTCCGGCGCATCCGCGCGCTCGGCCCAGCGATCCCAGTAGCGGAACGGGAACAGGATCACGGGCGTGCCCGCCGCATGCGCGGCGGCGACGGTCCCAAAGCGCCCGCGGAACAGTGCTTCGCCGCGGCCATCCTGCCGTCCCGGCTCGGCGGAGCCCCGCGGCATGAACAATGTCGTGCCCTCCAGCCGCGTGTAGTGAGTCAATTCGGTGTCGATCAGCAGCGTGCCTTCCGGCGGGAAGTCGGCGGCATCCTTGAGCAGAATCTGCTCGCCGCCCGCCGAGAGATCGGCCGCGAGCACCGAAACCGTCCAATCCTCGAGCCAGGTGACCGCTTCGTGCGCGTGGTGCGGTTGCTCCCGGGTGCCGAGCAGCGCGCGCCCTTGGGTCGCGAGCGTGATGCGTCCGTCCTCGGCGATGCGCTCCTGATAGCACAGGATCTCGTCCCCGATCCGGATCAGGCCCGCGTCTTCCGGCCAGCCGCTGAGGTACTCGGCGCCCTGCGCGAACCCGACCAGATCCCAGGGTGCGCGCGCGGCCTGCGGCGCGACATACAAATCGCCGGTGGTCGAGGAGAACTCCTGCGCCAGCCAGCCGGCGGCGCCCTGCGCAGCGGCCGGGCTCACGCCGGGAGTCGCCTGTGCGACCAGCACGTCGCCGAAGACAATCTCATCGACCACCGCGCTGGGCACGGCCGAGCCGCTGCCGCCGGCGAGCCCGCCGCCGATGCGCACCTGGGTCACCAGCCTCGGCAACTCGCCCGAGGGATGCAGCTTCACGCGCTGGCGCAGGCGGATGTCGGGCAAGGTCCCCGAACTCGTTCCGCCCTGGAACAGATCCTCCGCGTAGGGCACGGGCAGCGCTTCGCGCAAGCCGACGTACATGCACTCGTAGTCGACCTCGCCGGGCAGGAAGCTTCGAACGCTCGCCAGGCCCGAGTCCACGGCGAACAGCTGATTGGGACCCTGCTGGCGCCATTGGTACTGCAGGACCTGCAGCGGCTGGTAGGCGCGCTGCACGATCGCCGGATTGCCCAGCAGGCTGGGGTCGCTCTCGACGAAGAAGATCGCATCGCCGGTCCCGATGCGGCCCGCATCGGGCTCGGCCGGCGAAGGGATGCCGTTGACGACGATGGCGCGACGGTGCACGCGGATCACCGGCAGGAGCGGCGTGCTCGCGGGGTGCGCGTGGGAGAAGGTGCCCATCACACCGCGGAATTGCAGCGCGCTCGAAATCGCCCGGCTGAGCGGGCCTTCGCTGGTCTCCGCGGCGCCGAGCGTCTCGATCCAGTAGGCGCCGCCGAGGCCCGAGGCCTGCGCGGAGGAGGAGGCTGGTGGTGCACTCTTGCCGCCCACGGGGCTCACGCCGCCGCCGCCCGGACCAGCGCCGCCGCCGCCGCCGCCCTGACCAGCGACGCCGCCGCCGCCGCCGCCACCGCCGCCGGGATTGTTGACCGGGATCGTGCCTTCCTGCTCATCGTCGTAGTTGACCTGG
>Ga0172376_10002846_pt1 | contig 20885 bp, 16 predicted proteins | sample Lak35m_FD_121114 | JGI IMG/M metagenome (GOLD analysis project Ga0172376, IMG submission 121114) | Freshwater microbial communities from Kabuno Bay, South-Kivu, Congo - kab_092012_35m | ecosystem: Environmental > Aquatic > Freshwater > Lake | place: Democratic Republic of the Congo: South-Kivu... | reverse complement strand
TCCAGCCGATAGAGTTTGGTCAGCATAAAATCACCTCCTTTCCGTGAGGTGATTTTATCGTATATCCGAGAGCTACGCTTTAAACGCACACACCATGCTCCGCATGGTGGTTTACCGGTATAACGAAAAAGCCGGAGTCCTATCGAACTCCGGCATATCACCCTACATTTCCGGCTCATTCCGCCACGCGCGGGGAATTCTGTTCCCTGCCCGCGGACGTAAGGATGACGGCCGAAACCTTCTTCTTCAGAAAATACGACTGGAGATCGGAAAGCGTACGGGATCCGGTATGGGCGAACCCTCCGCGGACCAGTTCCAGCGTGAGCGGAAACCACTCATGCATCCGTCCGCGTGACTGCACGTAACCCGCGACTCCCTCCGGCGCCCTCTTCCGACTGCCATACCTTCCGGAAGCGCTCCTTGATTTGATCGCGTCCGCCGAAGCCATACCGCGATACATGACCCTGCGATCCTTCGTCATCCCGTGTGTCAGATACGATATCGACTCATGGGATGCCGCGAACATCTTTCCGGCCATGACCGCGTCCGCGCCGGCGGCGAGCGCCTTCACCGCGTCTCCGGACGTTCCGATACCGCCGTCCGCTATGATGCCGCCACACTCCATCCCCTCGCTTCTCATGCACCGTCTCGCGAAAGCGATCAGCGTGATGAGAGAAAACATCGGGAATCCGACACCGGTCCCCTCCGAGGTCGTACAGATGGAGCCGGGACCGATACCGAGTTTCACGACATCCGCCCCCGCGAGGGAAAGACGGATATATCCGTCCACATCGGCGACGTTTCCGGCGACGACACAGACTCTTCGGTCCCCGATCGCTTTCCTCAGTCTCGACACCTGGTCGATGACGGATCGGCAATTCCCATGGCTCGAATCGATCACGACGACGCCGATTCCGAGCTCGAGAGCCGGAACGACACGTTTCGCGATGTCTTCCTCGGCATCGCTGATCGCCATGCCGACAAGCGGCTTTCCTTCGTGCATCGCCGGATCCGCATCGACGACATCCTTCATGAAATACAATCCGGCAAGCCTGCCGTCATCGACGACCGGCAGGACGGAGCATTCCTGCTCGTTCCGAAGACGGTCCCGTATGTCGACAAACGGCGTCCGTATGTCCGCCGTCTTCAGGTCTCCGACCTTTTTCATCCATTTCGAGACCGGCTCGTCCTCGTGCCAGCTGAAACTGACATCCCTGGTAAAGAGAAGGCCGAGAAACACCCCGTCTTCCGCGACGACCGGAATCGTACTGAACCCGCGCTCCTCAAGGATGCGCTGCGCATCCGACACGGTCGCGTCGGGCCTGAGTTCGACCGGATTCCCGACCAGGCACGGCCGACGTCGCAACGCCTCGGCAATCCAGTCCAGCTGGTCTTTCGGTTTCTGTGTCCGATAGACGATGCCGCAGCCTCCGAACGCCGCCAACGCGGTCGCCATATCCCCTCCGGTGACCATGTCCATCGGGGCGGAGAGGAACGGGACGTTGAGCGTGACCGGCCCGAGGACGGTACCAAGATCGACATCGTTCGGATGTATCTCGGAATATCCCGGCGTGATGGAGACATCGTTCAGGGCGTATGCCAGCGGCAGATTCCTGAACGACTCCGGACCGCTCCTCAGGAATGCAGACTCGATCCGTTCCGCCAGTTCCGATACGCGATGTTGTGTCATGTTTCGATCGATGCTCATCCGAGCCTCCTTGTTCTTTGTATGATTGATGTAAACGGACTTTGAATAGTGGCCAGATGGTACTTTTTCCATGTTGAAAAGTCAAGGTCGCACACCATGACCCGGCATCCGGCGCACTCGGGAAAGGACAAACGAAAACGGTCCCGACATCGTGCCGGAACCGTTTTCTCCGATAGTGACCCTAAGGGGACTCGAACCCCTGTTCCCACCGTGAGAGGGTGGTGTCCTAAACCGCTAGACGATAGGGCCTTCAATGTTCTGCTGGCAGGAGTGGAGGGAATCGAACCCCCGACCGCGGTTTTGGAGACCGCTGTTATGCCACTTAACTACACTCCCGGATTCCCTAGGGTCATCCGGGAGCGGTCAGCGGACGGGAGCGTGTCCCGAAACGGCCTCCTGCCCGGGATGAACCCTCGGGCCTACTTGCTCTCGTTATGCGGCGTGTGTTTCCGGCAGAAAGGGCAGTATTTGCTCAGAGCAAGCTTTTCCTTCACCTTCTTCTTGTTCCGCTTCGTATAAACCGTGATGCGTTTGCACTCCGAACACTTCATCTTCGCCATGTTGTCCTTGATCTTCCCCATATTCCCTTCAAAAATATAACTGCTTCAGTGTACGGAAAAATACCGAATCCGTCAACCCGAACATTCCGAACCGACCGATGGGATCCGTTTTCCCTGAGCCATTGACCGGGATTGCCAGCCAGAGGCTGGTCACCCCTTGGGTGAAACCGGTGTGCGCATGGAACGCAAGGATCGACTTTTCCCTGAGCCGTTGACCGGGATTGAACCGGTGACCTCGTCCTTACCAAGGACGTGCTCTACCGACTGAGCTACAACGGCTTTCAATAACGACCACCATATCCGACGCGTGAAACGCGGAATACGATTTTCGTTGTGGGTAGGGAGGGATTCGCCCTTCGGGCCGGGGCGCCGCGCCCGCTCGCGCCCTTCTCATCCCTTTCCTCTTTTCAATAACGACCACCATATCCGACGCGTGAAACGCGGAATACGATTTTCGTTGTGGGTAGGGAGGGATTCGAACCCCCGAAGCCCGAAGGCGACAGATTTCATGCAATCCAAAAGTTTCCTTTTGGCACGGACTATATCTTCACCTGTTCCAGGTGTTCCGGTATCTAGTCTCTACGGCGCTCTCCGACCCGCGTCAGAGTTCCCACGGTATTCGCATATCTTCCCTCGAAGACTTAGCCTCCACCGTTATCCCGGAAAGTTCATCTGAGAGTCCCCTCTCAGAGCTGCAATATTTCTTACAGTCTGTTGTGATAGACCACTCCACCACCTACCCATATTTACAATGTGCTTGCCAACTCGCGACCAAGCAGCAGTATCTTTTCAAGCAAACGCTTGTCACTGTAACGGATATGCAACACTCCGTTCTTCATCGTTCGTTTGCCCTTATTGAGCGTCGAGCGGACATAGGGCCTCGTGAATTGCCCCGACTCAACACCCAAATGAGAACACCAAAACCTCATCAATGACCCGCTATCCTGATCGGAAAAACAATACAGGTAAAATCGCAGTCTTTTCGTATCAACACCGCAGATAATCCGTAAGAATCTCAGGAACAACCGGAGAAGCATCGGATCGGAATTCGCGAAATCGACCGTATTCCCAGTCTTTGCCCCCTCGCCATAGTAAAGCATGAGACCGGCGACAAGCAACTCCCTCTCACTCGGTGACATCCGCTCCTTGAAAGTGAAGGAGAGCGGTTTTTCTCGAAACCTCCGCCTGTTTTGCTCAAGAAGGCTTTTTCGGGGAATACCCTGACGACGCAACGAATCGTATACCTGCTTCAAAGAGATCTTCAACCGCGAAGAGATTGCCTGTCCGGTAAAATCCTTTTGATAAAGGTCTTTTACAAGAAGCTCTTCTTCCGGCGTGATTCTCTTATATGGCATAATGCCGATGGTGCATGGTCACTTCCATTATACCGTTAAATCGGAACGGGCTCAAGCGCTCCACCTCCTCCCACGATACCACAGCTCAAGCGTGAGCCTGAGGTCGGATTCGAACCGACGACCTACGGTTTACAAAACCGTTGCTCTAACCAGCTGAGCTACTCAGGCAAGGCGGGATACGATCGTCCGGACATCCAGGTCAGTATATCCTATCGCGCCCGTTCCTCAAACACCTTCTCCAGTCTCCGGATCTTTATCTTCACCGCACGATTGGTCGGATGGAGTTTGAGCGCCTGACGGTAACACTCCTTGGCGTCCTGGAAATTCTGCGCCGCGAAATAGCAATCCCCGAGTTCCTCATACGCGGCGGCATCCCTCGGATTCTCGACGATTCTCGCTATGAGCGTTTCCTCGCGCGGACTCTCCGTACGACGACCCGGAACCGTCTCCGGATGAACCACTTTTTCCCGAAGCATCGGCCGTGGAGCGATTTCGTCCGTTCCGACCCCCGTAACGGCGGACGGCCGGACTTCGTTTCCGGACTCCGGAAAGAGCTCCTCTTCGAGAAACGTCTTAGCGGAAGAATCCGCCGGAGCCTTCCGACGGGCGAATACGGACGGCTTTTCCGGCTTCTTTCCCGTATCGCGACCGTTTCCCTCATCGAGACTCTTGCGTATGGAATCGAGTTCCGTCCGCTGACGGCGAAGCCTCTCCAACGAATGCTGGAAAAAGTTGTGTATGCGGAGCGTCGAAGTCTTGAATCTCGACGCGATCATCTCGAGCAGCTTGAGGAAAAACGCGCGCCGGGAAAGCAACCGGGACTGCGATTCCGCATGGGTCGACTCCCTCAACGAAGAAAGCTTCTCGGCGATATCGGCATCACTCATCCTCCGGGAAAGAAACCAGAGAAGCGCCCCCAGGGAGAGGACGATGATGAACGGAGGAATGATGAGATACCACATGGCCATGGCGCGTTTTTTTTCGGGAATCGACCCCGAAAGGGATTCGGGGATCAGATCTCGTAGCGGACGAAGCCGCCGATCTGTATGTTTTCGCCCATCTTCTGGACATTCTCTGCAACGAGGTCCTTGACCGTCTTTTCCGGGTCCTTCACGAACGGTTGGGTCAGAAGAGCGGCTTCCTCACGGAGCTTCCGTTCCTTTCCTTCGAGAATCTTGACGATCATCTCCTCGGGCTTCCCGGCCTTCTTGAGCTCCTCGGTCCAGATTTCCCGTTCTGTCGCGACCGATGTCTCGGGAAAATCCTCCGGACGAAGCACGGCCGGGCTCATCGCGGCGACATGCATCGCGATATCGCGTCCGAGCGCCTGAAAATCCTCGTTCCGCGCGACGAAGTCCGTCTCACAGTAGAGCTTCACCATCGCGGAAACGCGTCCGTTCGAGTGAAGATACGTCGCGATCACGCCCTCCTTAGCCTCGCGGTCGGTCTTCTTCACGGCCTTCGCCGCGCCGCGTTCCCGAAGGATCCTGATCGCCCCTTCCTCGTCGCCACCCGCCTCCTCGAGCGCCTTCTTCACCTCGACGATGCCGGCCCCGGTCCGCTCGCGGAGCGCCTTGATCAGTTCCATGCTTATCATATCCGTATGGAATTTATCGTTTTATGTCTCCAAGGAAAACCGTATTACTTCGCCGGGATCCCCTTCGCCTCGGCAACCGCCTTTCCGAGCGATCCGAGCAGGAGCCGGAGGGAAGAAAGCGCGTCGTCATTGCCCGGGATCGGGTATTCGACATCGGTCGCCTTCGTGTTGGTGTCGACGATCGCCACGACCGGGATTCCGAGGGCGTGCGCCTCGCGGATCGCGAGCTTGCCTTCTTTCCCGTCAGCAACGACGACCGCACCCGGCAATTCGCGCATCTCCTTGATACCGCCCATCCGCTTACGGAGACGCTCGACTTCCTCGAGTTTCCGCTGGCGTTCGAACTTGGTGTACATCTGGAATTCACCGCGATCAAGCTTCTCTTCCGTTTCGCGGAAATACTTGGTCCGGGTCCGGATGACGGAATAATTGGTGAGGGTGCCGCCGAGCCATCGCTCGATGACATACGGCTCACCGAGCCGCTTGGCAAGCGAGAGTATGAACGGGTGGGTGTGTTTCTTCATACCGACGAACAGGATCGGCTTTCCGGCCTTCGCGGTCTCGGCGAGGAATTTTCCCGCCTGATCGAGATACTGTTTCGTCTTGCCGAGGTCGATGATGTTCACGTTCTGTCTCGTGAGGAACACGAACTCGCGCATCGAAGGATGCAGACGCGACTTCAGGTGTCCGAAATGGACGCCCGCGGCGAGCATCGCCTCGAGTCCCGTGTCGAGCGTCGAGAAATCGAACGATTCGAACGGGGCCGACTGTCCGGTTTTTACGGCCGGTACCGTGGAATCCGTCTTGGCGGATTCCGTCTGACTCTTCGTCATACGATTATTTCCCTTATTGCTTAATCCCGGAAACGGGCACCCTCTGTCGTTCCGTTCCGGAAGCGTCCCCGACCCGTGTCGGGAGAGCGCGTCACCTGTTCCCCATCGGCTTCACCCCGAGAGGGGGCGGGGCAGGAAAAGCCGAATATCGCGGAAAACATGAATGATTACCGCCCCGCCGAGAACGGCAAAACGGTACTTCGAAGCATACCCGAAGCCTGGCGCCTTGTCAATTTCAAAGAAGCGTGATACGATGCTCCTCGTTCTGAGAAGGGCCGTTTTCCGTAACTTTTTGAGGGCGCCTCGGCGCAAGAGACGTATGAAACAGGGGATCCATCCGACCTATCACGAAGACGCCGTCATCACGTGCGCCTGCGGTGAGACCTACGCGACCGGTTCGACCGTCAAGGAAATCGAGATCGAAATCTGCGCGAAGTGCCATCCGTTCTATACCGGCAAGAAGAAGTACGTCGACACCACCGGGCGCGTCGAGCGCTTCAAGCAGCTCGCCGAGCGCGCCAAGGAGAAAAAGGCGGCCACCGGAGCCGGCAAGAAGGTCCGCGTCAAGAAGACGGCTGAAACCGAGGAGTCCGCGAAACAGGCGAAGTAGCCTGAAAACGACGGGGCGCATCCTTCGGGAGGCGCCTTTTCGTTTCCCTTTCTTTCCCTGTTCGTATATCATACGGATACCCGGAAACACCCATATATGGACGAACTCATACGAAATATCGAGGAGCAGGAAGCCGTCGTCGACGCCGAGCTCTCGGATCCGGATACGGCCAAGAAGCCGTCACGGCTCGCCGAGCTCGGAAAGAAGAAGGCCGAACTCGCCGGCATCATGGACCGGGCGAGGGAGTTTCGCGCGGTCGAAACCGCCATGCGGGACAATGCCGAGATCATGAGGGAAACCGACGATGCGGAACTCAAGTCGCTCGCCATGGAAGAGAACATCATGCTCGCCGGAAAGCGCGACGAACTCGAGAAGGAGCTGAAAAAATTGTTGCTCCCCCGTGATCCGAACGACGAGAAGGACGTGATCGTCGAGATCCGGGCCGGCGCGGGCGGAGACGAGTCGAGCCTGTTCGCCGGAAGCCTGTTCCGCATGTATTCGCGCTATGCCGAGACACTCGGCTGGTCGCTTTCCGTCGTCCACTCGAATCAGACCGAGGTCGGCGGATTCAAGGAAATCGTCTTCGAAGTGAATCGCGGACGCGCCGCGTCGCCCGTCTATCAGAAACTCAAGTACGAATCGGGCGTCCATCGCGTCCAGCGCGTCCCCGAAACGGAGAAGGCCGGCCGCATCCATACCTCCACCGCGACAGTCGCCGTGTTGGCCGTCGCCGAGGAAGTCGATCTCGAAATCCTTCCGAGCGACCTTCGTATCGACACGTTCTGTTCGTCCGGCCCCGGAGGACAGTCGGTGAACACGACATACAGCGCCGTCCGTATCACACACATGCCGTCCGGGCTCGTCGTCTCGTGTCAGGACGAGAAATCGCAGATCAAGAACAGGGAGAGCGCGATGAAGGTACTCCGTTCCCGACTCCTCCAGCTCGAGGAGGAGCGCCGGGCGAAGGAACTCGGCGACGCGCGCCGGTCGCAAATCGGGACGGGCGACCGAAGCGAGAAGATCCGGACCTACAATTTTCCCCAGGACCGCGTGACGGATCACCGGGTCAAGATGTCCTGGAGCGGAGTCGAACGTATTCTCGATGGCGGGATCGCGGAAATCGCTTCCGTGCTCGAAGAGGAGGACATCCGCCGGAAACTCGAGGAAGAATCGGAAAAGGCTTCCGTATGACGACGCTCCGCGGACTCGCGAAGGAATACGCCGGATCGGTGGCTCCGGAGGATTTTTCCGTGATCGCCGCCTCCGCGCTCGGACAGACGAAGGAGTTCGTCTTCCGGGAGCCGGACCACGCGCTTTCTTCGGAAGAGGAATCGAAATTGCGACCGATGCTTCGCCGTAGGACGACCCGCGAACCTGTCGCCTATATCGTCGGCGAAAGGGAGTTTTTCGGGCTCCCGTTTTTCGTCACGAAAGACACACTCATCCCCCGCCCGGAAACGGAGCTGCTCGTCGAGGAAGTCCTTCGGGAGCTCGCGGAGGATGACAGGCGGACCGTCGTCGTCGATCTCGGGACCGGAAGCGGCGCCATTATCGTTTCCGTCGCGAACGCGCTCCGAAAAAAATACCCGGAATCGGAACGGCACGCGTTGTTCGCGACGGACATTTCTCCGGCCGCGCTCACCGTCGCGAGACGCAACGCGAAACGTCACGACGTATCCGATCGCATCGCGTTTCTCGAAGGAAGCCTCCTTGCGTCCTTTTCCGAAAGGATATCCGACGATACGGAACGGATACTCGTCGTCGCGAACCTTCCGTATCTCTCGCACGACCTGTACGAAAGCGCGTCCGACGATGTCCGCCTCCATGAACCCGAATCAGCCCTCGTCGCCGGCGATGAGGGACTCGCGCTCTACCGAGAACTTCTCGACGACATAGCGCGGAAAAAAAAATCAGACTGGTCCGATATGCGGATCGACGGATTCCTCGAGATAAGCCCGGAACAGGAGCCGTCGCTCGGGAAAATATTCACCGACCGCTTTCCATCCTCGGAGAACGGTTTCATTCCGGACCTCTCCGGCCGTACGCGCATCTTCCGGTTCCGGATCGGATGACATCGTCAAAAAAAAGCCGCCTGAACACATGTCAGGCGGCGATTGTCGTTTCATGCGACGATCAAACTTTTCTCCCCGGGAAATACTCCCTCGTTTCACGTTTCGAGATGTCCCGCCCGCAATACCGATCCCCTTCGGCACATTTCCCCGTCCGATAACACGGCGGTTCGAACATACGGATCAGATCCCCGTTCCCGGAACGGCTTACGACCGACTCGCGAAGCTGCCGGCTTACTTCGTAGATTTCCTGCTGAGCACACCAGCAGAGACGTTTCGCCTGCTCATGGGCCACGGCGTTGAACGACCCTTTCTTGCGATAGGTCACCATGGCCCCATACGGCGCCACAAGCGTCCCGAGAGATCGGGACACGCCGTGACGCGCAACGAGATTGCGCCAGGATTCGAGATATTGTTGTGCCTGTTCCGTCAGACCGAGCATCTCCATGATCGGAGGAAGGTAGAAATCACCGGTGAATTTCGGAGCGCCACGGCGGACGGTCCGATGACGTTGATCCTGCCCCATGGTAGCCACCGAAAGCCAGACCGTCGTGTCGACGTCCTCTACGGAGTTTTCCATGAAATCCGGATGGAAATGAAGCCTGTCCACAGGATGAGTGTCATCGGGATCGGGAACCACGAACGATCGACTCTCCGGATCGACGTTCAGGTCCAGATACGGAACATCCCTGCACCTCATCCCGTGAACCGGTTCGAAGTCCGGACTCCAATCCCCTTTCCGGCGCCGATCCGGATTGAAAAGGAACGTGGCTTCCGGATACTCCCGAAGCACCTCGTCCCTCATCCTGTCGGTCACGTACCGCATGACCGGCGTCCAAGCCGATTCCCACAGGGCGACCAACGCGGAACCGTCGACACTGTGGATAAGCGCGGTCGGAAACACGACCGGAATGAAATTCCGCAATTGTTCCTGAGCTATCTTGCCGGCGCTGGAAAGGACGCTCCGGCTCGCGAACGGACGTTCCTCGTGGAGGAGTCGCTCGGCAAGCGATGTCGCCCGACCGAGATTCGAACGATACAGGTCGACTCCGTCCCGCACGAATGACATCACGGCCTCCATCTTTTCCGGATCCTCATCCGGCCAAAAGAAACGGAGATACGACTCGATGAGTCCGAAGTCCGGATCAAGAAACATTTCCGAACAGAATCTTCCGCTCCGTTGATCCGAATCGTAAAACGGATTCACGAGATGTAATCCGAACGTCACGTCACCGACGGCGATTCCCTCGATCTGAAACGAGAACGACGAATGCTGCAATGTCGTATGATGTCCCGTACGGAAAAGTTTTCCTTCGACGAATTTCACGGTAGACTCGTCCGATCCCGACCTCATCTCCGGGATGTTTCCCTGATAACAGGTTTTCGCCGCATGTTCGGCCTTCGCGAGCGGATGAACGATTCCGTGGTCGATCAACTTCACTTGGATCATGATTCCTCCCCGATATGATTGTTAAATGAACGTTCTTCCGAATGACGCCCATGCTACCATCACGGGGAAAAAACTGTCAATAAAATCCTTTCGAAAAGCAAAAATCCCGCCTTTCGGCGGGATGCTTGCTTGAAGAACCAAAAAATCGGAAAGAGGACTACTTCTTCTTCGCGACCTTCTTTACCGCCTTCTTGGCGACCTTCTTGACGGCCTTCTTGACGGCCTTCTTAACAACCTTCTTTACCGCCTTCTTGGCGACCTTCTTGACGGCCTTCTTCGCGACCTTCTTTACCGCCTTCTTGACGGCCTTCTTCGCGACCTTCTTTTTTGCTGCCATAGTGTTCACCTCCTTTCGAATTCCGCCGAAGCGGATTTTGTTTTTGCACCGTGGAGGAAATGAAGCCGTTGCGACATTTTCTCCGTGCATTTTTTATTTCGCGTGGAAATTTTTTCCGACGCGATTACATTATATATTTTTTTTGAAAAAAAACAAAATAAAAAAAATCATGTCAAGCATATCGCGCATACGTCGTGAAAAAAATTTCACGCGAACAAAAAAATATCCGGCACGACGACACGGTATCGTACCGTCGACGATCGCGTATTCCGTTTCGTCATCGATTCGCAAGAAGAAGAACGTCACATCAAGAATGTCGCGTCGCTTCATGAATGGAATCATTTCATGGACGACAAGAATGACCGGCACGATCGCATCGAAATGAAAACGCAAAAACGTTTCATTCATCGATGACCGGGATTCGGTCTTCCATTGAAGTCCGTAACGGGCAGCGTGACCGGACCGAAAAGCGGTCCGGTCCGCCCCGTACCGTTTGGTGTCATGCGCCGGAATCGCCCGACATCCGCTTTTCGTACAAAAAATCGACTTTCCGATGCCATAAAGCCCGTTATGAGGGCAAAAAACGGCGGTTTTGTAAAGTTGACGGACTCCCCGGTCGAACGTACCATGGGAACGCAGGGGGTCGACCCGCCGGCGGCCTCGGGCCGGGGCGGAATCGAGGACCGAACTTCAACGCAAGCGGTTCCTTTCACAATCCGTAAACTAGAAAGGAAGGTGAATCACATGGAAGAAGACAAAGACATGAGCTACGAGGAGGAAACGTCCGAGAAGGTGAAAGCCTGGGTACAGGAAAATCTCCGCGTCATCACGAGCGTCTTCATCGTCGCGGTCATCGCGTTCGGAATCTATTCGTATTCGGACCGGACACCTGCGACCGACGATTCGGCCGTGAAAAAGATAGCGTCGTCCGAGACCACGAAGGAAGAATCGGCATCGGATGCCGTGACATCGGAGCAGGCGGCGGAGAAGACGTCCGCCGCGACCGAGGAGAAGACGTCCGCGGATACGCAGGCGCAGCCGGCGGAAACCAGCCGCGAAACCGAAGGATCGTTCATCGAGGTCGCGGTTCGCGGGGACGGACTCACCAATCTCGCCCGCAAGGCGACGACCGATTATCTCGACAAGAACGCCGACTCATCGCTTACGGTCGAGCATCGGATCTATATCGAGGATTATCTCCGCAAGAAGGTCGGACATCAGGAAGGCGTGAAGACCGGAACGAGCGTGGAATTCTCGAAGGATCTCATCAAACAGGCGATCGATTCCTCAAAGAATCTTGACGGGCGACAGCTCGAAAACCTGAAGAAGTACTCCGCCCGCGTTTCCGAGTTCCGGAAATAGGATGGACGGATACGGACATACCGATAGTTCTTTCCTCATGAAGAAAGCCCCGCAAAGCGGGGCTTTCTTCGTTTCCGTAACCGTATCCTCGCACCGACTCACTCGCCGAACTTTCGGGAAACGAGCATGAACTGATTCACCCGATCGAAAATCTCGCGGTTCACGATGGCCGAGTCGCGTCCGTAACGCAGCCGGGAGAGTTCCTTGAGCGCTTCCGCCACCTGACGGTCGCCCTGCGGCGACGGAAGCGTCTTCATATTGAACGGTTTCGTCTGCTCGCCGTTTATGAGAAGCCTCGCGAATCCCTGCCGATTGTCCACGTTCATGAGATCGTTCGCGGTGAAGACCGGCGCGAACTGTTTCTCGAGGAATTCGGCGTCCTCCGGTCCGACACGAAGCGCGACCATCGAACCGACGTTTCCGAACACCGCCTTGGAAATCTCCTCCTTGAGCTGGCCGATGAACTGGTGCACGATGATGAGATCGAGCCGGTATTTGCGCGCTTCGGAAAGGATCTGCGCGATCGAGTTCGTCGTCACGTTCTGGAATTCGTCCATATACAGGTAGAAATCCTTCCGTTCGTCTTCCGGCGTATCGACGCGGGAAAGCGCCGCCATGAGAAGTTTTCCGACGATGACCATGCCGAGGAGCCGAGCGTTTATCTCCCCTATCTTCCCCTTCGAGAGATTCACGAGGAGTATCTTCCCCTCGTCCATGATGCCGCGGAAATCGATACCCGACACCTGCTGGGAAATGATCGGCCGCATGATGTCGTTGGAGATGAACGTGGTAAGCTTCGAGGTGATATACGGCACCATGTTCGCGAGCGCCGCGTCGCCGCCGGCCTTTTCGGCCTCCTTGGTCCAGAAATCCCGGACGATCGGATTCGTGCAGTGGGCGAGCTTCATCCGACGGAATTCCTCGTCGGCGAGCACCCGCGAGATTTCCATCAGGGTCGACCCGCTCTCGGGGTGCTCCATGATGAGAAGCATCGCGTTTCGCATGTACTGCTCGAACATCGGACCGCCGGTCGATTTGAGATCGTAGAGCTGATCGAAGATACCGATCATCTCGTTGATGACGAACGTTTTCTGTTCCGGATGCTTCGGGTCGAACTCGAGCATGTTGAGTCCGATCGGTCGGGCCGTGTCGGACGGGTCGAAAACGATGACGTCGTCCGCCCGCTCGCGCGGTATGCTCGCGAGAATGTTCTCGATCGCGTCCCCGTGCGGATCGATGAAACAGAATCCGTGCCCCGAGCGGGCATCCCACTTCGCGAGCCCTTCGATGAAATACGACTTTCCGGTTCCCGTCTGACCGATGACATACAGATGTCGGCGACGGTCGTCATCGGTAAGGCGGATATCCGTCCGGACGCCGCGATAGTCGTTGTATCCCATCGGAAGCCCCTCCTTGGGAATATTGATCGGCGGTGCGGCGGCGCCGGCCTTGAGCCACTTGATCTTCGGGGTTTCGGTCACCGAGATCGGGAAATGGAAGATCGTGGCCACCTCCTCGGCGGACAGGAGTACGGCGCTTTCCGGATCGAAATTCCGGAAAATGTAGTCGAACGCCGCCTGCTTGCTTTTCACCCGCCTCTTCACGCGGAGCGAGTTCACTTCGGTATATTCGAATTGTGTGAACGCGTTCTCCATGTGGGAAAGGAGCTGTTCCGCCCGGGACCAACTTTTCGCCGAAGTGAGCAGGCGGATATTCACCCGGAACGCCGGCTGACCAGCCTTGGTCTCGATCGCCTTCACGAGTTCCTGTTCTTCCGGCGTGAGCGCGACGGTCTTATCCTCCGGTTTCTGCTCCCGCGAGGACGTCAGGCCGGATGCGGCGGAAGACGACGCTTCCGTCATCACCGCCTTGCCGACGCTTTTCGCGAACGCCGTATGCGAGGAGAGAGGGCTCTCGACCGCCTGCTTGAGACGCTTTCCCTGCTGCATCCGCTGTGCGATCTCCTTGCCCTGTTTCCGCCACGCGCTCCCGTCGGTGGGAGCCAGAACGAGCTGTATCACCGCGCCCTCCTCCTCGGTATCCATCTTGCTCATCGCCGTCGCGATCTCATCGAGGGAATCGGTTCCCATCATCCTGTAGGTCCGAAGCGGGAGCGCGAACGTCTTCCGAAGTTCGAGTTCCGAGACGGCCGTCGCGCTTCCGGGAGTGAAGATCGTGTAATCGGACGCCTTCTCGATGACCGCGTCCGGGAAAAAGCTGTGGATCTGCTTCTCGATCCCGTCGCGGAACCGTTTCGGCATCGAGATGAAAAACAGGATTTCCTCGCTTCCCGCCGGATTCGATATCTCGAACACGATGGTCGGCGGCTCATAAAAGAAGCGCCTGATCGGATTCGCGGTTCGGCGGAACGACGCCATGGCCTCGAGAAGCTTTTCCATGACGAGCACTTCCTCCTTCCATGCCTCGGCCGATTTCTGCTCTCCGGGACGCTCCGTTTTTTTCGTCACGCGGACAAGCTCGACATCCATCGCGATCGACTGGTTCACCTGCGCCCGGAACCGGAAAAAACTCCTCGCCACGATCAGCGCGCCCGTCACCAACGCGAAAAGACCCGAAACGATCGAGAGCGGAATGAGAAGCGTATTGAGATCGAATATGAACGTGGAACCCATACTTTTTCTTTTTGTCCGTTTCCGTGTTTCTTTCGCCCGCGAGCTACTCGTCGCGGATCACCCCCTTCGTCACGAGCGCCTCATAGAATCGGCCGGCAAGCTCGTCATGCATCCGGTCAAGGACGTAGTAGTCGTTCAGATGCCGCGCGACCCGGACCGCATACTCCGCCCCCTTCGTCTCGACGAGCGAAAGGAGCTTTGTGACCCGCGCCTCCTCATCCGTCTCATTGTACACCGATTTCGCGTCAAGCTCGACCTCCTCCGTCGCGATTGCCGGAGAAGCCGTCGCCTGCGTCGGAATCCTCGAGAGAATCTCCGAATATTTTTCGCCGGCGCGCTCCTTTGACGATTCGACCCCGCTCTCGGGCAACGGGCCGACCGTTACCTGCTCCGGAACCTGCGGCCCGGACTCCCGATACCCTCCTCCCTCGACGATTTTCCCCTCCGGAATATTCATATCCTGCGGCATACCGTTCATTCGCTAACCAATTATGAAAACCGCCGAACCCTACCGTTTCGCCGCGAACGCTCCGGCGAACGCATGCAACCGGTCATCGCTCACGCGCACGTCGCGAAGCGCCGACGCCCTGTCGAGTCTCCCGACCATGACGATCGAAACCCGTTCGAGATATTCGCGGAACGTCTCGGATCCGTCCGGTCTCGGGCTGATCCCGTACCGGTCATTGGCGGCGAGAAGGAATTTCCCAAGTCGGCCGGCCTCATCGGCATCCATTCCGAACTCCGCGCCACGCGACGGATCATCGACCGACAGGAAGCATGCCTTGAAAACATCCTTCGAGCTTCTTCCACCGACTTCCAGGAACATTCGTTTGTCCATGCCGCCGGTTCCGGAAGGAAACAGATCACCCGAAAGCGTCCGCATGGTTTCCTGGAACGGCATAAGACGCCTGGTATCACCGGAAAGAAATTCGATAGCCTCCCTATTCCCGGCCATGGAACGAATGACACTTTCCGGAGCCTTGTCGAGCGTCGGATAGAGTATCTTCCCGTCATCATAACCCGGGGTCCATTCCCTGACATCCGGTTCCCACGGGAGCGCCTCGTTCATATCGATCCGAACCGACCCCGAAGGTGGAAGCTGTTCGGTGATATTCATCGAAACCGACACATCTCCGGCCGATACTTCCGCGCCCGAAGCGACGGATCGGACGGATTCCCCGAAGGGCGTACCGACATGTTCCGCGGCAGACGGGGTTCCGGTCCGGAATTCGGCGACCCGCTCGGAATACTTATGAAGGTTGTCAACCTGCGCCTGGCTGAGTCCGCGAGCCTTTCCGATCGCCTCGTCCATCAGGTCGCGCGGGAATTCGACCCTATCTCCGGGATGCAGTGCTCCGGAATGCGCGATGTGCTTCTGAAGATAGTCCTCGATATAGACTTTCTGCTCGGGCTTGAGGTCGGCAAGGTCCGTACGGTTTCCGGAATACTCCGCGAACGCACGACGCGCAAGATTCGTCACGCCATCTCCCCTTCCCGCCGTTTCGGAATATGCCTTCCCCGCCGCCTCGACGGCTTTCACACCCTTCCCGGCCGCCGCATCGGCAACCGCTTCCCTCGCCGCACCGGTTCCGCTCGGAGCAATCGCCGAGGTTGGACCCGGATTGTGCGAGAACCATTCCGACGCCGCATGCGCCGTGGCCGAACCGGCAAGCGAGATAACGCCGGAAATCGCCGCCCCCTTCAGGGTTTCCTTCAGGACATATCCGCGCCGCGCCGAATCGACCGCCTCCTCCCGGTTTCCAAGCAGCGTATCCAACCGCTTCTCAAGCTCTTCGTTTTTCCCATCATACAGCCCAAGCGTCATCTCGGCCTTCGCAAGAGACTCGGCAAGCAATACCTGACTCCGGATAGCCTCCTTTCCGGATCCGAAATCCACCAATCCCGACTCAAGCTTCCTCCTGGTATACGAGATGCGGGCATGAAGACTTTTCAGTTCCCTCTCCTTTTCCTCCGCGTCAGCCTCCGGAATTTCCGCAATCTTCCCGGACAGGAAATCAAGCTTTTCGACCAGTCCCATCTTCTTCGTCTTTCCGGACGGATCCTCCTGAATGGAAGCCTTCACGAACGCGCGCGCGGTACCGGCCGACTTCCCTTCGGAACTCTCGCCGCGCCTCGCCTTCCTATCCTGCTCCCGCAACGAGTCCTTCGCCCGACGCCGCGAGGTGAACGCCCCCATGCCGGCGGCGACGACCGGAGCCGCGACCCAACCGAACAGGCCGGCGAGCGCCACTCGGCCGGCGACGCCGGCGGCGAAATATCCACCCCGCTCCACGGCGGTCGTCCGGAAAAACGCGCCGATAACACTCTGATGTTTCAGGGTTTCGAGATATTCCCCGACTTCCGGATGCGCCTGGATATGCTGTACCAGCCTGACATGATTTTCAGCGGCCCGTACGGCCCCGTATTCCTTCGTCAGACCCGCATATTCTTTCGCACTCTCCCCGCGATCAGGCGAAAACATGGCCTTCTCCATCCGGTCACGGGCCTCCTCAAAGACCTTCTTCCCGTCCTCGTACGTCTTCCGCTGTTCCTCGGTGGCCTCCCCGTACGACCATTCGAAAGGAATCTTCGAAAACCGGCTCGCTGCCTCGTTGAATTCTTCCGACCATTTTTTCAGGGACTCGTCGCTCCCCATGCTTTCCGTCGGCGAAAAAAACCGTATATCGAATTTCCCATCTTTTTCCTCCATGTCCAAACCGCTCATCCTCGCTCCCTCGATCAACTGCCGGAGCTCATCGCCGTATTCCCCGACGCCCCCGTTTCCGATCCCGTTCGCGAACTCTTTCCGGGCTTTGGCAAGACGGAAGCTCCTGAAGATCGAAAGACCCTCTTTCGCCTTTTCCTGCGCCCTGTCCTCGACGTTCCTCACGGCGGTCTGTCGGAGCATCTCCGCAACGAACACCTGCTGGCCCTGGGAAAGTCCGGAGAAATCGAATGAGGAGAGCTCCTTTTCCCAGATCCCGAGGGATTTGAACCGCTCCCTCGCGGCTTCCGAAATCGGGGCAGGCTCCTTGTCCGAGGCCGGAACTCCAGTCTTTTCTTTTTCCGGAACCGCCTCGGTCCCCGGCTTCGCTTCGGTTACGGTCACAGACGCTTCAGGTTCCGCCTCTTTCGAGACGGGCGGCTCGGCGACTTCCGGTTTTTCCGGCTCAGGGGAAGAATCCGGCTCGGCATCGGAATTGAAGATCACTATCCTTCCCTCGGGCTCCGGCTCATGAGCCTCGACACCCTTTCCGTCGCCGGAACCGATAGCGGCTTCCGGCTCCACGGTCACGATATCCGTCCCGTCGTTCCCGGATTCGACAGCCTGTTCCGAAGGCGCCCGACTTTCGCTTTCATCGGATTCGGCAGTTCGGGGAGCCGTTTCGGATCCGCCGATCAACCGATCCAATCTTTTTTTTGTGACGGTCATCTCTTCCTCCGTCGTCTTTATGTGCTCGTCGACCAGTTTTATTTTTTCCGACAATTCCTTCCGTATCTTTTCACGGGTCGGACCGATCGACTTCGCGCCGGTCAGGATTCCCTCCGCCTTACCAAGGTCCCCTTTCGAACCGTTCAGTTCTTCCAATCGCCGTTCCAGCTCTTTCTTTTCTTTTCTTTTCTCCCGTATGACGCTTTCCTCCAGCTCCAGTTCGTTCCGAAGGGACGCCTCCCGCTTTCCCGATGCGTCAGCTTCCACCACCGGAACCGAAGGAACCGACTCGGCCGTTTCGGGTTTCGGTCCGCTTTCCGGGATCGGCGAAGCGACCTCTTCCGGAGCGGGAGCGATAATCTCTACGGGCGCTTCAGTTTTTTCCTTTTCGGACGTATCAGTGGTCACGGGGACCTCGAGAGGTTTCGCGGCATCGTTTCTCTTTCCGTTCTCCCCGATGATATCGTTCAGTTCCCGTATCGTGTTTTCCACGAGAAACCGTTCGCGGACCTTCTTCCGATACTCCGGATCCGTCTCGAAATCCTGGTTTTTTTTCAACTCCTCCAAGCCGGTATCCGCTTCGGCAAGCGATTCGGAAGCCTTCGCGCGGACCTCGTTCAGGGAATACGCGATCCGATCCCGCTCCCTCTTCGTTTTCCGGAGCTCCCTTCCCAGTCTCTCTATGGTTTTGTCGAGATCCGGGGTTTCGGGACCGGCCTCCTTCAGACTTTCCTTTTGTCTTATATCCTCCCGCAGCTTTTCGACCGTAGAACGGAGCACTTTCAGCCTGATCGCGGCGGCGACGTTTTCCTCGCTCAGAAACGTCTTCTTTCCTCCCTCGGGAAACATGGCATCGACCAGCTTCCCGGCGTTTCGCCTGTTCTCCTCGGATCCCCCGTAAAATCCGGACCAATCCCCTTTCCTCGGAACGGAATCCGACCCTCCTTTGGTTTCTTGCGACATAGGAAATTCCGAATATGTTTTCGACGAGAATGACGGGAAGGGCAAGTCTCGAAACCCGATGAGATATCCTTCCTTTGTGCTATAATTTTACCACAACAAACCTGAAAGAAAAAATTATGAAGGGCGCATTCCTTCGCTCGCGTGCGGTTTTCTGGTCGATCCTTCTCCTCATAACCGTCATCGGATTCGGCCTGCGGTTCTACGACATAGAATCCCTCCCGTCGGGACTCTATCCCGACGAGGCGATGAACGGCACGAACGCGCTCGACGCGAACCGGACCGGCGACTATCAGATCTTCTATCCGGACAATCAGGGACGCGAAGGACTTTTCATAAACATCCAGGCACTCTCGATCAAGGCCTTCGGCTCGAACATGACCGCGCTCAAACTTCCTTCCGCGATATTCGGCACGCTCGCCATCCTCGGCGTCGGACTGCTCGCCTGGGAACTCTTCCGAAGCCGGTACGCGGCCCTCATCGCGGCCTATCTCACGGCGACCTCGTACTGGGCGATCAACTTCTCCCGCATCGGATTCCGGGCGATTATGGTGCCGTTCATCCTCTCGTTCTCGTTCTTCTTCTTTTTTCGCGGCCTGCGCAGGGAGCGGCTTCTTCCATTCATCCTTTCCGGGCTCTTTTTCGGAGCGGGACTCAACACCTATACCGCCTTCCGGCTCGCGCCGCTCATCCTGATCCTCCTGCTGCCGTTCCTCTTCCTTTCGTACGAATCCTTCCTGAAGCGTTTCTGGAAGCATGCGCTCGTTTTCATCTTCTCCGCGACGCTCACCGCGGCCCCGATGTTCTACGAATTCGTCGCCCATCCGGAGATATTCTCCTCCCGGTCCGATTCCGTGTCCATCCTCGAACCGGCAATCAACCAGGGAAACTTCTGGGGAACTCTCGCGAAAACCATCAGCCTTTCGCTCATCAAATACAATTTCGTCGGAGACCAGAATTGGCGACACAATTATCCGCCGTACCCGGTACTCGATCCGATCGTCGGAACCTGCTTCCTCGCCGGGCTGCTCTTCTCCCTCGGCATGTTTTTCCGGCTCCTGCGGACACGGTTCCGTACCAAACGGCCTGACACCGAGCTCGGCGTACACGCGTTCCTGTTCGCGGGATTCTTCTCCATGCTCGCGCCGGAATTCCTGACAAACGAAGGTCTTCCGCACGCGCTCCGCTCCATCGGAACCCAGCCGTTCGTTCTCCTCTTCGCGACCATCCCGCTTCTCTTCCTCTTCAAGAGGCTCTCACGGGCGAAAGGCGGGACCGGGATCGCACTCGCGGTCTCGCTCGTACTCATACTGGGAACTTCCGCCACCTGGAACATCATCAAATACTTCGTCTTTTACCGGAACAAACCGGACCAGCACGCCTCGTTCAACGAGAACTACCGGAACATGGCGACCTATCTCGTCTCGCTTCCGAAAGAGACCAACAAATACGTCGTTCCGGATTCCTTCATCGCCGTCCGGCCGATCGTCTTCCTGACCGACGGACGGACGGAAAATCTCGAATATGTCAGCCAGGATACCGTCATCAGGAGTCCGGCTGCCATCGTCATGCAGCGTTACGATCCGCGGATCTTCGAAAACATACGGCAACGGATACCGAGCGCCTACGAATCCCGTATCGACCTTCATCCAGGATTCGGGTCGGATTTCACCGCCATAATAATCCCATAAAAAATCAGAAACAGATAACAATGAACAGTCGACAAGAAACGGGATCGTTCATCATCATCTGTTCCCTGTTCTCCGCTCCCTGTTCCCTGTTCTCCGCTCCCTGTTCCCTGTTCCCTGTTCCCTGTTATCTGTTCCCTGTTATCTGTTATCTGTTATCTGTTATCTGCTTATGGATCTCCTCAAAAAACACGCCCGACTCCTTGTCACGCTCATGCTCGGAGCATTCTTTCTCCTCTCCCTCTCCCTCGCCTGGCAGGAAGCGACGACGTTCGACGAGAAAGCGCATA
>Ga0172376_10002844_pt1 | contig 20888 bp, 12 predicted proteins | sample Lak35m_FD_121114 | JGI IMG/M metagenome (GOLD analysis project Ga0172376, IMG submission 121114) | Freshwater microbial communities from Kabuno Bay, South-Kivu, Congo - kab_092012_35m | ecosystem: Environmental > Aquatic > Freshwater > Lake | place: Democratic Republic of the Congo: South-Kivu... | reverse complement strand
GCCGCGACCATTCCCGCGCACGCCTCGCGATCGCCGTCGGCGAGGTCGTTCCACACGAGCACCATGGCGATGCAACGCGCGATCCCCACCAGGATCAGGCCCAGCATGTACTCCGGCTGGTCGGGCAGGAACACGATCGCCAGCGCGAACATCAACGCCGGTCCCACGATCCAATTCAAGGCGAACGAGAGCCCGAGCAACCGTCCATGGCGCGCCAGCGCGCCGAGCTCCTCGTAGCGCACCTTGGCGAGTGGCGGGTACATCATGACGACCAACCCGACCGCGATGGGCAGGATCGTGTCGCAAAGGGCCATCCTCCCGAGCACGAGCGACACTTGCGGCGCGAAGCGCCCGAGCAACACGCCGCCGACGATCGCCAGCAGGACCCACCATGTCAGATGGCGGTCGAGGAAGGAGAGATGTCGGATGGGCGCGGCCACGCTGCACCTTTCACCGAGGATGTTGCGCGCGCGTCGTCAAGGACGCATAAAGAACGAGCGGGTCCCTCCAGCCTCAGTCGAGCCGAGTGAGGGCCAATCGACGGAACTCGACCGGCACCCCCTCGGCTTGCAAGGCGATGCGTCCGCTGCTCGTCGTGCAGTCGGTTCCGTGGTTGACGAGCGCGTCGTTGACCCACACGCGGATCGCGCGCTCGCGACACTCGATCTTCATCGTGTTCCACTCGCCCACGGGCCGTTCGGAGCCATCCGTCAGGTTGAGGATGCGTCGCGCCTTGTCGCCATCCACGCCCCAGTTCGCTCGCGGACCGCGGCGCGACTCCATCTCGGGCACGACGATGTCTTCGCCGATGCACCAGAAGTCGCCAGCGTTCCCGCTGTGGAGTTGGCACTCGATCGATTGCGGGAACATGCCGTACAGGCGTCGTGGCGTCGTGGCGTGCACCAACACGCCGCAATTGCCCGCCTCGGCCGCGAAGCGATACTCGACGAGCAGTTCGTAGTTGGAGTAGACATCGTTCGTGAGCAAGTGGCCGCCGGGAGTCCCGTGGCTGACGAGCAGGCCGTCGCGCACGCCGAAGGACGGTGGAACGGCGGGGTTGCCATCGGCCGCGGGCACATCGGCATGCCAACCGGCGAGATCGCGGCCATTGAAGAGCTGCACGACGCTCGGCACCTGCGCGTCGCCACCCGGCGCGGAGTGCGTCGCGCGGGAGCTTGCGCTGTTGGAGTCACCGTCAAGAGCCTCGGCGCCAGCGCAGGCGCACAGGCAAGACAGAAAGATCGACAAGACGGCGTGGTTGGGCTTCATGTCGAGCACGCTAGCGGCGGGCGCCGCGTTCGTCATCCCCGCAGGCGAACTTGCGGGGGGGCGGGGCGCTGGTGGAGTGCAAGTCTGGCACCTGCGGCGCGATCGAGGTGCCGGGTGGATGCTCCGCTTCCGAACATGATTTCCCCTCGCCGTCCTAGCCTCCGTCCGTCGTCGGAGGCCTAGCGCTCGCATCAAGTGGTTCTCGCGAGCGAGGGTCGTAGCGCCATTCTTTTGGCGCAGTAAAGCGGCGAGGCCGCGTCGTGCGCGGCCTCGCGTGAATGGCTCCCCGAGTAGGGCTCGAACCTACAACCCTGCGATTAACAGTCGCATGCTCTACCATTGAGCTATCGGGGATCGATAGGGCGCACAAGGGTACCGCCGGAGCGTCCCAAGTCAAGCCGTGAAGCCCTCCTTCGGCCGTCCACTGGGCTGGGCTTGAACCCCATCCGGCCGCGAATCCGCGCTCCGCGGCGTTCCTAGGCGGGATGGAAGGAAACAGCTTCCGAGTCGAAGGCTTGAGGAGTGCTGGAGAGTTGCTCGAGCCGGAACAGGTCCACGTAGTCACGGGGTGCGCCAACGCGCCTCGGTGCAATGCCGCAGCTCGCGGCCACGGCGGCTACCAGCCGTTCGGCGGCGATGCCGCGTGCCCGCAGCTCCGCCAGGGTCAAGCCCGCGCTGCGCTTGGCGAGGCGCACGCCCTGCGCATCGACCACGAGCGGCACATGCAGGTGGCGCGGGGTCGCCAACCCGAGCAGCTGCTGCAGCAACACTTGGCGCGCCGTGACCTCAAGCAGATCGCCGCCGCGCACGACTTCGCCGATGCCATCGCGCGCGTCGTCCACGACCACCGCTAGTTGGTAGCTGGGTTCGCCGGCACGCGTCAGCAAGGGGAAGTCGCCAACCTGCGCCTGCACGTCGATCGCGCGTGCGCCGTGCAGTTGATCGACGAACTCGATCGGTCCGGGCGGCACGACGAGTCGCAGGGCCGGCTCGCGTCCACTCGCGGCGCGCGCCGTCTCCATGCTGGCGTAGCGTCCGCGACAGGTGCCCGGATAGCGCGGGCCCTCGTCGCCGTGCGGCGCGCTTTGCGCCAACGCCACTTCCTTGCGCGTGCACACGCATGGGTAGGCGAGTCCGCGTTCCAACAGCGCGTGCGCGCGTGCGCGGATCGCCTCCAGGCCGTCGCTTTGCAAGCGCCAAGGACCATCCCACTCGAGGCCGAGCCACTGCAGATCCTCGAGCACGCCGGCGACGTGCTCCGGCGAGCAGCGGCCCGCGTCGAGGTCCTCGATGCGCAGCACCACTGGCGCGCCTTGGCTGCGCGCGCGCCAGTACGCAACCAAGAAGGTGCGCGCGTGGCCGATGTGCAGGCGCCCGCTGGGTGAGGGCGCCAACCGGCCGGTCGCGTTCACCACGCAACCACCTCGCGACGCGAGCGGTTGAGCAGATACAGAAAGAGCGGGCCGCCCAGCAGGGCCAACAAGACACCCGGCGGCAACGCGCCGCTCCAACCAGCCGCGCGCGTGGCGACATCGCACCACAAGAGGAACGCCGCGCCGCACAAGGCCGCGGCGAAGGCCAACGGGCGATGGGCGCGGCCGAAGGTGGCGCGCGCCAAGTGGGGCACGATCAAGCCCACGAAGGGGATCTGGCCGCACACCGCCGTCGAGGTGGCCACGCTGGCGGCCGCGGCGAGCAACGCCAGGCGCGACACCGCCAGCTCGTCGACACCGAGCGCGCGCGCGTCCTGCACGCCACCGCGCAGCAGGTCGAGCTCGCGGCCCACGAAGGGCACGACGGCGAGCGCCACCGCCAGACCCAGCCACACGAGCAGCGCATGCACGCCCGAGCGATCCTCGAAGCTGCCGAAGCTCCATACGAGGATGCTGCGCGACACCTCCCAGTCGGGTAGTGCCAGCGCCTGCAGGAACTGTTGCGCGCCGGCGCACAGGATGTTCATGGCGATGCCGAGCAGGAGCGTCGTCGGGATGGATGGCCGTCGCCCGGCGAGGCCGAGCTTCCACACCACCAACGCCACCAGCACGGAACCAAGGAAGGCGCTGGCGGGCACCACGAGCAGTCCTGTCTGCAAATCCGCGCCAAGCAGGTCGAGCTTGGTCGCCGCGCCGCCGAGGGCGATCAAGGCCGCGACGGCGAACAGCGCCGCGCCAGCCGACAAGCCCAGGAGTCCGGGTCCCGCCAGGGGATTTTGGAAGACGCCTTGCACGAGCACGCCTGCCACCGCCAGCGAGGCACCCGTGCCGGCGATCGTGAGCGCTCGCCACAGGCGCAGGCGCGCGATCGTCGTGGTGGTGGGGTCCGACTCGCCCAACAGCGCAGACCAGATCGCGCCGTAGTCCAGCGACACCTCGCCGAGATGCAGCTCCAAGACGAGTCCTGCGACCAGCGCGAGCGCGAACAACCACGGCCAAGCGCCGGTGCGGCGCGGACGGATTGGTTCGTGCGGCGCAGGGGGTGTCATGGGTGGGGAGGCTAGGCGCGCGGCAGGCCGCACGACGCGTCGCAAGGAGGGGCAGATGGTAGCGGATGCCCCTCGGAGCAGTCGCTACCCAGGGTCGTCCGCGTCCCTGCTAGCCTGTGGGGTATGGCTTGGCTTCGACATGGGGTGCCGTGGGGCACGACGAGCGAGGCGCGCGAGTTGGATCAGCGCGCCTCGCTGGAGCTGGGCTTGCCTGGGTTGCTCTTGATGGAGACCGCCGGCGGTCAGGCGGCGGACATCATCCATGCCGAGTGGCTCGGTGCCTGCGAGGCACAGGCGCCTGCTACGTTGCCTCTACCGCGAGTCGCGATCCTCTGCGGTGGCGGCAACAACGGCGGGGACGGCTTCGTCGTGGCGCGACGCTTGTTGGACCGCGCGCAGGTGGAGTGTCTGGTCGCCTCGGATCCGGGCGATGCGCCGCCTGATGCGGCGGTCATGCGTCGCGCCGCCTCTGCGTGCGGCGTCGCCGTGCATGATGTGCGCGCGCAAGGCACGCTCGAGCGCGACGCGGGCATCGCTTGGTTGCAGCAGGCCGACATCGTGATCGACGCCGTGCTCGGGACCGGCGCCAGACTCCCCGTCGGACGCGGAGCACTCGTACTGCTGGAGGCGCTAGCAGCCTGCGTCCGACTATCGGCCGGGATTGGTCCAAGGGCCCGCACTCAGTACGTCGTGGCCTTGGACCTGCCGTCGGGTGGCTGCGGCGACACGGGTCAGGTCGACCTCTTGACCCCGAGCTGCGGCCTGACTGTCACCTTCGGAATGGCCAAGGTCGGTCTTGGGAAGGCGCCGCTGGCCGGCAAGACCGGGCGAGTCGAGGTGGTGGATCTGGGCTTGCCGAGGGCATTTCGGACCCCGTCGGCGGTCGATCTGGATGGGAAGGAATTTCCCTAACCTTTTCTTGATGGGGTGTTTGGCCGCTTCTGGCCCGGAAGAATTAACTGTTTAGGGTAGCACAGAGGTGGCTTGATTGCCACTTGACCCCTCCCTGCTCCCAAACACGGGTGGTACATTTCGTTTGCCCTGAGAGGCGTGGAACCTTCACCGGCCGGTGCGGGTCGAACGGCTCGGGGACCGAATCATGGCGGTCGAATGGACTTGCGACGCGTTCGCAAGACGGTCGGACACCAGGCTTCGGAGCCACTCCCTAGATCTAGGCAAACTCTCCACAGTCCGACTCAAACAGGAGTCCTACATGATTCGCAACTCGCTCATGACGGCCGGCATCCTGCTCGTTGGCGCCTCCGCCTTCGCGCAGCAAAACGCCGCCTCCCGCGTTCAACCGATCACGGGTCAAGTCCGCAACGCTGGTGTCTACCACCTGAACACCGGCACGTGGACGCGCCACGCCACCCAGGCCAACCTGGGTGCCGACATCATCTACAACAACACCTGCAACTCGCTGTACTTCTCCGCCTTCAGCGGCGACACGTTCGTCGACGAAGGCCGCCTGCCGAGCCCCAGCGGCCCGAGCAACCTGAACAACCGTCCGGGCTGCACGACCAGCTACCTGATCGACGGCATCCAGATCGCGTACTGCACCGACCAGACGAGCGGCAATTACAACCTGTCGTTCTTCGAGTCTTACGCTGGTTGCACCTCCGCCATCAGCCTGACGCCGACCGCCACCTACTCGCTGGCTCTCGGCACGCAGCTGCCGGCCGCTGCGGTGGTGGGCACGATCAATTGCTGGATCATCACGATCGACGCCGCTGGCGGCGTCGCCAACTTCACCATGCAGGCTGATGGCGACGGCACCTTCGGTGGCGGCGGCATCGACACCTTCGGCTGGTCGATGAGCTCGACGGCCGCTGGCACCAGCACGGGCCCGCTCATCGCCGGCGACCCCAACACCTGCCTCGGCTACGACGGCACGCGTTGGGACCCGACGATCAACTACGCCGAAGACGGCACGGGCATGGGCACCCAGAACTCGTTCTACAACGAGGGCCCGACCACGGCCGCCGGTTGCTACTGGTTCGGCCCGAACTTGCCGATGGCTTCGTTCTGGCTCGAGCTGAACGCCAACGCTTGCGTTCCGACCGAACCGGGCGTGCGCTACTGCTCGGGTGACGGCACGGCCACCGCTTGCCCCTGCGGCAACGCGGGCACCGCCGGCAACGGCTGCGCCAGCTCGATCAACACCGCGGGCGCGAGCCTCGGTGCCGCGGGCACGGCTAGCCTCGCCGCCGACACCGTCGTCCTGACGGGTGCGGGCATGCCGAACAGCAACGCTCTGTACTTCCAGGGCACCATCCGCCAGAACAGCGGCCTCGGCAACGCGTTCGGCGACGGTCTGCGCTGCGCGGGCGGCACGATCATCCGCCTCGGCACGAAGACGAACGTCGCGGGCACCTCGTCGTACCCGACCGCCGGCAACCAAGCCGTGTCGGTCCGCGGCGCGATCACCGTCCCGGGCACGCGTACGTACCAGGCTTGGTACCGCAACGCCGCCGCGTTCTGCACGCCGTCGACCTTCAACCTGTCGAACGGCTACGAGATCGTCTGGGCCCCGTGATTGATTGCTCGCGACTTGGCTTGCGCCAGGTTGCTTGAATCGCACTGAGCGACTGCGACCCGCTGCGCCTCCGGCGTGGCGGGTCGCAGCGTTTACTCGGGACTGATCGCGACTCGCGACTTCCGAAAGAAGGCCGGCCAAGCGCGTCCTGTTCGCCACCACGGGGCGCTGCCCCGGCGTTCCCGCGGGTTGCGCGACGCCCAGCAGACGTGCCGTCCTACACGTCAAGCGCGAGTTCAGCTCGTGCTGGATGGTCCCGAGCAGCGCAGGATGGACCGGCCGCGCACGGATGATCACCTGCGAATGCTCGAAGTTCGCGACGAGCGCCTGGCACAGGCGCTCAGTAGCGCCGCAACCAGCCCACCTGCGGATGCAGGCGCAGCAATTCCTGCGCCTCTTGGGTCGCCTGCAGCTTCCTGCCCGAGGCCACCAGCGCTTCCAGTCGTTGCTCTTGCGCCTTCCAATACCAACCCGCGGCATCGGGAGCGACGTAGAGCGCCGCAGCCGCAGTCGCGGCTGCAAAGCGCATCTGCTGATCGCCGGCGAGGCGCGCCAGTTCGGCGCGAGCGTAGTGGCAGTTGAAGGCGGCTTGCGGCTCGCGTGCGTGGCGCGCGCCGCTCGCCAGCGAGTCCGCGGCTTGGGCACGCTCGGCGTCCGTCAGCCGGCCCGCTGCGGCAAGCGCGACGGCCACGCGGCCCACATCGTAGGCGGCGGCGCTCGAGAGTGGTGCGGCCTCGACCGCGGCGCGCGCGGCCTGCCACGCGGCGGCGAGGTCCCCGGCCTGCAGTTCGATCGCCACGCGGGTGCGTTGGGCATCGACTTCGCCGGGTGCGAGTTCCGTGGCACGCTGCGCTGCCGAGCGAGCCTCGTCTAGCCGGCCGAGTCGTTGCAGGCACAACGCGCGGTCCTTGTGCACGATCCACAGGCCGTCCTTCAAGGCCAGCGACTCGTCGAACGAGCGCAACGCCGACACGTCGTCGCCGCGGCGCACGGCGGCGACGCCCGCCTGCCAGGGGCCTTGGGATCCGCTCGTGTCGATCGCGTCGGGAGTGGCGAAGCACAGCGCCGCCACGCCCGCGAGCACGACGCCTTGTCCAGCGAGCGCGCCGCCGCGGCGTTCACGCAGCGACTCGACCAACTGCACGAGTCCCGCGGCCGCCGCGATCGCCAGCCATGGCAAGAGCGGCGCGCGGAAGCGCGCGCACACGAAGAACAGGACGATCGTCCCCGCGTAGGCGCAGAGCACCAAGATCAAGGCGCTCGAGCCAGGGCGACGCCGCAAGGCCCACAAGCCGACCACGGCCAGCGGCAATAACACACCAAAGCGCGCCGGAAGCCATGACAGGATCGGCGTGTAGGCCGCGAGGTAGTAGGCGTCGTCCTGGTTGTTGCCGAGCTCGTGGTCGAGCAACAGGAGACGCGTCTTCCATGCCATCAAACGCAGGGCCGCGAGCGGCTCGGCGCTCCACCATGCCAGCGTGGCGCGCGTGTAGTGGCCCGACACCTCGGTGGGCGCGAGCTTGCGACCCTCGGCCGCCTCGGCTTGCGCGATGGAATCCTCGAAGCCGCCCCACCAATCCGGGCGCGTCCCGGGCACGATGGCCGTGCTGCCATCCGACTGCGGGTTGTTGCCGATCCACAAGTTCACGCCGCCTTGCGTGGCGACGAGCGCGAAGTCGCCTTCGCGCACGTTGACCAACGCGACGGGAGCGATGGGAAGCAACACTCCCACGAGGTACAGCGCCGCCACGCGCCAACGCGCGCCAGGCGCGGCCGCGGTCGCGCTCAACCAACACGCCAAGCCGGCGGCGACGACGAGGAAGTTGGGCCGCACGATGCAGGCGAGGCCCAGCGCGAGGCCCGCGGCGATCAATCGTCCCGCGCTCGGCTTGGTCCGCGCGCGCAAGGCCGCCCACAAGCCCAAGGTGCCGAAGAAGCACTCGAGCACCGGCAGCAAGAGCTCCGTCTCGAAGTACGCGAGCATCGGACACAAGGCGCACAGCAGCGCCGCCAAGAGCGCCGTGCGCGTGCTCGCCACTTGGCGCGCCGCGAGGAAGGCCAAGCCGCAGGTCCCCACGCCGATCGCGACTTGCACGAGGCGCGGCAGCAGCAACCCGTCGCCAAGGAGCTTGAACACGCCGGCGAGGAACAGCGGGTAGAGCGGTGCCCTGAAGAAAGGGCCGTCGAGATGCTCGCGACCATCGGCGAGGGCGCGCGCCCATTCGACATGGAACAGCGCGTCCATTTGGGGCTCGAAGAAGTCGGGGTTCAGGGCGCGTGCCTGCATCACCGCGACGAGCCGCACGATGAAGGCCGTGGCGAGAATGACGACGAGCGCGCGGCGCTCGCCCTTCGTCGCGTTCGCGACGCTCACGCCCGCGCTCGCCGCGGCCTCAACGCGGCGCCTCGACATAGCCCACGCCATCGAGGCGCTGGCGAGCTCCGGCGTCGACGCGCGGCACCGGACCTAGCTTCGGCGGCAACAGGCGCAGCGCGGTCTCGATGGCGGCGAGCTTGATCAACGCGGCCTGGATGCGGGCCTCGTCCCGCGAGGCGTGCGCTTCGAGCGGATCCTGCGCGCGGTCGTAGAGCAGCGGCGCCTGCGGCGAAGCGCGCCGGTGGATGGTCGTCTCCGCATCGCGCAGCGAAGTCGTCGGGGGACCCCAGAAGCGCCCGTGCGCCAGATGCGGACTCGGGGCGCCGTCCTCGCCCCCGACCACCCGCCCCAGCACGCGTCCATCGCGAGCGAGTTCATGGTCGAGTCCGAAGCGCGCAAGGAGCGTGCGGGCCACGTCGACATGCCCGACCAACGACACCTCGCGACCAGCGGGAATGCCGGGCCCGCGCCAGAAGAGCGGCACTTGGAGCACTTCGGCGTGGTGCGCGTGCCCGTGCTCCCAATCGCCGTGCTCGCCGAACTCCTCGCCGTGGTCGGAGGTCACGACCAAGGTGCAATTGGCGCGTACTTCAGCGGGCAAGGAGCGCCACAGTCGTCCGATCTCGTCGTCGACGTAGGCCACCTCGCCGTCGTAGAGGCGCTCCATGCGCGCCAGGTGGTCGGGATCCAGCGGCGCCTCTTGGAAGCGTCGCGCCACGACTTGCGCGCGGCTGCCCATGGCCAGCGAGCTCGCTTGCGCATCGCGCGGATCGGCGAAGCGCTCGCGCCAGGGCTGCGGCGGCTCGTACTGGGCGTGCACATCGAAGTAATGCACCACGAGCAGGAATGGATCCGCGCCCGCCTCGCGCACGAAGCGCAACGCATCGTCCGTGGTCTGCCGCGCGGCGCGCGGCGCGTGGTTGTCGGCGCTGCCCAAGGCGTCGACATGCTCGAAGCCGCGCGCCAAGCCGAAGGTCGGCCCGAGGAAGTCGACATTGGCCACGAGCCCCGTGCGCCAGCCCGCGGCGCGGAATTGCTCGGCGAAGAGCGGCGCGTCCTCGCGCACCGCGCGGAAGCCCGAGTTCAAGTCGCCGCCGGCGCCGTGGCGCTGCGGCAAGAGGCCCGAGTACAGCGACGCGGTGGCGGGCAAGGTCCAAGGCGCGTGGCTCCAAGTGTCGTCGCACACGAGGCCTTCGGCCGCCAGCGCATCGAGGTTGGGTGTCAACCCGCGTGCGTTCCCATGGAAGCCGACCTTGTCGCGTCGCAGCGTGTCGACGATGACGACGAGCACGCTGCCGCGCTCCTTCGGCGTGGGTCCGCAGGCCACGGCCAGCAGTGCGATTGCCAAGCACAGTGCGTTGGGCAGGGCCGGACTCATGCTCCGACTCATGACCCGCTGCAGGCCCATGTGCAAGGCCTGACGCAGAGCCTGAGCCTGCTTGTGGGCGCGGGTCGGGGCGGGGAATGGACGATGGGGGCGGCGTGCCACGCTCATCGTTCTACGCAACCGAGACCGCGCCTGCGAGTGCTTGCGTCACGCGCACCGAACGGACGGGCGCGGTTGCCGCAGGCTGCAGCCGCTGGGAGGCGCGGGACCCGACTCGACGCGCACGGGCGGGCTTGGCCGGGCGCGGCGCGTGTGTCATGCTGCCCGAGTGGTGAGCATGCGTCGCCTGTCGTGCGTCCCGATCCTCGTCGCCGCCGCTTGTCTAGGCGCGTGCGAAGCGCGGATCGACATCGAACTGCGCTACCCCGACGACAGCCTGTACAAGCGCCATGGCCTGCTTGGTCGCGCGCTCGAGGGTGATGGCGAGGTGCGCTACCCCGACGGGGTGGTCGAGTCCCGGGGGGTCTGGCGCGACGGCTTGCGCGAAGGGCAGTGGACCATGCGCCACCCGGGTGGTGGCTTGCGCGCGCGTGGAGCGTTCCGCGCTGGGCTGCGCGACGGACCTTGGGAGGAATGGCGCGAGGACGGCAGCCTCGTGGAGCGCGGGCGCTGGGTCGTCGGCATGCGCGACGGCGTGTTCGAAATCGGCTCCCCGGGTGGCGAAGAGCGGGCCTCGGCCGTGTGGGAACACGGCAGCTTGCTGCGTTTCGAGCCACGCCCATGATCCGCGTGGCACGCCGCGGGGCCGTCAAGTTTCCTTGACAGCCCGCGCCCTTGGCGCGACACGCGACGCATCCCTCAGGAATTGGTGGGCAGGATCTGCAGCGGCCCGGAAAGGTCGCCCAGCGGCACCGGGCCGGTCGCGCCAGCGCGCCAGATCCAAACCCGGCCGGTCGTGGCTCCATCGCCCGAGGTGTAGGCCGTGCCGCCGAGGCTCGTGCGTTGCAGAGGAGCGGTGATCGCGCCGGCCGTCGACGTGGCTTGCTGGAGCGCCGAGGCCGGCTCGTTGCGCACGAGGCGCCAGTTGCCCTGTTCCTGCAGCGCGAAGGAGGTGCCACCCTCGCGGGTCGCCGGCGCGCCGGCCGAGCTCGAGGAGTCCCAACTTGCCAGCAGCAGCGGCGACAGCGCCGGTGCGGCGGGCAAGGCCCAAGCCTGCACGGGACGTTGGTTCGAGTCCATCTGCACGATGGCGAGCACGCCCGCGCCATCGTGGCAGAGCCACTGGATGCGGCGCACTTGCGACAAGAGCGGCGTGCGTACGCCGGCGAAGGACAGGTGCTCGATGCTCGGCGTCGCGCCCAATTGCTCGATCATCCAACCCGAGCCATCGGGCAAGAGACGCGCTGCGGAGATGTCCCAATCCGGCACCGCGAGGAACGGCACGCTGGTGTCGCCCGACGAAGCGGAGAGATTCTGGAACAGCGGGCCGCTCGGACCTTGGGTCACGGCGTAGAGGTCGGCCTTCTGCAGGCTCTCTTCGCCGATCGGCGTCGCTTCGCCGATCGCCACGACCAAGGTGCCGTCGATGCGGAAGCCGAACAGTCCGACCTCGTCGAGCGTGTCGATCACATACGCGTCTCCCGACACTTGTTGCGTCGGCGCGACTTGCCCTTGCGGGGCGAGCATGGCCTCGCCGCTGGCGCCGAAGGCGTTGGGAACCATGCTGCGCCACACGACCTGCGTGCCATCGTTGGATACCGCCAAGTGCGGGCCGGAGGCGCTCTCTGGTTGAAAACCAGCTCCCGTGAAGGCGCTGGGCTGCGCGGCTGCGCGGCTTGCCGGCCCAGTTGCGCCGAAGACATACGGATAGGCCTGCTGCGCGGAAACACCCGCGATTCCGACGCAGAGCGCGCCGTCCAGGCTCGTGGCGAGCGCATTGAAGTGCAGAGGTTGGCTCTCGCCTTGGGCGTAGGGCACGAGCGCGACCTGCGCGCCAGCGCTGCGCGCAAAACGCACGAAGCCACGGCCCGTCGCTACCGCGCCGAAGGTGGCGCCCAGATGCAGCGAGTCCGTGCCGATGCGCAGGGGCGGCGCGGCGGCAGTCCGATTCACGACGCTGCCATCCAGGCCGATCTCCCACAGGTCGCCGCCAGCTGCTTGGCGCGTGGCCGCCAACAGGTGCGCGCCATCGGGCGACACGGCGAGCTTGGGCGCGTAGGGGTCGCCGCCACCGACGAGTGCGGGTTGCTCATGCAAGAGTGCGACCGAGCCCGCGGGACGCACGAGGAAGTAGCCGTAGCGCAGGCCATCCTCGGCCACGCGCCGGTGGTGGTACACGGCACCACGCGCCTGCGGGAGGATGAGGTGCGTCGCGCTGCCGAGGTTGCGCCCAAGGCGAGCGGACTGGGGAAGCCACTCGGTCACGGTGCAGCGTTGTGCTGCTTCGATCGGCAGCAACTCGAGTGCTTCGAATTCCGGCGCCACGGGATTCGCGGCTCCGGTGGTTTCATCGACAGCGACGACGCGTCCTACCCCGCCAGTGGGACCTTGGAATACGACGATTCCCCCTTGGGCGAGCCCAAAGGACGCGAATCCGGCGACGACGCCGAGCCTGAGGAGGGAAGGGAGGGCCATGGGAGGGGCCTTGGGAACGGTGGGACCTGCCCCAGCAGGAAGCGTGGGCAGAGGTGGAAAGACTGCAAATTGTAGTCCAACGCTCAGGGCGTTGGGCAAGATCTCAGTCCTGACGCCGTTTTTCCGTGGGAGCGCCGCTTCGGAAGCGGTCAAAGTTCCTCTCGGGCAAGGCTTAAGATTGCTTTTCTAGATAGCCGACCTCCAGAATCTGGACGGCATGAACTGGATCAACGAACTCGGCTACGAGCCGCTGCGCAAGCTCTCGCAGGACGCGACCAGCGAAGTTTGGCAGGTCCAGCGCTCGGGGCGTATGTATGGCCTGCGGGCTGGTTCCAGCGCCACGGAACTGTCCGTGTTGGCTTCGCTCGAACATCCAAACCTCCTGCGCTTGATCGATCACGGCGTGTTGCCGGATGGCCGCGTCTGGTATGCGCGCGAATGGGCACAAGGCCTCGAGTATGCCGCCTGGTTGGCGCTGCGACCGCGCGGTGTCGAGGAGGTCTGCGCCGTGGCGGCTGCAGCGTGCGATGCGCTGGCGCATTTGCACGGCCGCGGGTTGCTGCACGGCGACATGTCTCCGCGCAATCTGCTCGTCGCCGGCAACGGTGTCGTCAAGCTGGCGGACTACGGCTTGGTGCAGGCCGCGGGAGCCCGCGTGCGCGCCGCCTTCGGCACGCCGTTCTTCATGGCGCCGGAAGTCATCCAGCAGGAGCACGCCGGTCCGGCGGTGGACTTGTTCGCGCTCGGCGCCGTGCTGGCGCGCGGTTGGGCGGCCGAGGAAGCCGACCCGCGCGTGTTCCATTCGCGCTTCCCGCAACTCGATTACTTCGCGGCGCGTGGTGCGCGGCGCGATCAGTTGCCGCCCTCAGTCTCCGATCTGATCGAAGCGTTGCTCGAGCGTGATTTGCGCCGGCGACCGTCCGATGCGGCCGTGGTGGCGCGCGCCTTCCGCGAGCGCGGAGGCGGCGGCAGGGCCCAGCTCTCGACGCGCGATGTGCGCTTTCCCACCAACGAAGTGCGCGCGGCCTTCTACGCCGCGCAACTGCCGCGCTTGTTAGCCCGCTCGCGCTCCGAGGATTTGCACCAGAGCGTGGCGTGTTGGCGCGTCGACCATGCGGACGAGGCCTTGCTCGTCGCGCACGGCGCCGCGCTCGCCGCGAGCCTCATGCGCTGGCCGTTCCATGTAGCCGTGGCGCAGGACCTCGCCAACGACCCCGAGGCGCTCGATGGCGCCGTGTCGCTGGCCTTGTCGCGCAGCTTCGAGGGCGTCGTCTGCATCGTGACCAGCGCAGGCGAGGCGGCACGCGCCGTGCAGGCGCGCCTCGAGGTCGAGGCGGTGCGCCATGATCGACGCGTCGTGTGCGTCGGGCCCATGGTGCCAGCCGGATGCGTGCAGGTGGTCGAGCTCGTTGCGCCCGCGCCGCAGGATCTGCTTCCGGCTCTGCGTCGCCAGATCGAGGCGGCCGAAGACCAGTTGCTGGCCTTCGGCCAGTGGTTGCTGGAGGCAGCGGAAGGCCGCGAAGCCCACCTGCCGGGCGCCGTGGAGCATGCACGCCGCGCCGGCGTGCTGCAGGATGGTCGCGAGCGTTGGCGGTTGCGTCCGGGCGCGTGGCCCAAGCCGCCGGTCGCTGGTCGAGCCGTCGAAGCAGCCGGGTTGGCCCCCCTTTCGACCCGCGCATTGGCGTTGCTCTTCGTGGCGCGCAGGCCGCTCATGCAGGAAGAAGTGGCGGACGCGTTGGGCATCTCGGCCGAGGCCGCCGCCACGTTGACGGGCAGCTTGGCCGACGCGGGGTTGGTGCGTGCGGCCGAAGGAGGCTGGCGTGCCAGCGCCAAGCCTGTTGGCGTCGGCTGGCACCAGCCGCTGCGAGCGGCGCATGTGCGCTGCGCGCTCGTGTCGCCACCAAGGGAAGCCGCCTTGCATCTGGCCGTGGGCGGCGAAGCCCATGTGCGCGAGCGACGCATCGCCGACTTGGCCGCGTTGCGCGAGGAGGGCCGGTCGGAGGAGGCGCTCGATCACCTGCGCGAGTTGGCGCAGGCCCTTGAGGAGTGCGGAGTCGCCCAGCCCGCTTCGCTGCACGACGCGCTTTCGGCCTGTCACGCCGCCATGGGGCGCGCGGCCGAGGCAGAAGCCGCCGTGCAAGGCCTCGCGGGCGACGACCCCGCCTCGCGGGCCGTGCGCATGGCGGCCGCGGGTCGCGCCGCGTTGCTGCGCCACGAGGAAGCGCAGGCCTGGGAGTCCTTCAAGGCGGCCGCCGCGCTCGACGCGCGACACGCGCCCGACTTGCTGCTGGCCGAGGCGGTGTTGCATCACGCCACGCGCGCCGACCAGCAACTCGAGGCGTGCGTCGAGCGCTTGCAGGCGCTCGAGTCCGCGCGCGAGCGGCATCGCGCCAACGCGCGCTCGTTGCTCGCCATGGCGCGCTTGCGGCGCGGCGACGTCGAGCGCGCCGGTGGCGACGTGCAAGCGCTCGTCGCGCGCGCGACCGAGCGCGACGAGCCGCTGCAGTTGGCCGCGGCATTGGTCAACTTGGCCACGCTCAAGCGCCGCACGGGCGACGAACGCGCCGCCGCCAGCGCGCTCGAGCGCGCCGCGGAGCTGCACGCCAGCCGCAACAATCTCGCTGGACAGGCGCAGGCGCTGACCTTGCTCGCTGGAGTGTGGCGCGAGCTGGGCGAGGCGGCGCGCGCTTGCGATGGCGCGGCGCATGCGTTGCTGCTGCGCGAGCGCTTGGGGGACGAGGGTGGAGCACTCACGGCCCGCGCCATCGAGGCCCTGGCGTGGGTCGATCGCGGCGGTGCGCGGCGCGCCCTGCAGGCGCTGGGCGCGGCCGTCTCCGCCCTGCGCGGCGCGGGACGCACCACCGACGCGGAACTGCTCGCCGCGCGCATGGACGAACAGCAGGCGCGCCTCGGCAGGCCCGAGGGCGCCGACGAGCGCGAGGCGCGCCGCAAGGAGGGCGCGGCCATGGACGCCGACCCGCGCGCCTTGCACGCGCGCGGACGCGCTGCATGGATGCGCGGCGACGTGGAGCGCGCTCAGGAGCTGTGCCAGCGCGCCCTCGACCTTTCCGAGCGCCTGCGCCAGCCGACCGCCGCGCAGCAAGCGCGTGCGACGCTGGAGTTGTTGGCCGCCGCGCGCGAGAAGCGCGAGCCCGAGCCGCGCGTTTGCCAAGGCAGCGAGGACGCGCGCTGCGCGGTGTTGGTGGCGGCGCGCGAGCTCGACCACAACGCGACGCGGACCTTGGCGGAGGATCTGCTGGCGCGCGGCAGGAACGACCGCGCGGCGCGGCTGCTCTTGGCGCTCGCCGCCCGCGGCGACTCTCCACGCGCCAAGGAGGACCGCACGCTGGCGCTCGACTTGCTCAAGAGCTGCGGCGCGGGCTTGTCGGAGAAGGAGGCGGGCGAGCTGCAGCGGCGACTGCTGTCGATGCCCGATCCAAGGCCCGAGGATCTGCGGGTGCTGTCCGAGGAGGCGCGCAGCGACGACGCCGACCTCAAGCAGCTGCTGGCCATCAATCGACGCCTCGTGGCGCAGGAAGACCTGCTCGCCCTGCTCGCCACCATCGTCCAGTGCGCGGTCGAGGTCTCCGGCGCGGAGCGCGGCTTCCTCGTCCTGCAGGAGGAGGGTCGTTTCGTGTTCGACACGGCTCGCGACAGCGCGCATGGCGAGATCGCCAATCCAGAAGAGGAGGTCTCGACCTCGGTCCTGAACGAGACGCTGCGCCTCGGCACGGTGCTGCGCTTGTCGAACGCCGGCCAGGATCCGCAGCTGGGCGCCGCGCCCTCCATCGTCGCGCTCGAGTTGCGCTCGATCTTGTGCGCGCCCTTCACCGTGGACCATCGGACGAGCGGCGTCGTCTACCTCGACCACCGCGTGCGCACGGGCGCCTTCGGCGCGCGCGCCGAGTACCTGCTCGGGCTGTTGGCGGACCAGGCCGCGCTGGCCATCCGCCAAGTCAAGCGGCTCGACGAGCTGCGCGACACCGCGCGCCGCCTGCAACAGGATGTGCAGGCGGCCGAAGGCAGCCTCAAGAGCACCGAGTCGATGCTGCTCGAGCTGCGCCAGCTGCAACCAGCGCATGGCTTCGTGGGCAGATCGGCGCTCCTGCGCGAGGTGCAGCGCATGATCGAACGCGCCGCGCCCGCCATGCTGTCCGTCCTGCTCACCGGCGAGTCCGGCACGGGCAAGGAACTGGCCGCGCGCGCCATCCACGCGCGCTCCCTGCGCGCCGGGGGGCCGTTCGTGCGCGAGAGCCTCGGCGCCTTGCCACCGGCGCTGCTCGAGGCCGAGTTGTTCGGTTGGAAGCGCGGCGCGTTCAGCGGCGCCGAAGGCGACCGTGTCGGCATCCTCGAGTCGGCCTCGGGCGGGACGCTGTTCCTCGACGAGGTGGGGGAGCTGCCGCTCGACGTGCAGGCGAAGCTCTTGCGCGCGCTCGAATCCGGCGAGGTGCGGCGATTGGGCGAGTCGCGCCCGCGCGCCATTTCGCCGCGCATCGTGGCCGCCACGCGCCACGACCTCGAGGGCGAGGTGCGCGCCGGTCGCTTCCGCGCCGACTTGTACTACCGTCTCGACGGCTTGCGCATCCGCCTGCCCTCGCTGGCCGAGCGGCAGGAGGACATCCCGCTGCTGGTCGAGCACTTCCTGCGGCAGGAGTCGGTGCGCATGTCGCGCTCCTTCACCATCGCGCCCGAGGTGCTGGCCGCGCTGGCGCGGCGCCCTTGGCCGGGCAACGTGCGCGAACTGCGCAACGAGGTGGCGCGCTTGTGCGCCTTGTCCGAGGGCGCGATCGACGAGCCCCGACTCGTGCGGCCGGCGCAGGAGTTGGCGCACGCGTCCACCGAGGCCTTGGACGTGCCGCTCATCCCGCTCGCCGATCTCGAGCGCTTGGCCATCGCCAAGGCGTTGCGCTCCTGCGAAGGGGACCGCGGCAAGGCGGCCGACATCCTCGGCATTTCGCGCGCGAAGATCTACCAGCGCCTCAAGGAGTGGCGCGAAGCGGGCGTGGCGTTGCCCGAGTGACGCCCGAGTCTGTCAAAAATACTTGACAGGCGCGCGCGTGCATCAGCGGCGCTTGCCGCCGTCGAGCAGGCCCTCGACTCCGCGCAGCAGCTGCTTGCCACCCTCCAGCAGGTCCGGGGCGTCGAGCGCCTTGCGCAGCTCGCGCAAGTCCACGCCGAGGTCGCGGGCGATGTCCTCGGGCAGCCAATCCGCGCCTTGCGCCAGCGCCGCGTCCAGCGTGGCGCGCAGCAGCGCCGACAGCAGCGCGCCGACGATCTCCGCGGTCGAACCATCGCTGTCGATGTCGCGCACCTCGACCAGCGGCAGCACGAGCTCCCTCTGCTTCGAGAGCCAAGGGACGCCGTCGACGGCGACGAGGACGCGCACGTCGCGCAACGCCACCAACTTCGCGCGCAGCTTGCGCGTCGTCGGCGGGGCTTGCGCATCGGCCGATGCCGGCTGCCGGGCCGCGAAGCGCTCGAGGTTGTCGAGGATCGTCTTCCAGTTGGATTCCTTGCCGCGCTGTTCCAACGACAGCTCGATGCCGGACAGGTCGAGCGTCTCGACCTCGAGCAGCTCCGACCAAATTGGTTCCTTGCCGAGTTGCAGCGCACCTTGGCGCAGCGCGAAGAAGGGCCGTTCCGACCAGCCGGGTGGGTTGGCGATCGAGAGCTCGCCGAGCCGCACCGAGCCACCGACCAGCGAGACATCGGCTTCCTCGAGCACCACCGGCACGCCCGCCGCCTCGCTGCCGCCATGCGAGACCGCGGCCTCCACCAGCGGATCGAGCATGAACCAAGCCGTGCCCAAGGCGGCGACGAAGAGCAGCAGCAGGGCGACGATCAGGCGGCGCAAGAGTTTCATGCGGCCTCCACGATGGTGTCCTCGCAGGCCGCCATCAAGTGCCGCGCGCCGCCCCCCTCGCCATCGAGGGGGGCGGCGCGAGAGAATGGACGACGCGCCGGGGGTCCGACCTCGAAAGCCCGGACTGGGCTCGGCTTGGCGGGGTCGGACTCAGTTCGCGTAGCGCACGTGCAGGCCGTTCGTCATGCCATAGGCCTGGCTCGCGCCAGCGTCGCGGAAGAAGGCCTGGTAGTTCCTCGACTGGCCGCCCAAGCCGGCGAGCGACACCGGCAGCGTCGCTCCGCCCGTGGCGTCGAGCATGGCGCGCCCGACGATCGCTTGCCCGGCTCCCAGATACAGCGTGCCGCCGTTGAAGGCGATGCTCGCCGAGCTGGTGCTCGACTTGACGACCACCTGCGAATTGGGAACCGCGCCCTCGACGCGCAACGCGAAGCCTGTACCCGAGGCACGCGCTTCGCCGATTCCGGAGAGGCGCGGACGCGCACCCAAGGACGTGGTCTTGCCCACGCCGTAGTCGATCGGCGGCAACGCCGACGCCGCGCCGAGTTGGATCGAGGCGCTGTCGAGCAGCGACGGCGCGGAGCGGCCGTGAAGGACCCACTGGTTGTAGGCCGTCGCGCCCGTGCTGTCCGTCGTGTTCGTGTCGCGCAGGAACTCGATGTACTCCTTGGTGGTCGTCTGGTGGCGCAGGAGCACTTCGGCGCGCGCGGCGCCGGCGGGGATGGCGTAGCTGGTCTCGTCCCAGTACTGCTCTTCGGCGTAGGTCGCGCCCACGGGCGAAGCTTGGCCGGAGGCGAACCCGCTGTTCGTGAAGCCGCGCGGCGGGATGCGGTTGTCCTTCAGCCAGCTGTTCACCAGCACGAAGTTGAACGACTTGCCGACCGGTCGGCCGGTGGCGGCGGCTTGCGTGGCGTCGAGGCCCAGCTCGCCTTCGTAGATCTTGGCCCCGGTGGTGTCGAGCACCGCCGTGGCGGGGTCGTAGCCGCCGATCTCGGAGAGCAGGTTGTCGGAGCCGTCGAACCAACGCACCGTCAACCAGATGCGTCGACCCTCCGAGTACCCGGTGGGCAACTTGTGTCCAGTTTGATTGACAACACGCACGCGCAATTGTCCGGCGTCCACCGAAACTTGCATGTCGGAGGCGCGGTCGTGCATCTCGGCCGTGCGTTGCAGCGCCTTGGTGACGGAGTTGTCCGTCAAGCCCGTCTCGTTGTCGGGCCACAGGGCGCGCACCGCCAACAAGACCCAGTTGTTGCTGCCGTTGAAGTTGTGCAGCGGCAGGTCGCTGCGCACGGGCTGGCCGAAGATCGGCGCGCAGCCTTGGCCCGTCGTGTCGGGCATGTGGCAGTCCTGGCAGCTCTGCACCTCGAACTTGTTGCCGCCGAATCGGCCGGTGGGGTGCGTGGCGTCGCGGGTGTCGACGGGCAGGCGCGCGTATTGGGACGCGAACCACTCCTCGTAGGTGCGCTCGACCGGGAACAAGTCGCGCTTGTCCTGGCTCGGCGCGCGCTGGTTGAGCGTGTTGAGCTGGTAGGTGCCGTCAGGTTGCTTGGAAAGCGTCGGGTTCGACAGATCGTGGCAGCTGGCGCACATCAGCGATTCCCGGTGGAACGGGCTCTCGCGCCAGTCGTGGTAGAAGAAGTTGGGACCCAGGTCGTAGGGTCCGCGACGCACATCCTGCGGGTCGATGACGAGTTGCGCGTTGTTGGGAGTGACCGGCAACTCGGGCGTGTACAAGAGCACGCGCTCGTCGATGTCCGGGTTCTCGGCGGAGCGGAACGGGTCGACCATGCGGTGGCAGACATGGCAGGTCACGCCGTCGAAGTCGCCCAACCCGTTGTTGAGCGCGCTGCCGTCCGGTGGCGTGCTGCGGCCGTCGAGCCAGGCGCCGGGTGCGTGGCAGCGCAGGCAGTACTCGCCTGAACCGGCGGCGTCTTGGTTGGCGATCGCCAGCGCAGCATGGAAGATCGGGTCGCGCGCCGATTGCGCCTTCATGGAGGCCGCCCAGCGTTCGTACGGCTCTTGGTCGGGGTCGTAGCCCGAGTGGCAACCCGTGCAGTTGATGGAAGCGTAAATCGGCGTCAGCAGCCGGTTGGGTTGCGTGCCAGGCGCGTGGAAGTCCTCGATGGTCGTCGGGACGGGGCCTTGGGCGAGAGCCGGCAGGGCCAGCAGGAGGACTGCGAGCAGGATGTGCATGGCGTGGGGGACGGCGAAACGGACCAAGGGTCGAGACTCGGCGGGCGACGCCTTGGTTCCACGGTTCCGCGCTCAAGTCTCAGCCGAGAGGTCGAAACCGTCAAGGCGGATTGAAGACCTTCTCGGCTTGAGCGTCAACGCGTTCCGTGGTCGGAAGGAAAAGCACAGCGCCCTGCCACGCTCGACTGCTCCCGAGCGTCAGGT
>Ga0172376_10002843_pt1 | contig 20888 bp, 4 predicted proteins | sample Lak35m_FD_121114 | JGI IMG/M metagenome (GOLD analysis project Ga0172376, IMG submission 121114) | Freshwater microbial communities from Kabuno Bay, South-Kivu, Congo - kab_092012_35m | ecosystem: Environmental > Aquatic > Freshwater > Lake | place: Democratic Republic of the Congo: South-Kivu... | reverse complement strand
CATGAGCATCTGGGCGACCCGTGGCCGGATCGCAGCCTGGCCGCATTGGAGCGGACGCTGGAGCTGTGGCTGGGCCCGCAGCTGCTGGGGCTGCGCAGCCTGCAGGAGCTGGCGGGCAAGGATCTGGAAACCGCCCTCTGGGGGGAGCTGGCCTGGCCGCTGCGACAGGAGTTGGAGCGGCTGTTGCCCCAGCGCCTCAATGTGCCCTCCGGCCGGGCGGTGCGGCTCGACTACGCCAGCGGCGAGCCGGTGCTGGCGGTGAAGCTGCAGGAACTGTTCGGCTGCCCGGGCCTGCCGCCGCTGCTCGATGGCCGCCTGCCGATCAGCGTGCAGCTGCTGTCGCCGGCGGGGCGGCCGGCGGCGATCACCCGCGATCTGGCCGGCTTCTGGCGGCAGGGCTACGCCGAGGTGCGGCGCGAGCTGCGCGGCCGCTATCCACGCCATCCCTGGCCGGAAGATCCCAGCCGGGCCGAGGCCACGGCCCTCAGCCAGGCGGCCCTGGCCCGTCGCGCCGCCCGCAGCGGCTCCAGCTGAGCCGGCGGGGCTTCACGCCTCACCTGCCTCCGGGAGCGCAGGCGCGCCGCCAGCGGCGGGCCGATCCCACCCTGCGGGCCGATGGCACCGCATCCGGCGCTGACGCCGGCAGGGGCGGCAGCGTGATCGCAGTACAGAGCAGCGCGGAGGCTGCACAGGACACGGTGGGCAGCGGAGCGGCAAAAGATTGACAACAATTTGCCGCGGCCGCGGCCGTGGGCGCAGGGGAGCGCAGGCGGGGTGGCCGGATCCGGCTGCAGCACGGAGCCGAGCTGCGACGAAGCCCCTTAGAGTGTGCTGATAAGAATAGGTAAATCGAATGAACAGCCCCATGACCAGCGCAACCCCGCTGCAGCAGCTGCCCACCCTGCTGGCCTACGACGAGCAGCTGGACGAGGTCGAACTGCTGCTGGCGGGGCTCGAGCGTGATGTGCTGCCGGTTCCGGTGGCGCGCCAGGCCGATGCCATCGCCACGATCACCGCGGCCCTGGCCGCGAGCGGGGCGCGGCGGCTGATCCTGCTCGGCCACGGCGCCCCGGGGCGGCTGCAGCTGGGATCACGGCCGCTCTGCCGCGCCCTGATCGAAGCGGAGCAGCAGGCGATCGCCGCCTGGGGGCTGCAGGCCCTCGACCTCTATGCCTGCCATGTGGGCGCCGATCGGCAGATGCTGCTGCGGCTGCAGCAGGCGGCGGGCTGCCCGCTGGCGGCCAGCGACGGGCCGGTGGGCCATCGCCAGCTGCAGGGCAGCTGGGAGCTGAAGGTACGGCTGGGGGAGAGCGAAGCGGCCGCCAATCGCATCATTCCGTTCAGCCGCCAGGCCCGCCAAAGCTGGGCCCACACGCTGACCACCCGCTACGTGGGCGGCGGCTATGTCGGCAATATCTTCACAGTGCCCAATTATTCTTCGATCTGGGATGCCGTCGCGGCATCTTCTGCAGGCGATGATCTGATCATCGCCTCGGGCATCTACAACGAGCCATACTATGGCAGCAGCGTCAATGTCAGTGGCAGCCTGATCACGATCAGCAACAGCTCACCAGGAGCCTACTACATCTCACAGTTATCTCAATACTGGAGCGGCAGCATCAGCCTCGCCAGCGTCACCCAGCTGAGCGGTACGGCCTCGGACATCACGGCCGTATTCACGGATGGATCGATCAGCGGCCTGAACAATCCCCTGCTCACGGTGACTGACTCGTGGCTCGCCGCCGCCACCATCTTGGATCTGGATACCAGAACCAATCAGTTGATCAGCTTCGCTGCCAGCTCGATGAGTGGCAGCGCCAGTGAAATCACCGGTGTGTACGGGGCCATCAGCAGCGGATCGATCAGCGGATTGGCCAATGCCGTCCCCACGATCACCGATGCCACGATCGATGCCTCCCAGATCATTGCGATCGATCTGCTCACAACCCTTGTTCCCGTCTTCACGGCCAGCACGATCACGGGTTCATTGAGTGATATCTATTCCGCCTATTTCCTCCACACGATTGGCCTCTTCAGCGGCCTGGGCAACGAATGGGTCACGATCAGCGGGGTGATCACGGCCGCCCAAGCGCAGCAGATTGCCGAATTCACCACCGGTGCCGTCACGGCCACGATCAGCCCCGACAGCGCAGCAGCACTGCTGGCGGCGATCACGGAGAGTGGCAACTATTTCAGCCTCAGCCTCACCGATACAACGCTTACTGCCAGCAACCTGATCGCCCTCAACAACCTCACCATCGCGCCGGTTGATGCCGGCTCGGTGACCGCCGTCAGCGGCAGCATCGCCGATCTGCTCAGTGTCTATGGCAATGCCGGGATCATTAATCTCGGCAAGGAAACGGTCACCGTCACCAACACCACAGCCACGGCTGCCAATCTCAAGAGTCTGCTCAATCTGCTGCCAGGCGGCAGCATCGTCGCCTCGGCGCTGACGACAATCAGTGGCAATGTGGCCGATCTGGCCTTTGTCATCACCTCCAGCCGCATCACCAGATCGCCAGCCATTGCCGTCACCATCGATAGCGGCACCAGTGCCACGGCGGTGAATCTCAATACCATTGATGCCAACACAACCGGGATCATAACCGCCACCTCAATCAGCAGCATCACCGGCAGCGCCGCGCAGGTGGCGCTGGCGCTCAGCTCCACGGGCATCACCAGATCCGCCGCCGTCAGTGTGACGCTCGATGCTGGCACCGCCCAAGCGAGCGATCTCAGCAGCATCGACAGCAGAACCACAGCCACCATCAATGCCGCAGCGCTGACCACGGTTTCCGGCAGCGCTGTTGATCTCTTTGCGGTCTATAGCTCAACCGGCTTCTCGGGGCTCGGCAATGAACCGCTCCTGCTTACGGATACCAGCGCTGATGCCTCCTTGCTGAATGCCCTCAGGCTGAAGAACAGTGGCATCATCAATGCCGGCTCCCTCACCCAGTTGGTGGGCTCAGCGATGGATTGCAACCTGCTCTACGTATTGAATGCGGCGGGAGCGATCAGCGGATTGGGCAACGAAGACATCCAGATCAGCGGCACACTAAGCGTAGCCGAAGCCAACAATCTCGATAATTACACCAGTGGCGTGATCACCGCCACGATCGCACCGAGCAGCATCGCCGATCTGCTGAGCCTCAACGGCAGCAACAATGCTTACACATTGACAATCAGCGACAGCACTGCCAGTGCACTGTCGCTGTTTACGCTCGATACCAAAACAACCGTCCCGATCAATGCCACAGCGATCATTTCGCTTACGGGCTCCCCGGCTACCATCGCCGCTGTGCTCAATGCCAGTGGAATTGACACCTCCGACAGCGTCGGGGCCATCGTCGATGGGGGCAGCGTCAATGCCGGCGATCTGAGCCTGATCGCAGGGGCCACCAGCGGCACGATCAACGCCCTGGCCGTCACCACGCTCACCGGCACCGCAGCGGCGATCGCCTCTGCCCTCAGCACCACCAGCATTCTGACAGCGGCCGGTGTCGGTATCTCGATCGCGGCCGGAAGCGCCGATGCGAGCGATCTCAGCACCATCGCCAGCGAAACCGGTGGGGTGGTCAATGCCACCGCAATCACCACGCTCACCGGCTCGGCGGCAGCGATTGTCACGCTGCTGAACACGCCCACGGTCAGCTTGGCGGCCGGCCTGATCGTGCAGCTCTCGGCCGGCAGTGCCAATGCGGCGGATCTCAATACTATCGACAGCAAAGTCAGCAGCGAAGTCAATGCCACGGCGCTGACCACACTCACCGGTACCGCCGCAGCAATTGCCACCGCGATCAGCGCCAGCACCATTGCCACGGCCGCCAATGTTGCGGTGCAGGTGAACAGCGGCACCGCCACGGTAACCCAGGCCAACACGATCGACGCCCAGACCGGTGGGGTGGTCACCGCCAGCATCAGCGATGGCGACATGGGCAGCCTCGCCAGCCTCACCGGCACGGGCAATGCCTACAGCATCACGATCACGGATACGGCGGCAGATGCAGCTGCCTTGAATGGTCTTGACGAAAAAACAACGGTCGCTATCAATGCCAAATCACTCACAAGCCTGACGGGTACTGCGGCTGCGATCGCCAGCGCCATGAGCACGAAAGGCATTGGCCTGGTTGATAATGTTGCGGTCAATGTAACGAGTGGTACGGCTACGGTCAGTCAGGCCAATACGATCGATGCCGCCACAACCGGAGTCGTCACCGCCACCCTGGCCGCCGGCGACATGGCCAGCCTGGCGACCCTCAGCGGCAGCGACAACGCCTACAGCATCACCATCACCGATACGTCGCTGGAGGCCGCTGCCCTCAATAGCCTGAATGGCAAGACCAGTATCGATATCAATATCGCCGCAGTCACAACGCTCATCGGCACGCTCACCAACCTCAAGATCGTCTACGAAGGTACCGGCATCCAAGCCGGCAACCTGGGCAATGAGGCCCTGAAGCTCTCCGATACCAGCCTGACCGCCGCCAATCTGGCCGTACTGAATGCCCTCAATCTCAGCACAAGCGGCAACATTGATGCCGCTGCTCTGAAGTCGATTGCAGGGCCGCTTGCCGATGTTGTCACTACCTATGGCGGTGGCATCATAAATCTTGATAACACAGCCATCACCATTAACGACACCAGTTTCGACGACGCCAATCTTGCCAGTATTGAAGGCATCAATGGCAATACCAGTGGCACTATCAATCTCTCTGCGCTGACCTCCCTGACGGGCTCCATCGCCAATCTGCTCACTCTGTACTCGGCCTCTGGCTACAGTGGTCTGGGCAATGAAGCTATCGCAATTATCGATACAACTGCAACAACTGCAAATCTCAATGGCCTGGATAAGCGGACCACAGGAGTCATCGATGCCTCCAGCCTGGCCAGCATCACGGGCAGCCTGACGGAGGCGCTCAGCGCCTATGGATCAACGGGATTCAGCGGTCTTGGCGATGAGCTGGTGACGATCACAGACGCCAGTGTTACGGCAGCCAATCTCAATAGCCTCGACACGCGCACCACAGCCACGATCACGGCAACACCGACGGAGATCACGGGAACCCTGGCGGCTGTGACCAGTGCCTACACCAGCAGTGGCATCAGCCTGGTGGGCAAGGAAGCTGTGGTGCTGAGCGATGCCAGCGTCAATGCCGGCGGCCTGAACACACTGAGCACTACCTATACCACGGGGACTATCAATGCCAGTTCAGTCACCAGCATCACGGGATCGCTCGTTGAACTGAACACGCTGTATGCCGATACATCCATCACTGGCCTGGGCAATGAATCGCTGTCGCTCAGCGACACGATCACGGTTACAGCCGCCGCCCTGAATACGCTCAATGACCGTACAGTTGGTGTAGTCAACATGGGCTCCATTCCGTCCGTGTCGGGCAGCATGGCAGAGCTGCTGATCACCTACAACGCCACCGGTTTCAATGGTCGTGGTGATGAAGAGCTGCTGCTGGGCTCCGGGAACATCACCGCGGTAGACATCAACACGCTCGATGCCAAAACCAGCGGCCGCGTGATGGCCACCAATGTGGGCAGCGTCACCGGCAGCATGGCGAATCTGCTCACGGCCTATGGCTCCACTGGAATCACAGGCCTGGGGCTGAAAGCGGCCACCCTGACCGATAGCAACGTCAGTGCGGCCAACCTCAACAGTCTGAATGGGAGGACGACAGCGGCAATCGATGCTGGCTCGCTTACCAGCATCAGTGGTATCAGCACGGATCTGATCACAGCCTACAACGCCGCTACAGCCGGGGAGATCAAGAACCTGGGCAATGAAACGCTGACCCTCTCCGATGCGGCCATCACCGCCGCCAGCCTCAGCAGCCTCAATTCCCTGACCCTGGGCCTGGTCAATGCCGCTTCGCTCACCAAAGTGAGTGGCGATCTGGCCACCCTGGCCAGTGTTTATCTCGCCAATGATGGCCTGCAGATCTCCGGTCTTGGCAATGAAACGATTGTGCTTACGGATACGACAACCCTGACGGCGCTGGCCCTGAACAGCCTCAAGGGCAAAACATCAGGCACTCTCGATATCACCACAGTTCCCAGCATCTCCGGTAATCTTGCTGATCTGCTGATTACCTATAACGCCGCTGGCTACACCGGGCGGGGTAATGAGGCCATCCTGCTGGGGGCGACAACAGTCAGTACCAGTGATCTCAACAGCCTCGACAGCAGAACCACAGGCAGCATCAATGCCGCAGCAATCACCTCTGTGGAAGGCAGCATCACAGACCTGCTGAAAGCCTATGCCTCCACTGGCATCACCGGACTCGGCAGCCGGCCGGCGATTCTGACAGACAGCCTGGTGACCGCCACCAATCTCAACAAGCTTGATCTATTGAGCACCGGCAGCATCGATGCCACCAGCGTGACCACGATCACCGGCAAGATCGCCGAGCTCAGCCCCACCTACTCTTCCAGCGGTATCACCAATCTGAGCGACAAAACAATTGTCATTACTGATACAACCCTTACAGCGGCGGGCGTCACCAGCTTGAACTCGCTCAATCAGAATATGCTGACCAGCGGCCTTATCGTGGCTGATTCGATAGCCAGCCTCAGCGGCAGCCTGGCAACGCTGAATGCCATCTATGCCGCCAATGACGGCACCCAGATTTCCGGGCTTGGCAACGAGGCGATCAGCCTCAGCGATGCGGCAAGCGTACTGGCTTCTGATCTGAACACGCTGGACAACAAAACCACGGGCATCATCTCAATTACTTCCATCCCCGCCGTCAGCGGATTGATCAGCGATGTTCTGCTTGCCTTTGGCAGCAAAGGCTTCAGTGGTCGCAGCAAACAAGCGGTGGTGCTCACAGATGTGAATGCAACTGCTGAAGACCTGAATCAGCTTGATACCCTGACTACAGGCATCGTCAATGCCTCCAGTGTGACCAAAGTCAGCGGCAGCCTGGCAAATCTGATTCTCACCTACAAGGCAACCGGCATCTCCGGGCTTGGCAATGAAACGATTGAGCTGACCAACAGCACAGCGGTAGCCCTGGATGTCAGCCCACTGCAGTCGGCGATGGTAAATAAAGCCAGCAACAATGCCAGCTACCGCATCAATTATCTCGGCGGCAACCTCAACGACACAGCAACGGGCTATGCCCTCGACGATGTTCTCAGTGGTGGAATTGGCAACGACACCCTCAACGGAGCCGGCGGCGCTGATACATTGATTGGTGGCGCTGGCAAAGATACGCTCACAGGCGGAACGACCGGCGGTGGCGATACTTTTGTGTTCAGTGCCTTGAATCAATCGTTGCTCAGTGGCTTTGATGTGATCACAGACTTCCAGATCGGCACCGATTTTCTCGATGGTCCCGTGGCGGTGAGCGCTGCCGATGTCAAGAGGCCCGGTTCGGTTACGGCGCTCACGGAAAAGGCGATTGCCACCCTGCTGACAGCGGCCAACCTGCCGGCCAATGGCGCCGCCATTTTCAGCTTTGGCTCGGCTCCGACACGCACCTTCGTGGTGCTCAATGATGCGGTGGCCGGCTATCGAGCCAGCTCCGATGCGCTGATCGAGATCACGGGCTACAGCGGCAGCCTCAGCAGCCTGGCTGTGGTCTGATCCGTGGTCTGAGCCGGGTACAAAGCCGCGCCGATTCCCCTATCCATGCCGGCCGGCAGCCCTGCCCGGCCAGCCCCGCTCCGGCAGCTCGGCGCTGGCAGCTCGGCGCTGGCACAGCCCCAGGGTCCCAGTGGGCCTTGTGCTGCCGCCGGCAGGCGGCCCCTGGGGGGAGCGAGGTGGGCCCAGCGCCCCGCCGGGTTGCAACCCGGCTGCAGATGGCGCCGCTACCCAACATTTGCGGCTGCACTGATAACCTCCGGCCAACGGATCCTTCTCTGCACCCATGGCGTCATCCGCCGTCCGCCGTGGCCTTCGGCCCGCAGGCCGCCCGGGACTGTTGTCGCTGCTGGGTTGCAGCGGCCTGCTGCTCAGCGCCGCCGGCCAGCTCGGCAGCGCCCGGGCGGGCGAGATCCAGGCCACGGCCGGGGCCCTGGGGCTGGCTACGCAGCTGAACGGCATCCCGGGCGGCAGCTGCAGCCAGGGCAACTGCGCCATCAGCGGTGGCACCGCCGCCGGCGGCAACCTGTTCCATCGCTTCTCCAGCTTCGACAGCCGCGGTGCCATCACCGGGGTGACGATCGACGCCCAGGGATTCCGCCATGTGGTGCTGGGGGTGATCGATCCGCGAGGCACCTTCCTCGACAAACCGCTGCAGCTCAGCGGTGGCGCCGACCTGATCTGGCTATCGCCCGGTGGCATCCAGCTCAGCGGCGCCTACGGCTTCCGCGGTATGGCCCAGCTCAGCCTCAGCACCGCCAGCGGCCTGCAGCTGGGGGAGGGCCGCTTCGATGTGCTGCGCACCACGGCCGGTCTGGCCGCCGGCCTCAGCGGCAGCCCGCTCGCCGCTGGCGCCGGTCTGTTCACTGATCCGGCCGGCCTGCAGGCCCTCGGCCGCAGCCGCAACGGCGATCTCAGCCTCGCCGGCGGCCTGCTCACGGTCGACGGCAACCTGCTGCTCGATGCCCAGGCGGGTGGCGTGCAGCTGCAGACGGCCCAGATCCAGGCCGCCTCGATCACCGTGCAGGGCCAGAACGTAGCCCAGAACGCCAGCCTGACCGCGGTGGGCAGCGCCGCCCGCGTTGCACTCAGCGCCGCCGGCAACCTGCTGTCCAGCGCAGCGATCCGCGCCATCCACACCGCTGGCGACAGCGCCGGCAACAGTGGCGCCGGCAACAGTGGTGGCAGCAGCGGCGCTGGCAGCAGTGGCGATAACGGCGGCCCTAGCAGTGGCATCGGCAACGGCAGTGCCAGCGGCAGCAGCAACGGCAGCAACAGCAGTGGCATTGGCAGCAGCGCCAGCGGCAGCGGCAGTGCCAGTGCCAGCGCCAGCAGCAACGGCAGCAGCAATGGCAGTGATAGTGATAGTGGCAATCGTGGTGGCGCGATCGTGCTGCGCGCCGGCGGCAACCTGATCCAGACCGAGACATCCCAGCTGCAGGCCGCAGGCCAGGCCGGCGGCGGCAGCATCGTCGTGCAGGCCGGGGCTCAGCTGTTCAGCTCCGGTCGCTACGACGCCAGCGGGCTCGCGGCCAGCGCCCGCGGCGGTGAGATCGAGCTCAGCGGCCCCTCCCTGCTGCTGCGCTCCGCCCGGGCCGAGGCGACGGGCGGCGCCGGCGGCGGTGCCGTGCGCATCGGCGCCGGCTGGCAGGGGGCAGCCCTGCAGCACGGCGGCAGCCGTGCCCTCAACATCGATATCAATGCCGGCACCACGCTGACGGCCGATGCCCAGGGGCAGGGCCACGGCGGCGAGGTGGTGGTCTGGTCGGATGGGCAGGCACGCTTTGCCGGCAGCGCCTCGGCCCGGGGCGGGGCCGGCGGTGGTGATGGCGGCGCGATCGAGGTGTCCGGCAAGGGCACACTGCAGTTCTCGGGGCGGGCTGATGCCGGCGCCACGGCCGGCCGGGCGGGTCGCCTGCTGCTCGATCCCCAGACCCTGATCATCGACGCCCAGGCCCCCGCCAGCGGCACCGCCTACAGCGCAGTCACCCTGGCCGATCCCAATCCCGGCAGCCTGCAGGGCTTCGCCAGCACCGTCGCCGTGCTGGCCAACGGCGACATCGTCGCCACCGATCCCGACGATGACCTGCTCGCCCCCCGCGGCGGGGCTGTCTATCAGTTCCGGCCCGATGGCGCCCTGGTCGCCAGCCTCTATGGCCAGAGCGCTTTCGATCAGGTCGGTCGCGATGGCATCACCCTGCTGAGCCAGGGCAACTACGTGGTCAGCAGCTCCAGCTGGAACCTGCCCGGCGGCGCCGCCGCCGTGGGTGCCGCCACCTGGCGCAGCGCCGATTCCCGCGACAGCGTGGCGGTGAGCCCAGCCAATTCCCTGGTGGGCAGCAGCGCCGGCGACAACGTATCCAGCGGTGGCATCCGGGCGCTGGCCCAGGGCCATTACGTGGTCATCAGCCCTCTCTGGGATCTGCGCGACAGCAACGGTGGCCTCAGCGCCGCCGATGCCGGTGCCGTCACCTGGGGCAACGGCAGCAGCGGCACCGGCATCGGGGCCGTCAACTCCGCCAATTCCCGCACCGGATCCACAGCCCAGGATGCGGTCGGCAGCGGTGGGGTGACCGCCCTGAGCGATGGCCATTACGTGATCGCCAGCCCGGAGTGGAATCTCACCGACAGCAGCGGCAATCTGCTGGCGGCCAGAACGGGCGCCGCCACCTGGGCCACCGGCTCGACCGGCAGCAGCGGCCCGATCGCAGCCAGCAATTCCCTGATCGGCGGGCACAGCAACGATCGCGCCGCCTCCGGCGGGGTGATCGACCTGGGCAACAGCAACTACGTGGTGCTCAGCCCGGAGTGGAACCTGCTCGATCCGGCCCTCTCCCCGCAGCTGGTTGCCGCCGTCGGTGCGGCCACGCTGGCGCCGGGCGCAGCACCCTATGCGGCCACGATCAGCGGCGCCAACTCGCTCATCGGCAGCCGCAGCGACGATCGGGTCGGCAGCCTGGCTGTGGCCCTGACCAGCGCTGACTTCGTCGTCGGCAGCCCCCTCTGGGATGGCTTCGATGCGCTCAACAACCCGATCAGCGATGCAGGGGCCGCCACCTTCTCCTCAGGCCGGATCGGATCGGCCACGCTCGGGCCCGTCACCAGCAGCAATTCCCTGGTCGGATTCAGTGCCGGTGATCTGGTCGCCAGTGGTGGCCTGATCGCCCTGCGCGACGGCGGTTATGTGGTCAGCAGCCCCAACTGGAATCGCAACGAGGGATCGATCGCCCCCCTGATACCCCAGGCCGGGGCTGCCAGCTTCGCGCCGGCGGGCCAGGGCCTGCAGGGGGGAATCCAGGCCGGCAACTCGCTGATCGGTGGCCGGGCGGGGGATCGCATCTCCTCCGGTGGGGTGGTTGCCCTCAACCCCGGCGGTTACGTGGTATCGAGCCCGCTGTGGGATCGATTCGATCCCCAGGGCAATCTGCTGGCGATCGATGCCGGTGCCGCCAGCCATGGCGATGGCACGACAGGGGTGGTTGGCCTGGTGGATCCCTTCCGCCACTCCCTGGTGGGCAGCCTCGACAACGACCTCGTCTCCAGCGGCGGCATCACCGCCCTCCGCAGCGGCGGGCGTTATGTCGTCTCCAGCCCCGCCTGGAACCTGGCCGCTGCAGCGGGCGGACCGCTGCTCAACGCAGCCGGTGCCGCCACCTGGGTCGATCCGAACGCCAGCCCAGCGCCGCAGCTGCCCTATGTGGTCAGCCCGCAGAACTCGCTGGTGGGCAGCGGCAGTGGCAACGCCATCGCCAGCGGTGGGGTGGTGGCGCTCCGCGATGGCAACTATGTGGTCGCCAGTCCTCTGTTCGATCTCAACGATCCGGCGGGTCAGCGCCAGGATGTGGGTGCCGCCACCTGGGGCAACGGTGCCGTCGGCAGCAGCGGTTTCGTCAGCGCCACCAACTCGCTGATCGGCAGCAGCCCCAACGATGCCGTCTCCTCCGGCGGGATCTTCTCGCTCAGCAAGGGGTTGTTCCTGGTCTCCAGCCCCAACTGGGACCTGCCCGCCACCCAGGCCGCGGCAGCGGTGCCGGATGCGGGGGCGGCCAGCGTCGGCAATGCCTCTCTGACCGGTCCGGTCGCGCTCCACAATTCACTCACCGGTCGCAGCAGCGGCGAGCGCTACAGCAGCGCCACCACCGGGGAACCCGCCGTGATCAGCAGCGGCGATGGCTTCCTGATCAACACCAGCACCGCCAGCACCACCAACAGCTCAACCGGCTCGCCCGGTCGCAGTGGCCTGCTGCAGCTGGGCCGCGCCTATCCCTACAGCCCCAGCGAGCCGCTGCTGGCCGGCTTCGGCCCCGGCGTCGGGCGGATCAATGCCGGCGACTACGGCGCTGCAGCGATCACGATCAGCCCCCAGACCATCGCCGCCATCGCCGCCAGCGGTACGCCGGTGTTCCTGCAGGCCAGCGGTGATCTGTTGCTCAATCCGGGCGCCACGATCGATCTGGCCAGCAGCTCGATCCCACCCGGCAGCCTCACCCTGGAGGCGGGGCGCACCCTCCGCCTCGATGCCAGCATCTTCAGCCGCGGCTCCGACCTGCGGCTGCGGGCCAACCAGATCGCAGCCAGCAGCTCCGGCGATCGCCCGGCCGGTGCGGGCGAGCTGCTGGTGCAACCGGGCGTGCAGCTGGATGCCCGCGGCAGCGGTGGCGACGGCCAGCTCGAGCTCACGGTGGGCCCTCCCCGCACCGATGGCAGCCAGCCCGCCGGCGCCCTGCGCCTCCAGGGCGCCACCTTGCAGGCGGCGGACATCCGGCTGACGGGCAGCCTGGCGGTGCAGATCGATGCCAGCCAGCTGAACGCCCGCCAGAGCCTGACGATCAGCAACACACCCGGCAATGCCGAGGTCGCCACGGGCACTGCCGGGGTCAGCATCAGCGCCAGCCGACTGGTGGCGGATTCGCTGCTGGCGATCGGTGCAGCCGCAGCCCGCAGCAGCGATACCGCCGGTTCCGCCGTCGGGGTGCGCATCAGCGACGGCAGTGAACTGCAGCTGCTGGGGCCAGCGGCAACCCTCAGCATCGAGGGCAAGGGCGGCCGCGGCATGAATGCCACCGGGATCGAGATCCTCGGCAGCAGCCTGCGGCTGGCCGCCGCCAACAGCGCCAGCAGCCGCATCGGCCTCAGCGGCCTCGGGGGGCAGGCCGGCAGCGACAGCAGCTTCCTGGCCGGGATCCTGCTGGGACAGGGCACCCTGCTGGAGAGTGGCGCCGGATCGATCAACCTCAGCGGCAAGGGCGGCGGCGGCAGCGGTTCCCCTCCCGACAGCAGCCGCTCCTTTCACGGCGGCATCCAGCTGGCGGATGCAGTGCTCCGCAGCGATTCCGGCGACATCCTGATCACCGCCCGCGGCGGCTGGGCCAACCAGGGCCGCGTCGATGGTCTGCAGCTGCTGGCCGCCTCCGGTCCCACCCCCACCCAGATCAGCAGCGGCAGCGGCAGCATCACGATCGATGCCGTCGCCGGTGCCAGCGACAGCGGCTCCGGCAGCGGCGCCCGCCTCGGGGAAGCCCCCGGCGGTGGCGGCAGTATTGGCGGTGGTGGTGGTGGAGCCCGGCTGCAGACCAGCGGCGGCGGCGCGATCAGGATCAGCGCTGCGGGCAACCAGCTGGCGAGCGCCACCGGCTCGGGCAACGTCGGCCTGCTGCTGAGCGATCAGGCCAGCATCTTCGGCAGCGGTGCGATCGAGCTGCTCGGCAGCGGCGGTTTCGGGGTGAACGACAACCACGGCATCACCGCCGCCGCCGGCAGCCAGATCCGCTCCCAGGCCTCCGGCGCGGCAACCACCGCCGATCCGCTGTGGCTCAGGGGCCTGCGCGGCAGTGCCAGCGGCAGCAACAACCACGGCCTCCAGCTGCTGGGCGCGATCAGCCGTGAGGCCAGCAGCAGCGATCCGGCCAACCCGGACCTGCTGCTGGAGGGCCTTGGCGCCAGCCCGAGCGGCGGGACCGGCTTCGCGGGCGACAGCCACAACTTCGGTGTATTCCTCGGCGGCACGATCAGCAGCAGCGCCGCCAGCAGCAGCGTGCTGATCCGCGGTGAGGCCGACGGGCTGGGCAGCAGCAGCGCCGCGGCCGGCGGCAACACCGGCGTCTGGATCGATCGCACGGCATCGCTGCGCATCGGGGCGATCCCCACGGCCGGCGCCACGGCGGAGCCGCAGGCGCTGCTGGCGATCACCGCCAGCGGCTCCCCGCGCAGCGGCGGCCAGGACAACCGTGGCCTGCATCTGGCCGGCAGCCTCAGCGTTGCCGGTGGGTTGCAGATCCGGGCCACCGGCGGCAGCGGTCGCGACGGCAATCGAGGCTTCCAGCAGGCCGCCGGCTCGACGATCGAGCTGCTCGGCCATCTGCCGACCACAGGCGGCTACAGCGGCCTGGCGCTCGACATCGATGCCAGCAGCGGCCAGACCAGCGGCAATGGCAACCAGGCGCTGCTGCTGCAGGGGCAGACCGACATCCGCAGCACCCGGGCGAGCCTGATCCAGGGCAGGGTGACCGACGGCGGCCAGAACGACAACAGCGGTATCGAGCTCTCCGCCGAGGGGCTGATCGCACCGGCGATCAGCAGCTGGGGCCTGCTGAGCCTGCGTGGCTTCGGCAGCGGCCAGGGCGCCAGCAACCACGGCCTGCTCAGCTCGGCCGCAATCACCAGCGTCGGCCTGGCGATCGAGGCCAGCGGTGGTGGTGGCACGGATTCCAACAGCGGCATCGTCGCCTTTCAGCTCGATCCGCTGCCCAGCGCTCCCCTCTGGCAGATCAGCACTCCAGCCGGGGCCGAGGCCCTCACCCTGCTCGGTCGCGGCGCCGGGTCCGGCAACGACAACATCGGGGTGGGGCTGGCGGCTGCCGTGCAGGTCAGCGGTGGCGGTCGCACCAGCATCAGCGGCAGCGGCGGCCCCGGCGTGGCGGGCAACAGCGGCGTGATCCTCGCCGACCCCCTCACCGGTCTGAGTTCAAAACCGTTGCTGCGGGGCTTCCGCAGCGATGGCCCGATCCGCATCGACGGTTCCCGTGGTGATGCCAGCGGCAGCGGCAACCTGGGCGTGGCGATCCGCACGCCGCTGAGCAGCAGCGCCCCGGCCGGCGCCGGTACGGCCAGCCTCTCGGTGAGCGGCGGCGATGGTGCCACAGCCCCCGGCCGCACCCCCACCAACGACAACGTGGGCCTGCGGATCGAGACCGGTGGATCGGTGAGCGCCACTGCGAACTCGGCGGCCATTGAGCTGACCGGGGTGGGCCGCGGCTCCGGATCCGGCAACCACGGCATCGTGGCCTCCGGGGAGGGCCTCGACAGCAGCGGCCAGCCGATCCCGATCTGGGCGGTGGAGAGCGGCGGCAGCGGCTCCCTGGTCCGCCTCAACGGCAGCGCCGCGGCAACGGGCGCCGACCAGGCCGTGCTGCTGCAGGGCACGGCCCTGGCGGCCAGCGGCGGCAGCGCCGTCACGATCCAGAGCAGCGGGGCAGCGATCACCCTGCCGGCCGGGCGGATCCGGATCGACCATCCCGGAACCCTGCAGATCAGCGGCGCCCCGTTCCGCTGGCTGGGCGGCACCCTGGCGGGGGATGGCAGCATCACCAGCGCTGAGGGGGTGCTGCTGCCGGGAGGTGGCGAGCGCTGGCTGGCGGGACCGAACCTGACCCTGAACAACGCCACGCTGGAGGCGGGGCTGCTGCGGCTGGCCTCGGGTCGGCTGGATCTGAGCGGCAGCTTCGCCAGCCTGGCGGGCAGTGCCCTGCAGGTGGATGGCGGCGCCGAGCTCACGTCGGTGGCCAGCGCCAACGTCGCCGGCCGCTTCGATGTCGCCCGTGGCGGACGGGTGACGATCCGCGGCGGTGACTTCGGGCTCTACGGCAGCGGCAGCGATACCGGTGCCCTGTACCGGGTGGAGGCCGGCGCCACGGGCGGCCGGCTGATCTGGAACTCCGATCGACTGCTGCTGGGCGACAACAGCTATCAGTCCGCCGACGCTGGTCTGTATGAGCTCGCCGGCGGCACGCTGCTGAGCCTCGCTTCGCCGCAGTTCAACGGCGATCTGCTGATCAGCGGCGATCTGCTGATCAGCGGCGGCACGATTCAGGCCGGCAATGCCGTCGTGCTCACCCCCGTCGGTCCCACCCAGCCGGGCGATGCAGCGGCGGGCGGCCCCACCACGGGCGATCCCCTGATCCCGGGCGAGGGCGGCGGCGGCACCGCCGTGCTCAGCGCTGCGGCCAGCTTTGAGCTCAGCGGGGCCTACACCCAGAGGGGCGGCAGCATCAGCGGCTTCAGCAGCATCCGCCTCGCCAGCCCGGCTGCGCTGACGATCAGCGCCGGCAGCCTGCGCAGCGCCCCCGGCGGCAGCATCCGCGTCGCCAGCCTCTCCACCGATCCGCAGGCCGGTGTGCAGATCGGCCAGGCGGATCTCGACAGCAGCTCCGACAACGGCAACGGTGGCCTGATCGCGATCGATGCCGCCTCGATCCGTCTGAACGGTTCGCGGCTGCGCACCTCCGGAGCCCTGAGCGGCGGCATCATCAACATCGGCGTCAGCCCGGATGCCCGCTCCGGTCCGCCGGCCACGCTCAGTATCCAACGGAGCAACCTGATCGCCGAGTCGGTCGCCAGCGGCGGGCAGATCAATATTTATGGCCAGAACATCGAGGTGATCGGCAGCAACCTCCAGCTCGACGGCGCTGAGGCCGGCGCGCTCACGGCCGGTGGCGCCGGCGCCGGTTCGCTGCTGCTCGATCGCGACAGCGAGATCCGCCTCAGCTACAACGCGCCGCTGGCGCTCAGCGTTGCCCCCGGCGGCAGCCTGATCAACAACACCCGGATCCTGCGCTCCGGCCCGCCATCACCAAGGCCAACGCCGCCACAACCCGTCTGCCAGGGATCGGGCTGCCCTGCGGGCGATGGCTCCGGCAGCGAGCGGCTGCGACGCATTGCCGACGTGGCGGTCGCGCTGGATCAGAGCCTGGCCCAGTCTCCCCTGCACACCCAGCCGCGCGTCTCCAGCCAGGGGGCGCCGGCGCCGCAGCCGCTGCAGCCCGGCGGCGACCGCAGCCCCGCTCCCCGCCTGCAGATCAGCGCCGCCAGCTTCATGCTCACGGCCACTCCCACGCCCACAACTGCGGCTGAGCCCGCGACCACGGCTGGGCTCACGCCCACGCCCACAACCACAGCTGGCTCCACTACTACGGCTGCGCCCGCGGTCACGACTGCGCCCACGGCTGCACCCACACCCAGGGCCACGCCTGGGCCCACGACCACGGACACGACTGCACCCGCGACCACGGCTACGGCTACGGCTACGGCTGCGACCACGGCTACGGCCGGGTCCACGCCCAGGGCCAGGGCCAGGGCCAGGACTGGGCCCGCGCCCACTACTACGGCTGCGCCCGCGGTCACGACTGCGCCCACGGCTGCACCCACACCCAGGGCCACGCCTGGGCCCGCGCCTGGGCCCACGACCACGGCTGCGGCTGCGATCGCACCCACGGCTGGGCTCACGCCCATGCCCGCGGCCACGGCTGGGCCCACACCCAGGACCACGGCTGCGATCATCCCGGAGCCCGTCCCCGGCTTCCCCGGCGCTGCGGCTCTCGCGGCGGAGCTGCTGGTCCAGGGGCCCGTCGAGATCCTCTCTGGCAAGCAGCTGCGGCGCCGCTTTGATGACGAAACGGCTGCGGTGCAGCAGGAAACCGCCCGCAAGCTGGGTCTGGCGGCCGAGGAGCTCACCGTGCCACCGACGCTGGAGGAGCTGCAGCGGTTTCTAGGCAGGATCACCCAGTGGATGCGCAGCCAGGAGCGCAACGGCAGCTGCTCGGGAGGCCAGGGCCCATGTCCCTGAATCCCGCCCTGCTGCAGCCGCTGCCAGGCGCCGTGCTCGCCGCCCTGCTCGCCGCCACCCCTGCCCTGCCGCTGGCGGCGCTCGCCGCCGCCCCCTCAGCGGCCGTCTCAGCGGCGCCCACGCCCACCACGCCCGCCGTCAGCGCCAGCGGTTTCGATCGGCGCCGCTACACACCGGCGATTCTGCGGCTGAGCTTCAGCGGCAACCGCAGCGCTGCGGGCGAACCGGGCCAGGGCAGTTTCCTCGATCTGACCCTGGTGCCCCTGAGCGGGGAGCCGATCGGGCGCCGCGTGCCGGTGAATACCAGTGCCTTCGCGGCCCTGCTGCGCAGCCTGTATGGCCAGCTCTCCCGGCAGGCGCCGCTGGAGGTGGACAATCCCCGGGCGCCCGCCCGGCAGCTGTATCAGCTGCTGCTTGGTCCGCTGGTGAGCGACCTCGAGCGTCTCGGGGTGACGACGCTGCTGGTGGCCGCCGAGCCAGGCCTGCAGGCGGTACCGCTGGCGGCCCTGCATGACGGCAGCCGTTACTTCGGTGAGCGTTATGCCTTCTCGCTCACCCCTGCGATCGGCCTCACCCCTCTGGCCCTCCCCACCACCCCGCCTGAGGCGCGCAGTCTGGCGGCGGGCGCCTCCCGGTTCGAGGGTCTGGCCCCCCTGCCGCTGGTGCCCCAGGAACTGGCGCGCATCCACCAGGGCAGCCGCGTCGATCGTTACCTCGACCGCTCCTTCACCCCCTCGGTGCTGGTGGAGCGCCTGGCGGATCCGCGCGTGAACCGCGTGCATGTGGCCACCCATGCCGAATTCATGCCCGGTGGCCCCAGCCAGGCGCAGCTGTTCACCGGCACCGAACCGTTTCCGCTGGCCCGCTTCGCGCAGCTGCGCCAACGGCGCAGCGACCAACCGCTCGATCTGATCGTGCTCAGCGCCTGCCGCACCGCCCTGGGGGATCGCGACAGTGAACTGGGCTTCGCCGGCCTGGCGCTGCAGGCCGGTGCCCGCAGCGCCGTCGGCACCCTCTGGTACGTGGATGATGTCGCCACCGCGGCCTTCTTCGTGCAGTACTACCGCTATCTGGAGCGAGGCATGCCCAAGGCGGAGGCTCTGCAGGCCACCCGCAGCGCCATGGCCAGCGGTGCGATCCGGCTGCAGGGCGGGCGGGTGCTCGGCGTTGAGGATCAGATCCTGCTCGATGACCTCAGCAGCAGCCAGCAGCTGCGGGTGGCCGATGGTCTGCGCCATCCGTTCTTCTGGGCGGGGATCACGATGCTGGGGGTGCCCTGGTGACCCTGGGCCCGGCGGCAGCCGCGGCCTGACGGCCGAGCTGGGATCGGCCGTCAGGCCGCCGGCAGCGGCGCCAGCGGCTCGCCCTCCCCCTGGCGACCGCGCAGTTCGTAGGTGTCGAGCGGCTCCTCACGGCCCTTCACATGCATCGGCCCCCAGCTCTGCCACTCCAGGGCGGCGCGACCCGGCAGCAGCCTGTAGGTGTAGGCGGAAACCAGGATGCGGCAGACATTGGTGTGTCGCTCCTTCTTCAGGCTCTCCAGCCGGGAGGCGCAATTGACGGTGTCGCCGATCAGGGCGTATTCGACCCGCTCACTGCTGCCCATCGATCCGGCCAGCACATCACCGGAGTGAATCCCCAGGCGCATGCGCATCGTCGGCAATCCCTCCGCCGCAAGGATGGCATTGAGCCCAGTCAACCGGGTCTGGATCTCGAGGGCGGCCTCGATCGCGCCGCTGGCATCGGCCTCCACCCCCGCACTCACCGGTGCGCCAAACACCGCCAGGAAGCCATCGCCGGTGAACTTGTTGACCATGCCGCCGCGACGGGTGATCGCCGGCACGCAGATCGCCATGGCGCGGTTGAGCCAGGCCAGCAGATCACGGGGAGAGAGGCTTTCCGAGACGGTGGTGAAGTTGCTCAGATCCGAGAACACCACCGTGACCGGCAGCAGACGCCCCTCGAAGCGCCCGTCGCTGAGCAGGCTTTCGCGCTGATTCCACAGCTGCCGCGCCACCGCCGGGGAGGTGGTCTGCCCCAGCAGCTTCTCGAACTGCTGGCGCTGTTGCTGGCTGGTCACGCCCCGTTGCAGCCAGGCGGCGGAGGCCATCAGGCTCAGACCGGCCAGGGGCTGGGTCAGATCCAGCCACAGACGCTGGCCATACAGCAGCCCCACCACCGTGATCACCAGCCCTGCGGCCAGGCCCGTCACCACGAGCACGCTGCGCCGCAGCCCCACGAAGGCCTCACCCAGGCCGATGCCGAGGGCCACCGCCAGCAGTTCGATGCCCTGTTCGGTCCAGGGCGCTGGCGTACGGATGCGCAGCCGATCGTCACCGCGCAGGCGATCGATCAGGGAGGCCAGCCGCAGGGCATGGATCTCCACACCGGCGATCTGCGGCTGTGCCTGGCTGCTGCGGGTGAAGCGCGACTGGGGCACCTCGAACAGATCCCGCAGGCTGGGGGCGGTGCTGCCGATCAGGATGATGCGACCACGGATCTGTGTGGCCGGGATGCGTCCGGGGGTGAACAGATCGCGCAGGCTCCAGCTGGCGAAGCTGCGCGGCTGGCGGAACGGCAGCATCTCCTGATAGCCCGCCGCATCCAGCTGGTCGTAGCCGCCGGAGCCGGGCTCCAGCCACGGTCCGGGAGCGGTGCCCGCCTCCAGCTGCCGGCGCAGCCCGTAGGCCCGCAAGCCCACCTCCAGCAGGCGCAGCGGCAGGGCCACCGTGGCCTCGTCCTGACCGCTGACATGCACCAGGTCGCGACGCACCACCCCATCGGGATCGACCACGATGTCGTTGAAGCTTCTGCGCTGCGCCGGTGTGCCCGGGATCGCCCCGATCCCCTCGGCCTGGTTGAAGATCGTCACCAGGCGCGGCTCCTGCCGGAAGCGATCGCGCAGGCACTGCTGATCCGGTCCGACGCCGCGGTCGCGGTACACATCCAGACCCACGGCCAGGGCTCCTCCCTGCAGCAGGCGATCGATCGCCGCGCAGAAGATCCGATCGTCGATCGGGAAGCGATAGAGGGCGAGATCGGCTTCATCAAAGCCGAGGATCATGATCGGCAGGTTGCGGGCGCTGGGGGCAGGCCGCACGGTGGTGATCAGGTCGTACAGCAGCAGATCCAGCGCCTCCGCCACGCCGCTGCGTTCCAGGGCCAGCAGCAGCAGCGCGGCGGCGCCGTAGGGCAGCAGCCGCCGCAGCAACGCCAGCGGTCGCAGGCTCTGCGCTGGCAACCCCTTCACTGGCAGCCGCAGCGATGGCCACTGCGGCCGTGACAGCTGCGGCAGTGGCAGCCGGGCCGCGGCGGCGGGCAGGGAGCGCAGCTGGCGCAGCAGGCGGAGGACGACCATGGCAACGGTGCGATGAAGTCAGCTCGAAACGGCTGCAGCCGGGGTCGGACAGCGCGAGGGCCAGGGAGGGGTATCAGGGGGGATGACATCCT
>Ga0172376_10002840_pt1 | contig 20896 bp, 15 predicted proteins | sample Lak35m_FD_121114 | JGI IMG/M metagenome (GOLD analysis project Ga0172376, IMG submission 121114) | Freshwater microbial communities from Kabuno Bay, South-Kivu, Congo - kab_092012_35m | ecosystem: Environmental > Aquatic > Freshwater > Lake | place: Democratic Republic of the Congo: South-Kivu... | reverse complement strand
TGGGGTTTCAAGTCCCGACACGTCGGCGGCGCTCATTTTCTGATGTGCGATGGTTCCGTGCGGTTTATCACCGAATCGATCGACTACGTGAACTATCAGCGCCTGGGTGACCGCCGCGACGGGAATACCATCACGGCTGAGTTCTAAGCAATCGCGCGCGGTCAAAGCTGCTCCTTCCCGGTTGTTTATCATAGCCGGGAAGAGTTCTGTGGCAGCACTGACAGTCGTCCGCCAGCATCCAGCCACGGTGAGCCGCGACCGGTCGTCACGGATTCATTCCGCTGGCCGGTTCTGCATGCTGCTCTGCCTTCCAACTTCAACACCAGCGACACACGAGTGAATTTCATGCTTTCTCAAGTTCGGTCTGACACTATTGTTCCGCAGTTGATTCTGCTGACGGCTCTGTTGTGCTTTTCCGGATGTTCGGATGGAGTGAAACGTCCGCCGGTCTATCCCGTCACTGGAAAAGTGATATGGAATGGAAAGCCGGTCGAACATGCCGCGGTTGTATTCTTTACTCCATCATCGCCGCGGGTTGCCCGAGGGGAGACAGACTCGCAGGGACAGTTCAAGCTGACGACTTTCAACTCGAACGACGGCGCGATCCCCGGCGAACACACCATCACCATCACCAAACAGAAGCCATCCACGGCCGCTCCGCCGATCAATCTCGACAACCCCGGTGAGGCCTACTCGAAAGCCATGGCCGATGCGGCGAATCCGAAAATCGACAGCGAGCTCCCATCGCGCTACGCCGATCCGGCCCAGTCGGGTCTGGTCAGAACAGTGACCGCGGAAGGGCCGAACGACTTCGAGATCGTTCTGGAGTAGCAGGTCAGGCTGTTTTGCGGTGCTGGGCCGCAGAGTCGCGATTCACAGAGTCACTTCGGGTGAAATGCCGATGATGAGCACGTCTGACGCGTCTCACGAATTGAGCTGGAGTCTGGTGTCGGCGGCCTGCGCGGGTGCGCTGGCTGGATTCGTGCTCCTCAATCAATGGGGAGCACCCTTCACTCTGCCGCCGGAACTGGCCGATCTGCCGGCAACAGCCGCACCTGACAAACTTGCCGTGAAGGACATCGCCACAGTCTGGATGGTCCGGAAGAACTCCATGGTTTCCCTGTCCATCCTGGCGGCGGCGCTGAGTGGCGGCCTGGCTGCGGCGGCTGGAGCGGGGCGATCCGGGCTGGCGGCGCGCCTGACGCGGATTGGTGTCGCGGGACTGATGGCGGCCGTGGCTGGAGCGACCGGTGGATTCGCCGGACACCTGCTTCTGCAGCAGTTGCTACCGATCCCTGAAGCGACTCTTTCGCCCATGTTGAAAACCATTGCAGCCCATGCGCTCGCCTGGGCTGTCGCGGGAGCCGGGCTGGGAATGTCACTGGCTTCAGCCTGTGGCGGAAAGATCAAGCCCGGACGAACCCTGACTTCCGGAATCGCAGGCGGAGTGCTGGCGGCCATTGTCTACTCGCCGCTGGGGGCGATCTTCTTCCCGCTGAGTGCCACCGATCAGATTGTTCCATCCGGGACGGGTAATGGAGCGATGTGGGCTGCCGTGAACGCCGTCGTGCTCAGCGCCGTGTTTGTCGGTCTGTCTCGAACGAAGACAGGAACTCCCGCTGCGGAGCAACCGTCCGTGGCCTCGTGATCCGTCGATGTCCTGCGAGTCGATCACGACAGGATGCGATACAGTTCGCTCAGCAGCGTTTCGACGTCGGCCATCGTGTTGTAACCGTGCAGCGCGATGCGGATGCGCCCGGCGTGACTCATCACGTGAATGTTCTTCGCGAGTAACTGTTCGTGAATCGTCGCTGCGTCGGGATGACGGAAGGCGAGGATGCCCGCGACCTGCGACGGCCTGGATGGAGTGATCAGCTCAACGGGCAGTCGCGACAGGCCTTCCAGGCAGGCATGAACCAGCGGTCCAGCCGCCGCTTCAATCGCGGGCACGCCCGTTGCCTGGATGTAATCCAGCGCCGCGCGAATGGCATACACCGCCGGGAAGTTCGGCATCCCGACCGTGAAACCAGGCGCTCCCGACTGACTGACCGCAGCTTCAAACCGTTGAGTGCCGAATGCATCCTGCAGGTTGAACCACCCTCCGGCTGGCACCGTGAGCGCCGCGGCGCTGCGGGAAGGAACCCCCACCAGACCTCCACCATGCGAGGCCAGGATCCACTTGTGCGTGCTGCTGATGATGAGGTCCACGTCGCGCAGATCGAGCGGAATCCGTCCCAGCGCCTGCGTGACATCCACCGACAGCAGCGCGGAACAATGCCTTCGGACCGCAGTGGCCACTTCATCCAGTGGAATCAGAAAGCCGTTGAAGAAGCTGACCAGCGATGTCGTCACCAGCCGCGTGCGGGGACTGAGCAACGGGATCAGGTCTTCCACGTGCAAGGCCCACTCGCGCGAACGCCAGACTTTCACGGTCGCCGGGCAGTCCGCCTGCAGCCACGGTGTTGCGCCGGCCGGGAAATCCAGATCGTTGATGATGACTTCATCGCCGGCTTTCAACTTCAGCGCCATCGCTGTCAGGTTGTAGGCTTCGGAAGAGCACGAGCAGATGCTGATCTCGGCGGGAGTCAGGCCATAGAGTTCCGCGACTCGTGCTTTTGCGGCCTCCCATTGCACGAAGTGCGGCTGTCGGCCATCCATGCCGCGCTGCTTATCGCGGAAGTACTCCGCCAGAGCCTCACCCACTGCCAGCGGCGGAATGCCTTCGGCGGCCGAGTTCAGATAGGTGATTCCGCTGAGCGACGGAAAGTCCCGCTCGCGAGTCGTGGCGGTCAGCATGGGATGTTCCTTGTGAGAGCCGGATCCGGGACGAGCGCCTGCGGATGATAGTCCCGCGCATGATCCCGTCCGGCTTCCGGGATTATTCCTCACGCGGTCAGGAATGAGACTTTCGACTGTTTGACCCGCAGCCGAAGGCGTCGAATGGCTGTTGAACGCCGAAAACACCTGCGCCTCCGGCTGCGGGTCAAACGAAGGCATCAGAGGTCACGAACATCTCACTGCGAGCCGCACGAAGAATACCAACATCACGGCGCGATCCCGTCGCCGTCAGATTCAATCACGATCAGGGGATCTGCCACTGAAAGATCGCGGCGGGTTTCCGAATGGTGCTGCGACCAGTGGATGGTCAGTTCATCGAGGTGCGTGGCGCTGCCGACGGGTAACAGGATGTCTGGATCGTGACTGGCAGCGAAGCTGCCTCCGGAAGGCAGATGCGTCACGAAGGAACGACCGGCGCAGCGGTACTGCACCGTGATGCCCAGCGGAGAACGCGCGGCCCGGCGACCGATCAGTCTCAGCTGCAGACTGCGGCCGGCGGGCGGACTGACGTTGCGAATCACAGCGGCCGGGCGCAGAAGATGAGTCACCAGCAGATCGGAACGGCCATCACGATCCAGATCACTCATGGCCGCCGCGCGGCCCAGCCAGAGTTCCTCGAAGTAGCCGCCAGACTGCCGCGAGACATCCTGAAACCGCTTCCCGTTGTCGTTGCGGAACAACTGCGGCGGCATCGCGTACTGATGCCCGAATCCCAGCGACGTCAGATCCCAGATGTGTCCGTTGGTCACAAACAGGTCGGGCCATTGATCCAGATCGAAGTCAGCTCCCACCGTGCCGAAGGCCAGCATCGGCCGCGACGGCGCATCCAGTCCCAGGTCATTGCTGCGGTGCAGATACGCGGACTCGGAAACGTGGTCGTAGTAGTCGTTGATGGCGTTCTCGAAGTTGGTGACAAACAGATCGAACCAGCCATTGCCGTCGAAGTCCGCGCAGGCAATCCCCATCGAGGATCCTGCTCCACCGTCCGAACTGACCGCCACGCCCTGCAGCAGTCCGTCTTCTTCAAACGTCATCCGTCCCCGGTTGAGGAACAACAGATTGGGACTGGTGTCGCCGGCCACATAGACATCCAGCCGCCGGTCCTGGTTGAGGTCCGCAATCTCCACGGCCAGGCCTTTGCCCGGATCGACCGCGCGAATCCCGGAGGCTTCGCTGACATCTGCGAACGTTCCGGCACCGGTGTTTTCCCAGAGCGTATCCGGCTGCGCAACCCGGCCAATCGGACCGCAGGAAATCTGCACCGGCGGCTGATGCTGCGTGAAACACGGCGCGTCCTGCGGCGAATACTCGACATAGTTCGTCACATACAGATCGAGATCGCCATCGTCGTCGAGGTCCGCGAAGGCCGCTCCGGCCGACCACGCGGAACCATTGATACCGGCCGCGGTCGTCACCTGCGAGAAGGTTCCATCGCCTTCGTTGTGCCAGAGCTGCAGCAGGCCGTAACCACAGATCACCAGGTCGGGAAAGCCGTCGTTGTCGTAATCGCCGCCGGCGACACCCATGCCGAAGCCGCTGACCGCCAGACCGCTCAGCGCGGAGACCTGCTGAAACCGGATCGGGCCATTCTTCGCGGTGACATTCCGCGAGAGACAATGCACGGCGCCGTGCTGTTCGGCCGGTCGATCGAAGTCGGAACCGTTGGCGAGGAACGCATCGCACCAGCCGTCCTGATCGAAGTCGAACAGCGCCACTCCGCCGCCGTTCTGTTCGATCATGTGATGCCGCGGTCCTGGATTGCCGTAATAGATGAAGCCCAGACCACTGTCGGTGACCGTCTCAAACCGGATCGGTGAAGGCGGTTCATTTGAGTCAACCGCATCTGGTGGCGTTTCCACTGTTGAAGTTGTCGCTGTCTCTGGATGGACCGGCTCCGCGCGATCCTCTGCGGCCGGCCCGCATCCGATACAGCACACCAGAAAGAAAACCAGGGCCATGCGGTTCACGGTGCGGCCTCCGGGAGAAACGCGGGAAGCTCGCGACGAAGCCAGTCGATGATGGCTCGCGCCGCGATGCCGTGCGCAGTTCCGTTGGGATGATGATCCGCCGCATCGACCTGCAGACCGGAAGCATTCTGACCGGCGAAGACCTGAGCCAGATCGAACACCGGCAGCTTCGCTTCCTCAGCCAGCCGTTGGAATGTGTCGTGAACCGGCTGCAGCGGATAGTTCTGCTCCAGGCCTTCCAGCAGCGGATACAGAACCAGGATCACTTCAGCATCCCTGCGCTCCGCGGCCGCCGTCATCAGCGACTGGAGCAGCGACAGATTTTCCGAGTTCTCCTTCGGACTGGCGCAGGCCAGATACCACTCCAGCGTTTTCTGTCGAATGCGGGACAGTTCAAACGGAGTCAGCACAACATCGAGCAGTCGCGGTCGCATGCCGCCCCAGCCGCGTACTCGTTCGTCGTTCAGATAGCGGTCGCGCAGCAGGACGAAGTCGTTGATGTAGGTCTGCCGCTGGGCGAGCGCGGGCGTCAGCGGGATGTCGTTGGGGATCAGCACCCACAACACGCGACGGCAGCCGGCTTCACGGATCAGCGCGTCGAGGATCGGCTGCTGCTGCTCGGCATTGGAACCGACCTGTCCGCCGTTGACGAACTGCACTCGCCCGGACAGCAGACCTTCGAGCTGCCGGGGCAGCGTGAGCCGTTCCGGAACTCCTTCCCCGAACACGAAGGAATCACCGACTACGGCGATGCGTTCGGGATCATCCGGTCCGCGCGGCGGATACTCGCGATCGCGCAGACCTTTCGACGAATGCCGGTACTCAACGCACCACGGCGTTTCGGCCAGCCGCTCCAGAGGCAGCTCATCGCCTTCAAACGTGAACTCCTGCAGCAGCCACCGACCGCGCGACACCTCCGGCAGCGGTTCCAGTTCCTGAAACGGATTGCCGGGATAGCAGTGGTAATACACCGGGGGATCTGCCGAACGGTCGATGAGCTGCCGCTTGGTGATGAACCGCTGCGGTTCGATGTTCAGAACCCGCAGAACCAGCTCGGCCAGCAGCAGTCCCGCGCACAGACCGCCCGCCAGCGCGACGAGACGAAACCAGCGCCGGCGCCGGGTGACAGACAGAGACTGGCCCCCGGAATCCAGCGGCCCGGATTGCCCGCCCGGCGATTCGCTCTGTCGTTGAGAAGAAGTGTCCGGCACGTTCATCGAAGCGTCATTCGTATATTTTTCGCGCGGCCATGAAGGAAGCCTTGAATCGTTTAACCCGCAGCCGAAGGCGCAGGCGTCGAACGGTCATTGAACTCCGAAAACACCTGCGCCTCCGGCTGCGGGTTAAACAAAGACATCTGGTAACTCAAATATCTCATTGAAAACTGCGCAAGGTCTGAAGCCCGGAGATGACAACCGTGATCAGTGCAGTCATCTCTGACAGAAGAGTGATCCGGAAACAAAGCCGCCGATCTGCAGGGTTCAGGGGGGAATGGTGGCCAGTACCTCGGCGATGTCGCGGGCCTGTGGAGATTGCGGCGGAACCAGTTCAAGCGCCGTCCGCAACGACTGGCGCGCCTCCACGAAACGGTTTGTCGCCGCGAGTGCCCGGCCGAGATTGAAGTGTCCGGCTGCGAACTGCGGATCAAGCTGCACGGCCGACTGGAACTCGTGGACGGCCACCATCCAGTCAGACCGCTCTGCCGCCGCAGATCCCAGAGTGTTGTGAATCAGAACGCGTTCCTGGAGAGCGGATGATCGCAATTCAGAAGTGACGGCCGCAGCGGGAGCCGATCCGATGATCTCCAGATGCCGCAGTGCCTCCTGAAAGCGACCGGTATGGGCCAGAGCCACGGCCAGGTGAATCCGCATTTCCAGACGATCCGGCTGCAGCGCGAGAACCTGCTCGAACTCAGCCGCGGCAGATTCAAAATCGCCCTGCGATGTGAGCAGCAATCCCAGCCGGGCATGAGCCGGCCAGTAGCGACGCCGCGCCTGAACGGCTCGTCGCAGGAGTGTCTCGGCCACCGTCGCCTGCCCGCCGGACAGGAACCACTGCGCGACTTCATCCAGAATGACGGGATCATCTGGAGCCAGTTCCAGCGCCCGGCGGTATGACGCTTCCGCCTTTTCCGTCTGCTTCAATCCGGCCTGATGCTTCCCCAGCGAGATTCGGAATTCCGGCTGTTCCGGTTCACACTCCACCGCCTGCTGAAACGCATGCAGCGCATCGTCGGTCCGATCTTCAGCAGCCAGACAGAAGCCGAGATGCTGCCAGGCTCGACCGAACTGCGGCCGCAACTGGACGACCTGTTCCAGCCGCTGCCGGGCCTCCGCGTATTCGCCGCGCTTTGCCAGCAGGTCGGCCTGGTTATGCAGCGCGATCCAGCTTTGCGGATTGACTCGCAGAGCCTGCGCATACAGAGCCTCGCTGTTGAGCCAGGCCTGCGTTGCTTGAAAGGACATTGCTCCCGACAGCAGCACTCCGACCGCAATCCCCCCGCGAACGGTGCGTCGCGGCCAGCGATCCCAGGCCGCCGCCAGCAGCAGAGCCGGGCCGAGCATCGCCACTGAGGCATAACGATCCGCGACTGTCGAAATCGCCTGGAAACCGAAGGGGATGAATCCCAGCGTCGGCAGCAGGCCGCCGCAGAACACAAGCAGTCCCGCCCAGGCCGCTCGCCCGGCTCGCACCTTCCACAGGGCGATCAAACTCAGCGGCAGCAACAGCATCTGCAGACTGAATCCCCGACCGTACAGCCAGGCGGGAGTGCGTCCGTAATCCATCGCCAGATCAGCCGGGACACACAGCTTCTGCAGATGCCAGCCAGCGGCATCCAGAGCGATCAGCGGCCGGAACCAGACCGGGCACTCAACAACAGCCTGCCCGGCCGGCTGAAGTTGCCACGTGATGACCGTCACCACTGCCACCAGAATGGCTCCAGCGATGGAGGACAGACCAGCCTCGCGACCGGGCCGCTTCCAGATCATCACATCCAGCAGCCAGGCCAGCCCGACAAAGCCGGCGGCCGATGGCTTGCTCAGCAGACCCAGGATCAGTGCGACGGATGCCAGTCCCTCATGAAGTCCGACTCTCTGTGAAGTCGCCGCGCGGCTGTGATACCACAGAGCCGTCAAACCCAGCGATGATGACAGCAACCCGCGCGTCTCGCTGATCCAGGCCACGCTCTCCACCTGCAGCGGATGCAGAGCGAACAGCAGGCTGCCGCAGACCGCGCCGGCCCAGGACAGCGACATCCGGCGCAGCAGTTGAAAGACCAGGATCGAACACAGCGCATGCAGGCTCAGACTGACGCCGTGAAAGATCATCGTCGATGCGATGACTCCGGTTGAGTCGCGCGGAAACAGTCCGTCCGTCACCGCGACTTCCGAACGTAGGGCGGGCTTTGCCCGCCAGCGCGCCGTCCCGCGCGGAAACAGTTCATCCGTCGCCGCGACTTCCAGCGCGAAGACCGTATAACTCAGCGGGATGTAAAGGTTCTCATACGGCGCTTTCCAGAACTCCGCGACCTGCTTCCAGTCGAGCGGATTGAAGGCGGGATTCTCAGTGAGATGCAGGCTGTCGTCCCACGTGAGAAACTCACCGGTCACGCTTTGCCCGTGGACCAGCAGGATCGCTGCCATCAGCAGAGCGGCGGCGGCCAGCGTCGAGCGGTGTGATAGACCCGGCGAATCCGCAGCGGGCGGTGTTTCCGGAACGGATAATGAAGTGACTTCGGACACGGAGCAGAACCAGAACTCGAACCTGCATTCCTCGCGAACTCCGGGAACGCGCCGGAGTTCATCGTCTTTCACTTTTCAAAGCCACCATGCCGTCTTCACTTCGACCGCTGACTCGCCGCCATGCGATCCGCCTGGCTGCGGTTTCCATTCCGGCTCTGGCCATCGCCATTCCCGCATGGAGACTGACTCATCCGGTTTTTACCCTGCGTGACGTGGAAGCGGCAGTCCTGACCGGTCGGCTTCCGGATGCCCGGCGGATGTGCGAAGCCATCACGGCGAGCGATCCGGCGAACGGTCCCGCCTGGTTCCGGCTCGGTCAACTGTGCGAGGAACTCAGCGATTTCGATGCCGGAGCCACCGCTTTTGAACGAGCCGTGGAAACCGGCGCTGATCGAACGACTGCCCGGAAACGCCTTGGATTCTGTCTGCTGCAATCCGGTCTGTACGGGCGAGCCGAAACGATGTTCCGGGAGTTGTTGCAGGTCACTCCGGACGATGAAGCGATCCAGACCGAACTGCAGTGGCTGCTGTTCAATCAGCTGCGCGAGCGGGAACTGGAATCCTTTCTGGAAGAGCAACTGAAGCGGGAGCCGGCGAGCTTCCGCATCCTGCAGCATCTGCTGCTGAGCAGTCAGCGGCGCCCCAATCCCCGCGAAGCCATCCGGTTGCTGGAGGCGATTCAAAAGGCGAAGCCCGGCCAGCCGGAGATTGAACTCGCCCTGGGACACTGCTGCTGGAAACTCGGACGTCTGGCAGAGGCCAACCGATTGCTGCATGAGGCCGGCTGGCGTCGTCCGGATCATGCGGAGACGACGCTCCTGCTGGCATCGTTTCAACTGGAACAGGGCCGCCTGACCGACGCGGACCGGTTGCTCACCTCCTTGAAGCCGTCGCTGACGACGGATGATCGCTGGTGGTGGCTGACGGCGCAGTGGCAGCAGCGGAGCGGGATGACAACGGAGGCTCTGTCGAGCCTGGCAAAGGCCATCGAACTGCGTCCGGGTGAGATGCGATACCACCATACTCTGGCCACCTGGCTTCAAGCGGCGCGCCGGAACGACGAGGCCCGTCAGCACCACGAACTGGCCCGCGCGCTGAGTCAGGCGGATCGCGATCTGTATGTGATCGTCAGCCGCGACAGAATCGCTCCGGATCACGCGGAGGTCTGTCGAGCCATCAGTGAATGCTGCCGGATCCTGCAGCGAAAAGCTCAGGCAGAGGGCTGGCGTATGCTTTCAGAAGCGACCGGACGACGATGAATCGAGCCGACTCGTTCAACGAAACAGGGCCGTGATCGTGATCACAGCCCTGTTAACTCCGGCAGATGAGTGGCATGGTGCGGTTAGAATTCGCCAATCACGTTACGGTCATCGAAGCGCCCAAGATTGCCCCAGGTCGTTCCATTGATGGAGTCGGAAACAAACCGGACCGAGCCGTCAACCAGAGCGACATGCACTCCGCCAAGGTGGTAACTGCGTGCAATTCCGGTATTGGAGCCGCTCGCACTCGTTCCATTGCACCGATTGGGTGTTGAAATACTGAGAGTGGTATAACCAGAGCCACCGATCGCAGGCTGTGCCCAGCCGAACTTGGCCTGGTTGTTGTCAGCACCAGCCGCACAATCATTCTTGTCCTGAGCAAACTCGGAAAAGCACATCGTGTTGGATGTTCCATCAACAACCATTTTCAACTGCACCCACGGATGAATCGTGCCCGTACCGGTGCTGTTTACCAGTCCGTTCTTCTCGGCGAATACGGTATTAAAACCGCCGTGTTGATTACAGAATCCAAACGGATGCTCTGTACCTGTTCCCGGGTAGTTATGAACGGCAAACCGCATGGATGAACCATTATCCGATGCGGCCAGAGTTGCAAATTCGACTTTGCCGCTGTCGCTCGGGCAGAGGTACGTTGGTATGCGAGTCTGCACTGCTGAGGCGTGGCTGGAATGATCGTAGCGACGTGAAAGATCAATCTGTTCGTAGGTCGTTGCCTGGTCGATGAATGGCAGCAGCATCGTATGCAGCGTGTGCATCGTCCATGGGCCAGGATGGGAAGCATGGGCCGCCACTCCTGAACTGTAAGCGCCACAGCAGCAGGGTGTAGCCAGTGGCGTCATGGCAATCCGTGGGAAATACCCGCTGGAGTTATCGACGTAGTTCGCCAGTGCCAGACTGATCTGCTTGAGGTTATTCTTGCATTGTGAGCGGCGAGCCGCTTCGCGCGCCTGCTGCACCGCAGGCAGTAGAAGAGCCACGAGAATTGCGATGATCGCGATGACCACCAGAAGTTCAATCAGAGTAAACGCTCGCCTTTGCATACCACACCTGACTTCCTTCGATAAGCAGAGAATACACGTCGAATACCAGTTACGGAGCCAGCATCACCGGCTCGTCAGATCAAATGTGAATGACTGCTGGGTCGGGCTGACAGTTGCCGACAGAGTGCTTTCCATCCCGTACTTGTGATAGGGACCGGTATCCATGGCTTGAATTTTGTCTGGATCCTGATTCTCCTGGCTGCGGTCATAGATCATGACCCGGTATTCCGCCGGAAAGACTTCCGGGATTTTGAATTCTCCACCAGCATCCGTAGTGGCCACGAACTCACGCATTTTGCCGGGTGCGCCGTCAGTAACCCGGTTCAGGAGCACCTCCACTGAGGCGGCGGGCTTACCATCCAGTGTGATTTTTCCAGTCACCGGTACGGGATTACCCAGGTCGACACTCTCTCCACCACAGCCCGTCAGAAAGACTGCCAGGCCTGTGAAAGCCAGCAACTGTGCGCCAGATTTCAGTTCGCGACATCCGACTGAAAAAAGACAACTCCACAATCGCATCGACGTATCTCCAGACAAAAATGAACACTCAATGGAAAATGAAAAGGTCGCAATCCGGCAAGCGGTACTCACCTCTCAACCGGGCCTTATCGCAAGGCTCCTCTCGCCCGCTGCGACATTCGTAGCATCGCTCGTGCCAATTCACTTTCCGTATGCGCGGGCAGGGCAACTGCTGTCAGGCATCTGCTGACATTTGCCTGTCGTGGCACTTTTCCAGTCAGCCGGCTCTGAATGAGTTGTGAGTGGTTTGTCCCTGCTTGTTCAGGGCCGGATCCGCGAAGTCTTCAAGACTTCAAGACACCTGATAATCGTGTTCTTTTTCCAGATGTCGTCGCAGGTAAGAGACCCGTGCATCTGCGCGGATAACGGACATCCGGTGGCCCGCGATTCAACATGCAACCATAATCTTCTTCGTCAGTTCAATCGGAAGACAATCGCAACAGCTTCACTGCTCCGCTCGCTGGCAGCACTGCTCCGCAGCCGGGCATCAGGCGGAACATCGCACGTGGCTTACCTCAGTGGAATGTGAGGCTCACTGCTGCCTGAGCCACTTCAGGGTCAAGCTGACGAAGGACAGATGCCGGTAGTTGTCGCGTTCGTAGAGCAGGCCGATGCGGCCATCCTTCAGCCGCGTCAGGCAGCAGTAGCCGGTGGAACCTGGTTCAACGAGACGACTGACCGGCCAGGTCCGGCCTTCGTCAAAGCTGGCTCGAATGGTGAGCTGCTCCCGCTTCTGCATGCTCGCGGGATTGGCGAACAGCAGAGTGCTCTGGTCCGTGTCGGTCGCCCAGGCATAGCGGATCAGGCTGGCCTGGCAGGCGGGTTCGATGAGGCCTTCATCGCGCACCGGGTCGGACCACGTCAGGCCGCTGTCCGAGCTGCGGCTGATGAGCCGGCGGCCGGCAAGTTCCGGGCGTTTCCCCGAACGAGCCCAGTGGTTCCGCATGTTGATCAGCAGTCCGGAAGTCCCCTCAGACAGAGTTTCCACCAGCTGGCATTCATTGGTGTGCAGACCGACGTTGCCGCCGAGCTGCCAGGTCTGTCCGTGGTCGTCACTGAAAATGACGTGCGAGGCGCTGGGGCCGCTGCGGTTCGGTGTTTCCCGGTGATTGGCTGGAATGATCAGCCGGCCGCGATGAGGCCCGTGTTCCACGGCAATGCCGATTCCCGGTCCCATCGCGTACCAGCCCCAGCCGGGTCGCGAGACTTCGGGCGTGATGTCTTTCACGGGAGACCAGCGCGCGCCGTCGTCATCGCTGTGCGTGATGAGGACGCGGCCGTTCTTGCGGTTCATCGTCAGCCAGATGCGTCCGGTCGCGGGATCGATCACGGGACAGGGATTGCCGATGGTGATGACCGCGTCGCCGCCCTCTTCATGAACCAGTTGCAGAGTCTGCCAGGTCTGACCGTTATCCATGCTGCGTTTGAGAACCAGGTCGTTATCGCCATCATCGCTGAGGCTGGTCTTGCGCCCCTCGCAGAACGCGAGCAGAGTTCCGCGGGAACTCGTGATCAACGCCGGAATGCGATACGCGCGATAGCCCTGCAGTCCGCCGGAGAAAACATCCACCGGCTGCAGGCCTTCCTGCGTTCTGGCCGTTTGAAATCCCAGCAACAACACCAGAGCAGCCAGACAGACTCGCAGCATGTCACAGCCCTCGCAGGATGAGTTCCAGAGGCGGATCAGCGGCGGGCAGGATAATGCTCCACCCGACTGGAACCGAAGGACACAGGCCTTCGACCGGGTCCGGGTTCTCCGGCGATCTCCTCGCGCGGCGAAGAGTGAGGCCTTTGATGGTTGATTGATCTTGAAATATTCGCGCGAGCGAGTCGGTGTGGTTGTGAGCGGCAGGACGTCGGCTGGTTGACGGAGTTCTGAGCGGGAAGGTCAGGACTTTTCCCGGAGAGACTTTCCGCAATGGACGGAAGCGCGGTTTGCGAATCAGGAAAACGGCTGGATAGAATCGGGCCGTTGAAGAAGCAGGATCTCCGCCGCAGACCGGGCGGACCGTCAGAAGTGATTCTGGATCGGCTCGTCCGATTCATCCGCCGCCGGCGAGCGGTTTACTGTCAGGTGAGTGCATGAACTCGGACCGTCATGTTTTTTCGTGGTCGCTGCCGCTGGGAATCTGGTTCGGCGCCCGGGTGCGGCTCAGCATTTTCTTTCTGCTGATTGCCCCGATCATCTGCCACCGGCTCGGCGATCTGCGAGTCGGTCTGGTGACATCGGGTCTGCTGCTGCTGAGCGTCCTGCTGCACGAATTCGGTCACATCCTCGCGGCGCGAATGACAGGTGGTGATGGCGACGAAATCGTGGCCGCGCCGTTCGGAGGTCTGGTTCCCTGCCGTCCGGATCAACTGCTGAATTCGCAACTGTGGACGCTGGCCGGCGGACCGCTGGTGAATTTCGGCCTCTGCCTGCTGGCGCTGGCGGGCGGGCTGCATCAGACCGGATATCTGGCGAGTGCCCTGTCACCTTTCGAGTTTCCCGAACTGTCGCTGACGGGTGGATTCTCAGAGGCTGTCACGTCGTTGCTGGTTCTGCTGTTCAAGGTCAACTGGCTGCTGCTGGTGATCAACGTCCTGCCCGCTCTGCCGCTGGATGGAGGTCGGCTGCTGCTGCAGGTTCTGTCTCAGCGGTTTGATGAAGTCGTCGCCCGCGGGATTGTCTCCAGCATCGGCATGCTGATCGGAGCCTTGCTGCTGCTGGGCGGAATGTTCGCGGGCAACGCCTGGGTGGTGGCTCTGGGAGCCGTGCTCATGCTGTTCAATCCTCAGGAGTCGCTGCCGCCGAACGAACTGGAAGACTCGGAGGAGGATTCGTTTCTGGGCTATGACTTTTCCGAAGGCTACACCAGCTTTGAACGATCGGCTCCGCTGCAGAACGAAGAAGATGATCCGGGTGTGATCGGCCGCTGGAAGAATCAGCGGGAAGAGGATCGACGGCGACGGCAGGAGGAAGAAGACCGGGCCATGGAAGAAAAGCTCGACCGCCTGCTGGAGAAGCTGCATGCGCAGGGCGAAGGTGCCTTGAGCGCCGCGGAGAAACGGCAGCTTCAGGACATCAGCGCACGGCTCCGCAATCGCGGACGTTCCAGCCCCTGACCGGCCGAGGTGTCTGTGCCGGCTTATGTCCTGACGTGGTCTTACGCATTGCTGCTGCTCGCGCTCTATGGAGTCTTCACGACTCTCATGTGGCGATCGCGGGATACTCTTCGCGGAACGACGCTCACGGTTTCTGCCGGATGGGCTGTGGCGGGCGGAGTGGCCGGTCTGTCCGCAGCTCTGGCTGAAGGCTTTGTTCCAGCGGATCGCGCCGGGTGGATTGACGCGCTGTGGTACGGAACGGCCGTGGTTCTGCTGTGTCCCGGAATCGGCATCCTGGGGGCTCGCCGGCCCGGTGCGGGAGCATGGACTTTCTTCGTTCTGGTTCCGCTGCTGCTGGTTCTTCTGTGGCCGGTTGCCGCGGCCCGGCGCGTGGTGACGGCCGGAGCGCCGCTGGAACTGGAGGAGCCGGCAACGCTGGCGTACCTGCTGGTGCTGGTCATGGCGGCCGGGAATTACTTCGGCACTCGCCATACAGGATCGGCACTGCTGGCTTCGGCCGGACTGGTCCTCATGATTGGACCGTGCTCAGCCTTCAAAGACTGGTGTCCGCCTGCCGCCGAGTCCCGTGTCCTGGCCGCTGTGCTGCTGCTCGCGGCAGCGGGTGTGGCTCGTTTCGATGCCGGACGACCGGAGCCGGATCATCCGTGCGATCCCGTCTGGCGGGACTTCCTCGACACATTCGGCATGGTCTGGCCGAAGCGGGTGCTGGAACGCATCAACGAAGCGGCTCGGCACGAGAACTGGCCCGTGCGGCTGGACTGGCAAGGCTTTGTTCGTCAACCCGGTCGGACCAGTGAGGAAGTCGAAGCCAGCCGGGCGCGCGTCGAGGAAATGCTGCGCTGGGTGTTGAAACGCTTCGTCGATCCGGAATGGATTGATGCGCGACTCGTCGCGGGAACGGAACGGGATGAGGGATCGGAATGAGAGGATCGGGAGCGTGTTCCATACACCCCATCCCCTGCGCTCCTCATCTCCCGCTCGCCCCATCCGGTGATCCAGCCTGAGCCTGCCGGCTGGCGATGGTTGTTGCCGCCGGAGCCGCGTCGGTGTTCAGCAGACGCTTTGCTTCGGTCAGGACGAATTTCGGATCCATGAAGGGTTCGTAGCTGATGTCCTGCCAGCGGATCCGGCCTTGAGTATCCAGGACGAACGTGCCGTGCAGCGGCTTCTGCTCGAAGTCGTCGAAGCAGCGCCAGGATTTGAACACATCCAGTTCGTGATTGCTGAGCAGAGTGATCGGGAACGTCGCACCGTCGTAGCTGCCGATGGCCTGCTTCAGGTTGTCGATGGAATCGGTGCTGATCGCCACGACCGAAAACCCGGCCTGAGTGAATTCGTCCTTCATCGGCGCGAACTTCTGCAACTGCTCGGCGCAGTGCAGGCATCCGTAGCCCAGATAGAAGATCACGATCAGCGGCCGGTCGCGGTACTGAGCCAGCGTGTGATCGCGGCCGGTGGCATCCTTGAGCGTCCAGTCGATGGCGGGTGACGGCTGCCAGCGGAAGGGACCGAGGCTGTCGAGTTCCGGACGCGTTCCGAAATCCGCTGCGCGCGGCTTCGTGACGCGCCAGTCTTCCGGCAGACCGAGTTCCTGCGCGATCGGCTTCAGGCGCGCGAAGGGACCGTAAGCCAGATCGTCGATGGAACCGGAGGCGTCGCGCAGTTTCTCGAAAGCTTTGCGTGCGTCGTCTTTCTTTCCGGCCATCCAGAGCAGATCAATCTGCAAAGCCAGCGGCTGGACTTCGTTCTGTCGTCCGTTGATGTGATTCTGAACCGCCTTGAGCGCCGCTTCGGTCTCACCGGCCTGATACTGGATCAGTGCCAGATAACCGGCGTCGGCATCTCCGGCGGCCTTCAGCTTTTCGTAACCCTGTTTGAAGTCGCCGGCCGCGACGGCCAGATGACCTTCCAGTTCCTGAATGGCTTTCTCCAGCCGGTTGATCCTGGCGGTGATCGGCCGCTTCGCGTCTTCTTCGGCTTTGGTGATGTCCTTCTCTTTCGCCTTGATCTGCTCGGCGCGACTGGCCTGTTCGGCTTCGGTGCGGGCCTGCTGAATGCCGGCTTCGTCCTGACCATCGGCGTGCGCTTTCTTCTCAGCGGCCGCCAGCGCATCGTCCAGCTTCTTTCGATCGACCGCGCTGTCGCGAGCCTTGTTCGCGGCTTCAGTGCCCGCCTTGTCGCGCGCGGCGGATTGTTCCTCGATCTGCTTCTGCAGTTCCGGAATCAAAGCTCGCCCCGCTTCCGGATCGCCTCTGCGGATCAGAGCCATGCCCAGCAGCCGAGTCCGCTTGATCTGTTCGGCGTCGTCATCCGTCGGCTCGATGAATCCGGACTGACACAGCGCGACGGCTTCCTCCCACAGTTCGTAACGGGCCAGCGTTTCGATGAGCCGCATCCGGCCGAACCGCGCGCTGCCGCTTTTGAGCGTGTTGTATTTCGGATGCCGCGGCAGTTCGCTCATGTTCTTCGCGAGACTGACCGCATCGCGGACCCGGCCGATGAAGTTGAAGTTCCGGATCAGCCATTCGTTGTTGTGCGCGAAGTTGTGAATCTGATCGGGCAGGATCCGGTCCCGCATCATGTGCGCGTGATCGACGCGGGCCGACGCCTCCTGCTGCCAGACGGCATCGTCGTAGCGTTTCAGCTTCGAGTAGGTGTGACCCGGCATGTGCCAGAGATGCGCGATGCCCGGTCCGGTCGCTCCGCCGACTGCCGCTGAGGCCACCGCTTTCTGAGCGTTCTCACCATCCCACAGATGGATGCGGTAATGATGCGCCGGATGCATCGGGTTCACGGCGAAGACCTGATCGAGCAGCGCGTCGATAGCCAGGTAGCTGGTAATGGGATTGGCCGCCCGGCTTTCCCACAGATGCACGATGAGGAAGGCCTTCGCTTCGATGTCGTCGGGATACTTGAGCAGCAGCTTCTCCAGCGCCGCGGCGTAGGCTTCGTTGCGTTCCTTGTTCTTGCCGGTTTCTGCTTTGAGATATCCATCGCGGGCTTCAATGAAGAGCCGTTCGCGTTCGGTGACTTTGTCTTTCCGTTTGACCGCCTCGGCGATGAAAGCCTTCGCGCGTTTCGCGTTGTTGGTATTGGCCATCGCCATGCCCCAGTAGGCCATGGCGCAGTCGGGATCGAGCGTCGCCGCCTGCCGGAAGGATCGTTCGGCCTCGAAGTACCAGAACCCGTGAAGCTGTCCCAGACCCTGATCGAAGAAGGCCTGCGCTTCCGGGTTCTTCGTGGTGACGGTCATGTGGACGTTGCTGGTTGTGCCCAGCAGGTACGCCTTCTGACGCGGTCCTTCATTGAAGGCTTCGCCATGCATGGAATGTCCCGGCTGAGCGGCCGCTGCGGCATCGCGCGACTCCGGCTTCGGCGGGGCCTCTTCAGCAGGCAGATGCGGGGACATCCAGAGCAGCGCTGACAGCAGCACCAGACTGACTGGAACCCGTCGAACGGACCGGAATCTCATGGCAGGACACCTCATCAATATTCTGAAAACTCGACGATGATTCACGCGGCAGAACCTCCACAGGGCGGAGTCAGCCGGCCGCGCGAAGCGCGCTGAACAGCGACGGAGGAGACCGTTTTCCCGCGATAATTCCAAGCCATTCTCATTCGGATCACCGGAAATATACCTCGCGCGACGGCCAATGAGGTGTTTCAGGTGTCGCACACCTTTGTTTAACCCGCAGCCGAAGGCGCAGGCGTCGAACGGCCATCCAGTCCCTGAAACACCTGCGCCTTCGGCTGCGGGTCAAACAAAGACATCTGACGGCAACGCGGCATCGACCACGCCGCGAGTGGTTACCGGGCCGAACCGCTCGAGCGAATCGGTCGCCCGGACTCCATGTCTACTTCTCGCGGTCATGAATGAGAAGTTGACGAGCCGAAAGCGCCGGCGAGTGCATCCCGTGTTATGAGCACACTTGCCGGCGCTGCGTGCCTGTCGGAAATGTCTCGGTGATGCTTGAGCGGATGGATCATTCCCAGGCCAGTCGAATGGCGCGGCCGCGGTAGAGGTTCTGCAGATCCGTCATCGACCAGAACTCCAGCCCGACGGCCGGGTCTGCGATCAGCACCAGATCGTCGCCGTGGAACTCCATCAGCACGACGGAATGCAGAACGCCTGGCTGCCATCCCCAGCGACTGATGTAGACATCGCTGCCCGGTGTCCCCGGCAGCAGACCGACGGAAAGAACAGCCGGCTCGGACAGTCTCGTCCGCAGCTGGTTCCAGTCGCATTCGATGACGTCAATCCGGCGCGGCAGTTGGTGATCGAGCGGCTGTTCGTCCAGCTTCAACCGCAGGCCGCGATAGATTCCCTGCCAGGTGGTTCCGCGACGAGTCAGGCACAGCCTGGCCATTTCGGCCTCGCTGGTCTTGATGCCGTAATGCTTGAGCAACGTCGCGGCCGCTGCGGGGCTGCAGGTGAACTTCGACGTCGAACGGCACACGCCGTTGCCATCCCAGAAGTTCTCGCATTCCGGCGGCTGACCCAGCAGCGGTTGAATCATCGACCAGCCGGAAATTCCCAGGACCGCCAGACCGAACAGCACGCGCCGCAGCTTCGTGCCGTAGCCGTGAGTCCAGGTGACTCCCGCCAGAAACGCGGCGGCGAGCGGAAACCAGTTCGACAGCACCACCACATTCGACCACGGCAATACCTGCGACAGCAGAGCCGTCTGCCAGGCGAATCGCAGATAAAGAATCATCAGCAGAGCCACAACCGTTCCGACTCCAGTCGCTTCTCGCCGGGTCAAAGGTTGCGTGAACCGGATCGTCAGCAGCAACACGATGGCTGTCAGCGCGGCCATGATGCTCAGTCCGGTCAGGATGTCGGTCATGAAGGGAATGCTCATCGAATGGCGAGTGAGGCCCGCGCCGGTTCCGGAACGGCTGCTTCCAGCCTAAAGTAAAACGCGCCGGTCGGACCGGCAAGACGCTTTCTCTCCTGGTGACACAGGCAGGGGCTTATGAACGGGGTCGCGATGACTTCCCGATTCGATCTGTGAGGACTGACCCGAAGCGTCAGCGAGGGCCGCAGGTCGTCAGACTTTCGCCCTTGCTGACGCTTCGAGGCTGTGATTTTTTCAGTAGGCCGGAACAAGCGGAGCGCAGTTCCGGCATGCGGTGTGTCGGCAGGTGTCCGAATTGCCGGAACTGCGCTCCGCTTGTTCCGGCCTACGACTCCTGCGACTACGCGTTCGAAAACATCACAGCCTCTTCGGGTTCGTGATGACTTCTGAAAGTGATTGCGCTCCCGTTCCTTAACGAGCGGTACTTCTCCGGCTGCGATTGAAGGATGGTGTGATCTTCGTGACCAGTACCGATTCATGCCGCGATCCGGCGCCTGCAGATTCCTCATCCGCCTCATCGTCACGACTGGCCACACTCAGCACCATGGTGACCGGCCTGTACTGGCTGGCGATGTTCGTCGGCACGCACATCCCGAATCCCGAAGTGCTGATCAGTCCGGAGACTTCGGACAAGCTGCTGCACTTTCTCGCCTACATGGTCCTGTACTCGCTGCTGGCGATCCGTCACCGGCTGCATCATCGAGTCTGGCCGGACGGGCGCGCCACCGGACGACTGCTGCTGATCGCGGGCGGCTACGCGGTTCTGGATGAAGTTCTGCAGGGACTGCCAGGCATCCAGCGACAGCCCGATGTCCTGGATGCTCTGGCCGATGCCGCAGGTCTGCTGAGCGCGGCGATACCGGTGCTGCTGTGGCGCCGGATGACGACTCAGGATGTTCCCGCCGGCCCGGACAGGAGGCCGCTGTGACCAGCCTGATGATGGTGTCCGCCGTCTGCGGCAGCGGGTTGATTCTGAGTCTGGCCGCACTCGTGATGCCTTCGGCCTTCGCGCGCGGACAAACTCGATGCTCGTCCCCGGGCAAAGCCCAGGCTACGCCTTCAGCCTTCGCGCGCGGACGGACTCTGCTGGCCGTTCTCTGGCTGCTGGCGGGATGTGTCTGGCTGAGTCAGCACGGAGTTCAACCGGCCGCGCATCCGGATTCGGTGATGCTGCTGGAATGGCTGCCTCTGCCTGGCTCAGACGGTGCTGCGATCCGCTTTCAATTCACCTGCGATGCCTTCCGCGCCAGCCTGGTGATCTGTGCCGCGCTGCTGTGGCTGATCGACATCCGTCCGACCGCCCGGTCCGCTGGATTCGATCCCATACCGCTGCTGACGGGAACCGCGCTCCTGCTGAGCGATCTGGCCCTGCTGGCTCTGGTCTGGATGCTGCTGGACAGGATCGTCGCGGCCGGCTGCGGTTCCGACGGACCACACGGCAGTCCGCCCGCAGCGAACAGACCGCATCAACCGATCCTGCCACGGGTTTCCGGACTGCTGCTGATCGCCGGGCTGCTGTGGCTGGCCTTCGCGTCGCCGCTG